>Ga0066798_10000122_pt1 | contig 42120 bp, 38 predicted proteins | sample PersoiDNA2013203_FD_70961 | JGI IMG/M metagenome (GOLD analysis project Ga0066798, IMG submission 70961) | Permafrost soil microbial communities from the Arctic, to analyse light accelerated degradation of dissolved organic matter (DOM) -... | ecosystem: Environmental > Terrestrial > Soil >... | reverse complement strand
GTGTTTGCACCACTGCCAGATATTCGCGTGATTATTGTGGACGAAGAGCACGATGGCTCTTACAAACAACAAGACGGCATGCGCTACCATGCGCGCGATGTGGCCTTGGTCAGGGCGCAAAGACGAAAAATCCCCATTATTCTAGGCTCTGCCACCCCTGCGCTGGAAACCTGGCATAACGCACAAACCAATAAATATGGGCATCTGACACTCAAGCAACGTGCCGTCTCCAAAGCGCAACTGCCGCTGATTCGCTGCATTGATACTACGCGCACTGAAATGCAAGATGGCTTATCACCCGCGCTGCTTGCCGCTATGAAAGAACGATTAGCGCGCGGCGAACAAAGTCTGCTGTTCATCAACCGCCGTGGTTATTCGCCCGTGCTTCTTTGCAGTGCCTGCCATTGGATAGCCCCCTGCATGCGCTGTAGCAGCAAGCTTGTCGTCCATCTGCGTCAAGGCAGATTGCGCTGCCATCATTGCGGAGATGAGCAGAAAATCGTGCGCCAATGCCCGAGTTGCGGCAATGCTGATCTACACCCAACAGGCCACGGCACGCAAAGGCTGGAAGAAACTCTGGCAAAGCTGATACCTGAAGCGCGCATAATGCGGGTTGATAGAGATAGCACGCGACGTAAGCATGCGCTCACCGACATGCTGGCGTCTGTGCATGCAGATGAAGTAGATGTTCTGGTAGGCACGCAAATGCTGGCCAAAGGCCACGACTTCCCCAACCTCACTTTGGTCGGTGTGATTGATACAGATAGCGCGCTGTTTAGCCCTGATTTCCGTGCGGCCGAACGTCTTTTTGCCCAGCTCATGCAGGTTGCTGGGCGCGCTGGACGGGCTGATAAACTAGGTGAAGTGCTGATACAAACCAGCTTTCCCGAACACAATCTTTTCAATGCCCTACGTGAGCAAGATTACGCCACCTATGCACAGAGCTTGCTACAAGAGCGCGAAATGACGCAATTCCCCCCCTATGCCTACATGGCACTATTGCGCGCAGAGGCAAACCAGTTTGCACCAGCGCAGCGATTCCTGGCCGACGCTAGCGAATTGGCAAGAACGCTGAATGAAGAAGTCATGGTGTATGACCCGTTGCGCCCACAAATGGAAAGGCTAAAAGGCATGGAACGTGGACAATTGCTCATGCAGGCAACTCAGCGCCATGCCATGCAAAGTCTGTTACGACCCTTGGTAGCAAAATTACGGGAACATTCGCTGGCTAACAAAATCCGCTGGGCGGTAGATGTTGATCCGCTAGAGTTCTAAGCCTGTCTCAACAATTCATTCACTCACACTTACCTACAAAAGAAGCTTATGGCCATTAAAGCAACCGTATTCAAAGCCAATCTGCAAATCGCAGATATGGAACGTCATTATTACCAAGAGCATGCGCTCACACTCTCGCAACATCCGTCTGAGACTGACGAACGGATGATGGTGCGTCTACTGGCTTTTGCCCTGCATGCGCATGAATACCTGGAGTTTGGCCAGGGCATGACAGCCGATGATGAAGCTGATTTATGGCAAAAAGACCTCACTGGTGTCATTGAGTTATGGATAGACGTCGGCCTGCCTGACGAAAAACTGATACGCAAAGCTTGTGGACGCGCCAATAAAGTGATTGTTTATTGCTATGGCGGGCGGGCAGTGGATATGTGGTTTGCACAGAATAGTAGCCAGTTTGAGCGCTTGAAAAACCTCAGCATTATCAATCTGCCGCATGAGAGTACACGGGCAATGGCTGCACTCGCACAGAAGAATATGCAATTACAATGCAATATCCAGGAAGGGCAGGTATGGCTGATGGATGACAAAAGTTCGGTGACTATAGAGGCTATCGTGCTAAAAGCTGTGTCAGACAAATACTACTAAGCCACAAGTTTAAAGCAGGCTAAAATAAGCTTCAATTGATACACGCAAGGAATGAGCATGTGGCTACGTACTGAATGTGATATCACCTTTAACGTCAGCATACCCACCGCATTTACACTGATGTTGCGACCGCGTAGCGGTGTGCATCAATGGGTGGCGCGCGAATCTTATACGCTAAAGCCCAGTGTACCTGTGGTTGAATATACCGACACTTACGGCAACCTTTGCCAACGGCTCATTGCGCCTGTAGGTGAGTTTTCCATCAGTACATCGGCAGATATTTTAACGGCGGACGGTATTGATACCGCACCAGGCGCACCGTTTGACGATGTGCAAAACCTGCCAGATACCGTACTAACGTATCTTTTGCCTTCACGCTATTGTGAATCAGATAAATTCATTGATCTCGGGCAGGAAATCGTCGCTGGCGTTTTACCTGGCTATGATCAGGTTGCTGTAATAGAAAAATGGATACGCGATAACATTCGCTTTAATCCCGATTCTGCGCATTTTCAGCTTTCCGCGGTTGAGGTCAATCAGCAACGTGAAGGGGTATGCCGCGAACTTGCACATATAGGCATCGCGCTGTGTCGCGGCTTATGTATCCCTGCACGCATGGTGGTTGGTTTCCTGCACGAGTTACAACCTATGGATTTCCATGCCTGGTTTGAAGCCTATGTGAATGGCAAATGGTACACATTTGACCCCACCCAGGCCGAACCACGCGGTGGTCGTGTCACGGTGGCTTATGGACACGATGCAGCAGACGTTGCCATTTTTAACCAGTTTGGGCCAGCTTTATATCCTGAACTCATGCAAGTACGGGTAGCGGAACTGGCATCTGCACCAGCCTGACCAAGCAAACTTACTCACGCCATGAAACGCTTAAGAATCAAGCACGTCACTGAATATGCTTTCCCTGTAGAAGTCACACTGCAACAACATTATTTGCTGCTGCGCCCGCGCGAAGGACATGACCTGCGTATTGAGTCTTCCCTTCTGAAAATCACGCCTGCCTATAAAATCAAATGGTATCGCGATGTGTTTGATAACTCGCTCGCTGCCGTTACTTTTCTGCAGCCTACAAACAAACTCACCATCGCCAGTGAAGTGGTGATTCAACATTATGAAGAAGCGCCCTTGGACTTCTTGATTGAAGATTTTGCGGTGAATTACCCATTTGCTTACCCGGAAGCCGATTGGGCTGATCTCGCGGCTTTTCAGCAACCCGTATTCGCTAACGACCAATACACCGTGAATAACTGGCTAGTACAACTCGGTTTGCGTAATGGCACCCTGGCAACTTTTGCACTACTCACCAGTTTGAACCAGGCCATCAACCGTCAGTTTCGCTACCAGATACGTGAAGAAGCTGGCGTACAAACACCAGCGCAGACGATTAACAAGGGCAGCGGATCATGCCGCGATTATGCCACCTTATTCATCGAAGCCTGCCGATGTCTAGGCTTGGCCAGCCGCTTTGTCAGCGGTTATCTACACGCGCCAGCCACTGAAGTAGGCAATGCCACCACCCACGCCTGGGCAGAAGTTTACTTACCTGGCACAGGCTGGAAAGGCTTTGACCCTACCGCAGGTCAAGTCACTGGTACGCACCATATTGCTGTAGCCGTCGCGCGCAACCCTGAAGCAGTGCCGCCAGTCTCTGGCAGCTTTATTGGGCCTGCTGTATTGCCTAAGCTGATTGTAGATGTGCAGGTAAATTTGCTCAGCCCGTGATATTCAGACATTAAATTGTTTCTAAATTATTTTTCGCACTTCTTGGGCTTGGCACTTTCAATTTCAGACACCACACCCTTTTTATGCTCTACTTCAGCACAAGAGCCAACGACTAAAGGCCCGTTGTCCAATTCGATCTTGGTTTTATCAGTCACTTCAACCTGCTGACCACTGATAGTCCAGATACCTGCATTTTCAACTGGGCGACTTTCTACACGACCATAAAACTCTTCGCTGGCAAATGCGGTGCTGCTCAATATATAAACCCCTGCGGCGACACCAAGTGCTTTTAATAATGATGAAGTACGTGTATTCATAGCAATCTCCTTTTCAACTAGAAACGCTAGTCTAAGTGCTGAAGCTGAGGGAGATTTATAGGGGTTTTGACGTTATTGCTGTAGGAGAAGAGTCTACAGAGCATTTAAGACCAATGCTCATTGACCGCCCCAAAACAGATTTTCATTCAGCAATGAGAATTAATGTTGGGCAATAACCAGAATTGCAAAAGTATTTGGAATGATTTGCGGTCTAGGTTTAGGGGTATCTTGGGTAACTGCAGCTGTTGCACCAAATTCAGCCGTGACTAAATAGGCGATATTGTTATCCTCGTCGTAGGTCATCGTGCGGGCTCCTTTAAGCGTAACCAAGTTTTGCAACACACTGAAGCTGTTCGGATTATTCTCTTTAACGATAGTGAGCGTTCCTTCGCCATTAGAACTAAACACCAGACCCAAGTTAGCATCAAAGGCTGCAGAATCAGGGCCTAATCCTATGGGTATTTCACCCACTAGTTCGCCAGTGCTTGAATCCAGAACTTCCATTTTATGGTTTGCGCAAACGGAAAACAGCCGTTTATTATGTTTATCGATAGCCAAACCAGTGGGTTCAATACCAGTGCCCAACGGATAAGTTTTGATAACTTTGTTGCTTAGGCCATCAATCACCGCTATTTCATTTTTATCTTCAATGTTCACATATACCTTGCCATCAAGATCACTCACCGCAAGCTCTGGTTTGCCTGGCAAATCAATAACAGCAATCTCTTTTAAGGTGCTTGTATCAATTACGCTTGCATTTGAAGAACGTCCATTAAACACGAATACATGCTTAGTTTTCGGCTCATAAATAATTGCGTCAGGATTTATCCCAGAGATCTGAATATTTGCAATGACCTTAAGGCTGATTAGGTCAAATACAGTGACAGAATTGCTTTTACCATTGCTGGTAAAACCCAGCTTAAGCTCATCTGCAACAGCTATGCCATGCACGCCGTCAGTGGCTACAATATCTTCGACAATTTTGTTTGAGATGGTATCCAAAACTTGCACATGACTAGAGCGACTAATAAACAAATGATGGTGCTGCTTATCTAATGCTAGTAAATCCCATCCGCCTTCTCCGCCAACATCTAATCGGTGTATGACTTTGAAAGGAGCATCAGAGGCTAATTCGGCTGATTCAGATAAGGAGCTAAAAAGCCCAGCCATTAACATAGTGATATAGATCAATTTTTTCATTTGGGTTTCCGATCAATTGGCTGGTAATGCTTTTCAAGATTTTGATAATTAATCAAGTCTCTAAGAACAGATACATCATTAGTATGTGTTCTTAGAGCATAAATAAGGTACAAATAACAATCAGGCTCGTGGCACCCCCTATTAATCCGAGCATCACTAGGCGGGAGTTACGCATTTTTGTCCATAATAATGTCCCAGTGACAGACAGCATTATTAAAGCACCTGCAAACGAGTCTACTAAAAGTACCCAAGCCGCATTTGCTCCTGTTCCCTTGTGCATTCTTGTAATAAAGCCCCAAATGTTTGCATCTTCACGTTTCACTGTAGCGAATTGATTTCCAGAGACATAATCTGCCTCGACCCTCGCTTGTGGCAATTGAAATACAACTTGCCAATGTTCCGGTTGTTTGAATTGCTTACCTAAAAAAATCGCAGCAGCATCTTTTAGTATGGTTTCCTGTTTTTGTTTTTTTACTTTTTCGGGATTTGTTATTTCAGGCACATGATTGATATTAAGTAACTTCTGAATAACCATTCCGAATTCATCAGCATTGATTGGCAAAGGTTTTGATATTTCTACCTGAACTTCAGAAGTTTCGATCTGAACTGCTGGAACTTTTAAAATCGCACGATGATTTAATAAGAACCCACTAATACCGAATAGAAGTCCAAACGCAGCACCCCAAAGCCCAAACCATCCATGAATTTTACGCAAATTTCGTATAAAACTTGCGCGATTCACACTCTTGTTGCCAGCACTTAACTGCATAACTGCCCCATAAAATTACTTTAATACTAGCCAAGCAATGAACGATAAATATTCTTAATTAGCAAGGCAGGCTCTTCTTAGATTCTTGCAACGGCCGACTTCAAAAATATTACTTAGTTTTTTTGGGGCTAATCTACGTCAACCCTCTTGTTCTTAATGAACGTTTGAAATGTCACAACTTGAGGTTTTCCCCACTATTTTGCATGCATTCACTTGAACACCCTGGGCATCCCAAACCTTAACATCCCATTGTGTTGCTCCCGTGCGCTCCAAAGTCATAAAGCCAAAGCCATTAACCCAAGAACTAAAGTGCTCAACAATAGCCCCTGGTGCTGGACTAGCCTCTTTTGGTAGCTCACTTGGTAATGGTACAACGTCCTCCATGGTTCCTGAAAATCCAGTGATGAATTGAGTCGGATGAGGGCTGCTAAAACTAACCTCTTGCCATAGATGTACGTGCCCCGATAGTAATGCATTGACCCGTGGCGGTATGATGAGCGGATTGATTGTAGTAAAAATGGATTGCAGGCCTTGGTTGCCTGGCAATAAGGAAATATTGCCTTTTTTGTCTTTCTTGGCAGTGAAACCCAAGATAGGCTGATGATTTGCCACTATGTTGTAGCTGGCTTTCTGTGTTAGCAAATCAAGCTTCTGATACAGCAATCTATATTTGCTGGCACGGATATCATCTTCTGCGATTGCTTCACCCGTAGTATTTGAAGTATCAAGCACAATTAACTGGGCGTCTCCACCTAGTGGTATGGCATAAGGATCACTGTAGTCACCGATGTCATCATTACTGGCATTATTACAATCACGCGCAGACTGATATGGTCGAGGGTCAAGCAAACGCCACCATCCCTGACCTGCTCGTTTACATGACTCATGGTTGCCACGTATCACAACGATAGGAGAGGCTTTGAGCAGCGCGCTTGCAGGGCTAAAGAAGTCATCGCGCCAAGCATCCCAGCCATAGCCCCAACTGCTGCCTGCACAGCCAATGTTGCCATCTGGGCAAGCATTTTCACGATACATGTAATCTCCCACATGGATGACCAGATCAGGCTTCCAGGCCGCAGCAGCAGCAGCAATTTTGGCGAAAGGGTATTCTGCTGAGTCCTTACATGCCTGGTAGGCATTGTCACTTTTCTTGAGGCGACATCCTGTATCACCAATCACAACTATTTTTTTAAATTCATGTTTCGGGATAGGTAAGAACTGTCCATTAATACTGGCCATACGCGTATTAATGGGGATCACTTTCTCACACGTAAGCACAGGAAATGCAGATGGTTTTGAATCAGCAGGATCAGATCTGGTGCTACGCAAAGGGATGGTCTCAGCTTTGGCACGTAAATCCATAGCCACTGAATTTCCGTCAAAATTAATGGAAGGACATTGATTTGCCTCCGTAATCACGCGCGCAACAGGAGCCCCCTCTGGACCCAGTACAACAAAAGCTGTGAAATCCGCTAAACCATGATTACTGTTATTGGGATGACTGTTGTCGGCACCCATAGAAGCACAGCCGCATAATAGGATGCTGAATATCGCCATGCAAAATTTACGATAGTAGTTGTTATTGATTAGAGTCATCAAATAATCCCTTGATTAAGATTTACGGGTGAATTCAACCCATACCTGATATAGCTGGTCATTGCCCGCCATATCTGGCGGGGGTGCGGGGTAAGTCGCATTCTGTACGGCTTGAATTGCAGCATGATCAATCATTGAGATATTGCTTGATTCAACTACTCGAGCCTCTGCTGCAACACTATCCTTAAGATGAAACTCTACCCTCACTCTGCCAGTGAAATGCAATGCCGCTGCGGCGGGCGGATAATAAACAGCAGCCTGCACAGCAGCACGCACCTTAGCCGCATACTCAAGATTGACAGCGCTTTTATTGCTGGCCTGAGGCACCTGTGGTGCTATAGGCTGGGCGACAGGCTCCGTAGAAGCAGTCGCAGTTTGCACTAGTGGGGCTGGAACTTCTGGCGATTTAAGCTCTGGGCTGGGCTGGGCTTCAGCTTGAGATTCTTTATGTATTTGCGGAATCGGTTTGGCCACGGTTTTCAATTGCGGCTTTAACACTGGCAGCGGCTTACTTTCTGGCAAAGGCTCTGGCGGAGTTATTTCAGTTTCGCTTAATACGATAGGTACTGGTTCAGAAACGACAGTTTTTGTCGTCGTTGGCACCAGCATCAAGAACGCCAATACGGTTGTGGCTTCAATCAGAAAGGCTAAACCAAAGGCTCGCATTAATCGGAAACGAACAGGAGTCGGCATCTTATAGCCTACCTGGTAGATGGGGCTAGTTGCTTGCAGCATGGCTCGTTGCCAGACCAATCTCGGTTGCACCACCGTTTTTTACAGCATCGATAACACGCATGACTTGCTGTAAGGAGATTGTTTGATTGCCAGCAATCGTCACTGCAGTTTTACTAACGTCACGCTTTTTAAGCATTTCAGTCAGTTGTGCGGGGCTTAATGTCTGATTCTCGACCATTAAACTCCCGTCTTCATGTACTTCAACCAATAACTTAGGTGGGGGAATCGTCACAGCGGTGCTACTGCTTGGCAATTTAGTGACATGACCAGAACTTGGAATCATGCGTAAAGTTAGCATAACGAAAAACACCAGTAGAAAAAGCATGATGTCTATCATTGGGATAATTTCAATCCGCGCTTTTTTAGTTTCCAGATACCGCATATCAAGCCTTTGCGCTGTTATGCACAAGCTCAACGCGCGTGCGTGGCGTGGTTGAAAATATGAATTTATCATGTCGGTTTAGCAACATAATTTTGATGGTTTCCAACTGATGTAACACCATACGTACACGTGTATTCAGGCCATTGAAGAATACCAGCCCAATAATCGCAATGAGCAATCCTGATGCGGTTGCAATCAGTGCTTCAGCAATCCCGCCAGTAATTTGTGGTGCAGCATTCTGTGTATCGCCCAGAATGCTAAAGGCATTAAACATACCGATGATGGTGCCAAAAAGCCCTAATAATGGGGCTAGGGTAATCACAGTATCCAATATCCAGAGGCTGCGATCCAAGGTCGGCACTTCATGCATGATAGCCTCCTCAAGATGACTATCAATAACGTCATGTCCAGCTTGCACAGGCTCTTGCTTTAAAGCCTCAAATAATCTCGCATGGGGTATTTTTTCTAGTTTTTCTGGCATGATGAATTCAGCTTTCTCCACATCACCTCGTTTCAACATAGCAATTAACTCAGCTCCGCCTTGCTCCATAGAAGAGAGATAAGTAGTGCGCTCTATAATGACCGTGAGCGCTATGAGTAACAGCACAAGCATTAAATAAAGCGTGCCACCCGAGTCATTCGCGAGTTGCGTCAAATGTCCAATATCCATGATTAATCCATATCCAATCAATAAAATAAAACAGGGAGGAGCAAAGCTCTCTCCCTGAAACAGGCGTGCTATTTAAAAGTCTAGGGTCAATGCCAAAGACAAGCTTCTTGCTGGAAGCAATACCACTACATCATTGGCACTAGGAACGGATGTTGTTGTAGAGGCAGGCGTCACAGCTACAATATTATGATTATCAAAAAGGTTGTTGACACCAAACTGTAGCTTGCTTTGCTTGACCAGCGATGACTGCCAGTTAAGCCTATAATTAACAAAAAGATTGGTAATGACAAATGGATTAATAGCCACTGCTTGATGCACAGCACCATTGTCGTTGTAATAGCGACCTACACGTTTAGAAAAAATGCCTGAATTCCATTGGCCTTGCTCATAATTCAAACTGACGGTTTCAGTATCACTAGGTGCATTCGCAACCCATTGTCCTTTAGATGCGCCAGTATCATATTTCGCACTACCTACTGTTCCATTCAGGTAGGTAGAAAAGCCACCACCCAGAATGATATTGCTTTCAGCCTCCAAACCTTGGCTAATCGATTTACCGCTAGAGAAATAAGTAGTGTCACCGTTTACATCGGTGAATGCAGAGTAAGCATTATCAAATAGTATGTAATAAGCATCTACATCTAAAGTGAAGCGATCAGATTTCCATACCGAACCAAATTGAAATGTTTGATTCTTCACTGGTTTAGGTTGAATGGTAACATTGCCACTTTTTACGTCAAAAACACTGGTAGGAGGAATTTCATCACCAGTAGCATACTGGCCATAAGCAGACCAGTTTGGTTGCAACATATAATGCACATCCAGTGATGGAAGCACTGAAGAATAACCAACTGAATGACTAACGCTTGGCCCACCAATTTGCGCCGCAGTACCTACTGTTTTCCCATTATCGGCAAACTGCGTAAAATCCTGTTCATAGCGGGAGTATTTCACCCCTGGAGTCACTTTTAGCTCGTCTGTAAGCTTGTACTCATACTCCGCAAATGGCTGAAGCAAGGTTGTGTTGTAGGTCTCATGAAAATTAGGAAGCGCTGCATCCTTCCAGGTTCTTGGGTCACTCGGTATCTGAAAACGATTTGATTCTGCATATTCAGACCAAAGCCCCGTTCTGAATGTACCTAAGGTGGAGTCTTCACTAATCCGCAAAATATTGCCGTAGGTACGATAGGCGTTTAATTTATCTGTTCCGCTAGTCGCACTGATCGTGGTTGTACTGTTATATTTTTGCTGGTTATCGTATGCATACGTATAGAGCTTGTCATCAAGCTTCCAGCCACTCCCCAAATCAGAATTAATACCAATATATTCAAAATCTGAGCTCACGTCATAACGATTGTAACCAAAATAATCTGCCCGGTTAGGGTTGTTGCTCATCAAATAATTATCACCTAGCAGTGCAACTTGCCCACGTGTTGGACCCTTTGCATTGGGCGTATTTGCAGTTAACTCGATTGAAGAACCAAATACCGTAATGGCTGTATTTTCTGAAACGGCATATTGATATTTAAGCGATAACGCTTGTCTTCTTTGCTTGTTATAGGTTTGATAACCATCGGAATCCATCTGATGCACATTGATCAGCAAATTAGAGTCGCCGTCTTTACCAAACTGTCCAGATTCATACTCTGCACTTTCCAAATGTGTATTCCAACTTCCATAAGACCCACTGAGGGTGGTGCGTTGGTTCGGCTCAAGGTCGCGGGACAATAAGTTAATAGAGCCACCAAAATTGGTAGGCCCAATGGTGGCTGCGGTGCCTGGGCTGCGGTCAATGACTGCACCCCCAATAAACTGACTTGGGAAAAATGCCCATGAGTGATGGGTTGGACTATTGGTATCCTGGAACGGGATGCCATCAAATGTAATCGTATAATCACCATCCGCAAAGCCGCGAAAGAATGTTTTGGTATCACCAAGTCCTGGGCCATTAGGGCTGTAGCTGTATAAACTTGGAGCCATTTGTATCACTTGGCTAAAATCAGCCACAGGTGATGTAAAGTCACGGACAAATTCATCACTAATGATGGATTGTGCTGAACGTGCATCCAGAGAGCTTTGTGATGGGGCTTTTGTAGCTGCAGATTTAACTTCTGTATTAGTTATCGCTGTGGATGTAGCTGAACCATCATTAGCGCCTACGGCACCGAGATCAGTCACATCTTGCGCATAACTAGAAATTGGAGCAATGGACAGCAATGTAAGTGCTTGCAGAACCGCAAGCATAGTTGTCTTGAATTTGAATTTTTGCATTAATGAAAACCCCTTTTAATAAGGTCGCCATAATAAATTCAGAATATTTCACTAAGATTTACAATATGTGGCATAAAAATTACAAACTTTATGAAACTCAATTTAATCCATTAATATTTAGTCATAAATAGCTGGATTCTTGGTACCAGGATTTTGGGGAGCGACTGATTTTATTTGTAAAATAGCGGCTGCGGCCCAATATTAATTCCCCAATAAGTAAACATTTAGTTATACAGAGCCAGATAGGAAGTTTCTTACAGTAGTTTCGTGTATCTACTTAAATACCTGTAAGACCTTACGGATTTATAATCAGTCGGATATTCAATATATGTAAGGAGATTTCCATGAGCAAATTATTGATGACTTTAATTCTCACCTTCCCATTTCTGGCGTTTGCTGATTCATTGTCAATACAAAAAAACAACTTTGCCATTTGATGATTCATTAAGTATTGATTGTGGTAAATCAATCACTACCAATAGTTCAGAACCATCAGCAGGTCAGGATCATGCTGGTACCAAATAAGGTACGTCAGCTAAAGTCTGTGACACCACAGAGTAAACCTCGCCCTGTTAGCCCGCTATCACAAGCTAATTCACCACCCCCCGTGAATGCCGTGCTGCCTGATGAATCGTCACTAATTGCTGTTGCAGAACAATTCCGCGCCTATGCCTTGAAGTCAACTGCACACATCCTTTAACTTTTGGGTATTAAGCGCAGCTAATTGCCAGTCAATATCCCGTAAGCAATCATATTCCTAAGTGTGCTAACGCACAGTATGCCTAATGGCTAAGATGTATCGTCAATTATGACTATTAGTGATCCCCTTTATTTTAAGGCAACGGTGCCTCAGAACATGAAGTGGCAGCAAGCCAATCGGTTGGCGATTAATATTTCAAAGTATCAAGCTCCACTTAAACAAGGAATAAACCCGAAAGAAATTCCTCGTGAGCCAGCGGAACCTGAAGTGCCGAATCTGCCAACCGAGCCAGATGAACCAGACCTTGAACAGCCAATCACTGCAAGGTTGGGAATTAACAAGCAGGGTCTTAAAAATAAGGCTCACCAAGAGGCACTCTCGATACTGACGGATTCAGATGGCAGTGAAGATCCAGGCTCTGGCTTGGATACGGAGTTTAATCAATCCTGAATGATGGGTTTAGCGACTGATTATTACAATATCAACACCAATTTTTATGCAATGACTGGAGCTCAACATGACAGAACAACAAGTTGAAAAATTTCTTACCATCCAACAGGCACAGTTGGCGATGATGATGGGTATTTATCACAACCTGCAAGTTCTGTGCGCTCAGAATGGTGAAGAGGCTGCAGTGTTTAACTGGCGAGATGTACACAGCCTGTTGGAAACTGGCAAGCATGAGCTGACAGAAACCTGATTTCAGTGTTTTCCAGATTATTGGGCGAGGCGTATTACTTGTGAAGATGGGTTGGCGGCATCACCTAAATCCCCGATTACATGGGTGATTTCACCCGTGCCACCCAGTGAGACAGTAGTCACATCGTGGAATATGGCGCCGCTCTGTTGAGAATTTTTATAAGGCGCTTCAATAGCGCGCTGTAATTTTACCTCAGGGTTGGTATCAAAAAAGCAGTAAACACCCACCCCCCAAGCCTGGTGGCTAGTGACCGAGTCGGCAACCTTGTAAGAAGCGTAACCATTCACCTTGCCGTTCATCCAATTGGCTTGGTCGGGTACGTCATACGGGGCTTCGCTCTGATAAAAATAGACCGCACCACCATTACCGTTCCAAACAGTCTGATACTGGTGATAATGCTCGACGGCCAGCCCGTATATGCTGACGTTGTTGCCGTTGACTACCAGGCCATTGGTCGTTGTATTTATGTTCCAACCTATGCCGGACCCATGGTCTGCCCGCCACAGCCAGAGGTCATCACCAATCACGTCGTTACTGTTGATCTGCAGACTGACCGTTGCATTACCTGGCCCTGCACCTCCTATGCGAAAGAACACATCATGCAATGATGTAGGATTGCTAGCGTGATCAGCCTTGCTATTGGGCGATCCAACTTGCAGCAGAACCGACGAGTTTTTGATACCCGCATCAAACAGAATACCTGCCAACTTTACACCATCTACATCATCTACTATCATGGCTGGCAGCCCTGTGGTGGGTTGTAATGTAGCGATACCTAATCCAAGTATGATGGTGTTGGCCTTGGTTACCTGCAGTGTTTTATCCAGCTTATACACGCCTGGCGTCAACAGTATGTGCTTACCCCTGGTCAGGGCTGCGTTAATACTAGCAGCCGTATCCACTTCGGCTTTGGCGATATAAAACTTGCTGATAGGGATTGTTTCACCAGCCGCTTTAACACGCTCCCAATTACCCGCCCAAGTGATGCCACGATAATTTTTGGTTAGCGCTGGCACAAACACGCTGTATTTGCCTTGATGATCAATCGTGAGAAATGGTTTTTCACGCACGACTGGCGTGTGTGAAATCACTGTGTAAGATTGATTCGGCCAGCGGTAATTGGAGGGGGCGTTATCGTCACCCACAAATACGATGTTCCAGTTAGAACCTACCCAGCTGCCCACGCGAGAATTACGCGATAACCACTGCTGTTGCTTGCCAGAGTTCACTTCATGGTCTATCAGGCTATCTGACATATAGCCGCCGCTAGACCAGCCATCATCATCCAGCACCATGCTGCCGCGGACATGCACGCGACGTAATGGCGATGCCTGGGCGACTGCCCATTTCATGGTGCCGCTAGCAGGGGTCACTGCCAGATTTTCTGCGCCGCGCCAGAAATTCTGCGTAGCATCACTATCAAACCATGCTGCATCGACCTGCACGCCACCATTGATAGTCACCGCATCTGGTGTCTGGCCTAAACCCATTAATTGCGTATAAAAGCCCACTCTTACAGTGTTGTTGTAAGTGCCTGGCTTGAAAAGAATGGCATAACGGTTACTACCAAACTGATTGCTTTCTTGTTGGCTGAATATGCTGTCTAGCTTGCTTTGCACTGCAGAAGCTGGCATCGATGGATCCAGAATCAGCACATTGCTGCCAAAGTCTGGCGATGAAACTGTCTTAGATGTAGGTTTGTTAGCTGAGTTTGTGCCAGATAGGACATCACCACTTTGCAGCAATATACCCAGTAACATTATGGAAAGTATCTGGCGGGCTCGAGAAAAATGGAACATGCGCATTACAGTCTCCTTCTTTATCGTCTCCGTATATCTAGTCATGTGGTGACGAGTACTCTCAATTTAATCTATGCTTTGATAACTTCTCTTTACCAAATATTATTTGTGGTATTTAGGGCTAATGGCTTGAACTGCCGCAATCATGGCAGCTGCGTTCTCTGGTGGCGTAAATTGCGTAATGCCATGCCCTAAATTAAACACATGGCCGTGACCATGTCCGTAGCTGTCAAGGATGCTGGCGACTTCTTTCTCAATGGCTTCTGGCGTGCTGAGCAGAATGGCCGGATCCATATTGCCTTGCAGAGCCACTTGGCCGCCCACGCGTTTACGGGCTTGACCAATGTCTATGGTCCAATCCAGGCCTAGTGCATCTGCGCCGATCTCGGCTTGTGCTTCAAGCCAGAGTGCGCCGCCTTTAGTAAATACAATGCGTGGAACCACACTGCCGTTGGCTTCACGGGTGAGGCCATTGACGATTTTTTGCATATAGTTGAGTGAAAATTCGGTATAGCCATTGTGCGATAGCGCGCCGCCCCATGAATCAAAAATCATCACGGCTTGCGCGCCAGCAGCGATTTGGGCATTCAGGTATTGGGTGACTGTTTGCGCGGTAATGTCCAAAATACGATGCAGCAAGTCTGGGCGTGCATAGGCCATTTTCTTGATGGTAAGGAAGTCAGTACCGCCTTTGCCTTCCACCATATAGCTCGCCAGTGTCCACGGGCTGCCAGAGAAACCAATCAGCGGTACACGCCCAGCTATCGTTTTGCGAATTTGGCTGACCGCATCGAATACGTATTGCAGACTAGTCATGTCGGGTATGGCTAGCTTGAGGATATCGGCCTCTTCACGCAGGGTGCGCTCAAACTTGGGGCCTTCACCTTCTTCAAAGTACAAACCCAAGCCCATGGCATCTGGTACGGTGAGAATATCTGAGAACAAAATAGCAGCATCTAATGGATACCTATCCAGCGGCTGCATGGTCACTTCCGTGGCAAAGTCTGGGTTCTTACACAAATCAAGAAAACTCCCCGCCGTTTTGCGGCTGGCACGATACTCAGGCAAATAACGGCCAGCCTGACGCATCATCCACACAGGTGTGTAGTCGGTAGGCTGGCGCATCAGCGCGCGGAGGAAAGTATCGTTTTTGAGTGGGTTCATTTACTTAGTAAGCGCCGATAAAGGCGGATGAACGCCGATAAAATCTTTAAATTATCCAGGAAAATACTGATTCAATGATGCAAAAAATGACTTAACTAATAGATGGATCTTCGCATAACGGCTTTAGCCTGTATTGGCGGTTAAAAACCAACAATATGTAAACTAACGTGGCAGTGTGGAAGTTCCCATTAAAAACTCATCTACAGCACGCGCGCATTGGCGGCCTTCACGAATGGCCCAAACAACCAATGACTGGCCACGGCGCATATCGCCTGCGGCAAATACCTTGGCTTTGCTGGTGGTATAGCAACCTTCACCATCAGTGGTCGCTTTGGCATTGCCGCGATTGTCTTTTTCTACGCCGAACGCATCCAGCACTTTTTGTACAGGGCTAACAAAGCCCATCGCCAGTAACACTAGATCAGCAGGAATCGTGAATTCAGAGCCAGGGACTTCAATCATCTTGCCGTCTTTCCACTCGACCTTGGCGCCTTTCAGCGCGGTGACTTTACCGTTTTCGCCTATCAGTTCCTTGGTAGTGATAGACCAATCACGGTTGGCGCCTTCTTCATGCGAGCTGGAAGTACGCATTTTCAGCGGCCAGTTAGGCCAGACCAGGTTTTTGTCTTCTTTTTCTGGCGGTTGCGGCATCAATTCAAACTGGGTGATGGATAAAGCTCCATGACGGTTTGAAGTGCCTACGCAATCTGAACCAGTATCACCACCACCAATCACGATGACATGTTTATTGGTCGCCATAATCTGGTTCTCAACTTTATCACCTGCCACCACTTTGTTTTGTGGGGTCAGAAAATCCATCGCGAAATGCACGCCATCCAATTCACGACCCTTTGCAGGCAAGTCACGCGGATATTCAGCACCGCCTGCAAGAATCACAGCATCGTATTCCAGCACCAAGTCTTCAGCAATAACGTTAACGCCTACATGGTGATTGGTCCGAAACTCAACGCCCTCCGCCTTCATTTGCTCCATGCGACGGTCAATATGACTTTTTTCCATCTTGAAATCAGGGATGCCATAACGCAACAAACCACCAATGCGGCTTTCTTTTTCCAGTACAACCACATTGTGACCAGCACGCGCCAACTGCTGGGCGGCAGCCAGGCCAGCAGGGCCAGAACCCACAACGGCCACTTTTTTACCTGTCTTTTTCACGGGCGGCTGAGGCACTACCCAGTTGTTTTCCCAGGCTTTATCGATAATCGCATGCTCAATCGATTTGATACCCACTGCATCATTATTAATATTCAGCGTACAAGCGGCTTCACAAGGTGCTGGGCAGATGCGACCTGTGAACTCAGGAAAGTTATTGGTGGAATGCAGCACATCAATCGCACTTCGCCAATCCTGTTGATACACCAAGTCATTCCAGTCAGGGATGATGTTGTTAATAGGGCAACCCGTGGTACAGAAAGGAATCCCGCAGTCCATACAGCGTGCGCCCTGTGCCTTGGCCTGTTCATCTGACAGGTGCAATACAAACTCTTTGTAGTTTTTAACGCGGTCTGGAACTGGAAGATTAGCCTCTGATAGACGTTCGTACTCTAAAAACCCTGTTACTTTACCCATGTTTCAATTTTCCTTTAGGCGGCTTGCTTACTTGCAGCCGCAGCCATTTCAGTCAACGCGCGCTTGTATTCGTTTGGCATGACCTTGACGAACTTAGCTCTGAAGTTAACCCAGTCAGCAAGAATCTGCTGAGCACGCGTGCTACCTGTATATTCTGCATGTTGTTCAATCAAAGTCTTGAGCGTGACTTCATCAGGCTGGTTCATGTGTTGTGCGGCATTGATAGAAACACTCTCAGCCGCTTCCACCTTTTCAAGGCTCACCATGCTCATATTGCAACGCTTGGCGAACATGCCATCTTCATCATAAACATAGGCCACGCCGCCGGACATCCCTGCCGCGAAGTTAAGGCCAGTTTCACCGAGCACGACCACCGTGCCGCCCGTCATGTATTCACAGCCATGGTTACCTACGCCCTCGACCACCGCAAATGCACCAGAGTTACGCACACAGAAACGCTCACCAGCGACGCCACTAAAGAAGCTATAGCCAGAGGTAGCACCATACATCACGGTATTACCGACTATAATATTTTCATTCGCTACGCCGCGGAAAGCTGTTGGCGGTTTGATCACAATACGGCCACCACACAAGCCTTTACCCACGTAGTCATTGCCTTCGCCTGTGAGCTCAAAGGTAATGCCTTGTGTCAGGAATGCGGCAAAACTCTGGCCTGCAGTCCCTGTCAGTTTCACGGTAATGGTATCGTTGGGCAGGCCTGTGCGGCCATAGCGACTAGCAATCTGGTTAGAAAGCATAGTGCCAACTGTCCGGTTGGTGTTGACGATCTGGCTTTCAATCACCACTTTTTCGCCGTTTTCCAGTGCTGCTTTTGCCAGCGCAATCAGTTTGTTATCCAGCGCTTTTACCAGGCCATGGTCTTGCTGCTCATTATTACGGCGAGACACATCGGCACCGACTTTAGGCTGATGGAATATCTTGGTGAAGTCCAGGCCACTGGCTTTCCAGTGATCAATACCAGCACGCATATCGAGCAGATCGGCACGGCCTATCAGGTCATCAAATTTGCGTATGCCCATAGCAGCCATTAGCTCGCGTACCTCTTCAGCCACAAAGAAGAAGTAGTTGACCACATGCTCGGGCTGGCCAGTGAATTTCTGACGCAATACTGGGTCTTGCGTGGCAACGCCCACGGGGCAAGTGTTCAGATGGCATTTACGCATCATGATACAGCCCTCAACTACTAGCGGCGCGGTAGCAAAACCGAACTCATCTGCGCCGAGTAAAGCACCAATCAGTACGTCCCGACCTGTTTTCATCTGGCCATCGACCTGCACAACCACACGACCACGCAACTGGTTAAGTACCAGAGTTTGCTGGGTTTCAGCTAAGCCCAGCTCCCATGGTGTGCCCGCATGCTTGACCGACGATATTGGCGATGCACCTGTGCCGCCATCATGCCCCGCAACCACAATGTGGTCAGACTTGGCCTTGGCGACACCTGCCGCAACCGTACCGATACCCGTTTCGGATACCAGTTTTACGGAGATTGAAGCTTTTGGATTCGCATTCTTCAAATCGTGTATCAGCTGTGCCAAATCTTCAATCGAGTAAATATCGTGATGTGGCGGAGGCGAAATTAGCCCCACCCCAGGCACCGAGAAACGCAGCTGGGCAATATAAGCACTCACCTTATGCCCAGGTAATTGACCGCCTTCACCTGGCTTGGCACCTTGCGCCATCTTGATCTGAATCTGGTCTGCATTGGCCAGGTATTCTGCTGTTACGCCAAAGCGACCAGAAGCGACTTGCTTGATGCTAGAGCGCATGGAGTCGCCAGTTTTTAGCGGTATATCTTTTTCAATATTCAGCTTGCCAATCACATCGGCCATGGTGGTGTCTTTAGCCACAGCAATAAAGCGTTTTGGGTCTTCACCGCCTTCGCCTGTGTTTGAACGACCGCCTATGCGGTTCATGGCTATCGCCAATGTTGCGTGGGCTTCGGTGGAGATTGAACCCAGTGACATCGCACCCGTAGCAAAGCGTTTTACAATGTCTTTGGCTGCTTCAACCTCATCCAATGGCACTGGTGCGCCAGCCGCCTTAATCTCAAACAGGCCGCGCAAGGTAAGATGACGCCTGGTTTGGTCATTGATCAGCTTGGCGTATTCTTTATAGGTACTGGCACTATTGGTACGGGTTGCATGTTGCAATTTCGCAATGGAATCTGGCGTCCACATATGCTCTTCACCACGTACACGGAAAGCATACTCACCACCTGCATCGAGTGCATTCGCCAGCACAGGGTCATTACCAAAAGCTGAGTTGTGCAAGCGCAGGCTTTCTTCAGACACTTCGCTCAGGCCTATGCCTTCAATGCTGGATGTCGTACCTGTAAAGTATTTTTCAATAAACGTAGTATTAAGCCCTATCGCCTCAAAAATCTGGCCGCCACAGTATGACTGATATGTAGAAATACCCATCTTAGACATGACTTTATGCAGGCCTTTGCCTATGGCTTTTACAAATTTCTTGTAGCCTTCATCAACATCGGACTTGGCTTCTATAGCCATTTGTTCTATGGTCTGGAAAGCCAGCCAGGGGCAAATTGCCTCAGCGCCGTAGCCGCCTAACAAGGCAAAATGATGCACTTCACGCGCTGAACCAGTATCAATCACTAGGCCTGTACTAGTGCGTAACCCTGCGCGCACCAGTGATTGGTGGGTGGCAGAACAGGCCAACAGGGCAGGGATAGCGATACGATTAGCACTGACATTTCTATCAGACAAAATCAACAGGTTGAAACCATTATGCACGGCATCGGCAGCCGCTTTATTGAGTGCATCAATCGCAGCGGCCATGCCCTGCTTGCCTTGTGCGAAAGGATAGGTAATATCCAGCGTAAGCGCACGATAAGCGCCTTGGGTCAGGGTATCAATCGCCTTCAGTTGCTCTAGCTCATCCAGCGTTAATACTGGTTGGCTGGCCTCAAGACGAATCGGCGGATTGCTTTCGTTAATACCTAGCAGATTAGGCTTGGGGCCTATGAATGTAACCAGCGACATGACTAACTCTTCACGAATTGGGTCAATGGGCGGATTGGTCACTTGCGCAAACAGCTGCTTGAAGTAGTTGTAAATGACTTTGGGCTTGCTGGATAGCACAGGCAAGGCACTGTCATTACCCATTGAACCCGCGCCTTCTTCGCCATTGCTGATCATGGGCTGAAGAATGAATTTAATGTCTTCCTGCGTGTAACCAAAGGCTTGTTGCAAATCTAACACACTGGCGTTTAGCTCCAGGGTGCCGTCGATACTCGTATGGTCTATTTTTGCCAGATCACCGAGGAAGTAGCGAGACTTCTCAATCCACTCCTTGTAAGGCCGGGCTTGCGCCAGTTGCTGTTTGACTTCTGCATCGTCAATGATACGGCCTTGCTCCATGTCAATCAGCAGCATCTTGCCAGGCTGCAAACGCCATTTTTTGACGATTTTTTCTTGCGGGAATGTTAATACACCCATTTCAGACGCCATCATCACGTGGTCGTCATCCGTCACCAGATAACGTGCGGGGCGCAGACCGTTACGATCCAGCGTAGCACCTATCATGCTGCCATCAGTGAATGCGACTGCGGCAGGGCCATCCCATGGCTCCATCAAAGCAGCGTGGTATTCGTAGAATGCGCGACGCTCTTCATCCATCAAGGTATTGCTACTCCAGGCTTCTGGAATCAGCATCATCATGGCGTGTGGCAAGGAGTAGCCACCAGCCACCAACAGCTCAAGCGCATTATCAAACGCCGCTGAATCAGACTGATCTTCGGCAATCAGTGGCCATACTTTTTCTAAATCTTCGCCTATCAGTTCTGAGCGCATGGCCGCATGACGCGCCGCCATCCAGTTGACATTGCCTTGCATGGTATTAATTTCGCCATTGTGGGCAATCATGCGGAATGGATGGGCAAGCTCCCACGCTGGGAAAGTGTTGGTTGAAAAACGTTGGTGCACCAGCGCTAAAGCTGACACCATGGTTTCATCTTGCAAATCCTGATAGTAAGTACCAACCTCGTTCGCCAGCAGCATGCCTTTATAAACAATGGTTTGGCTGGAAAGCGAGGGAATATAAAACTGGCTGCTGTCATCCAACTTTAATGCGCGAACAGCGTGCTCAATGCGTTTGCGAATGACAAATAATTTACGCTCAAACGCGGCCTGGTCCGCAGTTTTCTCGCCTTTAGCAATCAAGGCTTGACGCATGACAGGCTCTACATCGCGCGCTGCATCGGCAATATTGCTATTGTCGCGAGGCACATCGCGCCAGCCTAAAAATATTTGAGACTCTTCGTGAATAATACGGGTAATGATGGATTCACAGGCTATGCGACCATTCAATGATTGCGGCAAAAACACGGTACCACAGGCGTATTCACCAACGGCAGGTAAAGTAATACCCAGCTTGGTGGCTTCTTTACGGAAGAACGCATCTGGCAATTGAATCAATATGCCAGCGCCATCACCCAGCTTAGGGTCATACCCGGTTGCACCCCTATGAGTAAGATTTGCCAAAATCTGCAAGCCCTGACGCACTATATTGTGGCTTTTAACGCCTTTAATGTGGGCAATAAACCCGACACCACAAGCATCGTGCTCGTTGGAAGGGTTATACAAACCTTGCTTGGCGGGGTTGTTAAGCGTTTCTGGTGAATTTACTTGCGTTACCAAACTGTCATCTCCATCTGCTTGCTCAGGTTCTAACCTATTAATTAGAAGCGTTAATTGCCATCTAGATTACTGTGAGTATCTAGCCACAAATTTTAAAGGGGAACCTGCGATATTACCGTTAAAGGGTTCTAAGTTCAATAACATAGAGCAAAAATCATACGAGCTTTGTACAGCGTTACAAATCCTCGCAAATTTTTAGTCAGGCAGCCTAATTTGTATTGGAGTTAGTTTGGATTTGAATGGCCAATTACTTGCGCAAAGCCATAAAAGCTTGGTTAGCCGCCTCAATAGTGCGCGCCAGCTCATGCTCACCATGCGCCGCCGACACAAAACCAGCCTCAAAAGCAGAAGGGCCGAGGTAAATACCCGCATCCAGCATGCTATGGAAAAACTGATTGAAGGCTTCTTTATCAGTGGCCATCACTTCATCAAAGCTAGTAGGTATGTGCTCACTAAAGTAAATACCAAACATACCACCTATGCTCTGTGCACTAAATGTGGTGCCTTGTTGATGTGCTGCCTGCTTTAGACCATCCATCAAAGCTTTGGTGGTAGCGCTTAGCTTTTCATAAAAGCCATCAGCTTGCACCAGCTTTAATGTCGCCAAGCCAGCCGCGACTGCGACCGGGTTACCTGACAAAGTACCTGCCTGATAGACAGGGCCTACAGGTGCCAGGCATTGCATGATATCTACGCGACCGCCGAATGCGCCTACTGGCAAGCCTCCACCTATGACTTTACCCAATGTAGTCATGTCTGGCTTGATGTTGTAATAAGCTTGCGCGCCGCCTAAAGCCACACGAAAACCCGTCATCACTTCATCGAATATCAAGACTGCACCATGCTTGGTACACTGCGCCCGCATGCTTTCTAGAAACCCTGGCAGTGGGGCGACCAGATTCATGTTACCCACCACAGGCTCAACGATCACACAGGCGATCTGGTCACCGATTTCAGCAAATAACGCTTCCAGCGCAGGAATATCGTTATAAGGCAGTGTCAGCGTATGGGCTGCCACCTCAGCAGGCACACCAGCAGAACTTGGCGTACCCAAAGTCAGCAAACCCGAACCTGCCTTAACCAGTAGCGCATCTGCATGACCATGGTAGCAGCCTTCAAATTTCAATATCTTGCTACGGCCAGTAAAGCCTCGTGCCACGCGAATCGCGCTCATGGTAGCTTCTGTACCGCTGCTGACCAGCCTGACCTGCTCCATGCTAGGCACCAGCTTGCTGATGGTCTCGGCCATCTCCAGTTCACGCGCGGTTGGCGCACCAAATGAAAGACTGTTACCAGCGACTTCGCGCACAGCGGCAATCACTTCAGGGTGCGCATGACCCACCACCATAGGCCCCCATGAACCTATGTAATCGATATAGCTTTTGTCGTCCTCATCCCACAACCATGCACCCTGCGCACGCTTGAAAAATACTGGTGTGCCGCCCACAGACTTGAATGCCCGCACTGGTGAATTTACGCCACCTGGAATGAGCTTCTGTGAGCGTTCAAATAACTGCTGATTTCTAGAAATGGGTTTGATGGTTGTTGTCATGATGATAGACCAAATAATTGTATAAATTGTTGGGTGGTTTTTTGTATGGTTTGTGCATCGGCTGTATTGCCATCGGGCGCATTCCAAAGCGCACCAATCACAGCAATGGCATCAGCACCCGCCTGAATCAATGATGCCGCATTCTCAACCGTGATGCCGCCTATGGCGACCACAGGCAGGTCTATCACCTGCTTTGCCTGCTTGAACAGTTTTAAATCAGCTTTCGCTGCATTCGGCTTGGTAGCCGAAACAAAACAGGCACCAAAAGCCACATAATCAACGCCGTTTTGTGCTGCAAGCTGCGCAATTTCAAGGCGGTTATAGCAAGAAGCACCGATAATCTTTTCATCACCCAGTTTTTTGCGGGCATCACGTAAATTGCCATCGCTAGCACCTAAATGCACGCCATCTGCGCCTAATCTGAGTGTCAATTCAAGGTCATCATTGATAATCAGGGGCACGCCATATTCACGACAAATCACCAATAATGCTGCGGCCTGTTCGGCAGCTAGCTGTTTGCTGGCAGTTTTATTACGATACTGCAGCACATTGATGCCAGCACTCAAAGCAGCTTTAACATTACTCAGCAGTTGTTCGGTATTAGCTTCATCTGCCGTGACAGCATACAGGCCTTTAATCTTTTTTGACTTCATCTTCTTCGTCGCGTGCCCAGAACATACGATCTGGAATATATTGTCCCATACCTGGGCGGAATGCATGCTTGAGGGTTTGCCATGTGTACTCCTGCGCCTCAGCCAAGGCTTCTTCCATGCTCAGGCCATGGGCGATACAGGCAGCGATTGCAGAGGTGAGCGTACAGCCAGAACCATGATAACTGCCAGGCAGGCGCTCCCAGTTATAGGCTTTAATCAGTTTGTTTTCACCATACAATGTATTGGTGACGCTTTGCGTACGCTCATGCGTGCCGGTAATCAGCACATACTCGCAACCCATTGCCAGCAGACGCTCGGCGCTTTCATCCAGAGATGCATTTTCAGCAGCTTCAGAATCATCATCGTAAAAAGCCAATCGGCGCGCTTCCAGGCTATTCGGTGTAATCAATGTCGCTTGCGGGAACAGCAGGTCTATCATCGCCTCCTGCATTTCATCATTGGCCAGCTCATCGCCGCGGCCTGAAGACAGAATAGGGTCTATCAGTAATGGCGTATCTGGATAATCTGCCATGATTTCCGCAATCACCGCGATGTTTTCGATACTGCCCAGCATGCCGAGCTTAAAAGCCGAGACATGCATGTCTTCCAGAATCGCTCGCGCTTGATCGTTGACCCAATCCGCATCAAATACCATGACGTTTTCTACGCCTACGGTATCTTGTACGGTAATGGCGGTGACTACAGAAAGCGGGTGACAACCAATGCTGGCAAGGGTCAAAATATCCGCCTGGATGCCAGCGCCACTGCTTGGGTCAGTGGCGGCAAAAGTTAATACTGCGGGGGGCATGAGTGTCATAATTTGTCTTTAGGCCTTATGCTTCAAAGGGGCTTCATACAGAAATGAAGATAGCCTAAGTTTGAGATTAAAAATCAAATTTAAGGTAGCATTTTAACTTAAATTAAACAGATGCATTGGCTACAACTGATTTTAGCCGCCTTGGCTCAATTTAACTCACCATCACAACTGAGAATTAAACCCATGAAAACCTGGATGTGTAATATATGTGGTTGGATATACGAAGAAGAAAAAGGTTGCCCTGAAGATAACATCCCAGCTGGCACAAAATGGGAAGATGTACCAGTAAACTGGACTTGCCCCGAATGCGGCGCGCGTAAAGAAGATTTTGAAATGATTGAGATTTAAGACTTAAAAAGTCGTCGATTAGCAATAAAAAAGCAGGGTATTTCTACCCAGCTTTTTATCTCCCCTTTACAACGTATTCACCCACTTAAAAATCAAACCTGGCTTGCACCTTACCCGTGTGGCCTACATAGGCGTCACGGATTTCAGCGTCATAACTCAAACTCAAGCTCTGGGTAGCATCAACATTCACAAACTTGAGGCTGGCGCCCAGGTTGAATGATTCACGACTCAAATCAACGCCTTGTGCAATAAAAGTGCTACCACCTGATGCAAAGCTGGCTGTCGTGTCCTGCTTGGTATCCGCAAATTCGTGCAACCATAAAGCACGGCCTTCCAACACGGTTTTTACTTCACCAGCAGTAAAGTTATAAAGTGCCTTACCACCTAAACCAGAGCGGAATGAAGTGCTATCGTTGCTTTGCACACTCAAGGCCGCGCCGTTGGTACTGGTTTCTGTATAGGCATCCTGATCAAGATAGCTCAATGCCAATGAAGCCACAGGCACTACAGTAAATTGGCTATTCACAGCCATTGGTATGCCGAATTCAACCTTGCCAAAATATTGCCAGGCATCGTAGTTAGCCTTGGGGTTATCAATCACGCCACCTATATTCACCAAGCGTCTGCTATTAAATTGATGCTGGCCAATACCAGCAATAGCGCTCAAATACCAGTCATCAGCCAGCCAAGAACCATACAGCATGCCTTGATAGCTGTTGATGTGATTATTATTACCGACATTGCTGCCTTGCGCATCCAGCGTGGTATTGGCGTAGCTAAATGCTGCACCCACACGCAAGGCATCGCTCAACAAGGTATCAGCCCCTACCGCAATACCGCCACCATTGGCGTTGTAACCATCTACATTATTGGTGCGGTCTTGCTGACCTGTGAAGCCAAAACCTTGCAACCAGACACCTTTATCCAATGCAGTGTCGCCTGTAGCCATGCCACGCAACCCACTAGCTTGAGCCAGATGAGTTTCAGAGATGCGCGCATCAACAATGCTTTCAACTTGTGAAGTAGTGCGCAAGGTAGCATTTGTACTAGCATTATTGATTTCTGGGCGTAATTGTTCACTCGCCTTTAAAACATCACCAGCATCGCTTAAGTTTTGTATTAATGAAGCTGTTGCGTTAGAAGATGTCATTAAGGCATTGATGACTGACTGACCATTCAGCGTAATACCTGGAATACTGGAAGCATTGGCAACGGTGGCCTGAATATTGTTGGTTGTACCAGTGACAAAATCCCAATGTACCAAGGCTGATGACAACAATTGAATGTTTGCCCCACTAATCGAGGTGGCCTGATTGGCAATACCAGAAGTGTAGGTGGTTTCTTTTGCATTAGCTCCTATGGCGATATTGTAGGTTGAGTACTGGTAGGTATCGCCAGTCTTCAATGTCACCCCAGAGGCTACCAATGGCTGAATCTCAAGCGAGAAAGGATGTGTGCCCGTTGCGTTTGCGACATAAACCCCCCCTGTAATCTGACCAATCGCATTGGCTGTGGTACCACCACCCGCTTGCTTGATGACAGGTTGGATGACTATCTGATTCACGGTAGTCACTGGGGTTGAGACATCTACATAAGCACCGCTTTGTAGCACAGGCGTCAAGCTACTGTTATCTGGGGTGATGATAATACTTCCAGTTAAAGTACCTGCATTAGTAAAGACAAACTTATTTTCAGATCTACCAACAGTGATATCACCATAGATATTAGCCCCAGCGTAATTGGTCAAGTACATCTCGCCAGTAGAACTGCCAATAGCAGTGCCATATTTACCATTAAATGCTCCATTTCCGTCAACTCCATAACTAGTAATGGTGCCGAAGTTATCCACATAGAGTTGGTAAGCATTGTTATCAGTACCAATCGCTTGTACACCCCCAGAAGCAGTAACATAAGTAGAAGCAGTACCATTAGTACCACTTGTTGTTCTTACGCCAGAGGCCGTCAATAGGCTGCTAACGCCTTCGATGACTGCACCTGGGGCGTTATAAATATGGGTGTCGATAATATTCTCTTTGACCTCTACACCCACCACGGTTGCAAAACTGCCTGTAGTAAAGTTGTAAGCACCAATTTTGTTGTAGTTATTGATACGCACATTTTCCTGGAAATCATCCCCATCACTGGTGGCCAATACACCGTAGACTACTGGTTTATTCGTACCTTGTACTAAGGTTTTAATAGTGCCCAGTTCTGGGGTATATGTAGTGCCCGTATGACCAGCACAAACCCCTGTAGTTTGTGAAGAAGAGCAGGTAACAGTATCCGTTCCATTGTAAAAAGTTTCAGAAAAGGCAGTACCTCCACTTGAGGTATACATCGGCGCGGACACACCAGGGTAACTGGCAGTAATCGCAGCATTATTAATGCCTACAGTAATAATTCCGTAGTTGTTCAGCTTGGTATCATCGCCATTGACCCACACACCAATAGTGCGGTAAGGCAGGTTATCACTGCCTCCCTCGGTATAAACTTTTGGGCCGTTAGTCACCAAAAAAGTATTGCCAGCTAATGGCGTAACATTATTACCAACAGAAGTATTAGTAATGATTCCAAAGTTATTCACAGTACCTGCCTGTTGAATATCAACGCCTTCATAATTCACCAAAGGATTAGCATTTGCATTGCTGGCAGCTTGGGCAGCAGGGGTATCACCAACCGCTGGTATGGTGCTCAAGCTAGTATTAATTCTATTAAATGGATCAAAAAAACCTGGTACAGCCTTAAGCCCTGTGACCACCACCGTAGAGCTATCAGGAGCAACACCATAAGTTGGCGATGTTGTTCCAGAGCCTATATTCAAAGTGGTGAATTTCGGAACACTCACACCCATAGCGCCTATGGAAGAAATTGTAAAGTCGCTCTTGTTTGAATAGCCAACAATTGTGCTATCTGATGCATCCAAAGAGTCATCTGCGGCTATGGCAGTGTAATTGCTGGGAGCCACCAAAATAGCCCCGCCATTTTGGCCCCCAGGAAAATTACCACTACAATTCACAATGCCATTGGCACTAGAACAGCTACCTGTTGCATTAGCAGTGCTCGCCATGAGTATGGCTGGTATTACACTGGCGACTGCCAATGAAATGGCCTTGCGGCGCAAAATAATTATTTGAGTTTGTTTGTGACCTTGCTTCATGTTGGTACTTCTCCCTGATTAGATATCAATGACGCTTTATAGTGACGCGCCGTATGACACTAATCGCAAAGACCATACCAACATATAATAACAATTATAATCAAATACTTATATTAAATTTCCATTCTATGAGCGGTTGTAAACGGCTGTTAATATCCAACCAATTGGTTACTAATAACCAATTGGTTGTCACTTTTATACGGTGACGGGAATCGAACCCGCGTATCGAGCTTGGGAAGCTAGCGTTCTACCATTGAACTACACCCGCTTGGTGTAGCTTACGACATTGCATTTTAGCAGCTTGGCGCTTCATGGGCTGCTAAAATCTGGCTAATGAATTTGAATTAGATATTAAAGGCTGAATCTACTAATTCAGCCTTTAATCTTTAAGACTTAACTATTACTTACCCACGCGACGGCCAAAGCTCACAAGATAAGCCGTTGGGCGAGCGAGCAATATAGGGTCGGCTGACGCTTCTATGCCTGTAGTTAAGGCCAGCGGATTGAACATAATGGTTTTTTCCAGCGCTTTACTGTCTGCAATCGCGGTTTTGAGTGTCAGTGTACCAAGCTCAATCTGCGGCCTATCTTCTGGCCAAACCACGGTGGCATCATTTACCTCATCCCCCTCTGCAGCTAATTGCACTGCAATCTTGAATTTCACTGGGCCTTTTTTCAGGCGCACTGGCAGGTCTTCCATCAAATAATCAGGGCCTACTTTTGCTACTTCATCAGTAGGTAGTGACTGAGCACCAGCCAATGGCGTAATGCGGTAGCGACCATATTGGATTTTGCCTTTGGCATTAGTGAATTTAAATGCGTTCACGCCATAAAACGGCAAGGTTGCAAAGCTGACTGGTGCGGGTTTAGGGGTAGTAACAAATTTAAGTGCTGCTGGGTGTGTGCCTAAAAACTGCTCAACAGGTGAGGGCTTGGGCGCATCTGATCCGCTTGCCGCTACTGCGTTCAACAAACCTAGAAAGTCTTCTGGTGTTGCGGCAGGAAAACCATTGACGGAAATGCTGACAATATCGGTATAAGCGCCTTTGGGCAGTTGAAAGCGAATGGCAATACCATGCGGATTAGCGTTGGCATCTGCATCTGGCATCGTTGGTAAACCAGTGGCATCTGAAAAACGCACAATTACTGGTGTCGCCGCTTTTTGTAAGTGCGGAGCCGAACTCAAACTAGCCGCTGTTTTTGCAGGTGTGAATGTACCACTCACCATAATGCCTTTGGCATGGTTGGCGCGATAACCCGCATAAGGTCCATGGGCTAATGTAGTCAAAGTATCTACAATTTGCTCTGTCACTGGCTTTGAACTCTCTGCTGCATCATCGGCATAAACCTGTGATGCAAGGCTCAAGGCCACAAAAGCCAATAGAGCTTTAGCTACTTTTGCAGTCAATAACTGATGCGGAGGGGATTTTTGCATGACTGGTCTCGCTGTAATGATTAATAAGGAGAAAAGCCAATTAACGCAGTGGGTTAGTCAGCTTTTTAGTCATCATATTACAGAGATTTGTTGACTGCCAGATGACAATCAAAATTTGTTAGTTGTTTGTTTCCGCTTTACTGCTAGCCTCAATAGTCGCAAGCGCTTTATCGCGATTAGTCTTGGCATTTTCTACACAAAACGATTGTAAGTTTGCAGGTAAATCATCGCAGGCTTCTTTAGCTATTTTGTAACTGCTTAACACTTTTTCTTTGCTGGCTTGCATACTGGCTTTCTCAGTGCCTGTTTTTTCAACATCAAGATCGGCTTGGGAATTATCACGCATGGCTTTTGCCTGGGTTTGGCAGACATCTTTTTTGTTGCCCGAGAAATTATCACAACTGGCTTTGTTAGCGTCATAGGTAGCGTTAATCGCATCTAGTGAAGCCTTATACTGCTCATCAACAGTAGATGCACCAAACACCAAACCCGTAATAGCTAACAATAATAAGCCAGATAATACAAAACTAGATAACGCACAGTTACGCGCTGTTTTAATTGATATATTCATGATCGATATATTTATGCTGATATATCTATGATGGTGTAGAGGATACTGCACAGATCGCAGCATCCTCGTAACCTTAGCAATTAATGCTTGTTAAAACTTTTGTTGAAGCTATCAATCTGCTTGTCAGCTTCTTCTTTGGTAATGCCGTAGAGCTCCTGAATCTTGCCAGAAAGCATGTCACGGTTACCTTTGATTTGCTCAACATGGTCATCAGTCAGCTTGCCCCATTGTTGGCGAGCCTTACCTTTGAGTTGCTTCCAGTTACCTTCGATTTGATCCCAGTTCATGATGTGCTCCTTAATCATTGATTAGAAATATCAAACTCATTCAATTAACAAATCAAGTTGAATGAGTTTGAAGTGAAGTAATTCTGAGTTGGATAAAGTTCAAGAACAGTCGGCGACTGGACGAAATAGATGTCAGACAATACCGACGCCATCATGAAAAAGTTTTTAATAGGCAGTTCACGCAACCGATTTCTGTGGCTCCACCCCTTTGTCAGGTGAGGCATAGAGGATGAGGTCATAATAATAGCCGCTCTCATGCTGACGCAGGCGGTAATGATAATCGCCTGCCAGCGTGTCTATTTTGTCTATTACATCAAGTAAATCTAGGGCGTAGTGATAAACACATGCCGCAATGCGCGGCCTGTCATTTACCAAAAGTCGTTTTGCGCCTAGCAGAGTTTTAGGTTCATATCCTTCTATATCCATTTTCAGGAAGCTCATGTGCTCGAGTTCATCATCCAGGCTGGCCGTTTCGACCCATACATTGCCTTCGGCAGAAATGGCACTCGACATGGTGCCCGTTTGGTTAAACCTTAAACGCTCAGATTGACTGGAAACAGCTTTATTGAACAGTCTCAGGTTATGTAGCGGACGCGCAGATAGATTGGAAAGTACGCTGAAATTGAATTTATCCGGCTCAAAAGCAGTGATGCTTGCATATTGCCCACCAGTCGCCTCCAAGAACTTATTGATAACAGGCCCTTGGTATGCGCCGCAATCTACATAATGTTCACGCTTACCCAAGCGGAAGGTCGCTGGCTGCGGTAATGTAGAAAAATATTCTTCCGCTGGGTTAGACAGGATATTGACTAACGGTGCGCGATCAAAAGTCAAACGGAATAACAGATTTGCGTAGAGCGTCTCGCGACTGAAATCATCATCAAAACGTTCTGCAAGCCTGAGGAAATCGTCAAGTCGTTCCAGCGTCTTGTGGCGGTATGTGTTAACGGATTCATAAACGGCGCAACAATCGAATTGCGCTTGGGCAATGATACAGTCGCGCACTTCAATTCCTGCCTCGCGGGCCAGTCTGGCAAAGAAGTTTTGCGTATTGGGTAATACCGAGAAATCAAGAGCTACTGCGTTAGGGTATTGGCGCGCCCGCTCAAGGAACTCGTTTGTCGACCAGCGGGGTACTCCATATATGTGGGTGTCTGTCGAGACATTATCGATCATCGCTATCGGCTGCTTAAGCCTGGAGGCAATGGCATGGGCATGCATGGAACCTACTCGTGAATATGGCGCAAAGAAAAACACCGGGCGGTCGACCAGGCCTGGAATGACAGGCCCTGCAGTTTGTGTCGCGGCTGTTAAAAGCGCTTGATAACTACTCTTAAGCATGGATATGGCCTTGGTCAATATTATGGAGAGCCATTGGTGGCTGCCGGATGCATGTCTACTATAGTGATTACTTCGTCGAAAGTTTCATAAATAAAGGTTTTGGCGGGCAGATTCCGCGATAACTTGCCGGGTTTATCGACGACGCTAAGCTTACCGATTTCGATATGATCTGAAATAATCACGCCATACCCAAGCGTGACGTTTGCATTGATTTTCACTTGCTTACCGATGACCACCCCTGCTGCAGTCCAGACGCAATGCCCGATCAGGGCACCATTGCCGATATTCGCGCCTGCGCCTATTACCGTGTTGTACCCGATCTGACAATGGTGATCGATGATCGCGCCCTTGCTTATCAGGGTGTTTTCGCCTACTTTTGCACTAGTGGCGACGCATGCGCCTTTACAAATCAGCGGCGGCATTTTAAACCCCCGCGCTTTGAGTTCCCCCATCAGTTCATAACGGCGAAAATTCAGGAACTGTGCATCAAAAATCACAAAAGCTGTGACATTTTCAGCGACTAAGTTATCCAGCATGGAGAGATCAAACTGGTAGGAAGCATTCTGCTCTAATTGTAAAGGCCGCAGATCGGTATCTGGCTCTACTTCACGCCATGCGTCTACGGTGTAATCGAGCAAAGCGCCAGTGCCGATGACGTATTTAATCTTAGAGTTCAAACTTGCCCTCCATCAGATGTAAATACCATTGTTCTATATGGGCATTTGCGTGCTCGTAAGCACCAAGATTTGGAGAGAGCGCTTCAGGATGCAATTGCGCTTGTATGTTTTCCATGACGGCAATATCCTCCCGCAATACTTTTTCAGAACCCATCATATGGGCGTGTAATACCGCGGCTGAAGTCGCATAGCGACGTTTTTTCTTGGCTGTGACGTAGTAAACCATGAAATCAGTAAGATCAGCAGATACCGGAATATGATGTTCAATAATGAAGGAATATCCACCAGTGCCCGATGCGATATGCAGGTTGGGAAATAGAAGCCAGTTGTAATACCAATCCTTATCGCCATATCGCACTACGTTTGCATGCCAAGGGTACGATATGCTGTTCTGCATAGGCTCGTTGAGACCGCCGCTACTGAAACTGCGCAGCAAGGACATGGCTAGTGCTTTATCCTCAATACCCGTTTCACATAAACGCTTTGCATCTAGCACGGCTTGCTCATCAATCAATACCTGGAACTTGACTGCCTTATACAGTGATCGCGCATGCAAATAGCGTGGGTGGTGGCTATCGCGCAGATTCTCATAAGCCAGTTTCCAGTTAAATTTGCCTTTGAAAGTGGTAAGAATCACTTCACTATCAAATGCATTGGATGCTTCTGCCATCGACTGCATGACCTCATCACCAAATTGCTCGCTGATCGGTATTGGATTTTCTGATAGGTTAATGAAAACCAGATTACCAAGCACTTCAAGCTTAAAACGCCTTAAATGCAGGCATTCGCGCTCTTCCTTGCTATAGCGGAACACCTCAGCCTCAAACGGAATATTGTTTGGCTTGCCATCTTCGGCATACCCCCAGCCGTGGTAATTGCAAACCAGCGGACGCACTCCATGAGGCTGCGTTTGTAATGGGTTTTGACGATGCGCGCAAAGGTTCTCAAAAGCACGTAACTCGCCGTTGAAATTCTGCACCACGATAGGCATACCACACAAAGTGCGTGTAATAAAAGCATTGGGTTGGGACAGCATCATCTTCAAGCCGATAAATTGCCATAATGGCTTGAATAGCAGTTCACGCTCGTGCTGAAACCAGTCCTGTGAGATATAAGCCTGCGGCGGCATGTTCGACTGCATTAGTTGCCAACCTCTATTTTAGTGAACACCTTATGCGATGACTTACTGGTATAAATATGTGCAGTGGCTGGAAAGAGTGCATCAATAAATGTACCTTCAGCCAAAGACTTTAAATAATGACCTGGTATATCTATCGAGCAATGGCGGCCAATCTGTATAGCCGACCCAATATTGATATCAGCACCTATTACTACATGTTGGCCAATACTGGTGTGATTACCTATGGAACTACCAGCCCCTAACCAGCAGTTAGCTGAGATATTCACACCATAATCCAGCCGCGTATGCGCACCTATGAATGTGTTATTACCGATTTTGACCCCTGATGAGACCACTGCGCCTGCGCCTATCCAGCAGTTTTCGCCGACCTTGCTGTCTGCGGCGACAATGGCACTTGGATGTATTAGTGTTTTGGATTTGAAGCCGAGTATGCGCGCGCGGCCATAGATTTCAAGCCTGGCGTAATTCATGGCGTTTTGGTCTATGGCGGTAAATACTGCTGTTGTTGCAGGGTTCAATAATGCAAGTTGCTCATTGGCAATGATAACGGCAACATCTGTCGAGTCTAATCTGATGAGCTTCAAATCCTCAAAATCAGACGAACCCAGATTAGATAAAAATGTTAGGCTGTTAAAGGCGATAGTTTCGAAAATATTTCCGCAGCCGATCAGCACGAGGGTATGCCTTTGCGTCATGTGGGTGTATCCATTATGCGCGAGTAAATCTCAGCAACCCGTTGTAACTGAGATTCGTAAGCACCGTGATAAGCGCGCTGGCTGCCAGCGTGCAGGCTCTTCTGTAGCGCCTCCAGCAACACGATATCTTCATCCAGTACGCGTTTCTCCCCTTTCAGGTGCCCCCATAATATCGCGGGCATGGCAGATATCTTCTGCTTCTCGTGGGCAGTCATCAGTGAAAAGATGACATTGGTCTTTCCAGGTGAAATCGGCTCGTATTGTTGTATCAGAAATACTAAACCGCCCAGTGAGATAAAATTAACATTGGGGTAAATAAAGAAATTGTAATAACTGTCGCTGTCTTTATACCGCTCTACCAGCGTATGCCAGGGTTGTGACTCAATTTTTATAGCGGATTCAGTGGCAAAGCTCAGAGTGGATAAGCTGGTGTCACTAATTGGAGGCGTTACTTCTGTGGCAACACTGGTTACGGCTGAGGACAATAGCGGTTTGAAACTACGTGGATGGACAAAAGCCACATGGTTGTAATCCAGCACATTTTCAAAATTCAATTTCCAATTATAGGCAGCAGATATATCGCTATGAATCATCTGGTCTGAGAAGTGTGCCGAAACCTCAGCTAACTGCTCACGAAAGGCATCCGTAAATTGCTGGGCTATAGGCATTGGATTCTGGTTGAGATTGATGAATATCAGGTTACCAATGATCTCCAGCGCAAACTCACGCAAGCACAGCCTATGCTGAGCATCTGGGTTAAATTGATACAGCGCCGCTTGATGAGGGATATTCTTGATATGCCCGATGTCATCATAACTCCATCCATGATAGCGGCAGGCCAGCGGTCGCCTGCCATAGGTTTCTTGCTGCAAGGGTGCTTGCCTGTGCAAGCACTGGTTTTCGAACGCTTTAATGTTGCCCGCAAAGTTCTGGATAACAATCGGAACATCGGCAATGGTTCGCGTTAAGAAGGCATCGGGCTGATTGATAAGATTGGCACAGCCCGCAAAAATCCATAATGTAGAAAATATCTTCCTTTGTTCCTCGGCAAAAATATCAGCATCGGTGTAATGCTGTGCGCTAAGCACGGAATACATTATTTAAACTCGAACCGTTTTGCAGGATTACCAAATACCGTGATGCCATCTGGTACATTACCAATCACGACACTACCAGCCCCTATGGTAACGCCATTACCGATCTTAACATTGGGGAGAATTGTTGCATGTGGATGAATAACAACATCATCGCCGATGACCGTATTGCCACCGATAAAAACGAAATTGCCTATCTGGACGTAATTGCCGATTTTTACGTCATGACCAATAATAGTGGTGCTAAGCACGGTGACAAATTCACCGATTTGGCTATCTACGCTGATGGAAACATTGTCATCAAATATAGAACCACGACCAATGGTGCTGCGATCACCTAATAGCAGGTTTTTGCGCGCAATAAAAAAGTTGGCGTCCTGTGCCAGCAATGGCGCAGTGTACTGACGTCTAGCTGCTGGCGAGCCCAATGCATTGATAAAAATATCACCAGTCTCTACTTGGTAAGTAAGTGGATCGCCCAGTATAGGCACATCTGGCAAGCCTTCTGCGGTGCTGCGGTTATCCAGAAAACCTTTGACGTCCCAATACTTTCCATAGGCGGCATCGGTACGCAACATCCATAAAATATTACGCCCAAAACCACCAGCGCCGATAATGAGCACACGATTTGGCACTGACATCAGGCGTACTCCAGACCGCCATCCATGGCAAATACTGTGCCTGTAACTGCGCGACTCGCATCAGATAACAAATATAGGCAAGCTTGCGCAATATCCTCGGGTTGGCCGACGCCTAATGGATAGCGTTTACTGATCTCGTCGAACCAGGGGCGATCTTCGGTCGTCAGCGTAGTTTCTACCAAAGCAGGGCATAGAGTATTGACACGAATCTTTCGACGGGCAAGCTCTAATGCCATCGGGCGCATGACACCGATCAAAGCCGCTTTAGAGCCAGCATAAGGGCCGACGCCAACGGTACCACTCAATGCGGCAACAGATGACATGAAGATGATGGAGCCGCCATTCACGATTAATTGCTTTGCCAATAGATGACGAGTAAGCATGACCGGTGATATGTAATTGGTCGCCATCACTTCGCTTAGGTGCGCCTCACTGACCAATTTCATGGGCGATAAACCGCGGATGCCAGCACAATGTACAACACCGTCTATCTTGCCGCATTCAACGGCAACATTCATGAGCTTATCCATATCGGTTAACTCAGCGATGATGCTGCGATGCCCAATACCAGCAAGAGATGTTAAGGTCTGCTCCAGACGTTGCTGGTCGCGGCCGCAAATTACAAGCATTGCACCTGCTGCTGCGAGATATTTAGCAGTTTGCTGTCCCAAACCTTTGGATGCACCTGTGACAAGAATAGTCTTGCCAGCTAAACCAAACAGATTGGCTGCCACGATCTCTGGCGTGATTGCTTGATCTATCATTTTATAATCTCATGGCTATCGAAAGGCCGCCATCTATCGTCAGAATGCTGCGTGTAACCCATCGGCTTGCGGGGGAGAGTAGATAGACCACGCCTGGGGCAATGTCGGTGCTTTCTATCTTGCCCATGGGGGTGAGGTCAGATTGTTTGTCCATATCAATCATGGTGCCTAAGCTTTCAAGCATAGGAGTATCAACATATCCTGGCGCCACATAGGTCGCGCGTATATTCTGCTTGCCCTGTTCAAGGGCAAGTGTACGGATATAGGATTCGAGAGCTGCTTTCGAAGCTGCATAACCAGCGCTAGCAGAAGGACAAGCACGTGATGCCAGTGCCGTCACATAAACCAGTGAGGCACCATTATTGAGTTTCTTTTTATACAATAATCGTTGCGTCAGGCTGGCTGGGGCAAGGTAGTTCACTGAGAGCATCTGCTGCAAGTGTTTTTCATTCGCCATACGAACAGGGGCTAATGAGGCGGCGCCTGCACAGTAGGCAAGGCCATCATACAGTGGAGCCGCTGCAATGAGGGCTTCACGTGTATCTGGTTCTGTCAGGTCGCCAATCACTTTTTGGTGGCCAGTACCATATAGCTGATCAAGGACTGCCTGTAGACGTTCTTCAGAACGGCCGTTAATGACTAATGTTGCCCCCAGGCTTGCGCATAAGATTGCAACCGCTTTACCTATGCCTGAGGATGCGCCAGTGACGATGATGGTTCTACCCTTTAGAACGAAGTTTTCTGTGCCATTGAAGGGCGGTGTGATTGCGGCAATGCGCTCGGTCATGCTTCGATCAACTCGGGAAATTTAGCGCCTTCTATCTCAATCACACAACTGCCCCAGGATAGCCCGATACCAAAGCCTGAAAGCAGTAGTGTTTTATGTCCAGACTCCAGTGATTCCCGAATGCGAGCAGTCATCGTCACAGGAATAGACGCGCCGCTGGTATTACCAAAATCATGCAGCGTCATTGGTACTTTTTCTGGGGTCAGGCCTAATTTTTTGCGGATGGTCTCATTGATCATACGATTCGCCTGATGGAACAGGAAATAATCAATCTTGTCTTTATCGTAGCCTGAGTATTGCAGCAGGTGATTGACTGCTGGCGGTATCTGCTGGGTAGAGAAGCTTAATACAGCTGGGCCATCCAGAATCAAACCAGCCTCGGTACGCCAGTTGCCATTCTCATCTTTGTGCGGAACCAAATGATGCACGGCGGTGGGTTGTCTGTGCCCACCAACAGGCAACATAATGGCCTGATAACCACTACCATCACTATTCAGGTCAAAATACATCGGAGGTGCAGATGGGTCATATTCTAAAGCTGTCGCAGTGCCTGCATCAGAGAATAATGGATCAATCACAGTGGCACATTTATCACCCACCAGCACCAGTCCTTTTTTAATCGTGCCTGCCGAGATCATACAACCAAGAATATAAAGCGCGAATGGGTAGCCAGAGCAACCAAGGTTTACATCGAAAGCAATCGTTGTCTTGGTAAGTTTCAACCTGTCTTGCAAGATAATCGCAGTGGCAGGAATTAGGTAATCAGGTGATTGCGTCACTACAATAAGCGCTTCCACATCTTCTTTTTGCCAGCCGATCTCTTCTAGCAACTTCTCAGTGGCGACGAATGCAAGGTCTGAAAAACACTGCCATTCAGAACATATGCGCCTATGCGATATACCGATATTGCGCACCAAGCGTTCACGCTCAGATTGCATATGTGGCGGGCAGTCATCGATATTCGAAAGAATACGTTTAGGCACACAAGTCGTCATGCCAACATATTTGACATTCTTTAATGTGGATTGCGCCATGATGATCTAGCTTACAAGCTTATAGATATCATTTAATACTACACAGCCTACCAAGTCATTGCCTGTAATCGTTTTGCTGTATTCCATATCACACATCACGATCACACCAAGAGCAGCCAGAGAATCCCATTCTGGTAAATCACGCAAGTCAGTCTCAGCAGTCAGTGGCACTGGCTCTTGGAAATCAACGGCCTCAGTGAATTTTTCTATGAATGTTTCTATGCTATCCATGCTGCTTCCCTATCATTTTTATAGTGTGGTTATTAAGTTGAATACTTGATTAAATAGCTTCATGAACAATATCGGCAATAATTTCCATTTGTACAGGGGTCAGGAATGTGGAAAAGGGCAAGCCGATTAAATCATCAGCCACTTTTTCCGCTACTGGCGTTGGTAAATGGATGACATGGCCAACTTTTTTTGCATGCAAATGTAAAAGGGGCTGATACCAGCGCCGTGTTGCAATACCCTCTTTCAAACACAGGCTTTCGAGCCTATCACGGCCAGCGCTTGAACCTAAGCGTACGCTGAATGTAGTAGGCGCTAAAGGAGTGACACCTGTTTGCCAGGTAAGTACATCCCCACATTTACGGGTTAAACACTCGCGGTACTGGGCATGGATTCGCTGCCGATTTTCCGCCACCTGCGGCCATTCATCAAGACTCGCCAAGCCAACAGCGGCATGATATTCAGACAGTTTGGCATTGGTGCCTGCTGACAGCAAATATCCAACAGGAATATCAGCACGCGGACTAAGATTGATGCCAAAATTACTCATTTGCGCAATGAGTCTGGCCATTTGAGCATCACCTGATACTACAACCCCCCCCTCACCCGCTGTGAGCGATTTAGTAGCATGCATGCTGAAAACCACTGGAATATCTGGTGTATGCAGCCACTGACTGCCATAAGCACCTGCGGCATCAATCACCACTTTGATGCCTGTTTTATGCTGAAAATCATGCCAGTGCAATGTATCTTGTGCTTGGCCAAAAGTAGCCACGGCCAAAACCGCTTTTGCGCCGCATTGTTTTGCTGCTGTGGTGGCAATCTCTGGGGTTAATAGCCAGCTATCTGGATGAATATCTGCCACTACAGGGGTGTAACCAGCACGAATAATAGCGGTTAAGGATGCTACAAAAGTAAGTGCTGGCACCAGCACTGGTGAGCCTTTAGGTAAATTAAGCGCAGTCAGCGCCAACTCTAAGCCCAATGTTGCACTGCTAACAGTCGTGACATGCAGTGCATGCTGCGTATGTGCCTGAAACTGAACCAGCAGACGAGATTCTAAAAGTTTGACCAGAGGGCCAAAGTTAGAGTAATGCTTTTTCTCGTCAATCTTGCCAAGATAAGGCCATAAGGCCTCACGATTTGGCAGCTGTGGCGTTAGCAAGGGGATTTTTATTTCACTCATTTAGCAAGCAAACTCTCTACCACTAAAGTTTCATGCGCGATATCGACATTTAAATTCAGGTAACGCGGCTCAGCCGACTTATTTTTCTCATTCAACAGGTAATTAAACCACATCAAACGAAAAGCGTGCTCAAGTTCAGCACAGCGGGCTGGATAATCCATCAATACGCTTGATAACATGTTTGCGCGCGTGTTGGCACGATGTTGCCTTAATTGATCTGGGTTGTTCATCAGTGCCAATACTTTAGCCACATAGGCATCTTCGTCAGCAGCAACCCATTGCCCAAATCCCAAGCCTTGTAATGTGCGTGCCGAGGATGAGGAAGTGGCATCTTCAGCATCCAGCGCGATGACGGGCAAACCCATCCATAAGGCATGTAGCGTTGTTGTGCCGCCAGAAATCGGGCTGGTATCAAGCGCAATATCTGCAATGCAGCCGCGTTGCATGAACTCTGCAAGAGGTACACTAGGTGAAATGATGATTTGATCCAGCGGCAGGCCAAGTCTCTCCAGTCTTGGCTGCATCGAAGCAACAGCGTCTTCGATATTCAATTCCTGTACATGAATAATCAGGCTTGCATCTGGTCGCTGCGTGAGAATCTTGCCCCAAACGAGCAGCATCTCATCTGTCAGTTTTTTGGAGTTATTGAGTGAGATAAGCCTGGGTGCGCCGTTTTCAAGCATGGGGGGTTCCAGGCTTAAGGGCGAGTCTGCAGGCGGAATATAACTCGCCATGCAATTGAGGCGGAATAGCTTTTCTACATACCACTGCTCGTTGCCTAGTGGATCAGCACCAAAATCTGTCAAGCGATAATCAATCGCCTGCATGCCCAAGGTCCCCATAAAACCAAGCCATGTCACTTGTATCGGCGCAGCACGACGCGCAAATACAAATAAACGCTGGCCTTCAGTGTGACCAGAAAGATCGACCAGCACATCAATGTTTAGCAGGCGTATGCGCTTGAACAAAGCCTCATCATCCAGCGCCGATACATCATGCCAGTCAGGCACCAGCGTTTTTAAATGTGCGGTATAGCCGTCTTGTATCTTGCTGGTGGAAAAAACAGAAACTGCCACTTGATTTTTATCGTGGTTAGCAAAAACAGGGGTCATAAAAAACGCGATTGAATGCTCGCGCATATCACCTGATATATAGCCAACGCGTAAAGGACGATGCAATGAGTGATCGTCCACTTTGGGCGCTTGCGCTTTTAGCGTAATGGGGTCAGCAAAACGCTCGCCCCAGCGACGATAGATGTCTAATTTTGTCGCTTGATCAGGTTTTATAATACACAGAATATAGGCATGGGTCAGCGCCATACGCCAGTCATTGGGTGCAAGCCTTGCAGCCTGTTCTGCATGGGCAAGCGACAGCCTAATATTACCCAGATGTGAATAAGAAATCGCCAAACCATGTTGCACATCGGCATTATTTGGTAACAATTGGTCAACAAAAGCAAAAGTATCTGCGGCTTGCTGCCATTTCATGAGGCGCATCAGATTATTCGCAATTTTCAGCC
>Ga0066798_10000120_pt1 | contig 42258 bp, 35 predicted proteins | sample PersoiDNA2013203_FD_70961 | JGI IMG/M metagenome (GOLD analysis project Ga0066798, IMG submission 70961) | Permafrost soil microbial communities from the Arctic, to analyse light accelerated degradation of dissolved organic matter (DOM) -... | ecosystem: Environmental > Terrestrial > Soil >... | reverse complement strand
CCGAAAGAAATCAAGAGTTTTGTGCGCCGCGCCGGTCGCACCACGACCGGCCAGGCCAAGGCCCTGGAAGACATGGGGCCCCAATTCCTGTTACCCTACCAAACAAACGCTATTGATTTTGTAGCTACCTACGCAGATGCGACGGTGGCTAGAGGCCAAAATGATATAAATCCTGGGTCAGTCATCCTGGAAATCGGCTTCGGCATGGGCGAAGCCACCGCCCATATCGCGGCCCTGATGCCGGAGAAAAACTTTCTGTGCTGCGAGGTGCACGAGCCTGGTGTGGGTGCGCTGCTCAAGCGCATTGGCGAGCAGGGCCTGCGCAACATCCGCATCGTGGCCCACGACGCCGTCGAGGTCATCGACCACATGCTGCCGCTGCAAAGTCTGGATGGCGTGCACATCTTCTTTCCCGATCCGTGGCACAAGAAGAAACACAACAAGCGCCGCCTGATTCAAAGCGCCCTCATTGCCAAGCTGGCCGCACGCCTGAAGGTCGGCGGCTACATCCACTGTGCCACCGACTGGCAGCCCTACGCCGAGCAAATACTGGAAGTGCTGAGCAACGAGCCGCTGCTGAAGAACACGGCCACACAGACTCACCCGGAGCTGGCAGGCTACGCGCCCAAGCCCCATTACCGCCCGCTGACCAAGTTTGAAAACCGCGGCATCAAACTCGGGCACGGCGTGTGGGATATCGTGTTTGAGCGGGTCTGACTTCATCAAACCGCCCGCCCGCAACGGCGTCGGGCCCAGCTGCATCGGGCTGCCCGCTGGCGCCTGGCCCACCACCCTTGATTTTTTGACTGAGCGCTTTCCCGCCATCCCTCGGGACGTCTGGCACCAGCGCATGGCGCAGGGCGATGTGGTCGATGAGCACGGCGTGCAACTCGCGCCCCACGGCGCCTACCAGGGCCACAGAAGGGTCTACTACTACCGCGCTGTGCCGGAAGAGCCGCGCATCCCGTTTGATGAGGTGATTCTGTTCCAGGACGAGCAGCTGATCGTGGTCGACAAGCCGCATTTTTTGCCAGTGATGCCCTCAGGCAGCTACCTGGCAGAGACCGTGCTGGTGCGACTGAAGCAAAAACTGGGCATCGACACGCTGGTGCCGGTGCACCGCATTGACCGCGACACCGCCGGGCTGGTGATGTTTTCCGTGCAGCCCGAAACCCGTGCCGCCTACCACGCGCTGTTCAGCCAGCGCAACGTCAAAAAGACCTACGAAGCAATTGCCCCGTGGCGCAACGACCTGGCCCTGCCCCTGACGCGCCAAAGCCGCATCGTCGAGGCCGGCCACTTCATGCTGCAGCACGAGGTCAGCGGCCCGCCCAACGCCGTGACCCGGATTGAGGTGCTGCAAGTGTGCGGCGGCCTGGCCCGCTACCAGCTCATGCCCGTCACCGGCAAACGCCACCAGTTGCGCGTGCACATGGCGGCCTTGGGCCTGCCGATTCTGGGCGATGGCCTGTACCCTACCCTCACGCCCGAAGGACAAGTCGACTACGAGCACCCCCTGCAACTGCTGGCCCGGCGCATTGAATTTGTCGACCCGGTAAGCGGGCAAGCCCGGCAGTTTGAGAGCCGGCGCAGCTTGATGAGCCTGGCGTGACGCTCCTTATTTGATTCGAGCCTGTCCCCTTCTTTATCATCAACAGAATGCAGCTTTTTTTTCGTCAGGCCGGCCAACAGGCGTCCCGGCTCATCGTCTGGCTGATCGGCTTTTTTGCCTTTCTGAATGTCTACTCCATGCAGGCGGTGCTGCCCATGGTGATGCAGGATTTTCACGCCTCACCCGTGCAGGCCGGGTTGACGGTGGGGGCAACCGTGCTGGCGGTGGCGCTGGTGTCTCCCTTTATGGGGATGCTCTCCGATGCCTTCGGACGCAAAGTCATCATTTGCGCCTCCCTGTTCGCCCTGACGCTGCCGACGGCCCTGATACCTGTGGCCGGCAGCCTGAACGCCTTGATCTTTCTGCGCTTCCTTCAGGGGCTGGCGGTTCCCGGCATCGTGGTGGTCCTGATCGCCTACCTGTCCGAAGAATTCCATTCTGGCGGGGTCGCCCGTATGACCGCCACCTATGTGGGTGGCACTGTCATGGGTGGCTTTTGCGGCCGTTTTATCACGGGCCACGCCGGTCATTTGTTGGGCTGGCGCGGTGCGTTCGTCACGCTGGCCATCATGAATTTTCTTGGGGCTTTGCTGGTGGTGTGGCTGCTGCCAGCCTCGCGTTGCTTTGTTGCCAACCGAAATATCAGAGGTGGGTTTAACACGCTGTGGCGTCACCTGCATCACAAACGACTGATGGCGGCTTGTGCCGTGGGTTTCTGCGTGCTGTTCTCGCTGGTGGGCACTTTCACCTATGTCAACCTGCACCTGGCATCAGCCCCTTTCAATCTCTCTTCCGCTGGCTTGGCCAATGTTTTCAGCGTCTATCTGGTGGGTGTTTTGGTGACCCCGTTGGCAGGACCTTATGTTGTCCGTCTCGGTTTCCTGAGGTCACTCATGGGGGCATTGGCCCTGTCCGCCGCTGGCTTGTTGATGACCCTGTTGCCCTCCTTGACTGCGGTCATCATCGGCCTGACGGTGTGTTCAACAGGCGTCTTCATTTGCCAGTCAGCAACCCTCAGCGCGATCGCTCAAAACGTCAGCGAGGGACGTTCCCTGGCCACAGGCATTTACTACATGAACTACTACGCGGGCGGCGCGGCTGGCTCATTGCTGGCTGGGATGGCCTACGAAGGCTGGGGTTGGGGTGGCTCGGTGTTGTCCATCGCACTGATGCAGGCGCTGGCTGCCGTCATTGCAGCCGTCGCCTGGCGTCAGCCAGCCAAAAACGGGGTTTGAAATGCCTATTGCCAAACCGCCAGGGGTGACGCCTTGTCGGGGTATCAGACGCCCGCGATGACCGCTTCAATTTCTGCGAAGGTTCTCGCCATTTCGTGACCGTGTAACTGCACCCCCAGCTGACGCGCAATTTGCGAGGCCGAAAATATTCCAAGCAAATATTGTTTTTCATCTTTGCCCTGGCCCACCACGATGGCGTGGACCCTGCCATCTGCTTTCAATGAGGCCACGATGTTCCCCACCGAAGCCTTCTTGACATCCTCAATATCCAAAGCATCCATTTTGTCGACAGGCACCATCACATCGGCAACGCGCAGTTCACTGCGCTTGGTTTGACGAGCTTGGGCCACCAGCACGGGCTTTTCCCCGAGGGCATCGACGGTCGTGATCACTCCGATGATGTTGTGGGTCTCCCCGACCACAAATAACATCCGCACACCGCGCACCAGCATGGAGTGGTTCGCTTCATCCAGAGAGGCGTCTGCGTTGATGGTGGCCGAAGGTACCTGTGAAAGGTCGGTCATGACAAGAATGGCGGCAGAATCGACGTTAACGACTGGCGGATTGAATGCCTCCAGCAGATAACAACCCTTGGAGGAAACCGATGTCTTTGGCAGGGGCCGGAATTGCGCGTCTTCGCTCATGTTTGCACCTTGGAGTAAATGGATTTTTCGAGTAGTTTTCAAAGTCTGTCATTCCGTGTCAGCGGTCATTCACTGCGAAATCGCAGCCATCTTCTTTTGGCAAGCTGCTTTCCGGCGCTTCACGACCATTTTCAAACGGTCAAACAGAGTGCCGAGCGTATCCACGTAACTTGTTGTCGTCAACCGGTCAGCATCGGCTTGCCGCTGGATACGCTGGACATTCTGCTTCCCAAGCTGTACCCGCAGGCTGCGACGGTTGTGCTGGAGGGGTAGCCTGGCCGGGCAGGCGTTTGTCAGTTGGCCAATGGCGTAGCTTGCTCTCGCGCTGATTCGAGCCTGTCCGCTCATCCGCGTCACTTGAGGCTCTTGCTCAACACAACGCTTCGATAGACCTTACCCGACCACTGGACCCAACTGACTCGACGGTAGCCTAGGCCTTCATAGAGCTCAATGAGGTGAGTTGCCTGCTCCGCAGTGTCCATCGCAATCTCGTGGAATCCACCTTCGAGCGCCCAGGTTTCGGCGGCTTGCTCGTGAGGCCAGCATGATCACAGCCAGATATGAAGGGAAAGTACTGCACGAAGCGCCTCGCACCGGCGCTCAATCTCGCCCTCAAGCTTCTCAATAACGCGGTGCAGCGCACGGAGTTCAGGCCGGCGAAGAGGATTGCGAGCTACTTTGCATATTCCCCCATCTCCATCAGAAAAGAGCTCGATTGAGATTTCGAGAATGTCTGCGTCGGAATGAGCCACTTCGCGGTTCCTGATGTCGACGAGTTCATCGTGGAGGGCACGCTCGCGCGAGGATAAGACACGAAGGAGTGACCCAGGAACGGTCCTTTCCGCCGCCAATGATTGCCCACGGGAGTTGACGAAGGGACGGGCGTACGCCACTACCAGTGCTGTTGTGAGAGCCTGAAGTATGGGGCTGGGTGCTTTCCTGCGAGGGTAAGGCAAGTTCCTCGTCAGGATCTCATCGATACTCGCCTTGGCTTCTTCCAAGTCGATGCGAGACAGCCAAAGTCTGCGGTATAGCCGCAGATGGGGCTCTTGTTCCGCGTTGACAGGTGTCTTTGCGATCGGCGAGAGCGTGGCACTGGGCATTCGATGCCTACGGTTTGACATGACGGGCAGGTAAAAGGCGCAGCCTTTTACCTGTACCCTCGATGGAAGAGCTGGGCGTCTCTCTCATTAGAAGTGCACAAATTTGTAGTCGGACGCCGCGACAACGGTACTTGCGAAGCCTGCATCTTTACGCATGGCAAGCACTACCGCCGTGTACGCGCTTTTCAGGCGCGGCTGATCTACGGCGCCAGGCTGCGCGGCGTGTTGAACTTGGAGTTCTATGAAGTGACTGAGCGCGACCAACACGCCGTCGGACGCCCATAGCCACGCCGCCGCGTGAGCGGCGTGGAAGCACTCTTTGGCTTCCGGCGTTGCGCCGTGGCCGGAAACGAAGACGCGCAGTGCCGCGCACATTTCTTCGTACACGCGCCGCCGACGCTCAGTGACTTGCCCGTCGGCCAAGAGCGTTGCCTTCAGGTGCTCAATTTCCGAGATGTGAAGAGCCTTGACGCTCTCGACCAGTTCGGTGATATGTGCAATATCTTCCTTGGAGGCAGTGTTCTTCCCCTTCTCTGATACGTAAGACGGCAAGAAGCCGCGAAGGAGTAGGCCAGCGACAAGTAGGCCCGTGAGGCTGGCAACTGAGAGAAAGAGCGCAGTCATTTCCATGGGTGGATTTCGCGGCAAGACGCCCAACGAAACGTCAACCGCAAACCACTGCGACACACATCGGAAAAATCACCGCGAAAAGCACCCGCAAGCTCTCGCTCCACCTGCAAACCTTGCCCGCATAAAAGCAGCGGCAAACCCGGTGTCTTGGTTGATTTGCAGTCCAGCATGGCTTCTCCCGTCTTTTCGTGCTTTGAGTTCTGCCGACTGTACCCGACCGCGCGAGTCTGCGAATTCAGCGTGACGCGGCGTTCAACCAACGCAAATCGGTTTGATATGCAAAATAGGAATGCCTTATCTTTGAATCCTGCAAAGCTAAAAGCGCAACTAGCCCCCATATTTAAATGTGTAAAAGCTATTCTATTAATAGCAAATATACAGCCAAAAACAGCATTGAAGTGTATTAAATGCACATATAAACCAACGGCTATTCCAGCACCGTCAGCATTTCCGCACCCCACGCAATCGACCCTTCCTCAAACAGAATGCCCTTTTTCAGGATCATGTGGTGGATGCGGGCCTCGCGCGACAAGGGCTTGCCGTGCAAAAAATCGCGCTGCTCGATGGCGCGGTAGTGCGCCAATTTTTCCTGGTGCAGGGTGATGCGCCGGCGCAGTTCGTCGCGCAAATCGATCTCGCCCAAAGCGGCGTCGGCGCGCAGTTTCACCATGAACTCGTCGCGCAAGTCCATGGGCGCCGAGGGCTCGCGGGCCCAGCGTGCCAGCTCGGCGCGGCCAGCGCTCAGCACCCGGTACTCGCGCTTGCGGGTCTTGCCGGCGTCGGGTGCGCTGCTGGACTCGATCCACCCGGCCGCATCCATGCGCGCCAGCTCGCGGTAAATCTGCTGGTGCGTGGCGTGCCAGAAATAGCCAATGGACTTGTCAAAGCGGCGCGCCAGGTCGTAGCCGGAGGACAACTTTTCAATCAGCGAGGTCAATACGGCGTGGGCTAATGACATGGGAATTTGGACATGGGAACTTGGCGGCGCGGCAGGAATTTCTGTCTGCCAGTCTAAGCGCATGAGCACAACTATGCAACTGGTTGCATAAAAATCCGAGTTGCCATAAACTGCTGCAACTGGTTGCATAGTTGCCCCGCGCAATGGACTTGTTGCAGCCTCTCGACCACCTTGACCTTTTTGAATGAGGACGACGCCATGAGCACCTACCCCCACCTGCTTAGCCCCCTCGACCTGGGCTTTACCACCCTGCCCAACCGGGTTCTGATGGGCTCCATGCACGTCGGGCTGGAAGAAGCCAAAGACGGCTTTGCCCGCATGGCCGCGTTCTACGCCGAGCGCGCTGCGGGCGGTGTCGGCCTGATCGTGACCGGTGGCATTGCCCCTAACGACCGCGCCCGCCCGATGCCGGGTGGCGCGCGCCTGACCACCGAAGAAGAAGCCGCCAAACACAAAGTGGTCACGCAGGCCGTGCATGCGGCCGGCGGCAAGATCGCGATGCAAATCCTGCACTTTGGCCGTTACGCCTACCACCCCGATTTGGTGGCGCCCAGTGCCTTGCAGGCCCCGATCAACCCGTTCCGGCCCAACCCGCTCTCAAGCGACGAGGTGGTGCAAACCATTGACGACTTTGTCCGCTGCGCGGCACTGGCGCAATCTGCTGGTTACGACGGTGTCGAAATCATGGGCTCCGAAGGCTATCTGCTCAACGAGTTCGTCGCCGCGCGCACCAACCAGCGCGATGACGAATGGGGCGGCGCTTATGAAAACCGCATTCGCTTTCCGGTCGAGATCGTGCGCCGCACACGCGAGCGCGTCGGCAAGAACTTCATCATCATCTATCGCCTCTCGATGCTCGACCTGGTGGAAGGCGGCTCCACGCTGGATGAAGTCGTGCAACTGGCGCAAGCGATCGAGGCGGCCGGTGCCACCATCATCAACACCGGCGTGGGCTGGCACGAGGCGCGCATTCCGACCATTGCCACCAAAGTGCCCCGTGCTGCCTGGGCCTGGGTGACGCAAAAGCTCATGGGCAAAGTGAGCATTCCGCTGGTGGCCACCAACCGCATCAACACGCCCGACGTGGCCGAGCAGTTACTGGCCGACGGCTTCTGCGACATGGTGTCGATGGCGCGCCCCTTCCTGGCGGACCCGCTTTTTGTGCGCAAAGCCGAACAGGGAAAAGCCGACGAGATCAACACCTGCATCGGCTGCAACCAGGCCTGCCTGGATCACACGTTTGGCGGCAAGATCACCTCCTGCCTGGTGAATCCGCGCGCTTGCCATGAGACGCTGCTCAACATCGTGCCAGCAGCGACGCGCGGCAGCATTGCCGTCGTGGGCGCAGGCCCGGCCGGTTTGGCCTTTGCCACCACCGCCGCGCAACGCGGCTTTGAGGTCACGCTGTTCGATGCAGCATCCGAGATTGGCGGCCAGTTCAACATCGCCAAGCAGGTGCCTGGCAAGGAAGAGTTCTTCGAGACCCTGCGCTTCTTTGGCCGCCAGAGTGAACTGACCGGCGTGAAGCTGAAACTTAAGCACCGAGTCAGCGCGCAGGAACTACTCAAAGGCGGCTACACCCATATCGTGCTGGCGACGGGTGTCACACCGCGCACACCGGCCATCGAGGGCATCACCCATCCCAAAGTGGTGGGCTACCTGGACGTGCTGCGTGACAAGTGCGCCGTGGGCCCCACCGTGGCACTCATTGGCGCGGGCGGCATCGGCTTTGACGTGGCTGAGTTTCTGCTGCACAGCGGCACCAGCCCGAGTCTGGACCCGGCCAAGTTTTTCGCCGAATGGGGCGTGGACACCAGCTACAGCACGCGCGGCGGCTTGACAGCACCGCACATTGAAAAAAGCCCGCGCAAGGTTTACCTGCTGCAGCGCAAGACCAGCAAGGTCGGCGACGGCTTGGGAAAAACAACCGGCTGGATTCACCGCACCTCGCTCAAAAACCGCCAGGTCGAGATGATCGCGGGCGTGACTTACCGCAAGGTGGACGACGCCGGCCTGCACATCACCGTGGGCGAGCGCGAGATGACCATTCCCGCCGACACCGTGGTGGTCTGCGCCGGACAAGACCCCCAGCGCGAATTGCAGGCCGAACTGGTGGCCGCCGGTTGCAGCGTGCACCTGATTGGCGGCGCCGACAAGGCGGCGGAACTGGATGCCAAACGCGCCATCAAACAGGGTACCGAACTGGCAGTGGCACTGGAAGGCGCCAGCACCGGGGCCGGCACAGCGCCCGCTGCGAAACAGCAACAAGGCTTGCAGCCTGCTGTCGCTGCGTCGCTAAAAAAATGGCACACCATGGTGGCCCAGGGTGATCTGAGCGAGTTGGGCAGCATCCTGAACCCCAAGGCCGTGTTTCGCTCGCCGATGGCGCATTCGCCTTACGCCAGTGCGCAGGCGGTGCAGCTGATTCTGGGCACCGTGGTCAAGGTGTTTGAGGACTTCAGCTACCACCGCGAGCTGACCAGCGCGGACGGTCTGAGTGTGGTGCTGGAATTCAGCGCCCGGGTAGGCGACAAAGCGCTCAAGGGCATCGACCTGATTCAATTCGACGCCGAGGGGAAAATCATTGACTTTGAGGTCATGGTCCGCCCCATGAGCGGCCTGCAAGCGCTGGGCGAGGAAATGGGCAAGCGTCTGGCGCCCTATCTAAGCGCGTACAAGGCCGCCAAAACCCAATAATCTGCAACCCGCATCGAAGGACAAGACATGAGCTACGAGACACTTTCCGTCACCCTGGAAAACCACATCGCCACCGTGCGCCTGAACCGGCCCGAGAAGGCCAACGCCATGAACGCCACCATGTGGCAGGAAATCCGCAAGGCGTTCCAGTGGGTCGATGAAACGCCCGAGGCGCGCGTGGCAATTCTGGAAGGCGAAGGCAAGCTCTTCACCGCTGGCATTGACCTGCAAATGATGATGGGGCTGGGCCCGCAAATTCAAAACGAATGCGATGGCCGCACGCGCGAAGCCTTGCGCCGCGTCATCCTCGATCTGCAGGACACCCTGACCAGCCTGGAGCGCTGCCGCAAGCCGGTGCTGGCCGCCGTGCACGGCGCCTGCGTCGGCGGCGGCATTGACCTGATCACCTGCGCCGACATGCGCTACTGCTCGGCAGATGCCTACTTCACCATCAAGGAAATCGACATCGGCATGACGGCCGACGTGGGCACGCTGCAGCGCCTGCCGCGCCTGATTGGCGAAGGCATGGCACGCGAACTGGCCTACACCGGCCGCAAGTTCACCGCCGAAGAAGCGCGAGAGATGCGCCTGGTGAATCGGGTGTTTGAATCCCGCGAAGCGCTGCGCGCGGGTGTGCTGGAGATTGCCACCAGCATCGCCGCCAAGTCACCGCTGTCGATTCGCGGCACCAAGGAAATGATTACCTATGCGCGTGACCACTCGGTAGCCGACGGCCTGAACTACATTGCCACCTGGAACGCGGCCATGCTGATGTCCAAAGACCTGCAGGAAGCGATGATGGCCAACATGGGTAAACGCACGGCTGAATTCAAGGATTGATCTGGATGATGGTTGTCGAGATTATGATTCATTTAGAATACATCTTTTAACCTCGTCAGGATTTCCCATGAGTTCATGCGCCACCGGCCACGTCACCCCTGAAGCCATTTACCCCTTTGATGCCCGCGGCGTTGCCAAGCGTTTCCGTCACGCCGCCATTTTTGGCGCGCTCGATTCACTGCAGCCCGGTGAAACCATGCGCTTTTGCAACGACCACGACCCGATTCCCCTGTTGAACCAGCTCAGCGCCCGTTACGGCGACGCGGTCTCCATCCAGTATGTTCAGCGCGAGTCCGGCGCCATCGTGATCGACTTCGCACGCCTGTAAGTCAAGCCATAGTCAGTTTCTAGACTTGTTGTCGCGTTCAACGCGGCACGCAAAAAAGGCGCAACGAGCATTGAGCTCGTTGCGCCTTTTTTTGGGGCTACTTCAGGTGGATCAAACTCTCTTGGCTCCGACCAATGAAACCGGAATCGCTTGCTTGACTTTTCCTCCCGTCAGCAAACGCACTGCAAACCAGGCCAGGAACAGGACGCCAACGGAGAACACCACATCGCCCGGCACCCGCATCCAGACCAGGGTTTCCATGAAGTGCGAATGAACGACTGCCGGTGAGCGTGCGAACCACATGCCCTGGGTGATGCTGGCCCAGGCCTGGTAGATACCGGCTGGCACCAGGGAGATGAACACCATCATGGCCAGGCCAATGTTGAGCGACCAGAACATCGGGGCCAACAGCTTGTCAGACCAGGCGGAACGAGCGGATAGACCACGCAGACAAAACAGCAACAGTCCGATGCCCAGCATGCCGTAGACACCGAACAGCGCGGCGTGGCCGTGGGCAGCCGTCATGTTGAGCCCTTGCAAGTAATACAGCGCAATCGGCGTATTGATCGAGAAACCGAGCAAACCGGCGCCGACGACATTCCAGAAGCCGACCGCGATGAAACACAGGATCGACCACTTGTAGGCGTGCACCCAGGGCGCCGACTTGGAGCGCTGATAGTTGCGCCAGGCTTCAACGCCGATCATCGCCAGCGGAACCACTTCCAGCGCCGAGAACATGGCACCGATGGCAATCACGAAAGTTGGCGTGCCCGTGAAGTACAGATGGTGCAAGGTGCCCAGAATGCCGCCGAACAGGAACACGATGGTTTCCAGCACGATCGCGCTGTTGGCGGTGCTGGCACGGATCAAACCGAGACGCGTGAACAGCAGGGCAATAACGGCTGTGGCGAACACTTCAAAGAAGCCTTCCACCCACAAATGCACCAGCCACCAGCGCCAGTACTCGATCATCGAGTAGTGCGTGTGCGGGCCCCATGTCAGGGACGTGGCATAGAAGCCGCCGATGCACAAGGCGGCGAGGAACACCATGGCAATCAGACCACGGCTCTCCGACGGCGTTCTCAGGGCAGGCCACAGCCCGCGTCCCAACAGCGTGACCCAGAACAGCAAACCGATGAACATGAGAACTTGCCAGACGCGGCCCATGCTGGTGTATTCCAAACCTTGATTGCCGACCCAGAAGCTGAAACTATTGCCCAGGTGCTGCAATGAACCGAGCCAGCCAAAAGCAGTGGAGCCGACCACGATGAACAGCAAGGCATAAAACAGCACGTCAACGCCGAGTTTCTGGTACTTCGGCTCATGACCCGAGATCGCCGGTGCGATGTACAGACCGGTGGCCAGCCACGCGGTCGCAATCCACAAGACGGCAAACTGGGTATGGATGGTGCGGCTCACCGTATAGGGCAGGATCTGCGCCAGCGGGAAGCCAAAAAAGCTCTGGCCCTCAACGGCGTAGTGGGCGGTAATGGCCCCCATGCCGATTTGCACCAGGATCAGGCCGATCACCACATAGAAATATTTGCGGGTCGCCTTCATGGACGGGGTTGGCTTCAGATCGAACAGCGGATCGTTTTTGGGCGGGGTCGGGTCGCCCTCTTCTTTGGCTGTAGAGTGGTAGAAAATCATACCGGCGATGGCCGCGATCATGAAAATAATGCTGGCGATCGACCAGATACCGGCGCCCGCCGTTGGTGTGTTGTCGACCAGCGGTTCGTGAGGCCAGTTGCTGGTGTAGCTCAAATCGGTTTCACCGGGCCTGTCGGTGGCAGCCGACCAGGCCGACCAAAATAGGAAGGCCGGCAAGGCTTGCAGATCAAGCGCGTCGGGCAGGGACCCGGCGTTCATTGCATACTGTTCACGCAGTTTGTCCAGTGACGGGTCGCTGCCAAACAGACTGACGTAATGCGCAACGACCTGCGCCACCGCCTCGGCGCGCTCTGGCGAGAGTGTGATGCTGCCGGTGCTGGCGTCATACGTGTTGCGCCGCATCTCGCTCTTGAGGCGCGCGCTGAGTTCGGCTTGTTGCCCGACACTTAACTGCTCAAAAGGCTTGCCAAAATCACGTTGCGCCCACACCGCACGCAGTGCCAGCGCTTCGCGATGCAACCAGTCGGCCGACCAATCCGGTGCGACATAACTGCCATGACCCCAGACTGACCCGAGCTGCTGACCGCCAGCGGAAAGCCAGGCTTCCTGACCGCGCTGAACTTGTCCTTCTGAAAATAAAACAGCGCCTTTGGTACTGACGACTTGTTTGGGAATAGGCGGCGCTGTCAAATAGATCTCGGTGCCGACCCAGCCTAAAACGGCAAAGGACAGTACACAGATGACGGCGAGCCAGGTCCAGAGTTTGCGCGTGGCGTGCATGGCAGGGATTCCTTTATGGTTGAGTTGAAAATCAAGTAAGCGCAGGTTTTTTACAAGGCTTTAACATGTATTCTATGTGCATCTTTCAGTAAAAAGTAATTTGAATGCATCTTTATTTTCCAATTGATAGTGCGTTCTTTTTTTGCAGCACAACCGAGGTTGTGAACCGCAGTCGTTGTTCCACCAGCCCCGTCTTTGCGGACCGATACATTTTTCAGATGTTGTATTCCCCCCCTCTCCCCCAACCCCTCTCCACCCCCGCCGGGGCGGAAAGGGGAGCCAACAGCCACATTTGGCCAACTCTTTAAAGGTAGGAAGTACACGGGCGCAGGCGCGTTGAGGCAACTAGTGACTTGGGCGCCCCGTTCCCAGGTTGCAGCAACTTTGAGGCCAGCGCGCAGTCGAGCGTTTATTTCCCACCTTTAAAGAGTTGGCCACATGAGGCTCCCCTCTTCCGCCCCGGCGGGGGCGAGAGAGGGGTTGGGGGAGTGAGTGGGGGTAAGAACGTTCAAAAAACCAACCCAGTCAAAAACCCCACCCTGGCAGCGCATCCTGCTGGATCACGCCTTTGGCAACAGGGAGATTGAAATCAGGGCCGCCTCGGCTTCACAGCAAACCCCAACTGGGCGAGTGGGTGAGCGCCACGCCGACGATGTAGCCGACGCTCAGCAGCGCCGCCAGAAAAAACGGCAAACGCTGCCCCTGCGGTGTACGCTTGCCCAGGGCGCGCATGCCCAGCAGGATGTACGCCAACAACGCCAGCACCTTGGCCGTGAGCCAGCCATTCACAAATGGATATTGCCCGATGCGCCAGGCCAGCCACAGCGCCGATGTCAGCAGCACGGTGTCGATCAGGTGCGGCGCTACCTTGAGCAGCCGCCATTGACGCCACGGCTGCGCCAGCAGCTCCAGTGTGCCCCGCCCAACAAACAGGCTGACACTGAGCACGACACAAGTGACGTGCAGATATTTCACCCAAAGATAGTCCATGCGGAGCCCCCCAAACCGTTGCGACGCGCCTCAACCGTCCTTGCCATCCAGACGGGTGCTCATCAGCCAGGGGGTGTAAATCCAGAGGTAAATCGAAAAGGCGGCGCTCCACAGCGCGGCGCTGGCAACCAGCGCCGACGCGTACAGCACAGGCGCCAGCAGCGGCAAGAAGACCCGCAGCACGGCAGCCGTCATGACCAGTGCATAGGCCATCACTTCAGGGCCAGCCACCGCCAGCGGTCGGCCGGTGTGGCCGCGCGCCGTGCGGGTGATCATGCCGATGATGAGGCCGCCGGTGGCCCCCACCGCCAGCGCATGCACGCCGGTCGACACCGGCACCCAGCCCATCTGGGCCAGCGCCAGCAGGGCCAGGCCAACCGGAATCCAGGCGTAGGCGGCATGCAGAATCCACAGAATAGGCCGCTTGAGCGTCACGCCAGGACGCCAAGCCAGCAGGCGCCGAACCTGCAACGCACTGGCCAAGCCCAGCACAATCAGACCGGCCAGGCTGGGCGGCGCCAGCACCCAAAGCGCCAAACCCAAGCCCGTGACGCCCAGTGTGACCCGCTCCAGCCACACCGGAGCGACCAGCTTCAGGCCCGGCGTCACCGCCATGGTGAAAAACGGAATGACGCGCCCGGCCATCACACATTCGATCATGATGATCAAGGCCAAACCAGCGTACAAAGGCGTCATCGCCGACAGGTTGAGCACGCCCAGCACGGCCAGGTGGAATACCAGATTGGCGCCAGCCAGCAAGGCCAGAATCAAGCCGATTGGCAAGTTGCGGTAATTGCGTGCACGCAGCAGCAGCGTGACAAGAATGGCTACCACGATCGGCAGTAGCGCCATGTCCAGCACGGCATAAGCCGCATAGGGCCCCGTCACCGAGGCCACTCGTGCGCCCAGCCATAACAGCGCCAGGGCCGCCAGCGTGGCGCCGCGCGGCGTGGCCAAACCGGTCCAGGCTTTGCCGGCTGTCATCAAAAAGCCCACGATGATGGCCACTGCAAAGCCAAACAGCATCTCATGGGCGTGCCATAGCAGGGGCTGTGACGCCGGTGTGAGTTGCAGCCAACCCAAAAAAATAGACACCCACAACGGCACGATCAGCGCCGCGAGCAGCGCACCACCAACATAAAAGGGTCGAAAACCCAATCGCAAAAATGGCAGGCCTTGGGGCCGTTGGGCGGCAGCTTTGGTTTCAGAAAAGAGGGGCAAAGACGTTGGTTTCATGGCGGCGGGATGACAGACACATCAACTATTTGAAAAAATACATTTTATATGCATCTTAAGACAAACTGCGATAAAATTTACAATAAAGCAACCCTGAAAGCCCCCATGAGACTAACGGACTACACCGATTACACGCTACGGGTTTTGATGTTCTGTGCCCTCAACCCTGATCGCTCAGTCACCATTGCCGAACTGGCCGAGAGCCACGCGGTTTCCAAAAATCATTTGATGAAGGTCGTCAACGATCTGGCCCGCCAAGGGCTGTTGCAGACCACGCGCGGGCGCGGTGGCGGCTTGCGCCTGCTCAAACCAGCGGCTGATATTCGCATTGGCGATGTGGTACGCCAGAGCGAGACCGATTTCCGGCTGGTCGAGTGCTTCGACCCCGGCCACAACACCTGCACCCTGACCGCCCAGTGCCAGTTAAAGCAGGTGTTCTGGACAGCAAAGCAGAACTTTCTGGCCGAGTTGGACAAGGTAACGCTGGCTGACGTCACCCGCGCAAGGCCCGCCAGTCAAGGCCCTGGCCATGCCGTAGGCGGTGGTGTCAAAGGGGTCGCGGTGAGCGCGATTAAACGTGCGGCGTCCAGGTGAATCAACAGAAATTTATGAAAAATCAGGCTGTAGCCACCGTCAAATAAGCACATACTGCTATTATATATATAGCATAACAGGCTTTGATGAAGAACTCGATACAGGCTGTCGTTGGCAGCTGACGCCACTGTCACCGTCGGTTTAAGCGGCTGACGTCGATTAAGCTGCCATGGGACTGGCTGCTATCGGTCGCTCCAACTCTTCCAGCAGCAATGGGACCACAAAGCAGCTATGCGGGGCCAGTCCAGTCCAAGGCAGCGGCTGGCCGGGGTGCAGCAGTTGTGCCATCAAGGGCGCACATATTGACGCCGTCATTTCCAGCGCGACGCGGGCGCTGGCACGCACCAGGATGAAACGCATGGTGCGGCCGTCGCGAACCAGCGTCAGCTCGGCCTGTTGCCAATCTGAAGGCAGGCAAGGTGTGAAAATCAAATCGTGCGGCCCTTGCTGCAAACCAAAAATCGACTCGATGGCGGCACGATGCAGCCAGGCCGCAGCACCCGTGTACCAGCTCCAGCCACCACGCCCGACATAAGGTGGGTGGGTGTAGACGTCACCGGCCATCACATAAGGCTCGATGCCGTACAGCGGGCCGCGCACCGGGTGGCTGGCGCGGTGGGCCGGGCTCAGGTAGGTGAAGTAGCGGTAGGGAATATCAGAGCCCTTGCGCGCGTCCGGTTGGCTCTTGGCCATTTCAGCCTGCGCCATCAACGCCCAGACGCCCGCATGCGAATACTGGCCGCCATTTTCACGCACGCCCGGCGGGTAAGCCTGAATGTAGCCCGCGCTCGGCACAGCGTGCACCAGTGGCGGGTCAAGCAACTTGATCAGCCCGGCCTCCGGGTCCACCAGATACTCATCCAGCGCCGCCAACGCCTGGCGCTGCAATTCTGGCGCTGCGGCCCTGGACAGCACCGCCCAGGCTTGTGCGATCGAATCGATGCGGGCCTCGGGATTAGCCTGCGAACCCAGCGCCTGGCCATCGTCAAAGAAGGCGCGTTTGAACCATTGCCCGTCCCATGCCGTGCTATTCAAGGCCACCACCCAGCCCAGCGCGGCGTTCTCCCAGCGCAGCGCCCGCGCCACGTCACCCCGCGCGCGCGCCAAGGGCGCGAAGTCGGCCACCAACTGGCACAAAAACCAGCCCAGCCAGACCGACTCACCACGGCCCTCAATGCCGACACGGTTCATACCGTCGTTCCAGTCACCACTGCCCATCAAGGGCAAGCCGTGTGCGCCCACCGCCAAGCTGCGATCAATCGCCCGGGCGCCATGCTCGTAGACCGACGCTTGCTCGCTGCTGACCGTTGGCGTGTAGTAGGCGTCTTCGGCGCCCACCGCAATAGCCGCCCCTTCGAGAAACGGGACGCTCTCATCGAGCAACGTAGCGTCACCGGTCGCGCGCAGGTAGTGCTGGGTCGCATGGGGCAGCCACAAGAGGTCGTCGGAGAAATGGGTGCGCACGCCAGCGCCCAGCGGCGCATGCCACCAGTGCTGCACGTCGCCCTCGGGAAACTGACGTGACGCGGCCAGCACGATCTGCTGGCGCAGCGTCTTGGGCTGTGCCCAGGCCAGCGCCATCGCGTCCTGCAATTGGTCGCGAAAGCCGGTGGCACCCCCGGCCTGGTAAAAACCAGCTTTGGCCCACAAGCGGCACGTTACCGCCTGGTACAGCAGCCAGCGGTTCACCATCGCATCAAACAAGGGATCGGGCGTCTTCACCGTGGTGGCACCCAGCAATTCATCCCAAGTGCTGCGCACCTGCCCCATGCGTTGCGCGGCAGGCATCGCTGCGGCCCGGGTGGCGATCTGCCGGGCGGCATCTGCGTTTTCGCCGTAGCCCAGCAGGAACACATGTTGCGCCGATTCACCAGCGCCCAGCAGCACGCGCGTCGATAGCGCTGCGCAGGGATCGAGACCGTCACCCTGGGTCAAGCCGAAATAATCGGGCAGCACCAGACGGCCACGCGCGTCAAAAAGCTCGCGCCGATCGCAGGTCCAGTCTTCGGCCTCGTCGGCGGAGCTGGCCAGACCGAAGAATGCCGTGCCATCGCCGAACCCGGCTGAACGCTCCGGCTGCGTGCAAAGCAATGCGGTCAGCTTTTGCTCTGGCAGGCGCTGGCGGTACAGTGCCGTGCGCACGGTGCTGCGATCGGATCGATTCGCACCCATCATCCACTCGGCGATGCCGATCACACGCAGATGCAGGGTCTGGCGGCCGTGGTTGACAATTTCGAGCTGCACTTGCTTGACGGACGTCTGTGCATCGACACACCATGACGCGCTCACCGCCAGGTCGTCGCGCTGATGGCTGATGCGGCTGTAGCCCTGCCCATGCGACACCTGGTAGGCCACGCGCTCATCACCCCAGGCACTGGGCGCCACGCTCCAGACCTGCCGGGTCTTGAGGTCCTGCAGCAAGAACCATTCGGCCGGCGGGTCAGCCACCGGATCGTTCGACCAGGCGGTGAGCTGGTTCAAACGGCTGTTCAGCGCCCAGGTGTAGCCACCACCCGCCTCCGAAATCTGGGCGCCAAAGGTCGGGTTGGACAGTACATTGATCCAGGGTCGCACCGGGCGCAACCGGGAACTGACGTCGAAACGAAACTCGCCCGAAGCCAAATCAAACTCGCCCACCGATGCCGGTACATCGGCAACAGGACCCAAGGCGACGGCGACGGCGAAAGTTGACGTGTCATGGCGTTGCTCGAAGGCTTGCTCATGCATCTCTACCCATTCCTGCACATGATTCACCAGCGGGCGGCCGTCGGCGTGCAGACGCACGCGCGCGCAGGCTCGCAAGGTGCTCAGTTCTTCCGGTGAGAGCTCGTCAGCCCGCAGCACGTAGAACCCCGTGGCGCAGGGGCCGATTCGGGTCGATTTTTCACCACTGTCACTCACGTAGCGCTCGCGCAGCGCCACGATCTCGCGCTGCAACGCCATCAGATACGAGGCCGGCTCGGTGTTCACCACCACCAGGTCACAACCGATGCCACCCCAAGACCAGAGGCTCAGGGCCTGGGCCAGCGAACGCAGCAGGCCCTGGCCCTGGATCACACCAGCCGACACCAGGACGATAGGACGATCGCCCGAGATGCCAAAGCGCCACAGCAGTCGCCGGTCACAAACCTCGATCGTCGCGCCGTCAAAGCGGACCACTTCGGCCTGGGCGCGCGTCAAGCTGAACACCAACGCCGTCGTCAGGGTCTGGATGGCCGCGAAGTTCTCAGCGCTGATACGCAGGGCACGTAAACGGATGCTGCTCAGCGTGGCCGACATCAGTGAGGCGCGCTCAATATGGCTAGGTTGCACATATTTGTCGATCACGGCGCGCAAGGTGCCGCCATTGTCGGACGCCGCCGTAGCGAAGGTCAGGCGCGCCTTGCCGTGGGGCGCAATGCGAAGCTGCACGGACAGGGCGCAGACCGGGTCGAGACCGGTGTTGAGCTCGACAGCCTGATCGGACGAGGCCTGCGGCAAGGCATCGACCGAGGCCAGCGCCTGACTCGCGCTCTGGTTGCGGCCCAGCCAGCGTTGCCGGTCCGTTTGGACGCGCACACCCCGCACTTGCGGATCGCTATCGGCGAGAAAGTGCGCGGCCTGCAATCCCTGCTCGGTGGGCAGACGGGGCTTGCGCTCGAACAGCAGCGCCTGGTGCTCAGCCTGCCACTGGGCGCGCACGAACAGGTTCGTGAACGCGGGGTGAGCTTCATCGGCGCGCGGATCGGACAGCGTGACGTCGAAGGCTGACATCAGTTCGATGTCGAGGCTTTGATCACTGAGGTTACGCAGTTCGACCTGACGGAACTCGATGTCGTCTTCCGGACTGACCCAGACCGTGATGTGAGCCTCCAACTCGGGCCAGGCCGCATCAAAGCACACGCGGTCGGCGTGGTAGACGCTGCGATAGTGCGCGGCCGGATCGGGTGCCGGGTGCTGGGTGATGGAGACCGGCCGCTGTGGCCCGGCCTCGCGCGCCGGATCCAGCCAGCGCAAGTAAAAGAAGCTGCCATAAGCATCGCGTAGCGCATCGTCACGCCAGCGTGTGATACCGGTCTGACCCCAACTGCTCCAGCCGGCGCCGTTGGCGCGCAGCGACACGCTGTAGCGCCCGTTCGACAAGACATGCGTGGGCTGCAGCGCAGTCGAGCCTGGCAACACCTCGCGCAGGAGCCCCGGCGCGCGCCTTCGCTCCAGCGCTTGCAGTGGCGGAACCGAGGGCGGGGCATACAGTATCGACAGCTCGCGCGGCACGCGCTCATGGAGCAGTGAGGCCACCGCCTCGATGTGTGCATTGGCCATGCCCCAGCGCTGCGCTGGGCCGCCAAGCAGCACGTTGGCCAGCGCCACAATGCTCATGCCCTGGTGATGCGACATGAAGGTGCTCACCGGCGTGACTAGCTCGCCACCGGCCTGCCGCGCGGGGGAAAAGTCAAGTGCCTCAATGAAGCCATAGCGTGCACGTGCCGCCAGCTTTTCCAGCGCCGCAAAATTGGCAGAGGCGCGGTGGGGTGCAATTTGCGCTGCCAGCGCCGTGGCGTAAGGCGCGATCACCAACTCGTCAATCGGTGTGCGCCGCAGTGCCAGCCTCGGCACCCCTTGTGGCGCGTACTGGTAGGCCAGTGTGTAGTCGCTGCCGGCATAGGCGGATTCCGAAATACCCCAGGGCAGGTTTTGCGCTTGCGCGAAATCGATTTGCTCTCGAAGCGCTGCATGGCAGGCCTGACACAACACGCTGCCATGCGGCTCATCGAGCACCAGGGTGGGCATCAGGTATTCGAACATCGAGCCTGCCCACGAACGCAAGCCCGCATCCGCACCGACGGCGTAGAACAGCCGGCCAAGAGACGCCCAATGGCTCACGGGCACATCACCCTTGGCGACGGCCAGCAGGCTGGTCAGCCGCGACTCCGACGCCAGCAAGTCATAAAAACCCGCATCGAGCTCCTGCTCTGCAACCCGGTAACCAATGTGAAACAGATGCCGCTTGCGGTGGTAAAGAAAGCTGAAGTCGGCTTCTCCTGCCAGTCGCTCACACGCAACGGCCAGCGCCAGCAAGCGCCGGGTGGCCTCAGAGCCCCCTTGCGAGGCCAGCGCCTGCGCGTCGAGTGCTGCTGAGCCTTGTGTGGCACGGTGATCAGCCAGGCACCACCTCAGTTCGGCGCGCCTCGCTGGCGTCAGTGTGGACCGCATCGCCAGCAGCGGTGCGAGTCGTTGCTTTGAAGCTTCGATGGCACGTTGCGCCGCGCCACCGTCATGTGGTGCGCCCGCCAGCTCCAGGCAGGCCTGGGCCACCGCGAGCAGGTGGCCGCTGAGGTTGCCGCTGTCCACGCTGGACACATACATGGGCAGTAGTGGCGAGCGTGTTTGCGTGTCGTACCAGTTCAGAAAGTGGCCGCGGTGGCGCTGCAGGGTAGCAAGTGTGGCCAGCGTGGCCTCCATCCTTGTCAGCATCTCTTGCGTGCCGATCCAGCCGAACTGCCGGGCGCAAGCCACGCTCAGCAGGTACAGACCAATATTGGTGGGTGAGGTTCGGTGCGCCACCATGTCGTGTGGCATGGTCTGCAAGTTGTCGGGCGGCAGGTGGTTGTCGTCGGCGACGACGCAGCGCTCAAAAAAACGCCAGGTGTCGCGCGCGATGCCTTGCAGATAGGCTTGATCCTGGGGCGGCAACGCCGCATCTTTGCCGGCAGGGCGCGGCCGACTGACCCACCAAATCCATACCGGCGACGCAGCCCACAACAGGCATAGCATCAGCGCCAGTAGCGGGTAGGGTGTGGCTGAGGCGAGCAGAGCACCGAGCAGCAACAGCGCCACCACCGGCAAGCTCCAATGCGCACGCGCCAGAGATTTTAGGTCGGTCTTTGCCTGCGCCTGCGCGGTTGCGGCCGTGGTCCATTGCAGCAGGTGGCGGTGGCTGATGGTCATGCGGTAGAGCGCGCGCACGAGGGCGTCCACCGCCATCAGCGCCTGCTGCAGCAACAAGGCCAGATGCCACAAACCGCCCCACAGAGCACGTGCCAGGTCCATGCCGGCCAGACGGTAGAAGTGGCGTTTGGCAACGTCGTCGCGACTGGGGGCAAAGCCCGCCACCGCACCCAGCAGCGGCCCGGCTGAAAACGCCGCCATCACCAGCGCCAAGGCAGCCCACGGCGAGACGACGAAACCTCCCAGCGCCAGTAGCAGCAGCACCAATGACATGGGCGCCACGATCGATCTGCGCAAGTTGTCGACCATTTTCCAGCAGTTGATAACGCGAAAACGATAGCGCGTGGGGCTTAGCAGGAACGGCAGCAGCTGCCAGTCGCCGCGCGTCCAGCGGTGCACGCGCGAGGCCGCCACATCGGCATGAAACGGCGCATCCTCAATCACCGTGATGTCGGTCACCGCCGCGCAGCGTGCCATGGATCCTTCGAGCAAATCGTGGCTCAGCACCTGGCCATCTGGCAGGCGACCGGACAGCACCGTGTACATCGCCCGCACGTTGAGCAGACCCTTGCCGGTAAAGGTACCTTCGCCGAACAGGTCCTGATAAACCTCCGAGCTCGCGGCACTGTAGGGGTCAATACCGCACTGCCCGGCAAACAGCCAGTGATAGAGCGTGAAGTTCTTGGTTGCGGGCAGCGGCGTCACCACGCGCGGTTGCAAGATGCCGTAGCCGCCCACCACCACGCGCCCGCTGGCGTCAAGCCGCGGCTGGTTATGGGGGTGCGCGGCCACACCCACCAGTTCGCGCAGCCGACCGGGCGGCAACTGGGTGTCGCTGTCGAGCGTCACGATGTACTGTGTGTCAGCGGCGATGCGTGACTCGGCGCCCAAGTCCAGGAACGCGGCGGCCGAGCCCTCTGCCAATGCAGCGACGAGCAGTTCGAGCTTGCCGCGCTTGCGTTCCCAACCAATCCAGCGCTGCTCGGTCGCGCTGAAGCGGCGCTCTCGGTGCAGCACGATGAAACGCGGCGCAGCGCCAGTCTCCTCGGCCTCGTTGGGATAGCGCACGTTGAGTTCGCGGATCTGCTGCGTTGCGCTCGCCAGCAAGGCGTCGTCTGGCGCCACCTGCGCCGCATCGGCATCGGCCCAGTCGGTCAGCAGTGCAAACTGGGCGTGGCGTTCCGGGTTGGCAAGATAGTGCAGTTGCAGCCGGTACACCAGGTCGCGGGTTGACGCGGTGCCGGTCAGCATGCCCGGGATCACCACCATCACCCGGTGCTCCGGCGGTATGCCATCGCCCAAGGCCAGGCGGGGCAGGTGTTGGGGCCGGGCCGACTCGCTGATCAGCCGGTTGATCACCGCGACCACCGCCTCGGACGCCGGAAACATCATCAGCGCCGCGCCCAGCAGGGTCAACCACGGGGGAGCATCTGCGCCAGTCAAGTCGGCGCCGTGGCGTAGCAACAGCCACGCCACCAGGCCCAAAGTGCCCAGCAGCAGCGTGCCCAGATAAACGGGCAAGGTCATGCGGCGCGCAACGGCGCGCCAGAAAAAGGCCGCGCGCTCATGCAGGCCGAGCGCACGCAGCAGCGCTGGACTGCCTGCGCCGCGCAGCCAGTGGCTAGCCGCCCCGGTGGCGCTATTGGCGCCCTCGCCGGCATACATCAGATCGAGCAGTGTTTGCGCCACCGACAATTCACTGCGACCACTGCGCCTGGCCAACAGCTCAATGCCATGCAGCGTCTGGTCGCGCGTGACGGCCTGCTCCGCTTTGAACATCGTCGAGGTGAGCATCAGCCGCATCAGTGGACTGGTGCGGGCGACAATTTCAGGCCAATCGGCGGCGCCGATGGCGCGCAGCGACGTGACGGCATTGCTCACACTCAGGTTGTCAGCGGCCTGGTCGGCGCTTTGCTGCGTCTGCATGGCGGCCAGATCCGGCAGCGCGTTGTGCAGCCAGTCTTGCAGTTGAGCGGGATAGCTGGCGTCACCAGTGGTGCGGCGACCTTGCAGACGCTGCGCCATCTGCACCAGAAAGACGCGGCCCACGCCGCGCTGATCCAGCAGGCTTAACAACTGGTCAAGCACTGGCACGGTATAGGCATCGATGTGATCGCAGCACAGATTGGCGACCCCGCGTGCTGCTTTGTTCGTGGCCACGCGCTCGGCCAGACGACGCAGGTTTTCAATCAGCACCACCCGCAAGGTGGTAGGCAGCGCCCACATCTCACTCAGGTTCAGTTCACGAGTTTCCTGGTAGGCGCTCAAAAATTGCATCAGCAGTTCTTCGTCGAACGCGCCATCAGTGTGGGCTACGAAGGCCCAGGCGACACCGTAAACGCGCGGCAGACCGGCCAAGGGCTCGTCCAGCAGCATTGGCAGGGTGCGAAAGTAACTGCGCGGCAGTCCCTCGTGAATTTCCTTGAGCTGCGCTTCGATCAGGTGAAAGTTGTCGAGCAGCCACTCAGCCGCCGGACTGATGTCGTATCCGCTGCTCTCTTGCACCCCGATGTAACGATGCGCCTCGCGCAACGCTTGAATGTTGCTCCGCAAGCGAGGAAAAAAAGTCGGCGCGCGCTTGCTCGCCCTGGCGGCGCGATGGGTAAGTCCAAGACTGCGGCCATGCTGGGCAAAACGCTGCAGACCAAATATCTCGGAACGTATCGGGGGCAGCACCGGGCCGCGCGCACCGTCCAGCATATCGCGCAACGCTTGTGGAGCGTCCGGTAGCAGGCGCTGCAATTCGCGTTGCGCCATCGCCTACAACGCCAGTGAAAGGACACCGACCAACAGCGCGACCGCCACCAAGGTGGTTACAAACCTCCCGATCACAAAGCCGTGAATGTTCTGTGCGACACATTGCAGGAAAAACAGGCGACCATGCGCCCTCTGGCATAGTTCCAGATGTGCACCCAGAGCCGACAACTCCACTGGGGAGGTATCGGCGGTGTCGCCGAAAGATGCGGTACTCCAGCGCGATTTGAAAATAATATTTGCGTTCATATAAAGCTCCCCGCACATTAGAAAAAAGGATCTCAACCATAAAGAATTTGTTACGCACTGGGGGCTTTGCATGGCTGGCACCCCAGTGCAAGTTAAAGATCAAAAAGGCGCGAGGTATTGAGTTGTCTCCTCGCGCCACAGTCATCGTTAACGTGTACCGACAACTTCTACTTCGACACGGCGATCAGGCTGCAAACAGGCAATCAGCGCTTTGCTGACTTTTTTTCCTTGGCACTCACCCGGCTTCGTCACCGGTTCAGCGCCGTCGACGCCTTTGGTCACAATCTTGTCGCCTGCAATCCCGGTCGACGTCTTCAGGTAGCCCTTGACGGCCTCAGCGCGGCGCTCCGAGAGTTTCTGGTTGTAGGCATGAGAACCGATCCGGTCGGTATGCCCGGTGACCTTGATAACATCAAATTGAGTGTTCTTGAGCTCTGCCGCGAACTTGTCCAGGTCTTGTTGGCCCGTCGGCTTGATGCTTGCCTTGTCGAAGTCAAACAGAGAATCCGCCGAGAAGGACACCTTCTTTGGAGCCGGTGGCGGCACGACCACTGGCACTGGTGCTGGTGGCGCCACGTACACCGGCGGCGGCGCCTGGGCAATCACCGGTGGCGCAGCGTAGGCAACGGGCACGGGAGTTGGTGTCTTTGCACCAAAGCGATAGATCAGGCCAAGCGAGACCAGATCAATGTTGCCCTTATTGCCCACGGCATCATTGATGCGGTAGCGTTCAACCTCGGCACGCATGGCCAGAGCGTCAGTGAAGGCATACTGCAGCCCCACGCCCACTTTAAGGTTGGTGTCACGCTTGCTGGGGTTGGGGTTGAGCACACTGACCGCTCCGGTTCCAGCGAAGGAATCGGAGGCATCCGCGTAGTTCGCACCAATGCGGCCCAAAACAGAAAACTTTTCTGAAATAGGCAAGGTGCCGACGAGGTCAAGATTGAGACCTTTGAGTTTGATGTTGCCACTCAAGGTTCCAGTTGGCACCGTGGTGGCATGAAAGCCAAAATTGCCCAGATCGAAATAGCCGCCTTCAACAGCGAAATACTGATTGAACTGGTAGCCGCCAAAAATCTTGTAGCCGGAGGAACGGTTGTCATCGGTTATCGAGGTCGTCGTAAAGCCGCTGCCCAATAGGCCACTGGTGATGCGCGCGTCATCAATGGTCGCGCTGGACCGGCCCCCATTGGCCCCGGCGTACCAGCCTGAATCGTCCGCCAATGCGAACGGGCTGGCGAGGATGGCAAGTGCGATCAAGCTCAACTTGCCTGAGGCGCTTGCCGATTTGGTTCTAGCTAATTTCATATTTTTCTCCAGAAGGGAATTAAAACTTTTTCACTCTGATTTGGTTAGACAACAACGGTCGACCGAAATGACTCTGACGCCCGTTGTCTTTGGTCTAAAAAAATTAGGGCTTGGTAACGCGAGCAGCATCCAGCGTGACCGCAGTCTGTGCCAACATCCTGCCAGTCACCACCGCGCCGGTACCCAAGGAAATCAGAGTTTGACTTAATAGATTTCCCTTGAAGTCAGCTGCCGTTCCAAGGGTCGCTTTGCCGGACACTTGCCAGAAGATGTTCTTGGCCTGTGCACCACCGCTCAGGGTAACAATGGCGCTGTTGCTCACGGTCAGGTCTTGACCAATCTGCAAGATCCAGACGTCATTCGGTCCGCCCGAAAGGGTAACGCCGGCACTTGTCACCAAAACTCCGGTACCCCATTTGTAGAGGCCAGGAGCGAGCGTCAATCCGCTGATATCGCCTGCACCCAACTCAGTGGCATCAGGCGTTGCTCTTCCGGCGGCGTCAGTGAACGCGGTTTCCATGTCACTGACAGCCGTTGTCATGGTGGTAGGTGTCGGCACGGCATAGTTGGCTGCATATACTTTTCCAGTCACCAGAGACGATGTTGAAAAGGTATTGGTGGAATCCGCAATCAGGCCAAAGCCCGTGATGAAACTCGCAGCGGCTGGACTGACTCCAATATCTCCAACAATCGCGGTGGTGCCAATGGTTGAGATGGCTGATTTTGCCAAGACAACAAAGTTTCCGGCCGTTCCAAGATTGACCGCGGCAGGGCCTTTCGGAGCCTGCACAGTCAAGGTGGCCGAGCCGGACTTGCCGCCGGACGTTGCAGTGATCAGTGCCGAACCGGCTGACACGCCGGTGGCGACGCCGGTGCTCGACAGAACTGTCGCAACCAGAGGGCTGGCTGAAGCCCAAGCCACGGTCTTACTGATGTCAAAGATGCTGCCGTCAGAGTAGGTGCCCATTGCAACAAAGGGCTGTGTGAGACCAACTGGTACGGTGGCCAATGCGGGTGTCACTGCGATCGAAGCCAACGTTGCAGCAGTCACGGTCAAGTTGGTTGAGTTGGTTTTTCCCAAAAAATTGGCAGTGACGACCGATGTGCCGCTAGCGACGCCGGTAACGACGCCCGTGGTCTGCAAGACCGTAGCCACGCTGGGGGTGCCTGACGTCCAGTTGGAGTATGCCGTTACGTCTCGGCTTGACCCATCGCTGTAGGTCGCCGTCGAAATCAATGGTTGGATACTGCCAATCGGCATTGAGGCCACTGCAGGCGTCACTGCCATCGATATCAATGTGGCAGAAGTTACGGTCAAGACGGCTGAGCCGGACTTGCCACCAAAATCAGCCGATATGACCGACGTGCCACTAGCGACGCCGGTGGCAACGCCACTGGCCTGCAGGACAGTGGCCACACTTGTGGTGCCTGAAGCCCAGCTGGAGGTTGCGGTCACATCAAGGCTTGACCCATCACTGTAGGTCGCAGTCGCCGTAAATGGTTGGATACCGCCTGTCGGCATTGAGGCCGTTGCAGGCGCCACTGAGACGGAAACCACGCCTAAAGCCGGACTACCCAGTATCGGATCTCGTCCGCCGCCACAGGCCGCGACCAAAACGCTCAGAAATAATGCCATGAACCACGGCAAGACTCTGGCATAGCTGTCATATTTTTTCATTTGCTTTCCTCTGTATTTATCCAGAAACCCATTGATGTAATTGCCCGACCTCGTCTGGCGCTCACGCTGCTGTTTTGCACCATCGCTTGAGCGCCGTGCATCGCGTGGGCAGTATTGCCCCTAGCTGCTCGGGCGTCTGTGCGATGACGCACACAGGCAGACGCGACGGGCTAAAAAAGATATGACACGTGTGTTCGCCAACGCACAGAACTGTGCGATTTAAGCGCTTAAGCTGAAAACCTGCTGAGCGCGACAACCAGGTCGTGCCGGTCTGGATGCGGACGTCTTCTTCAAGCCGACCGCTGCAATTTCCATATTTTTAAAGGATTTCTCATGAAACGCATGATGCTCATTTCAGCGCTACTTGCCACACTAGGTTTGGCCGCCTGTGACCGACCCGCCGTGGTCACTGTCCCCGCAACGCCCGTGGCCGTACCCGGCCCCGCAGGTCCGCAGGGTGAAACCGGCAGCGTTGGTAACACCGGCAGCACAGGCAACACTGGCGCAACCGGTGACACTGGTGCTACTGGTTCTACTGGTTCTACTGGCAAGGCCGCTAACGGCACCACGATCATCGTGACGCCCCCGGCTTCAGCGCCAGCGAACTAAATTCGCCAACTCACGTCAAGGAGAAACACATGAGCTTGGGAACCATACTGCTGATTGTTCTGATCTTTATGCTGATTGGCGCCATTCCGACTTGGCCTCACAGCCGGAACTGGGGCTACGGACCCAGTGGTGGCTTGGGACTGGTGGTGATCATCATCATTGTGCTGCTGTTGATGGGCCGCATATAACTGTCGTTCCTGGCGCGGCATAATGCCGCGCCCATCAGCGCGTCGGGGCATCAGCTCGGGTTGGCGACAGGCCGGCCGCTTGGGCTGGTTCCTGTGGCTGGCGCGGCTGTCTCAGCAATTCTGTCAGCGCTTCCATCCAGGACTGCGTTGGTAACTGGGCCACGGCCTTGGACAACAGTTGTGGCAACAGTCCGGCAAACAGCGAAGACGTGAGGATGAGACGCCACGGGCGCGCCCGGGCCAGCACACCACCCAACAGCAAAGCGCCGACTACCAGCCCCAGCGGATGACGCTGTGCCATAGGTTGCACCACAGTTTTCACGGCTTCGCTGACCAGTAAACTGCTGATACGCCACGGGTGTTGCGCCCACCAACTGCGCACGGCCTCGATCACGATACCGACAGCGGGAATTGATTTCAGGCTGTCGAGCCAGGCCAGCCCAACAGCGCTGGCGCGCGCACTGGAGGCGCCGCCCGCCGGGGCCGAAATGTCACGCAGGGCAAGGCGCAAGCGCTCGCGCGACAGGGTCAGCCGCTCGGATGGAGTCAGCAGTGCCGCACTCATGACGTGCTCGCTTCGCGCAACATGGCCAGATCGGCTTTCATTTGCTGTCGAATGTTGTCAAAACCACTGGCATCGCCCCCCGACCGGACCGCCAGCAAACACCCTGCAGCCACGGCCATCGGCAACAACGGCGCCACAATCAACGCCCACGGTGCTTGCATGCTGGGCGCAGGAGTCACGGCCCAAAGCATGAGCGCAACCCCCGCCAACACCGCGCCCACCGCCAGAGAACACAAGGTCACCGCGTAGAGCAGTGCACGTCGCCTCCAGGCGACCGAGACATGACCAAGCTCCGCGGCTACCAGCTCGGCGTAGGCCTCGGCGTGGTCCGCCAGCAACTGCGGTCGGGTCGCGATCAGGAGAAACAGGGGGTGAATCATGGTGGTCAAGCTCCAGAATCGAAAAATCAATGCCTGACCAGAGCCGCCCGGGGCAGCGCAAGGTCTACTTAACAGGCTTTGCGGCAGTGGCGACCGCCGAGGCTGCGCACGCCTGATGAAAAGCAGTTAGCGTCGATCCCGCGAACTTACCATCATACTGATCAACGCCATCAGCGCAGCACCGGTCGCAGCGGCGATCAGCACCGACTTGATGGGTTCGTCCTTGATATAGTTCAGCGTGTTGTCCGAGGCGCGCAGCGCCTTGTCACGCAACTGTTGGGACGTGTCGCGCACGCTGTCCACACCACGATGCGCCAACGCGCTGGCTTGCTGACGCAAGTCCTGCACACTTCCGGCCAAGCTATCGAGCGCCTCATGGGTCACACGCTGGGTTGACTTGATGGCCTGGGTAGCCGACTCGGCAGCTTGGTCAGTCAGGCTCGATGGTTCTGGGGCTTTTTTAATAAACATGAAGGTTCCTTTAGGAAAGTCTGGGGTTAAATGGAAACTGTGGTGATCAAGCGTCGATCCAGGCGGTTCGCCTGGCAGCTTTGCCAGCCCGGCGTCAGCGCTTTTTGATGAGCCCGAACAGGAAGCTGGCCACAGCCAGGATCGCAAACACAATGAATAGAATTTTTCCGATGCTGACGGCGCTGGCGGCAATGCCACCAAAGCCGAATAAAGCAGCAATCAAGGCAATGACAAAAAATACAACGGCGTAATGCAGCATATCCAGACTCCTGGTTTGAAAAGCGGCCAACCGCTTAGGGTAATTAAAACGAAAAGCCCGCAAACTGTGTCGCGGCAAGTATCAAGTGTGATCTTGATTGCAGGTGGCGGCGATAGGCTGGCCCGCCGCAGCCTTGTCGGGTGGATACACCTATTTGCGTAGGACGTGACTGACAATGCCCTGGAAGAGGCGCGGATCAGCTTGGCCGAGTGTTGTTTCTACGGTCGTGCCGCCCGCACACTGGAGTCAGTTTCACTTGAATCAACGTGCCCTGCCCCGGCGCCGACACCAAGGCCAGGGTTCCGCCTTCGGCTTCAACCCGAAAACGCATACCCACCAAGCCATACGCAGAACGCGGCTGCACGCTGGCATCAAAGCCAACCCCATCGTCACGAACCGAGACTTCCACCTGGCCATTGTCTGTGGCCAAGCGCACCCAAACATGCTGTGCCCGTGCATACTTTGTGATATTGGTAATGGCCTCTTGCACCAGACGATAGACCATCAGCTCGGCACTTACTTCAAGCTCCACCGGCTCCAGCGCGCAATGAACTTCGACACCTGAATTTTCAGCAAACTCACGCGTCAGAATTTCGAGCGTCGCAACCAAGCCCAGGTTGCTCAGTGCGGACGGGCGCAAGTCTTCAATGATGCTGCGCCCGAGTGCAATGCCGCTATTGAGCGTGCTGACCAGGTGTGCCAACAGTTCCAGCGCCTCAGGTGCCCTATCGGCCAAGCGTGACTTGATGCGGGCCGCATCAAGCTTGGCCGATGTCAGCAATGCGCCCAGATCGTCGTGCAAGTTACGCGCCAGGCGATGACGCTCGTCTTCTCGCGCAGTCTGCAGATGGTGGGTTAACTCAGTCAGCTGCACTGTGCGCAGCAAGACCTCGGTTTCGAGTTGCGCACGTCCTGCCTGGACGGTGCGCTGCAACTCCTGTTGCAACTTATCGATCATTGAACGCTGGCGCCAATACATGAAGAGCGCTAACAGGCTGATAATCATCAACACTGCGACGGCGAGACCAGCCAGCAGCAGGACAGAGTTGCCGTGCTTGGCAACGTTCAGTACATCCATCTTCAGCCCCTGCCCCAAAATGTGGGATCATGCAACAAAAAATGCTGCCACACACCATGATTCGAATTGCCATTGTTGACGACCACGCGATGGTCCGCGCCGGATTGCGCCAATTTTTTTCCGACCAGATCGACTTCGCCGTGGTCGCCGAAGCGGCCAATGGCCGCGGGGCGCTTGACATCGTGCGCAAGGGTGAGGTCGACGTGATCCTGCTCGACATCTCCATGCCGGACCAAAGCGGTGTTGATGCACTGATCGCCATCCGGGCCCGTGCACCCGATTTGCCGGTACTGATTTTGAGTGGTTTTGCGGAAGAACATTACGCCACCACCTTGCTGCGCCAGGGTGCCAGTGGCTATTTGAACAAAGACTGCGACCCGGAGGAAATTGTTAAAGCGATCCGCACGGTGTATCGCGGGCGCAAGTACATCACGGCAGGTGTTGCCGAGCTTCTGGCGGACGGTTTGAGCGGGGACGCTGATAAGCCGCTTCATGAGAATCTGTCGGAGCGTGAGTTACAGGTTTTTTTGCGTCTGGCCAAGGGAGAGGCGATCGGCCACATGGCGGTCAGTATGTCGCTGAGCGTTAAGACGGTCAGCACCTACAGAACCCGGGTGATGGAAAAAATGAAACTCGAAACCAACAGCGACCTGACCTATTACGCGTTGAAAAACGGCTTGATCCAGTAGCCACATACTCAGGTCAACGTTCCGTGGCCCGATGGGCTGCTGTCGTCACTTGGGTCCACTGGCAGCTGAGCTGCAGTACTCGATAAGCGCATCGATCTCGTTGGACTTGTCAAAAACCCGGTCGGCACCGAGTTCAAGGCATTTGCGCCGAATATCCGCAGTGGCATAGTTACTCAGTACCACCAACCTCTGCCGCCGCGCCAACCCACTCGCTGCCCTGAGCACACCCAGGCCGGAACCGGCCTTCAGAAAAATATCAACAATCACCAAGTCGGCATGATTGCCTGGCTGCGTCATCCACTGCACTGCCGTGAATTCATCGACGGCCGTGCCCACCACCTTGACAGGTGCAAGCTCTTCCAGAGTGACGATCAGGCTCTCGCGGATGACCGGGTTGTCTTCGACGATGTAAGTCTTGAGCTGTTGCATGGCCTGTAGCGTTACTTCCGTGAAGTCGAAAAAAATTCATTCAACTATGCCTATGTAAACCCAAATAGACCATCGGGCGCCAACCCACCTCGCTGTCAGAAAATTCCTACAACATCAACTTCTAATGCGAAGCGCTGGACGACCCGCTCTGAGATCACCAGCAGGGCTAAGATAAGGCGTTGGCGTACTAATATGCTTATTTTTTCGTTTTATCTACCGGAGATCGTCCATGTCACGTGAAGTCGTAATCGTCAGCGGTGTGCGCAGCGCTATTGGTACCTATGGCGGCAGCCTGAAAGACATTGCCCCAACCGAACTGGCAGCGCAGGTGGTACGTGAGGCGCTCAAGCGTGCGAACACAGACGGCCAGGATGTCGGCCATGTGGTTTTTGGCCACGTCGTCAACACCGAACCCAAAGACATGTATCTCGCGCGCGTAGCAGCCATCAACGGCGGATGCGCGCAGGGCACACCGGCGTTCAACGTTAACCGCCTGTGCGGTTCGGGTCTGCAGGCCATCGTTTCTGCCAGCCAGAGCATCCTGCTGGGTGACTGTGACATTGCACTCGGTGGCGGCGCCGAATGCATGAGCCGTGCGCCCTACGCCAGCCTGAATATGCGCTGGGGTGCGCGCATGGGTGACACCAAAATGGTTGACATGGTGGTCGGTGCGCTGAACGATCCGTTTGACACCGTCCACATGGGGGTCACCGCCGAAAACATTGCGGCCAAATGGGGCATTTCACGTGCCGACCAGGATGCGCTGGCGGTTGAAAGCCACAACCGGGCGCAACGCGCGATTGAAGCCGGCTACTTCAAGAGCCAGATCCTGCCCATCATGCTGAAAAGCAGAAAGGGCGAAGTGGCTTTCGACACCGACGAACACTATCGTCCCAACTGCACACTGGCTGATCTGGCCAAGCTCAAGCCCGCGTTCATCAAGGAAAACGGCACCGTCACTGCGGGTAATGCTTCAGGCATCAACGACGCCGCCGCTGCAGTGGTGCTGATGGAAGCCGCCACCGCCAACGCGCGTGGCTTGAAACCACTGGCCCGACTGGTGGCTTACGCACATGCTGGCGTGGACCCCAAATACATGGGCATCGGCCCGGTACCGGCCAGTCAGATGGCCCTGAAAAAGGCGGGTTTGACCGTGAACGATCTGGACGTGATTGAGGCCAATGAAGCTTTTGCTGCGCAGGCCTGCGCCGTCAGTCGCGATTTGGGTCTGGACCCGGCCAAGGTCAACCCCAATGGTTCCGGCATTTCGCTGGGTCACCCGATTGGCGCTACCGGTGCCCTGATCACTGTCAAGGCCCTGTACGAACTGGAGCGCATTGGTGGCCGCTACGCACTGGTCACCATGTGCATTGGTGGCGGCCAGGGCATTGCAGCTGTTTTCGAGCGCGTATCCTGACCGACAGACGCGCAGCAGGCAACGTCATATGACACAGGTAAGGCATTGGAGTCTGGGCGCCAAGTTGATGCTGGTGGGGGCGCCCTTTCTGCTGCTGGTTTTTATTTCTACCGTGGCAACGCTGTGGGTATCCTGGCAGCTTGATGGTGGCGCTGCCGCAGTCAATGAAGCCGGCCGCATGCGAATGCAGTCTTACCGCATGTCTTTGGCCATTGGCACCGGCGAAACCAGTGAGCTGACCGCGCTAGCCAGGGAATTTGACCGCAGTCTGGCCACCTTGCGCCATGGTGACCCCGATCGACCTTTGTTTGTGTCATGGGACGACACCTCGACAGCGCGGTTTGCCGTTATCGAGCAAGACTGGTCCCAGTATCAAGCCAGTTGGATTGCAGGCCAACCACGCGTCTTGACTGACTTGCGGGCGCAGACCGTGGCCTTTGCCTCCCACATTGATGCCTTTGTGAGCAGCATCGAGGCGCACATTGCCAAATGGACTGCCCTGCTGCATTTGCTACAGATCAGCATGCTGACACTGGTGATCTTGGGAGCGGCGGTGTTGCTTTACACCGGTTATCTTTTCGTACTGGAACCAGTAAGCCAACTCAAACAGGCGATTGAAAAAATCCAGTCTGGTAATTTTGACGCCCGGGTTGAGCGCGTTACCAGTGACGAGTTTGGCACCCTGGCCGATGGTTTCAATGGCATGGCTGCACATCTGCAGTCCATGTACCAAAACCTGGAAAGCAAAGTTGCTGAAAAGACCGCCCAGTTGCAAGAGAAAACTGCACGACTGGAGAGCCTCTATGAAGTCACTGCTCTGGTGAGCAACGCCACTTCACTGGAGGCGCTTGCACAAGAATTTACCAAAAGTCTGGCACGAATTGCCCGCGCCGATGGGGTTGCCCTGCGCTGGTCAAATCAGGCCAACCAGCGCCACCTGATACTGGCTGCCCACGGCCTGCCGGTCTCCATGGTGGATGCTGAGCAATGCATCTACACCGGCGACTGCCATTGTGGTGCCGCCAACGCTGAAGCGGGGCTGAACGTGATTCCAATCCGCAATATCGCCGGATCATCGCTGCAACATTGCGCCAAGGCTGGCTTTGAGACCTTGGTCACACTTCCCGTGCGTCTGCATGAACGTTTGATGGGAGAGGTCGATTTGTTTTTCCACGCGCGCGTCAATCCGACTTTGCCGGAGCGGTCACTGCTGGAAGCACTGAGCAGCCATCTGGCCAGCGGTATGGAAAACCTGCGTCTCAATGCCCTTGAAATGGAAGCGGCTGTATCGCAGGAACGCCACCTGCTGGCCCGGGAACTGCATGACTCGATTGCCCAGTCGCTGGCTTTTCTGAAAATTCAGGTGCAACTGATGCGCGATGCCATCAAGTCCAGCGACCCGGTAGAAATTGCAAAAGTACTGGAAGAAATTGATATTGGCGTGCGTGAAAGTTACGGAGATGTGCGTGAATTGCTGCTGCATTTCAGAACCCGAACCAATGCCGAGGATATTGAGCCAGCACTGGCCACCACCCTGCGCAAGTTTGAGCATCAGAGTGGAATCAAGGCGACGCTTGCAATGCAGGGCCAGGGCATGCCGCTATCACCCGACCTGCAAATACAGGTGCTGCACATTATTCAGGAGGCACTCTCCAACGTGCGCAAGCACGCCCACGCATCACAAGTCTGGCTCGATGTGCAGCAACTCCCCGCCTGGCGTTTTGAAGTGCGTGACAACGGCATTGGCTTTGCCCCAGGCAATGACCCCCTCGACGAGACACATGTGGGCCTGCGTATCATGTCGGAGCGCTCGCAGCGCATTGGTGCTGAACTTGATGTCATTTCTACGCCATCGCACGGCAGCTCGGTCATTTTGACATTGCCGCTGCCTGCACACCCTATCGCCAAAGTCAAACCAGTGGCTTCGACCGAGGCTTGAAACCAGCCATGCAAATAGTCTCTCCCCAACCGATTCGCATTTTGGTCGTTGACGATCACACCTTGTTTCGCCGGGGCCTGACAGCGCTTCTGGCGCGCGATCCCCAGTTATGTGTCATTGGGGATGCGGCGGATGCCGGTCAGGCGCTACGCAAGGCGCAGGAAATGCAACCAGACCTGATCCTGCTTGACAACCACTTGCCAGGTGTCAACGGCGTGGACGCCCTGCCCGCGCTGCGTGAAGCCGCACCCAACACCGTTATCCTGATGCTAACCGTCAGCGAAGATGAAAACGACCTGGCGGCGGCCCTGCGCGGCGGCGCTGCCGGGTATCTCCTTAAAACCATCGAAGGCGATGCCCTGACTGCCGCCATCGTGCGTGCAATACAGGGCGACAGCGTGGTGGCGCCCGAGATGATGAACAAGCTGATTGCAGCCTATCGAGGGACAAGCAAAGAAGTCCTCGGGATCGGCACAGCGCTGCCCCCGGCCGTCAGTGCCGGCCCTGCCATGGCCAGCCTTTCACCGCGCGAACGCGACATATTGCGTGGCATTGCGCGCGGCGCCAGCAACAAAGAAATTGGCCGCGAGCACGGTATTGCAGAAACCACCGTCAAGATTCATGTGCAGCACATTTTGCGCAAACTCGACGTCAGTTCGCGCGTACACGCTGCTGTCATTGCCACAGAGCAAGGCCTGCTCTGAGTTCATGGAAACCTCTTACTTGTTGGTCTGATTTTGAAATTCGTTGTCTGGCTCGACTAGCGAATCTTCCGGCTTGTGATCGTGGTGGTGGTTATCTCCCCAAGCCAGCCAGTCCTCGCCAAAAAGTTCCACCGGGTGCGGTGAACGCTCGTTCGAGCATGCCATCGAATCGATTGAGCAGTATTGGTCGCAGCCCCAGCAAACACGTTCCGGTTTAGCGGGATGTATCGGAAATTTTTTGTTCATCGTTTGGCCAAAGAATATTCACCGCGGTCAATACAGAATACGACAACGGATCGTTTCCGGCACCGCGCAGAGTTCATCCAGCGCCGCTTGGCTCGCCGCGCTGTCCACGTCGATCACCACATAACCGACCTCCTCGTTGGTGCTCAGGTACTGTGCCGCGATGTTGATACCCGCCGCTGACAGCCGCTCGTTGACATGCGCCAGCACGCCGGGCACGTTGCGGTGAATGTGCAGCAGCCGACTGCGCCCGGTGTGCGCGGGCAGCGCCACTTCGGGAAAGTTGACGGCTGACGTGGTGGAGCCATTGCTGCCGTAACGAATCAGCTTGGCGGCGACTTCCGTGCCGATGTTGATCTGCGCCTCAAGCGTTGAGCCGCCAATGTGCGGCGTCAGGATCACGTTGTCAAAGCGTGTCAGTGGTGAAGCAAAGGCTGAATCATTTCCTTGCGGTTCGACCGGAAAGACGTCAATCGCCGCGCCGTGCAGATGTCGGCTCTCCAGCGCCGCGGTAAGCGCCTCAATATCGACCACGCTGCCGCGCGACGCATTGATCAGGTGACTGCCCGGCTTCATGGCCGCCAGTTGCGCCGCGCCGATCATGAGGGTCGTCTGCGGCGTTTCAGGCACATGCAGACTGACCACATCGGCGACGCTCAGCAGCGCGTCCAGGCTGGCCATCGCAAGCGCATTGCCCAGCGGCAGCTTGGCCTCAATGTCGGTAAATATCACGCGCATGCCGAGCTGCTCGGCCAGCACGCCAATTTGTGTGCCGATGTGGCCATAGCCGATGATGCCCAGCGTTTTGCCGCGCACCTCAAAGGAATCGGCCGCGCTCTTGACCCAGCCGCCGCGGTGCAGGATGGCGTTCTTTTCGGGAATGCCGCGCATAAGCATGATGATCTGCGCCAGCACCAGCTCGGCCACGCTGCGGGTATTGGAAAACGGTGCATTGAAGACGGGAATCCCCAGGTGCATGGCTTCTTTCAGGTCAACCTGGTTGGTGCCAATGCAAAAGCAGCCGATGGCAACCAGCCGCCGCGCGTGCTGCAGAACTTCGGCGGTGAGATGGGTACGTGAGCGCACACCCACGAAGTGCGCATCGGCAATGGCGGCCAGCAGCTCGTCACCGGACAGTGCCTTGGCATGCGTCACGATGCGCGTGTAGCCAGCCTGCTGCAGCGCCTCGACTGCAGATGGATGAATACCCTCGAACAGCACGGCTTGAAGTTCGCTTTTCGCGGCGGATGAATCGATGGATTTCTGGATCATGGCAGGCTCGGTGGGGGCAAATGATGGGGATGAAGCGTAAACGCAGGGCGTCAACCTGTCGCAACGGTTGAACGCTTGTGGAAGGTCAGGGGCCGGACCCTGACGCTGCCCTCGGTGCCTGGCGCCAGCAGGTCAGCCAGCGTGTAGCGGTCAAGGTACTGCATGAAACTTTGCAGCGCGCCGCTGATGATGCTGGTCAACTCGCAGTTGCCGGTTAACAAACACCCGGTGTCGCTGGCGAGGCAGTCCACCAGAAAGAAATCGGACTCGATGCTGCACACCACGGCACCCAGGTTGATGTTGGCCGGGGCCGCGGCGAGCCGCATGCCGCCGCCCTTGCCGCGCACGGTTTCCAGCCAGCCCGCCAGGGCCAATTGGTGCGTTATTTTTGTGAGGTGCGCTTCAGAAATTTCATAAGCGCGCGCCACCTCCGAGATGGTGCACAGGCGCTCTGGATGCTGCCCGACATACATCAGCAGGCGCATCGCGTAGTCGCTCATGGTGGTCAGGCGCATGTTGTACTTCCGTTGGGATGTTGGGTAGCGTTGCCGTCCTAAGCGGCGATCACTTCGATGTCGGGCTCAAGACTGCGAAGCCGACTCTCAATCCCCTGCAGGGTGCCAGAAATGGCACTCGGGCAGGTGCCGCACGCGCCCTGGTAATGCACGATGAGCTGGTTGCCGCTCAGGCCAAGAACGTGCAGGTCACCACCGTCACTTTGCAGGTAAGGCCTGATTTCCTGGTCCAGCACCAGCTCAATGTCGTCCAGACGCTGTCGGTCTTCTGCGCTCAAATCCGCCACGCTGGCCCGCGCTTCAAAAACGGCTGCAGCCGATTGTTCACTGGCTGCGGGTGCAGCCCGCAAGGGAACCGCAATTTCGCGCACCAACGCGTCCCAGTTGGCCTGGCCGTCCTGCGTCACGGTAAGCCAACGGTCAATATAGAAAACGTTGGTCACATGATCAATGGCGAACAGCGCGCTGGCCAGTGCATCGCCCTGGGCCTGCTCGGCGTTTTCATACGAATGCGCTATGCCCCAGGTGAGTGGCTCGCGCAAGACAAATTTCCTCGCGTTCGGGTTCGGTGTGTCTTCAATTTCGGCGATTTTTGGCATGTTTTTGTCCTGTCGGTTAGACCGCTTGCCTCAAGCGTCGCCCAGCGGCGCGTGCATCGGGTCAGCCTCAGCTTCGGTGGACGCGCTGGGCTCAGCATTGAACGCGGCCTGCAGCGTGTGCCACGGCAAAATGGCGCACTTCACGCGCATGGGCAGCTCGCTGATGCCAGAGAACACTGCCAACCTGCCGATGTGGGGGCCGTCTTTCGCGGCGATGCGGCCGGTGGCCATATCGACAAACTCGTGAATCAACGTCTTGGCCTCAATCGCACTCTTGCCCTTGACGGCCACCGTCATCATGGACGCTGACGCCTTGCAAATGGCGCACGATTCGCCGTGAAAGGCGATGCGTTTGATGGTGTCACCCGCCAGATCAAGCGCGACATGAATGTGGTCGCCGCAAAGCGGATTGACCCCTTCGGCATGGTGGCTGGGGTGGTCGAGCTCGCCGTAGTTGCGCGGCTTGCGGTTGTGGTCCAGGATCACTTCCTGGTACAGGGCTTTGGGATCTGCGCTCATGCGAATACCTTTTGAACACTGCGAATGCCAGCGACCAGCGCGTCCACATCGGCCAGCGTGTTGTAAAACGCAAACGAAGCGCGCGAGGTGGCCACCACGCCCAAGCGCGCCATCAAGGGCTGCGCGCAGTGGTGGCCGGTGCGCACCGCAACGCCTTCCTGATTGAGCAAGGTTCCCACGTCGTGCGGGTGAATGCCCTGGACGGCAAACGACAGCACCGCAGCCTTGTCTTGCGCGGTGCCTATCAGGTGCACACCCGGCAACGCACTTAAGTGTTCAGTCGCATAGCGCAGTAATTCATGCTCGTGCGCCGCGATGGCCGGCATGCCGATGCCGCAGAGGTAATCCACAGCGGCGCCCAGGCCAATGGCGGCGGCGATGGGTGGCGTTCCGGCCTCGAACTTGTTCGGAATGGTGTTGTAAGTTGTTTTTTCAAAAGTGACGGTGTGGATCATGTCACCCCCACCCTTGAACGGCTGCATCGCTTCAAGCAGCGCGGCGCGGCCATACAGAATGCCGATACCGGTGGGGCCGCACATCTTATGGCCCGAGAAAGCATAAAAATCACAGTCCAGATCCTGCACGTCCACCGCCAGGTGCGGCGCGGCCTGCGCGCCATCGACCAGCACCGGCACACCGCGCGCGTGCGCAAAAGCGATCATCTGCTTGACCGGGTTGATGCTGCCCAGCGCGTTCGAGACGTGGCCGACGCTCACCAAACGGGTGCGCTCGTTAAAGAGCGCCTCGTACTCGTCAACAAGCAACTCACCGGCGTCGTTGATGGGCACCACGCGAAGGATTGCGCCTTTCTCGGTCGCGAGCATTTGCCATGGCACGATGTTCGAGTGGTGTTCCAGCACGGTCAAAATTATTTCGTCGCCAGCGTTGATGTTCTTGCGGCCCCAGCCGTGCATGACGAGGTTGATGCCCTCAGTGGTGCCACTGGTGAAGATCACCTCGCGCGCTTCACGCGCATTGATAAAGCGCTGCAGCCTGGCACGCGCCGCCTCGTAGGCGGTGGTGGCGGTTTCGGACAGGTAATGCACCGCGCGGTGAATGTTGGCGTGCTCCGTGGTCTGGTAGCGCACTAGGCGGTCAATCACCGGCTGCGGCATCTGGCTCGATGCGGCGTTATCCAGATAGACCAGCGGCTTGCCCGCCACCGTGAGGCCAAGAATAGGAAAATCAGCGCGAATGCGGGCCACATCAAAGGCCGGTGGCGTAGTGACAGCGGGTGTGTTGCTCATGGCTGGCCTGTGGTCTGTTCGAGCACCGTCTGCTCAAGCTGGCGCCGCAGTGACGCGACGGGAATGCGGTTGATGACTTCAGCACCGAAGGCGTAGGTCAGCAGCTTGCGCGCCACAGCCTCTGGCAGGCCGCGGCTTTGCAGGTAGAAAACCTCCTCGCTGTCGAGCTGGCCGACGGTGGCGCCGTGCGTGCATTTCACGTCATCGGCAAAAATCTCGAGTTGCGGCTGGGTATCAACCAGCGCCTTGTTTGTGAGCAGCAGGTTGCGGCTCGATTGCGCCGAGTCTGTTTTTTGAGCGCCGGGGCGAACCATCACCTTGCCGTTAAAAACCGCATGCGCGGCGCCGCCGACGATGCATTTGTGCAACTGGCGGCTGACGCCGTGCGGCTTGGCGTGGTCGATGAAAGTGTGCGTATCGGCAAGCTGCTGGCCGCCAATCAGCGCCAATCCGTCAAGCGCGCATTCCGCCGCATCGGCGGTCTGCAGCACTTTGAGGTCGAGTCGGGAAATCTGCCCGCCCAGGGCGATGCTGGCCGAGTGGTAGCGGCTTGCAGCTCCGAGCGACACCGCGCAACTGGCCATGTGAAAGGCTTGTTGGCTTTCGCGCTGGATGCGAACATGCGCGACCTGCGCGTTCGCGCCCAAGGCCACCTCGGCGACTGAATTGGTGAAATATGCGCCTGGGTGCAAGGCCACATAGTCTTCAATCAAAGTCACTTTGCTGCCTGCGCCGGCCACCAGCAGAAGACGTGGGTGGCTGGCCACATCGGGCTGGGTCGAAATAAAGAGCACATGCACCGGTGTGGCAAGCACGGTATCGTGCGGCACGATGAGCACGGCCGCATCAATCAGAAAAGCGGTGTTGAGTGCCGCAAACAATGCATCATGAAATGCAGCGTGCTGGCCCAGATGCTGCTCAATGCTTGACGCCTGCGTGGCAAGCCTGGATGCCAAGGCGCCCACGACCAGACTGGCATCTGAGCTGACGCTGGAGAGTTGTGGCGCATGAACGCCGTCCACAAAAACCAGCCGCGTCGTCGCCTCTTCAATGTGCAGGTGCTCTATATCGCCCGGCTGCAAGGCAGTCGGCGTACGCAGTGGATGAAACGACTGCCGGGCAAGCGCTGCCAGACTGGTGAAACGCCAGGCTTCGTCGTGCGTGGTGGGCAGCGTGAGTGCGCCCACACGCTCCAGTGCCTGGGCGCGCAGCGTTTTGAGCCATTGCGACTGCGTTGGCACCACGTGGCCCGGGGTTTGCGCCAGGCTGGCAAGCAGGCTGTCCAGAACCCCTCGCTCAGGGACAAGCGCAGTCCCGGTGCTCATGACACAGCCCCCGTGGCCTCGGCTTCGGCCTCAATCCAGTCGTAGCCGCGTTCCTCAAGTTCGAGTGCCAGCTCCTTGCCGCCGGTGCGGATAATGCGCCCGGCGCTCATCACATGCACGTAGTCGGGAACGATGTAGTTCAGCAGGCGCTGGTAGTGCGTGACCAGCACAATGGCGTTGTCCTTGTTGGCCAGGTGATTGACACCTTGCGACACCACGCGCAGCGCGTCAATGTCGAGGCCGGAGTCGGTCTCATCGAGGATGGCCAGGCTGGGCTCAAGCAGCGCCATCTGCAAAATCTCGTTGCGCTTTTTCTCGCCGCCTGAAAAGCCTTCGTTGACACTGCGCTCCAGAAACTCGGGGCTCATCTCCAAGAGCTTCATCTTCTCGCGCACCAGGTCGTCAAACTCCAACGGGTCCAGTTCGTCATGGCCACGTTCAGCCTGCACGGTGTTGTAGGCCAGACGCAAAAACTGGCTGTTGCCCACGCCGGGGATTTCGATCGGGTACTGAAAGGCCAGAAAAACACCGGCACGGGCGCGCATTTCAGGGACCAGCTCCAGCAGATTCTTGCCCTCAAACAGCACCTCGCCGCCCGTGACTTGATACGCCGTGTGGCCCGCCAGTACCTTGGC
>Ga0066798_10000117_pt1 | contig 42979 bp, 40 predicted proteins | sample PersoiDNA2013203_FD_70961 | JGI IMG/M metagenome (GOLD analysis project Ga0066798, IMG submission 70961) | Permafrost soil microbial communities from the Arctic, to analyse light accelerated degradation of dissolved organic matter (DOM) -... | ecosystem: Environmental > Terrestrial > Soil >... | reverse complement strand
ATCGCGCGGTCGCCTTCTTTTGCTTAGCTTTTCTTGGCGAGACAAGAAAAGTAAGCGGCTGCCGGGCCGCTCCCGGCTAGGTAGTCCGAAGAAAACAAAGAGTCAACTACGCACTGAGGTTAGCGGTTGCCGGGCCGTCCCCGGCTAGGTTGTCCGAAGAAAACCCAGCATCAGCAATCAAAAAACCAAGAAACCAAGAAACCAACGACAGATGTCTCTTAACTGAACAGCATTAACCTTGATAGGACAATTTGCAATCAGTGCGAGAAATACGCGTACACCCCATAGACGAAGCCAATGAGGGGGCCGATTGACACCAATGCCACCACCAATACTTCAGCCAGAAGATACGAGGCCACCGCAGTGACTGCGGTCAACAGATAAGTCGATGCAGCCAAGGGGCCCGGCGTGGACAGGTTGATCAGTAACAATACGATGGCGCCAATGCCGAGACCGACGATCACCCGAAACTTGGTCGGTTGCAGCGGATTGAGCCAGCGAAATGGCGGCGCTGACGGGCTGGGAGCCGGGCTGAGGCTATGCGAGGAAGAGGACATGGCAATAAGGCGCGCTAGGCGCAGTGACTCATAATGGGCCAGATTATAAAACGTTCTCGTCAATCGACAAAGTACGGCATTTGCAATGCAATGTTAAGCAAAACGGAACAAATGCCGTACTTCTACCCAGTTACGCATGCCGAATCAACGCCGGTTCCTGTGTTTTTTGCAACGCTTCCAGTCGATCCAGGTCACCGTCAAAATCATCGACCTGCACCGTGATATCACCGTAATGAGCAAAATCATCGAGCACCACCCGCTCGTCGATACTGATCAAACCCTGCTCCATGACTTTGATATTCCAGCGTCGCATCTCGATCAGGCTTTGTGGCATTGGCGGCACTTCACCATCTTTGATGGCCTGCTTCAGCCGTTGTTCGATCGCATGCACCTGTGGCAACAAATGGAATGCACGCTCCCCGCAGCCGAGCGGATCGCTATCGGCATCGGGCTCATAGGCATCGGCCAGCAGGCGGTCGCGGGCACTGCCGGGCGTTTGCATCCGCAGCGCCACCAAGCTGGCGAGTTGGTCGGACGGTTTGCGGAACGACAAGCCCAACGGGAACATCCACAGCCGCAAAGCCAGCGCAATTGGCCGGTTGGGGAAGTTGTCGAGCACATCGACGATCGCCTCCTGTGCGCGATGCAAGGCGTCCTGCACCGACCAGTCCAGATAAGGCAGATCGTCCAATTGGCGGCCATCATCTTCAAAGCGCTTGAGCGCAGCAGAAATCATGTAAAGCTGTGACAACACATCGCCCAGCCGGGCCGAAATGCGTTCGCGGAACTTGAGCGAGCCGCCCAGCACCAGCATCGCCACATCGGTCAATACCGCAAAGCAGGCCGACAGCCGCGCCACCGAGCGGTAATAGACGCGCGTCTGCTCGGCCGCCTGCGCTGGTGCAGAGGCTAACAATCCGCCACTGATGCCATAGACCAGCGAACGCGCCAGATTGGCCGCCACAAAACTCAGATGCGCAAAGAAGATCTTGTCGAACTCCTGCAGCGCGCGCTCTTGATCGGTGTCCGCTGCTGCCGCCATTTCCTTGAGGACATAGGGATGGCAGCGGATGGCACCTTGCCCGAAGATGATCAGGCAACGCGTCAGAATATTGGCGCCCTCGACCGTGATGGCAATTGGAATCTGCTGGTAAATGCGCGCCAGAAAATTACCCGGCCCCATGCAAATGCCCTTGCCGCCAATCACGTCCATGCCGTCATTGACCACCAGTCGGCCGCGTTCGGTGACATGGTATTTGGAGATGGCCGAAATCACCGATGGCTTTTCGCCAGCATCGACCGCCAGCGCCGACAGCCGGCGCGTGGCGTCCATCATGTAAAGATGGCCCCCCATGCGTGCCAGTGCCTCCTGCACCCCTTCGAATTTACCGATGGCAATCTTGAACTGGCGACGCATGGCGGCATACGCGCTGGTGCCGCGCACTGCCAGTTTGGAAAAACCGACGCTCGACGATGGCAGCGAAATGGCGCGACCTGCGGCCAGACATTCCATCAGCATGCGCCAGCCGCGCCCCACCTGAGCCTGGCCACCGATGACCCAGTCCAGCGGAATGAAAACATTCTCGCCTGAGGTCGGCCCATTCTGGAATACCGCATTGAGCGGCCAGTGACGGCGACCAGTGACTACGCCCGGATGCGTGGTCGGAATCAACGCGCAAGTGATGCCTGGTTCGGCATTGCCGCTCAGCAGATGTTCTGGGTCATGCACCCGAAATGCCAGCCCCAGTACCGTCGCCAATGGCGCCAGTGTGATGTAGCGCTTGTTCCAGGTGACGCGAAAGCCGAGCACTTCCTGCCCTTCATGCATGCCGCGACAAACCACCCCGACATCGGGAATGGCGGCAGCGTCGGAACCGGCATAGGGACTAGTCAGCGCAAAACAGGGGATGTCCTCACCGCGTGCCAGACGCGGCAGGTAATGGTCCTTTTGCTGCGCAGTGCCGTAATGCAGCAACAATTCAGCCGGCCCCAGTGAATTCGGCACCATCACCGAAATTGCCGCGACCGAGCAACGCGACGACAATTTCATGATGACCTGCGAATGCATATAGGCCGAGAATTGCTTGCCGCCATATTCGCGCGGAATGATCATGCCCAGGAAACCCTTGTCCTTGACGAATTGCCAGGCCTCGGGCGACAAATCCTGCCAGGCAACCGAACTGTCCCAGTCACTGACCATGGCGCACAACTGCTCAACTTCCGTGTCGAGAAACGCTTGTTCTTCTGTCGTCAGCGTCGGCGCCGGCAGCGACAGCAGACGCTGCCACTCTGGCTTGCCGGAAAACAGATCGGCATCCCACCAGACCGTACCGGCTTCAATCGCATCCCGTTCGGTATCTGACATGCTCGGCAAGATACGCCGGAATGTCGCCAATGCCGGTCGCGTCATGAAGGTCTGGCGCACCGCAGTGAGCGCTACCAGTAAGGTCGGCAGGCACAACACAATGACCAGCAACAGGCATACCAGCGCCCCCGCCTGGCCGGTCATGCCACCCACCCAGATCCAGGCGAGCTCCGCCACCAGCCAGGTCTTGGCTCCTACGCGCATCATCATCAAGGCCAAGGCGCCCGCAATGAATAAGACAAGCCAAATGAACATATGAAGTCTCCCGTTTCTATTGTGTTGTTGTCGATATGCCATTGCCAGCGCAAGACCATGCACAACAGGGCTTGCCGCTGCGCCAGCGTATGAAACACCCCTGCAGTAGAAGATGACCGTATTTTTTCTCAGCAATTCCATCGTTAACGCACGATAGATGCATTAAATATTGTATTTATCTCGAATCAAAAAATAACCAGGCATTATTTTCGGTATTTTTCTGCAATCAGCATATACCGCCAATGCCGGACGCGCTGTCGTCCATTACAATTCCCCCATTCGCAGGTTCAATGGCCATCAACCTGGCAAGAGGCAAGGAAGCAATCATGAAATGGGAAGGTAATCGCGAAAGCGACAACGTCGAAGACCGCCGCGGCAATGATAGTGGTGGCGGTGGTGGTGGATTTTCCATCGGCGGCGGTTCGCTCGGCCTGGGCGGCATTGCCGTGGCACTGGTGGCATCGTATTTTTTTGGCATCAATCCGCTGACGGTGATCAACATGCTCAGCGGTGGCGGCCAGGGGGCGCCAGTGCAACATCAGGCACCTGCCCATAAACCACCGCCGGACGACCAGATGGCACGCTTCGTCTCAACCGTGCTGGCCGATACCGAAGATACCTGGGGCGAACTGTTCCGCGCGCGCGGCGCGACCTATGTACGGCCCAAGCTGGTGTTGTTCTCGGGCCGCACCGCGACCGCCTGTGGCACCGGCCAGACTGCGACCGGACCGTTTTATTGTCCGGCGGATCAAAAGGTGTATATCGACCTCAGTTTTTACCAGTTGATGAAGCAGCGTTTCAATGTTTCCGGCAATTTCGCCCAAGCCTATGTGATTGCCCATGAGGTCGGCCATCACGTACAGAACCTGATGGGCATTTCTGCAAAAGTCGACCAGGCGCGCCGCCGCATGTCGGAAAAACAGTCAAATGCATTATCGGTACGGCTGGAACTGCAAGCCGACTGCTTCGCCGGCGTCTGGGCGTTTCATGCCAATGAAGCGCGCCACATCATCGAAAACGGCGATATCGACGCGGCCCTCAATGCCGCCTCGGCCATCGGCGACGATGCCTTGCAGCGACAGGCGCGCGGCGAGGTCATACCGGATTCATTTACCCATGGCACTTCGGCGCAACGGGTCAATTGGTTCAAGCGCGGAATTGCCCAGGGCAAGGTCAGCGCCTGCAATACTTTTGAAGCAAAAACTTTGTAACGATCAATCCCTCTCGACAGGAGCCTCATGCAAATTTCTTACTGGTGCATCTTGATCGCTGGCCTGCTGCCCGTGTTCACCGTTGCCATCGCCAAATACGGCAAACGCGACTTTGACAATCACGAACCACGCGCCTGGATGGATCGCCAAACCGGCCTGCGCCGCCGCGCCGACTATGCCCATCGCAATCATTTCGAAGCGTTTCCCTTCTTTGCTGCGGCGGTACTGGTGGCGCAACAGGCTGGCGTACTGCAAGGCGTGATCGACACGCTGGCACTGGTCTTCATTGCCGCCCGGCTGGCCTATACGGTGTTGTACCTGCGCGATCTGGCGAACCTGCGTTCGCTGTCCTGGATCGTCGGCTATGCTTGCGTGTTGGGCTTGTTCGTTGCGACGGCGCTGCACTCCTGACTTTTATATTGACCTCATCATGGCCCATCCCAGCATCCAGCTTCTGCATGACGCCCTCAATGACTTGCGCGACCAGGCCAGTGACGTGACCACCTTTTGCCGTCTCTGGCGCGCACAAGACGCCCTGTTCAGCCGCCTGCCGCCGCGCTATGCCGAAGTTGCCGAAGACTTGCTCGGCCGCCTGGAAGCCGGCAGTCTGTTTACCGAAGAAAGCTGTTCGTTCAGCCAGGAAGACTTGCTCAACAATCTGGCGTTGCTGCTCGACAAGGCCGAGCGCACGCTCAATTGAGATACCCCTTCACCCTGTTTTGAAAGAAGTTATGCAACACGTTGAATTTGAACTGCAAGGCCCGTATGTCGAACTGAACCAGTTGCTCAAACTGGTCGGCTTGTGCGACAGCGGCGGTGCTGGCAAGGCCATCGTCGCCGACGGCCAGGTCAAGGTCAACAACAAGACCGAATTGCGCAAGACCTGCAAGATCGTTGCCGGCCAGACGGTGGCCTTGGGCGATGTGCGCATCCGCGTTGTCGCTGGCCCCGACGACACGCAGGCAGCGTCATGAGCGACCTGGCCAGCAGCGACGACATCCTGCACTTCTGGTTCGGCAGCGACGCTGGCGACACTGACATTGCGACCATTGCCAAGCGCCAATCAGCGCTGTGGTGGGGCAAGGATGACGCCGTCGACCGTGACATCAAGGCGCGCTTTGAAGCCACCATCCAGGCCGCCGTCAGCCACCAACTCGACCATTGGGCCGACAGCGCCAACGGCATGCTGGCCTTGATCCTGCTACTGGACCAGTTGCCACGCAACTGCTATCGCAACAGCGCCGACGCCTTTGCCTATGACGAACTGGCGCGCCAATGCTGCCATCTCGGATTGGCACAGGGCTTCGAGCAGCAATTGACGCCCTTGCAGCGGGTGTTCTTTTACCTGCCACTGGAACATTCTGAAGACCTCGACGATCAGGAATATTGCCTGCAACTGTTCCGCACACTGGCCAAGCAGGTCGCCAAGGATGAACCGACTGCCAAGCCCAACTTCGACAACTTCCTCAACTTCGCCAATCAGCATCACGCCATCATTGCGCGCTTCGGGCGTTTCCCGCATCGCAATGCCATCCTGGGGCGCGCGACCAGCGCCGAAGAAACTGCATTTTTGCAGGAACCACATTCCTCATTCTGAACGCAGATGACGAGGTGATTGTTTATTCGTTCTTCTGTTGTGGCCGCTTGGGCAGTCGCGCCGTTGCAGTTTTTGAACGATAGAACCGTACTCTGGCAAAGCGCTTTCGCTGCAAAATAGCAGGCTCCAATCGCTATCTTGCGCGCCTGCCATGCCCCCGGAATCCGCACTGCCCAACACTGCTCGCCCTGAGCAGGGCTTTACCCTGCTGGAAGTCCTGATTGCCATGTTGATCCTGGCACTCGGCGCGGGGGGCATCATCACCATGCATCTGCAGGCCTTACGGCTGACCCAGGACAGCGGCTATCAGGCCAGCGCCGTGCAATTCGCCGCCGAACTGGCCGAGCGCATGGCAACGGACGATGCCGATGCTTATCTGTTCTCGGCGACACCAAACACCGATGGCAACGTCATCACGTCCAACTTTCCAGATTGCCATCACCATGCCTGTGACCCTCACAGCATGGCGCAATACACCGTGGGCGACTGGCTGCAACGTCTGCGGCGAGCACTGCCGCAGGCGCGCGCCACGGTGTGTCGCGATCAGGTGGCCGACAGCCAGCATTGGGATTGCCATCACGGCAGCAACGCCAGCGTGGTCATCAAGATCGGCTGGACTGCACGCAGCGCGGTCAACACAAGCGATGGCCCCAGCCTCGTATTGGTCACGGGTTGGTAATCATGCCCACGTACCGCACCGGCAACTTCGCGCGTCAGGCCGGTCTGACGCTGCTGGAATTGATGATCGCCATGGTGCTCGGCCTCGGCGTGACACTGACCGCCATGGCGCTATTGCAGGCAGTCCGGAGCAGCTACTACAGCGTCAACGACAACGCCTTGATCCAGGACAGCGGCCGCTATGCGCTCGACGTAATGGCCCTGGCCATCCGTCAGGCCAATTTCGCACCGCGTGACGATCCCGCCTTGGTCAGCTTCGATCCAGCCAGTCTGCCGCCAGGTATCCTTGGTCTCGACAATCGCCGCCTGGCAGCCAACACACCCGACATTTCGACACCGCAATCGAATGACAGCAATCATCGCAGCGACGTGTTGGCGATCCGCTATCTGGGTGCCGCCGACAACAGCATCCTCAATTGCGCCGGCTTTGCCATCAATTCCCCCAAGCTCGATGACCTAGCCCTGTTGGACAATCAACGTGGCTGGAGCATCTTCTATGTGGCAACCGACAGCGGCGGCATGCCCGAATTGCGTTGCAAATATTCGACGCGCGACCAGCGTTGGAGCGCCGAAGCCATTGTGCGCGGCGTCGCTGCATTGCACGTCTTGTATGGCATCGGCGACCCGGCCAGCGGCGCGATCACTCGCTATCTTCCGGCCAGCCAGATGACCACGGCACAATGGCGGCAACTGCTCGCGGTGCGCATCGCCCTGCTGATACGCGGCGAACACCTTACCCAGGACACCGGCAGCAGCACATATCGGTTGTTCGGCGATGCTTATCAAAATGGCGACGATGCAATCGTCACCATCAGCGATCCACGCCAGGCGCGGCAACTGCACAAGATCTTCGACATCACCGTGCGCTTGCGCAATCACGCCACATGAGAACCGAACGCGGCGCCACACTGCTGATCGTCCTGATGCTGCTGACCAGCATCATGCTACTGGGTGCCAGCGCAGCACAGATGACCTTGCTCAACGAAAAAGCCTCGCGCAATGGTCGTGACCATCAAATCGCCCTGCTGGCAGCCGAGGCCGCGCTGCAGGATGCAGTACGCGACATGGCCGCCGGACGCGGCAGCCATGTCGCCTTTCCGCAAACTCCTGGTACCTGCCACGCGAACGGGGCGCACGCAGGTTTATGCCTGAGCGAAGCAAGGCAAGCATTGCCAACGCCCGCACAGATGGCGCAGACGATTGAATTCGGCCACTTCACCGGGCGCAGCTATGCCCACGGCAACGGCATGCTGGCCAGCGCAGCACCGCGCTATCTGATCGAATTACTGAGCCTGCGCAATACCATCCAAAGCGAGCAGGAAGCAGGCTTGCTGCGCTATCGCATCACCGCCATCGGTTACGGCCCGCATCTGCACAGCCGCGTCATGGTGCAGTCAGTGCATGCGGCCGAGACGGCCAGCGCCAGCGCATTGCCACAGATCGGCGCGCGCCTGAGCTGGCGCGAAATTGCTGATTTTTCTTCTTAGGAGCATACGCATGACGCCCACATCCGCATCCACGCGGCACCTGCCAGCAGGCTTCACCTTGATCGAACTGCTAATCGCCCTGTGCATCATCGGTTTGCTGGCACTGCTGGCTTATCCACAATTCAACAACAGCGTGAACAAAACCAAACGCACCGAAGCCAAGGCTGCATTGCTGCGCGCCATGCAGCAACAGGAACGCTACTATTCGCAACACAATCGCTATGCGGCCTACCAAGGAGCGCCAACCGATACGGAGGCTGGTTTCATCTGGTTTTCTGGCACCACGGCAGCCGCCAGTGCTTACCAGATCAGCGCCAACGCCTGTGCTGGACAAACCATTGCGCAATGTGTCGAACTGAGCGCAACACCGGGCGCAGAACTGGTTGATCACCGATTTCACGATGCCCTGTGCGGCGCGTTGACACTCAACAGCCGTGGCGAACGCAGCGCCGCCGGCCAGCCGCTGATGCAAGCCGCGCATGACTGCCAATAAACGACGGTCTTCCAACGGCTTCACTCTGATCGAGCTGCTGGTGGTGCTTGGCATTGTCGGCCTGCTGCTGGCGGCAGCGCTGCCGAGTTTTCATCAATACCAGCAAACCCAAAGACTCACGACGGCCGCAGATCACTTCCTGGTCGCACTCAACCTGGCCCGCAGCGAAGCGATACAGCGCCGCACCCGGGTCGACCTGGCACCGCTCGACAACCGCGACTGGCATAGTGGCTGGATCGTGTTTATCAAAACCGCCGACAACAGCGCGCCCGGCTTCCATCCCGGCGACACTATCCTGTACAGCCACACGCAATTGGCGAGCGATTTGCGCATCAGCGCCAGACTCACCGACAGCGAGGCCCCCTACATCGCTTACAATGGCAACGGCAGAACCCGCACCAATGCCAGCGCCTTGTCCAGGCAATGGGGCTCCTGGCAGTTTTCACTGGCTGGGCAGGTGCGCCTGATACGTATCAATCTGGCCGGTCGCGCACGCTTGTGCAACCCGGCCAACGACCGCACTTGTCAGTTGGTCAGTAACTCCGACAGCAACCTAGACTAGCAGCGCCCGGCGCGCTCATTGACCTGTAATGACAGAAACTATTGTGTCCCTCTACGACCTCGCCATCACCGACGACCAGCAAGCCATGACGCTGGCCCTGCAACAAGCCGAACTGGGTATGTTCACGACCACGCCGAATCCGCGCGTGGGCTGCGTGCTGGTCAAGCAAGGCCGCATCATCGGCGCCGGCTACACCCAACCGCCTGGCGGCAATCATGCCGAAATCCAGGCCATGCAGGATGCCCACGCACGCGGTCACGACCCGCGCGGCGCCACTGCCTATGTCACGCTGGAACCGTGCAGCCATTTCGGCCGCACACCGCCCTGTTGCGACGCGCTGATCAAGGCCGGTGTGGCTAAGGTCGTCACCGCCATGACCGATCCCAACCCGTTGGTTGCGGGCCAGGGGCTGCAAAAACTGCAAGCGGCCGGCATCGATGTAATTGCCGGCATATTGCAGGAACCGGCACATGAAATGAATATCGGCTTCTTCAAGCGCATGCAGCACGGGCTGCCGTGGGTGCGCCTGAAATCAGCCGCCAGTCTGGACGGCAAGACCGCGCTGCACAACGGCCAAAGCCAATGGATCACCGGCCCGGCTGCGCGCGATGACGGCCACTGGTGGCGCGCCCGCGCCTGCGCCGTACTGACCGGCATTGGCACCGTCAAGGACGATGATCCGCAATTGAACGTGCGCGCAGTCGACACCGTGCGCCAACCACGCCGCATCGTCGTCGACAGCCAGCTCAGGATTTTACCGACGGCGAAAATCCTTGCTGGCGGCGGCACCTGGGTGTTCACGGCCAGTCAGGATGACAACAAGATTGCCGCGTTGCAAGAGCGCGGTGCCGACGTGATCGTCTTGCCCAATGTCGACAACAAGGTCGACTTGCCCGCCGTGATCGCCGAACTGGGTCGCCGCCAGCTCAATGAAGTGCATATCGAAGCCGGCTCCAAGCTGAGCGGCGCATTGATCCGCGCGGGTTGTGTTGATGAATTGCTGCTGTATCTGGCGCCCAATCTGCTTGGCGATGGCCGTGGCATGTTCGACTTACCGGCACTGACTGACTTGTCGGGCAAATACCAACTGCGCTTGCGCGAGGTCAAGCAGATCGGTGAAGATTTGCGTATCCTTGCACGCTTCCACTAATTTATTTCGGATACTTCCATGTTCACAGGCATCGTCGCCGCCGTTGGCACCATCACTTCCGTCACTCCTCTGGGCAGCAGCGCTGACGCTGGCGTCCGTCTGGCGATCCACGCCCGCGGCTTGCCGATGGACGACGTCGCGCTAGGCGACTCGATTTCACTCAATGGTGCCTGCATGACCGTCGTAGAAAAGACCGAGCAAGGTTTTACTGTTGACGTTTCGCGCGAAAGCTTGAACTTGACTGCGGGTCTTGACGCGCCCGGCGAAGTCAATCTGGAAAAAGCGCTGACGCTGGCCGAACGGCTGGGCGGTCATCTGGTATCGGGGCACGTCGACGGGCTTGGCGTTGTCCGCAAGTTCGAGCCGGTTGGCGAATCCTGGGAATTGATCGTGGAGGCACCGCGTGCGCTTGGCAAATTCCTCGCGTACAAGGGATCGATCGTCGTCAATGGCGTGTCATTAACGGTCAATCGCGTCGAGGATGTGGAGAGCGGCTGCCGGTTTTCCATCAATTTGATTCCGCATACGATACAGGTGACGACGCTGAAGCATTTGCGGGTGGATAGCAAAGTCAATCTTGAGATTGATTTGATTGCGCGTTATGTCGAGCGCATGCTCACAGCTGCCAAATAAAAATCAACGCCATTTAAGATTGATGCGTTACCTCGCCGCAGCCCGAAACTGACTCGGCGTCTGCCCCACTTCCTTGCGGAAGAACCGTGTGAAATAAGCCGCATCGGAAAACCCCAGTCCAAACGCAATCTGTTCCACCGACATATCACCAAAGATCAGATTGCGCTTGGCTTCGGTCACCAACCGCGCATGGATCATCTTGGTCGGACTTTGCCCCGTAGCTGAAGCACAGGCTGCACGCAATTGCACCAGCGACACCGCCAGCAGCGAAGCGTATTCCTGCAACGGCACGTTGTCGCGGTAATGCTGTTCCACCAGATCGCGGAAGCGTTCTGCCAGCCGGGTGTCATTGCGCGTCGCGCCTTCATTACCGATCTGGTCAAGCGGCATGCCGCGCACCAGCATCAGGAACAGAATCGTCAACAACGCTTCCGTGCCTTCAATATGGCCGACTTCTGTCGACTTGACTTCCTGGTCTACTCTTCTGAGCAAGCTGTCGAACTCGACTTCCGCTTCGACCGTGTGCGATAGCGGAATGATGCGCGGTGCCGACCAGAGTTGGACAAATTCCTGCAGTTTGGCATTGACCTGGGTCAGGTAGGCCAGTTCTATCGTCATCAACCAGCGGTCGACATCGATTTCGTAATCGAGACCGTGCACGCATTCGGTTGGCAACACCAAGGCGCATGGTCCTTCGAATGGCACGCTGCGGCCTTCCAGATTCATCACGCCACGGCCGCTGCGCACGAAGATCACTTGCCCGTGCTGCGGATGGGCGTGCGGCTCGGCGCGCCAGCTGCCTTTGTAGCTGACGTGGCGCACATTGACAAACCAGTCTGCACTTTCTTCCGGACGTTCGATGTAGATACGAATCTTGGGAACGGTGGTGGACGCGATGTTACCGCTCACCTCGCGTTGATTCTTGCTTATCGCACTGTTTGCCATCTTGGCTCCTTGGCAACGGGATCTCTTGCAGCCATGCCAGTCATCTTGCCCCTGGCGTTGATCAGATGAAACGGGATGATTGTCGTCTCAATACCGATGACATTTTAAATCTGGATCAAATTTAGCTCAAATGACGACCAAATTTCCAGCAAGCAAGACCGTTGCCCTAGCGGGCGCTGACCGTGCTTGCAACGCTCGCATGCTCAGCGTCGCTGCCGGCATCGCTACGATCCATGCGCATGCTGATAGAGACGATCACCGAAAGCAGACAGCCACCGGCCAGATAAGCGGCCACTGGATACCAGGAGCCATTGATGCCCAGCAACGCGGTGGCAATAAAGGGCGTGAAGCCACCGCAGACCACACTGGCAAACTGGTAACCGACGCCAGCACCGCTGTAGCGATATTGTGCACCGAATAGCTGTGTGAACAACGGTTGCTGCACACTGACCACCATGTCATGCGCAATATTGGCCAGCAAGATCGAAAACACCACGATCCACAGCACCGAGCGTGCTTCCATGGCGATGAAAAACGGTATCGACGACAGCAAGCCGATCACTGCGCCAAGCACATAGACGGGCTTTTGGCCAATACGATCAGCGGCCAGCGCGAACAGCGGGATGGTCACGCAACTGACAGCACCGACCAGCAAACTGATGTTGAGAAACAGATCGCGCGACATGCCCAGATTTTTGGTCGAATACGACAGCGCAAACGCAGTGACGATGTACATCGTGAACATCTCGGCCATGCGCAGGGCGATGATCAGCAGAAAGCTTTTGGGGTTCTTGCGCAGCGCAGTCAATACCGGCAGCTTTTCCTTGCGTTCGCCGGCTGTGCCGACCTGCTTGACGAACTCGTCAGACTCTTCCATCGATGCGCGTATCCACAATGCCACCAGCACCAGCAGGATGCTGAACAGGAAAGGCAGCCGCCAGCCCCAACTGAGGAAGGCTTGATTGTCGAGCACATGCGTCAATATCGACACGATGCCGGTGGCCAGCACCAGACCGACGCCATACCCGACTTGCACGCCGCTGCTGTAGAAGGCTTTCTTGCCCTGCGGCGCCGTTTCCACCGCCATCAAGGCCGCTCCGCCCCATTCGCCGCCGACCGCAAAGCCCTGCACGGCACGCAAGACCACCAACGCCAGCGGTGCGTACCAGCCAATGGCGCTATACGTTGGCAGCAAACCGATCAATGCGGTGGAGACGCCCATCATCAAGACGGTGATGACCAGCATTTTCTTGCGGCCCAGTTTGTCGCCAAAATGCCCGAACACAATTCCGCCCAGCGGTCGGAACAGAAAACCGACGCCAAAGGTACCGAATGCTGCCAGCGTTCCCAGCCGCGGATTGTCGCTTGGAAAAAACTGGCTATTGAATACCAGCGCCGCTGTAATGCCGTACAGTAAAAAATCGTACCAATCGACCACGGCGCCGACAAAGCTGCCAATGGCTGCCTTGCGCGCCTGGCGTTGGCGTTGTGATACCTGTGTGGTCGGGTGTCCCATATTGTTCTATCCTCTCTTGGCATGCGCCCAGGTTTGCCCCATCTGTTTGCAGCACGATGGCTATATTGTCTCAGTAGCAATATTTCGCTATTTCAATCCGGACGACATTATCAACCGAAGGACGCCAGGCAGGAATCGATTTCCGACATTTCCTTATAAAAATAACAGGTGCGACGCCATTCGACAGCAGCGCTGGCGTTCGATGCCAAGCCTTGTGCCACTGAGCTTGAGACGATCGCGCATAGCGAAGGGATCGTGTTAATCGAGTCGCCGCCGAAGATTTCTGGCGTTACCAAGATTGCCGCCCGGCCAGGGCAGCTCAAATTGGCGGGTGATTGATCAACAGCTGCCTGCAGTGACCGACCCAAGCACTTATAACTCGGCCCATTGCCGCAACAGGTTGTGATAATGGCCGGTTAGGCTCAGCACTTCCTGAGTGTCACCGATTCTGGCGCGCAAGCTAGTGATGTTTTGATCGAGTTCAAATAGCATGCTGCGCTGCCAGTCATTGCGGATCATGCTTTGCGTCCAGAAAAATGAACACACGCGAGCGCCACGTGTAACCGGCTCGACCCGATGCAGGCTGGTCGACGGATAGAGAATCAGATCACCGGCAGGCAGCTTGACTTCGTGTGTGCCATAGGTATCAACGACAACCAGCTCGCCACCGTCGTAGTCATCTGGATCAGATAAAAACAGCGTACTGGATAGATCGGTACGGATACTGATCTCGCTGTCAGGCAGATGGCGCACCGATCCGTCGACGTGCAAGCCATAATGTTCGCCGCCTTCGTAACTGTTGAAGAGCGGCGCAATGGTCTTTTTGGGTAGTGCTGCGGAAAAAAACAATCCATTTTCCTTGAGCGCAGCCAGGATGATGGCCCCTAATTGAATTGCAATCGGCGAGCGCTCCGGCAATTGCCGGTTGCGTTTGACTCCGGCGCCCTGCGCGCCCACCGTTACCTTGCCATCAACCCAATCAGCGCGCGCCAGTTCAGTGCGCGCATGTGTTACCTGATCGGCATTGAGTACCTGAGGAATATGCAACATCATGATGGAATGCCTTAAAAAAACCAACGCCCCTCCGGATGAAGGGGCGATGGGTAGTCACATTTGCGCCGCTTTTTTTGATCAGAACTTGAAGTTGGCAGTCAACGATGCAGAACGCTCTGCACCAGGAGTGTAGCGGTAGCCACTCTTATTAATCGATGCCACATAGTCCTTGTTGAAGATGTTGTTCACATTCAGTTGCAAGGTCAGGTTCTTGCTGACGACATAGCTGGCCATACTATCGAATACCCAGTATGAATTGGTGTATTGCGGATTGAGCGTGCTGGCTGCACGATCTACGCCCCGGTTAAGACCTCCGACGAAGCGAGCGCCGCCGCCAATGGTCAAGCCACTACCTAACTTGTATGTCGTCCATGAGGTAAACGCTTGATTCGGCGTATATGCCAGACCGCTGCTGGTATAGGTCGCAGCAGCGCCACTGTCGATGCTGTTCTTCATGTAGGTGTAACCGACGCTGGCAGACCAGTTCTCGGTGATGTTGCCAGACAGTCCCAGCTCGATGCCTTTGACACTCTTCTTGCCAGTCAACGCATAGGTACCATCATCTTGCAACTCGACGTCGTTCTCGACCTGCGTGTTATACAAAGCCGCCGTCAAGGCCAGCCTTTTGTTCAGCAAATCCCATTTGGTGCCGATTTCGGTGGTCTTGGTTTTTTCCGGCTGGAAGTTGATGTTGTTCTGATTGCTTACCGTTGTGTTCAGCGAGAAGCTGGATCCGCCCGGTGGTTGCTGGGAAGTTGCATACAAGGCGTAAATGCTGCTGTACTCCGTCGGTTTGTAAGATGCTGCCAGCTTCCAGTTGAACAAATTACCCGACTTGGCATAGCTGGTGGCCGCCGTGGTCGTGACCGTGCTGTAGGTGGTGCGGTAATTATCGACACGCACGCCGCCAGTCATTGACCACTTTTCATTGAACTTGAGCGTGTCAAACAGATAGGCAGATAGGGTATCTGTCTTGCCATCGCTGTAGCCGCTCACTGTGTACGAGTCTGCAGTCGGACCAGCCGCAAAAGGATCTGGACTGTACAGGCTGGCAGCCGCATAGGTTGGGTTGACAAACGAGAGTGCGTGTTGTTTTTCTTCCGTGAATTCGACGCCGCCGACCAGAGTGTGCTTAAGCGATCCGGTTTGCAGATCGGCTGTGAGATTGGTCTGATTGGTCAGGATTTCATTGGTCTGATTCTTGCGGTTGCCGGTACGCGCCAGCGCCAGCGTGGATGGCGTAATGGCCATGAACGAAGTCAACAGATAGTCCTGCGATGTCTTCTCATAGCGCGTGGTATTTTGCAGTTTGACGTTCGGCGAAATGTCATGCTCGACACGCACGGTAAACATGTCGGTCTGATTGTTGTCGTAGTCGGTCGCTTGACCATAGTAGTTCGACGAACTTACGCGCGCCAGTGACGAGGTAGTCGTGCCAGCGGCGTAACCTGGCAAACCGACAGTCGGTACCCCGCCATCGGGACGATTGTGTTGTTCAACATGCAGAAAATCGAGGTAGACGCGGGTGGGCGTGTTGAGTCCCCAGACAAATGATGGGGCGATACCGGAACGATTGTTTTCCACCAGAGCACGACCTGGCACACCGCTGGCCTGGGTGATTAGATTCAAACGGAAAGCACTGCCACTAGCCTCATCAATGACCTTGTTCCAATCCGCCGTAGCACGCTTCTGGCTGCCGGTACCAACGGTCGTGCTGGCATTAAAGTAATTGGTCAGTTCTGGCTGCTTGGTCACCAAATTGATCGAACCAGTTGGCGAGCCACGTCCATTGTCCGTGCCAGCTGGCCCCTTGAGCACTTCGACCTGCTCGATATTGAACATGTCACGTGAGACCGACCCCAGATCACGGACGTTATCGACAAAAATGGCGCTCGACGCATCGAATCCACGCATATAAATCGCGTCACCGGTGCTGGTCGAGCCGTTTTCACCAAGATAAAAAGCGCCGACACCAGGCGTATTGCGCAGCGCTTCGGTCAACGTTGTGGCCACCTGCTCGCCCATGACTTGCTTGTTGATCACCGTGATGGTTTGCGGTGTATCCACCAGCGCCTGCGAGTATTTGGCCGATGACGCGTGGTCGGTCTTGTAGGTATCGTCCTTGGCGGCAGAAACGTCCACCGTGGGCAACTCCGCTTGCTGCGCATATGCCACGGCGGGTAATAGCATGGCACCTGCCATGGCAGCAGTCAGGGTTGCATTGAAACGGGAAGCACTATGTTTGCGACTTTTGATATAGGACATGAATCGGCCTGTTCGAATGAATGGTTTAAGGCTGGCTTTTCATGTCGGCTAAAGCGGATGAGTTGCTGGCTAAGGGGTGGAAGAGAGATGCTACATTTTGTTACATTGGCTAAATTATACAAACAAATGATAATGAATATCATTACCACATTGCTTCCATGCAATAAATGTGCGATTTTTGTTTCTTTTTTACAACAAAATTAATCTATTGCCAGATTATCCGTGCAGCGACAGCTCAGTAAACGTCGCGCCGATAGCGCCCCTGCTCTGCCAGCGCGATCAAGCGATCTTCACCAAGTACCTCGGCGAGTACTGCGGCCACGCTTGATGCCATGCCTTGCAGGCTGCCGCACACATAAATGGCAGCACCGTCATCGACCCAGCGGCACAGTTCGGCAGCGGCTGCTCGTAGTCGGTCTTGCACATACAGGCGTTCGCTCTGGTCTCGCGAGAATGCCAAGTCCAGTCGTTGCAGCATGCCGGCGACCTGCCAGGCTTCGATTTCTTCACGGTGGAAATAATCAAACGCCTGTTGACGCTCGCCAAACACCAGCCAGTTACGGCGCCGCCCGGCGCGCACGCGTGCACGCAGATGCGCGCGCAAACCGGCCAGACCAGTGCCATTGCCAATCAGGATCAAAGGGATATCGTCCACCGGAGCATGAAAACTGCTGTTGCTGCGGATACGCAGCGCGATTTCCGCGCCCTCTTGCGCATAGTGCGTCAACCAGCCTGAGCCGATACCCAGACGCCGGTCAGCGCGCTTCATCTGGCGCACCAGCAAATCGAGTGTGCCATCCTCAGGCAGCGAGGCGATCGAATATTCGCGGTGCGGCAAGACTGCCAGTTGTTGCCACAGTTGCTGCGGCGGCGTTCCGCGCAACGCGGCATATTGGGTCGGCTCGGGGAGTTGGCGGTCGCGCAAGGCTTGTGTCAACTCTTCTACAACGCTATCGGCAGTGACGATGGGCACATCCGCCAAACCCAGCGCCAACAGACACTGGGCTACCTCGGCGGGCGCATTGCGGGGACCAATTTCAACAATATCTCCAGCCTGCCAGACGGGTACCGGTAAATCCAGCGGCGTCAGCGCCAGATGAAATGCGGCGGCACCAAGGCTGCCAGGATTGAGCAGACGCCGTTGTGCCAGCCGCCAGCGGCCATAACTTGGGGTGCTCCAGTCAGCTTCGTCATGCCCGCTGAGAATACTTAAGTGATGTTGCCAATGACGCAGCGCGCCGCTATCGCTATTGTCGACTTCGACGGTGTCGAACAAGGGCTGCGCATGATTGCGCCGCAGCCATGTTTCCAGTGCATGACCGAAAGCACAGTATTGTGCATAACTGCGGTCCCCCAGCGCGAGAATGCCGAAGCGCAACGCCACCAGCGAGTGCGCTGCCGTTCCTGCCGCCATGCGGCGCGCAAATCCGGCGGCACTGTCGGGCGCATCTCCTTCGCCGGTCGTGCTGACCAGGAACAAGGCGCGGGTCGCAGCGGCCAGCTCCTGCTCGCTCACGCGGGCCAGCGGTAGCACACGCACTTCCATGCCGCCGTCACGCAAACTTTGCGCGGTTTGCATTGCCAATTGTTCGGCGAAGCCGGTCTGGCTGGCGAACGTCACCAGCACCAGTGCGTTTGGTCCAATGCCACCGTCGATTTCCGTCGCCGGCACTGGCGCTGCCCACCGTTGTTCCTGCAGCTGCCGCGTACGCCGGTGCTTCAAAAACACGACGGTACAGAAGCACAGGTAGGCCAAGGCCAGCGCCGCTGCCAGCAGCTCACGCGTGTGCATGGCTGCACCGTCATTACGGCTGAACCAGCCCCAGGTGAGTACAACAGCACTCAGCAGTGCTGCCAGCAAGCGCAGGGACGATGACGACAACTTGAACATGACCACCCTCACTCCAGCATTGCCGTCATTGCTGGCGTCATGTTTTCTACAAACTGCCCGTCGATCTGGCGGATAAACAAGGCGGCGATCTGACGCTCGCGCGCAAACCTCATGCCGGCGTCAGCACCGAGCACCTGCAAGGCGGTTGCCAACGCATCTGCGACCATGCATTGTGCATGCAATACGGTCACGGAGACCACATCGTTACGCAGCGGTTGGCCGCTGCGCGGGTCAATCGTATGGGCATAGCGCAGACTGTCACGGTCGAAGTAGCGGCGATAGTCGCCCGAGGTCGCCACCGCCAATGCGTGCAAGGCGACAATCAACGGCTGCGCCTGCGGTTCGCCGGGAGGGCGCTCCAGCGTCACCCACCATGGCTGGCCGTCGGGCTTGACGCCGTGGCCGCGCAGTTCGCCACCGATTTCCACCAGATAGCTGACACAACCGAGCTGGGCCAGCGCCGTTGCCACCAGATCGACCGCATAGCCTTTGGCGATGCCGGAGAAATCCAGATACAAGCCACCCGGCTGCAACAAACTGCGCGTTACCCGATCAAGTTCAATGCGCCGCCAGCCGCAACGTTGCCGTGCCGCCTGCAAGACTTGCGGCGTCGGCAGCGTGGCAAATGCCTGGGTACGATCTTGATCAGGACCGAAGCCCCAGACATTGACCAAGGCACCCACACAGGCGTCGTAGGCACCACCGCTGTCGATCGCCATGGTGCGCGCAGCATCGAGCACCGTCATGAATTCTGTCGGCAACACATGCCAGGTACCGGCCGGTGCCCGATTAAAACGGCTCAGCACAGAATCGCTTTGCCAGGTACTCATTTGCTGGATCACCAGCGCCAGTTCACGTTCGACCGCCTGCTCCACAAGCTCCAGCGTCAGCGGCCCCGGTACCATCGCCTGCACCGACCAGGTGGTACCCATGCTGGCGCCGCTCAAACGGAAATGCTGCACAGTGGGCAGCAAGGCTGGCGGTTCGGCCAGGTCTAATGGAATCAGGACACGGTTGGACATGCGGGCAGACAAATCGGAGGGTTAGAAACGACAATGGCATCCCATAACAGATGCCAATGCCAGCAGCCCACCCGAACGCCAACGTTGGCGGTCGGGCAAAATGCGTTGCAGCTTAGGGCATCACTTCCAGCGTGGCGCCATAACTGGCGCGACGCTCGGTGGCCTTGGCCACGGTGGCCTTCTTGTCGCTCACGCTGGCGCCGATCCAGACCATGCCCGGCATGGTCCATTTGATGCTGAACTTGCCTTGGGCATCGGTCTTCACGGTGCTGGCCAGTGTCTGGTCGCGATAACGGATGCCGCCAGGCACCACGTCGACCACGGCATTGGCGGCCGGCTGGCCGTCGAGCAGCAACTGGAAGCTGGCCGTGTCACCGACGACCAGATCGTTCGGATTGGTGATGGCTTGCAATTCCAGACCCGCACCAACCGGCTTCAACGCCGTCGTGTTTGGCTTGCCGACAGTGACGAAGGTCTCCACCCGCCCTTGTGATTCGATCACATTGAGTTCTTGTGCATCGGCGGGGATTTCCTTGGCCATGGTCTCAGCCGTACCGCGCCAGCGCTTTTGCTGGCCGTTCAGTTTGTAGCTGGCAAACACGCCGTTGCTGAGCACCGCCAAACGATAAGTGCCGGTTTGTGTCAACTGCACATCGAAGCTACTGCGCAACTTGCCAGTGCTGGCATTGCTGGTGGCAGTGGCTTTGCCATCGGGTGCGGTGACGCTCAAGCCATCCAGGCGCAGTGGAAAACTTTCGAAGTAAAACAGGTCATTGGACACTGCAGCGTCAACCGTGACCCACGGATCGTTACCCGAGAAAATCGTTGCCGACGGCAGCAGGAACTGACGATGTGCTTGTGCCGCTAGTGGCAGACTACACGCCAGCACCAAGGCGGCGACTTTCATCGAGCTGCGCAGATTGCGCTGAAAAAATGAACTCATGCTGGTTCCCTAAAATAGGATGGAGAAGATGGGCAATGCAATACGAACAGGCCGATTACGGCTTGAGTTCAACGGCGACTACGCCGAGTTCGGTCTGGCCTTGTGCCTTGGCGCTCTGCGCTGATTTCGGCGGCCACTGGAACGGCAGCTTGACCACTTCACGGCCACCGGCCTCACGCGCGGCTTCCACCATCAGTACGTATTCACCTGGTGCCAGATTGGCCAACGGGCCCTTGGCAGAACTCAGATTGACCTTTTGCTCCCCCGCCGGACGGGTCGGGCCGCTGACGCCTTCCATCGGCATCTGTTGATCACGTCCACTGCGACGCCACCATTGGCGCAAATCCTTGAGCCACTTTTCGCCTTCGCTGTCGCGCTTCTTGAGGTCATACCAGACTGCCAGATTGGCGGCCACGCTTTGATCAGCACGTTCCACCCATGCCGCCACATAAGGACGGTGGTTTTCTGCCACGTTCAAGGTCGGCACCTCAATCTTCAGTATCATTTCGGCCGCACCGGCCGGGGCCGATGCCGCGAATAAGCCGGTCAATATCAGCGCCAGCACAGTCGGTTGCAGTGGCCGGCGTTCTTGTAATGCTTGTTGTTGCGTCATGGAACAAACCTCGTCAGCAAGTGAATGAAAAAAATCAAAGCAAAATCGGCTAATGCGCGCTCGCGCTTGGCAAATCAATGAATGAACAACAGTGCCAGCAGCAAGGGGGCGACGATGCCGAATACCACGATGGGCCAGGTGGCCGGACGATTGCCCGCATGCATTTGCAGCAAAAACAAGCCGGTGATGCAAAACACCAGGCAAGCCACTGCGAAGATATCGATGAACCAGCTCCAGGCAACACCGGCATTACGGCCTTTGTGCAAGTCGTTGAAATAAGAAACCCAGCCGCGATCGGTTTTTTCGTATTCCACCTTGCCATCCTTCAACGCCACCCGCAGCCAGGCATCGCCGCCGGGACGCGGCATCGAAACATAGACTTCATCGCGGGACCACTCAGCCGCCTGCGAACCGATGCGCAACGACATTTGCGTGGCAAGCCAATCGCGCAATCCGGTCGTAATGGGCTGGCGGGCCAGTGCTGGATTGTCTTCGGCCTGCTCTCCCTGGGCTTGCAATGGCACCAGCACCGCTGCCGGCAACTGCGCATTGGCACGCGTGATGGTGGGCTTGGCTTCGATCTGCGCGGCATGGTTCAGCGTCAAGCCGGTCAAGGCGAAGGACAGCATCGCCACCAGGCAAATGCCGGCGCTGACCCAATGCCATTGATGCAAATGCTTGAGCCAGAAGGATCGGCGCTTCTGGTCGGGGATCTTTTGATTGATAACGCTGGCGTTGCTCATTGCGGGTGTGCAACCTGACTCAACCGGCGCACTCATTGAATGATAATAATTCTCAATTATATATTGAAAGATGACGCAGATATGCGGTGTGCGCGTTAATTTTGTGGCGTATTGCTAAAAAGCAGCACAGAGATGGCCGCAGCCGCCAGATGGAGAATGTATGCTCAGGCCATGAGCATGACCAAGCGCAAAGGCGCGGCTTGACGCCGCGCCTGCTTGGATCCCGGCGCGCACTTTGCCGAGATCAAAACCAAAACGAATAATGAATCGATATCAGTCGATGTATTTCAAGCCAGCCTCAGCCAACGGCCCGCGCATGTTGTACATGTCCAGACCAAGCACACCCGAGGCCAGCTTGGCGCGCTTCTCGGCTTCCAGGTCTTCGCGCTTCTGGGCAATCTCTGCCACCCGTGCGACATCTTGCGCAGGAACAATGACCACGCCATCATCATCGGCCACCACGGCATCGCCCGGATTGACGAAGGCGCCGGCGCACACCACTGGAATATTGACCGAACCCAGCGTCGCTTTGATCGTGCCCTTGGCGCTGATGGCCTTGCTCCAGACCGGGAAACCCATTTCCTTCAGAATCCGCACATCGCGCACACCAGCATCGATGATCAGCGCGCGTGCACCACGCGCCATGAAACTAGTAGCCAGCAGATCGCCGAAGTAGCCATCAGTGCATTCTGCTGTCAGCGCCGCCACCACGATATCGCCAGGCTGAATCTGTTCTGCTGCCACGTGCATCATCCAGTTGTCGCCTGGATGCAAGAGCACCGTCACTGCCGTACCGGCCACTGCAGCACCGGGATAAATCGGCCGCATATAAGGCTTGAGCAAACCGACCCGCCCTTGCGCTTCATGGATGGTGGCGCTGCCGAGCTTGCCCAAATGGTCGACCACTTGCGCATCGGCGCGGGTGATCTGGCGTCTCACGATGCCGAGTTGGTTCATCAGCGGTGCAGTCATCATATGCCCTTGTTTTTAAGATTCTGGTCCAGCCGCGGATAGACGCGGCGCACATTGCCTTCAAAGATTTGGTGGCGCTCGTCTGGCGTCAATGCTGCTGCTTCGATGTAACGCTTGGTATCGTCGTAATAATGGCCGGTTTCCGGATCAATGCCGCGTACCGCACCAATCATTTCCGAGGCGAACAAGACGTTCTCGACTGGGATCACCTTGGCCAGCAAATCGATGCCCGGCTGATGATAGACGCAGGTGTCGAAGAAAATGTTCTTCAGCAGAAGTTCCGACAGCAGCGGCTTTTTCATCTCTTGCGCCAGACCGCGGAAACGTCCCCAGTGATAAGGCACCGCACCGCCGCCATGCGGAATGACGAATCTGAGCGCAGGGAAATCCGTGAAGATGTCGCTGGTCAGGCATTGCATGAAGGCGGTGGTATCGGCATTGAGGTAATGCGCGCCAGTGGTATGAAAACAGGCATTGCAACTGGTACTGACGTGGATCATGGCCGGGATATCGAGCTCGACCATTTTTTCGTACAGCGGATACCACGCGCGATCCGACAACGGTGGTGAGGTCCAATGACCGCCTGATGGATCGGGATTCAGATTGATGCCGACGAAGCCATACTCGGTCACGCACTTTTCCAGCTCGGCGATGCTGGTGCGAATATCCGCGCCCGGCGATTGCGGCAACATCGCCGCGCCGATGAAATTATCGGGAAACAGTTGCGCCACGCGATAGCACAGTTCATTGCAGATTGCCGCCCAGGTCTGACTGGTTTGCAGATCGCCGATGTGATGCGCCATGAAGCTGGCACGCGGCGAAAATATGGTCAGATCGGCGCCGCGCTCTTTCATCAACCGCAATTGATTGCCTTCAATCGATTCGCGCAATTCGTCATCGCTGATTTTCAGTTCCGACACCTTGGGACCAGCGCCCGGCGCGTTCAAATTAGCGATCTGGCGATTACGCCACTCTTCCAGCGCTTTCGGCGCGGTCGTATAGTGACCGTGGCAATCAATGATCAAGGATTTCGTCATAACTTTTTAGTCTCTCCAAACGTCCGCAGGAATCAATACTTCACCACGCATGATAGGGCGCGCCGTCCTGAGAAGCGCAGCGCGGGCAATCTTTGTTTTGTCGTCGCCATCGAGCTCCAGCTCGACGCTGAATTCTCCGGTCGGATGTTCAACCGACAGGGTTTTCTGCAAACCGGCTTCGCAGTGCGCCAAACCATCGGCAATCGAGCCCGGCAATACACAGGCCGTGGCAACCGTCACCGCCGCCAGCACCCCAATGGCTTCATGACACACATGCGGAATGAAGCAGCGCGTGGCAATCGCTCCACCCGCCTTGGGTGCCGCAATCAGACACATCTTGGGATAATTCTTGGCCGCCACATCGCCCAAGCCCATGCGTTCGCCAGCGACCAGGCGCAGGGCCTCCAGCTTGGCGCGCAGGGTCAGGTTGGCATTGAGTTCGACCACGGATTCCGTACCACTGATGGAAAAATCGCTGGCTTTGATCAAGACCATCGGCATGCCATTATCGATCAGCGTCGCCCCCACCTGCATGCTGCCACCGGCGGCCAGCGGAAAACTGATCTGATCCAGCACATTGCCAGTTGGCAACATAGCACTACATACCGATCCCGCCGTTTCCAGAAAGTTGATCTTGACCGGCGCCGCCGTGCCGGGCACGCCGTCGATGCGGGCATCACCGCCATACTGCAGCCGGCCCTGTGGCGTCACTACCGTGACATCGCACTGCATGCCGGTATTGAGCGTCAGAATACGCGCACTGGTCACACCATCCTGTATGGCTAGCAAGCCGCGCTCCAGCGCGAACGGCAACACCGCTGCCAGCATGTTGCCACAGTTGGGTGTGATATCGACTTTATCTGAATTGGGTTGCAACTGGGCAAACAGGAAGTCTAAGTCGACCCCGGCGGTGCTGCTGCGCGACACGATGCCGACCTTGCTGGTCAATGGATGAGCGCCGCCCAGGCCATCAATTTGACGGCGGTCTGGAGACCCCATCACGGCCAGCAAGACCTGATCACGGGCCAATGGGTCTTGCGGCAGATCGGACGCAAGAAAAAACGGTCCACGCGAGGTACCGCCACGCATAAGCAGGCAGGCAAGCGGCCGCAGATCTGAATTGGATGGCGAGGTCACGTTAAGAATGTGATGAAATAAGTTCTAGCCAGTATGCGCGGGCAGGTACCTGGCGTGGTTGCGTTGTGCACCCGTCTCTGTTCTAATTTTCTTATCGATCTGTTTTTCATCATGCCGGGAATCACCATGCTTTTACTGAATCTGCGCCATCTTCACGTGTTTAATGTCGTTGCCATCACCGGCGGCGTGCGACGCTCATCGGACACCCTGCTGCGCGCCTCATCAGCCGTAGCCAGATCAATTGCGGCGCTGGAACACAGCCTGCAAACCCAGCTATTCGAACGCAAGGGCCGCGGCATGCTGCTGACCACCGCTGGCGAAGCGGTGCGTCTGCGCGTCATCCGCATCGAAGATGAACTGCGCGAAGTACGCGACGATGCACTGCGCCTGCGCGACCGCTCACGCATGCAGGTAGCCGGCCTGGATGCCTTGTTCAATGAACGGCGACTGCAAGCCACGGTGTTGCTGGCCGAAACCCATCATATGCCGAGCGTGGCCAGATTGATGAATGTCTCGCCGTCAGCCGTGAGTCAATCAATTTCGTTACTGGAAGGCATTCTAGGGCAAGCCTTGTTTTTCCGTACGGCACACGGCATGTTGCCGACCGATGCCGGCCGCCGCTGGAGCGAACGCTTTGAACGGGCCTTGTCAGAATTGCGTCACATCCCCGAAGATATTGCTGCACTGGCCGGTATTGTGCAAGGCACGGTCACCGTTGGTGCGCTGCCGCTGGCGCGTTCGGAACTGTTACCAAAAGCCATTGCTGCAGTGCTCGAAAAGCATCCACGCTTGCAAATTCGTTCGCTGGAAAGTCCCTATGAAGAACTCTCGGCCAATTTGATGAGTGGCCGCATCGATTTCATCGTCGGTGCCTTGCGCACCTTCAGCAGCGACACCTTTGTTTCCACCTATCTTTTTTCCGACAAGGCTGCGCTGATTGCCCGTGCCGGCCATCCCCTGGCGCAGAAAAAGAAGATCAAACTGGCAGACCTCAATGGCTATCCCTGGGTCTTGTCGCGTGCCGGCACACCGGTACGCGAACTGATTGAGCAATTCTTCCGCCAGCAAGGCGGAACGCCGCCCTGGCCCGCCGTCGAAACGGGCGACCTGGCGCTGCTGCGCGGCTTGCTCACGTCCAGCAATATGCTCACAGTGTTGTCGGCACATCAACTGCATCATGAAGTGACTTCCGGGCAATTGGTGGCGTTGCCATTCGACATGCCCGGCATGGAACGCAAGATCGGTACCATGCTTAGAAAAGGCGCACATCTGTCGCCCGGCGCCAACGCCTTGCTGGCCGAGATCGGGCTGGTCGGCAACACAATGCCGTAGTCGCTTACAGACGTAAAGTTCACGGGCATACTGAGCACCAGACTGTGAATTGACGCCATTCTGGTACTTTTTTAATCCATGCCAATTAGCAATTAGCAACAGTTAGGTAGTCGAAAGCAATACTCGCCAGCCTGTCAAAACGTACACTTCCCTCCACGTTGAAGACAGTTGCGGCTACGCCTTGTGTCATTCAACATAAGACCAAGTGCGAACGCACAAAAAATACAAAACACCTACCTAAAGTGGAGACTTAATGACTACATCACAAGCGCTCGATGTTCGGGCCCATATCAACGGACGCAAGATGTCCGGTTATCAATGGCTGTTACTGATTCTCTGTTTCATGATCGTCGCAACCGACGGCATGGATGTGGCCATCATGGGCTTCCTGGCCCCGGATATCACCAGAGAGTGGAGTATTTCGCGCGCCGCGTTTGGCGTCGTCATGAGTGCGGCACCGCTTGGCCTGGCCATCGGCGCATTGCTGGTCGGCCCGATGTCGGACCGTTTCGGCCGCAAGAAATTGCTGATGGTGTCGGTGGCCTGGTTTGGCATACTGAGCCTGATCAGCGCGGCCTCAACCAATGTTGTCGAGTTGTCGGCACTGCGCTTCCTGACTGGTCTCGGTCTGGGTGCGGCGATGCCTAACACCACCACATTGCTATCCGAATATGTGCCTGAGCGTTCACGCAGCACGCTGCTGGCGATCATGTTCACCGGCTTCAATCTGGGTTCAGCGCTGGTCGGTTTTGGTGCTGCCGCGATCCTGCCGCATTACGGCTGGCGCATGGTGCTGGTGGCCGGTGGTCTGATTCCGCTGATCTGCCTGCCGTTCTACCTGTGGCTGGTGCCGGAATCGGTGCGCTTCCTGGTGGTGCGCAAATTCCCTAGCGAACGTATCGGTCGCACCCTGTCGCGCGTGGTCGGCGGCAGCTTTGGCACGGACCAGCCGTTCACTATCAGCGAACCGCAAGTCACTGGCAGTCAGCCAGGCAAGATATTGTTGTCGGGCGCCTATCGCAAGACCACGCTGTCGCTGTGGGGTACTTACTTCATGGGTCTGCTGGTGATCTATCTGCTCAGCGGCTGGTTGCCAACGCTGATCAAGGATGCCGGTCTGCCGATTGAACGCGCTGCCAACATCACTGCACTGTTCCAGCTCGGCGGCACCGTTGGTGCACTGGTGGTCGGTTATTTCATGGACCGCATGTCGCCCAACAAGGTCATCGGTTTCGCCTACGTTGCCGGCGCTGTGTTCATTCTGCTGGTCGCATCGGGCAGCGTCACCTCGGGCATGTTTGCGGCCTACGTGCTGCTGGCAGGCTTCTGCATGAGCGGCGCGCAGACCGGCATGAATGCTTTTGCACCTTCGTGCTATCCAACCGTGGTACGGGCAACCGGTGTAAGCTGGATGCAAGGCATTGGCCGCTTCGGCAGTATTCTGGGTTCGTTTGCCGGCGGCCTGCTGCTCAGCCTCGGCTGGACCTTCTCGTCGGTGCTGGCAGTGCTGGCGATCCCGGCGACGCTGGCAGCGATCATCATCGTCTTATCTACCTACGGTCAAAACAAGACTGCAGTCGCATCATAGGAATTTTTCATGGCTAATATTGTTGGTGCAATCGCTTCATCGCACACCCCGACTATCGGTTTCGCGTTAGATACAAACAAGCAGCACGACCAGGCATGGGCGCCGATTTTCGAAGCCTACAAGCCGGTGCAGCAATGGCTTGCCGACAAGAAACCGGATGTCTTGCTGGTCATCTACAACGACCACGTGACATCGTTCTTCTTCGATCATTACTCCGCCTTTGCGCTTGGCATCGGCGATGAGTACCAGGTTGCAGACGAAGGCGGCGGCGCGCGCGACTTGCCGCCGGTTGGTGGCCATGCAGCGCTGGCTCAACATATTGGCACTTCCTTGATGGCCGACGAGTTTGACATGTCGTTCTTCCAGGAAAAACCACTCGACCACGGCTGCTTCTCGCCGTTGTCGATGCTGTGGCCACATGAGGCCGGCTGGCCGGGAAAAATTGTGCCGCTGCAGGTCGGCGTATTACAGTTTCCAGTACCGTCGGCGCGCCGCTGTTTCAAGCTGGGCCAAGGCCTGCGCCGCGCCATCGAAAGCTATCCGGAAGACCTCAATGTGGTGCTGGTGGCCACCGGCGGCCTGTCGCATCAGGTTCATGGCGAACGCGCCGGCTTCAACAACACGCCTTGGGATAATCAATTCCTCGACCTGTTCGAAAAAGACCCGGAAGTGCTGCTCAACTTCACCCAGGCCGACCTGGCCCGTCTGGGCGGCATGGAAAGCGCTGAAATCATCATGTGGCTGATCATGCGCGGCGCCATGCCAAGTCATATCAACTGCCTGCATCGCCAATACTATCTGCCATCGATGACCGGTATCGCCGTCACCGTCTATGAAGGCGATGAAGCGCTGGCCGATCCGGCATTGCAGGAACGCCGTGCCGAAGAACATCGCGCCCACATGGGCCATCAGCTCAAGGGCATTGAAAATATTCCCGGCACCTATCCGTTCACCTTGCAGACCAGCGTGCGGGCGTTTCGCATCAACAAGTATCTGCACCAGATGATCAAGCCGGAATTCCGCGAACGTTTCCTGGCCGATCCCGAAAGCACTTACGAAGAAGCCAAGCTGAGCGCGGTGGAACGGGACATGATCAGCAAGCGTGATTGGCAGGCGATGATTCGCTACGGCGTGATTTTCTTCCTGCTGGAAAAAACCGGCGCAGTGGTTGGCGTGTCGAACCTGCACATTTATGCAGCGATGCGCGGTCAGTCGCTGGCCGATTTCCAGAAGACCCGCAATGCGCCCGGTGCACTGTATTCGGTGGCCGGTGGCAGCGCTGCCGACAAGGTGGATTGGGACAAGAAACAACCTGCCGCTTGAAATGTACTGATTGCGAAACAACGCTGATCAACGAGAAACCCCGCACTCTGCAAAGACTGCGGGGTTTTTTGTTGGTATTGAACGGCGCTTGCCGCATCAACGTTGCATTGCCGCATCGATGGCCGCACAAGAGGCCATCTTAGGTCCGGATGCTGCTGAGCGCGTATCCGATCAGAACTTCGCCCGCACCGACAACAGCACATTGCGCGGATCGCCATATGAGTTGTAATAGCCGGTGTAACCCACTGTGCGCAAATAGGTGCGATCCGTCAGATTGTAGAAATGAAGACTGGCCTCCCAGTTTTTGTCGATGCGATACCCCACGCGCGCATTGAAGGTAGCATAACCGCCTTGACGCAAGGTGCCACTGACGATGTCACTTTGGGCGTTCATGCCGGCACCCAGCGTCCAGGGTGATGCAATGCCGTCGTCGCCGCCCGGATGATATTGGCCCCACAGCTTGAACAAGTGAACCGGCCGTGCAAACAGGGTACCGACGTTGCTGGCAGTGGTGTCGCGCAGGTACTTGGCCTGGTTGTAGGTATAGCCGGTGACGATATCCCAGTGCAGATTCGGCTTGCCCACCACTTCGAATTCCCAGCCCTGGCTCTGTACCAGACCCGCTGCGCGATAGCAGGTGCCGGTACTGGTGCCGCCGCAGCCGACGTGATCGGTATCGACCATCGAACGATTGGTATCGCGGATACGATAGAACGCAATAGTGGCACTGAGCACATCGTCAAACCACGAGGTCTTGGCACCGAGTTCTGCTTGCCAGCCGACGCGAGGATCGAGCGTATTGCCGAGGTAATCCTGCTGGGTCTGCGGCACGAAGATGTCGGCATAACTGCCGTAAAAGGTCAGGTTCTTGCTGGCATCCCACACCAGCCCGCCATAGGGACTGAGTTTATCGGTCGCGGTCGCGGCACTCTTGGTCCATGCAGTGGTCACGGCGGCAACGGTACGCGTCTTGCTGGAATAATTGGTCCAGCGGCTACCCAGCACCAGCGTCAACGGGTCGGCCAGTTTGATGCGCGCGGATGCATAGGCGCCTGACTGGGTGGTGATGGTCTGGCTGTGGCTGGTGATGTTGGTCAGGTCAGCACTGGCAATCAGTGCATCGTAATTGTGATCGTTGAGGACATCCTTGGCGCTGCCAGTGGCGGTTTTGGTCCCGGTATCGCCTTCGTAACGGGCATAGCTGTAACCGAGCGTCACCACATGATCGCGATTGAACAAGCGTATCGGCCCCGTGACATAGGCATCGGCGCCGTCCCAGATGGAATTGTTATTGGCATAGGTCAAAGCGTAATTGGCCAGACCAGTACTGGCATCTACCGCGTTCGAGGTATAGGCGGTATAGCCATTGAGACGATATTCGGCGTGGCTATACACCGCATGCGCGGTCCAGCCATCATCCAGGCGATGGGTCAGATCGGCAGTGGCGCGGCTGTCGGTCTGCTTGCTGATTCTGTCGGTACCGACATAGGAGCCGCGCGATACCACCTGACCACTGCTGCTCAATGGCAAGCCATAAGTGCCGTAAAACTGGTAGCGTGAATAGTAGTAACTCAGACCAAGCGTGGTGGCTGGAGAAAAATCGTATTCCAGCGCACCGTAGGCCACTTGCTTGTGTTCATCGCCGAAGCTGCCATAACCATCCTTGTCTTGCTCGACGATGACCGCCCGGCCGCGCAATGTGCCTTCCTTGTTCAAGGGACCGGTAACGTCCACTTCGGTGCGCAGGTTGTTCCACGAGCCCACCGATACGGCGCTGTTGAAGGCGTACTCGGCCTGCGGTCGTTTCAGCACGAAGTTCATGACGCCGCCGGGGTTGCCGGTACCGGTCAACAGACCCGAGGGGCCGCGCAACAGTTCGATGCGGTCATACAACGCCATGTCCACGCCGACGCCAGCACTCTGCATGGGTGCGCCATCGACTTGCTTGCTGATGGTGTAGCCGCGCACATAAACCGATTCGCTGTGCTGAAAATCCGAGATGCGTGTGCCGGTCATCTTGTTGATTGCATCTTCCACCGCCACCAGACCCTGGTCTTCGATCTGCTGACGCGTCAGCACCGACACCGATTGCGGGATCTCGCGCAAGCTGGTACTGCCCTTGAAAATACTGACCTTTTTGGCCGCATAACTGCCGCTGCCTTCGGTGGTGGCGCTATCCGCCTGTTCGGTGATAGTGACCGCTGGCAGCGCGCTGTTGTTGGCGGCGCCGTCCTGAGCCGATGCGGCCTGACGCAGAGAATAACCACCGCCCGCTTGCGCTAGCGCTTCCAGGCCGGTATTGCGCAGCAAGCTACGCAAGGCCGTCTCCAGCGCCAATGCGCCATTGACACCTGCGGTATTCTTGCCCGCCACCAGTGCCGGGTCGTACGACAGGTTCACACCGGCGACGCGGGCAAAACGATCCAGTGCGGCCGCCAATGGACCGGCTGGAATATCGAACTGCTTGATTGTGGTGCCAGCCGGCATAGTAGTCGCGGTCTGCGCCTGCGCTGGCGGTGTGGGCAATGCACCCAGCCCCAGACCCAGCACGGCGATTGAGATTGCCGTTGCCAGACGGGGACGGACTGGCGCTGTGGCAACAGTGGATTGAGTAGGCGCTGCGGCAGGCAGGCCGCGCTGTTTGGTGTAAATCATGGAGGGTCCCGACAGTGATGGTATTGAGCTTCTTATCTGTCAGGTCGAGCGAGAGACCAAATCCCCTCACTTTTTTCAGGCTATTTTTCTGGCTCGGCGCGGCTCAACTATTTTTTTGTGGCCCCACCGTCACCCAGAAGCGCGTGCGATACGTCACGCTGACGGGCTGCGTCTGCAACAGAAATTGCAGGGTGCGATCGGTATCATCCAAATGGAACACACCAGAAACCGACAAGCCGGCGACTGCCGGATCACAGTAGATATAACCTCGGCGATAGCGAGCCAGCTCGCGCAGCAATGCATCGAGTCGTATTTGCTGACCGGCGATCACACCGTCGCTGAAGCCATCCTCGGCAAACGGCAAATGCGGCGCCGGCTGCACACTAGCGTCGTCAAGCCAGCTACTTTGATTCGGATAGACGATGGACGAGGTGCCACCATCGGCAGGGTGCAAAGCGACCGCACCTTGTTGCACACTGATCCGTGCGCGCGTCGATTCCAACCGCACGACGAAACGCGTACCCAACGCCTGCATCTTGCCGAAAGGTGTGAAAACCCAGAATGGCCGCTTACTGGCAGCGGCGCTGTCCGATCCGGTTGTGACCAGCATTTCGCCGCGACACAGGGTGATGGTGCGTCGTTCACCGCTGAGGTCGATGCTGACGGCACTGTCGGTATTGAGTACCAGCACCGTGCCATCGCCGAGCCGCAGCATGCGGCGCTCACCGACCCCGGTGCTGGCATCCGATAGCAGACGCTGCCAGGCCAGTTCGTCACGCAATTGCCAGCCGAGCAGGCCCAGCAATGCTGCCAACGACAAGCCCTTGAGAGTGCGTCGGCGTTGCTGGCCATGGTCCTGATGCAGACGCTCTGCGGCCGCCAGCGTGGCATGCCCGAGTGTCGGCAATCCTGACGCGGCAACTGGCTTGATGGTGCCGATCCGACTCCACGCCAAAGGATGTAATGGATCAGCTTCCAGCCAGCGCTGAAAGCGTGCCTGGGTCTGCGGCGTCGGTTCGCCGTAATTGAGTTTGACGCCCCAGATGATCGCCGCATCGATCACCGCCTCCGGCAAGCGCCGACCTGCGGCGACGTCGACAACCGGCGGCGCTTGCTGGCGCATCACTCGAAGCGCACGGCGTAACAAGCACGCAACGCCTTGGCGATATAACGCTCGACCGTTGCCAGCGACACCCCGAGTTGCTCGGCGATACGTGGACAGGTCAGGCCTTCCAGTTGTGCCAACAAAAAAGCGGTACGCACCGCAGGCTTGAAGCCGTCAAGCACGGCATCGATTTCGACCAATGCTTCCAGTACCAAAGCGCGGCTTTCGGGTGACGGCACCTCGCTCTCGGGCAGACTGGACAGGGTCTCCTGCCAGGCCTGCTCCAGTTCGCGGCGGCGCCAATGATCAACCACCAGGCGGCGTGCGATAGTCGACAGGAAAGCCTTCGGCTCGCGCGCGGCCACCGGCTCCTGGCGCGTCAACAAACGCATGAACACATCCTGGGCCAGATCAGCGGCGTCGAACGCATTGCCCAGCTTATAGCGCAGCCACGCACTGAGCCAACCGTGATGGTCTTGGTACAGCGTTCGAACCTCTTGTTGCAATGACAGATTGGCAGCCGACACGCTGCACTCCCTTCTGGTTAAAAGAGTCGGGATGACCTCGACTTAAATGAGAATGGTTTTCATTATTATAGTGTGAATTTATTGTTACCCGCTGATCGAAGAAATACAAAACTCACTAGTAGACTGGTCTAATCAATGCTATAGTCAAAGCCATGAGCACGAAAACTGAATCCGAAACCAGCGACGCACGCCAGAAACTGCTTCATACGGGACAAACCGTCATGGCGGCAAAAGGCTACGCTGCCGTTGGCCTCAATGAAATACTGGTCACCGCCGGCGTGCCGAAGGGTTCGTTTTATCATTATTTCGGCTCCAAGGATGCCTTCGGCGAAGCCATGTTGGACAGTTATTTTGAGGATTACCTGGCCGATCTCGACGCCACCTTGAGCCAGCCAGGTCTGACCATGGCGCAGCGCTTGCTCAATTACTGGACAATCTGGCAACAGACCCAGTCGCTCTACGATTGCCAGGGAAAATGTCTGGCAGTCAAATTGGCAGCGGAAGTCGCCGATTTGTCGGAAGCCATGCGACTGGCGCTCAAGCGTGGTACGCACGGCATCGTTACTCGGCTGGCGCAGGCGATTGAAACCGGCATAACCGAAGGCTCGCTCAAGATCGATAACGATGCCGATACCATGGCGCAGAATTTGTATCAGCTTTGGCTTGGTGCCAGTGTGATGGTAAAGATTCAGCGCGATAAGCAGCCATTCGAGGTGTCATTGACGACGACGCGGCAACTACTGCATCTGCCCTCGCACTGAGGTAATGCGCAAGGCATTTCGCTCGACTTTTTTACACCAGCCAACTAATAGACTGGTCTATTTTTATGCAATTAACTTCAAGGAGCAACAACATGAAAGTTCTAATGGTTTTGACATCGCATAGCGAACTGGGCAACACCGGCCGCAAGACAGGTTTTTGGCTGGAAGAATTGGCCGCTCCCTATTTCGCCTTCAAGGATGCCGGTGCGGAAATCGTATTGACTTCGCCACTCGGCGGCCAACCGCCGCTGGATCCGAAAAGCAATGAAACGGCATTCCAGACCGAGATGACGCATCGCTTTGAAGCCGATGCAGCAGCCACTGCGCAACTGGCCAACACCGTGCGTCTGGACACCATCAATCAAGCCGATTTCGATACGGTCTTTTATCCAGGCGGTCATGGTCCTTTGTGGGATCTGGCCGAAGACAAGAACTCGATCAACCTGATCGAAGCCTTCCTGGCTGCCAACAAGCCGGTCGGTTTGGTCTGCCATGCACCCGGCGTGCTGCGCCACGTCAAGACACCGGCAGGTCGGCCAATGGTCGAGGGCAAGAAAGTCACCGGCTTTACCAACACCGAAGAAGAAGGCGTCGGGCTGACCAAGATTGTACCCTTCCTGGTGGAAGACGAACTCAAGGCCTTGGGTGGCATTTACTCCAGTGGACCAGACTGGGGCTCCTACGTGGTCCAGGACAGCTTGCTGATTACCGGCCAGAATCCGGCCTCGTCTGCCGCTGCCGCGACATTGCTGCTGCAACAGTTCGCCTGATCTTTAGCGCCATCAAACAGTGCCGGCTCAGTTCAACGGCGCTGGATGATCCGATCAATCAAAGCTTGTGCACAAACGCAAAAAAGTTACCCACCGCAAAGCGGTGGGTAACAGATCAACTATCAAGAACGATTAGCTCACAGCGCAGCCAGGTCGCTTAAAACAGGTGACGGATACCGATCTGAAAGCCAGTTTCATTGGCACCAGCTTGCGGGCTCAGCGCTTGCGTCGTGGTCAGACTGGCACCGGTCATTTTGTAAGCCGCCGTGTTCTGATTGCTCAAGCGCGACAGCACGGTGTACAAGCGGGTGCGCTTGGACAGATCATAATTAGCGATCAGACTGAACTGCTTGGCATTGTTGTTCAGACTGGAACTGTCCTTGATATAACCACCGCCAGCACCAACCGTCAGGCTAGGCGTGATGCGGTAATCAGCCGACAGGCTGTAGGTGTTGTGATAGTTGCCAGCCACTGTACCAACCACACTGCCGGTCGGATCGTATTTACCGGCCGGATTGGTCAGCGCATTGCCAGTGGTCGAGGAGATGACTTCATTGGTACGGAAGAAACCCAGATAGATCTTGCCATTGCCGTAGTCATAATTGCCGCCAGCCATGAATTGCTTGACGTTGACGGTATTCGTCGAATTGTTGGCATTGACATAGGCCGTGCCGAAATAAACCGGTCCTTGCTGCGTCTGGAAGCCCAACTGATAAACCGAATTGGCCGCCATGCTATCGGTCTTTTCACCGAGAGAGTAATGCAATTCCAGTGTCGAATTGGAGAACTTGGGCGAGATGTAGCTAATGTCGTTATCGACACGCGCGATCCAGTTGGAGAAATTGTTGTAAGCCGAACCGTAAGTAGCCGCACCAAAGGCATCCATGTTGCCACTGTAGGCAAACATCGGCGAATTCTGACGGCCTACACGCACTTCACCGAAACCGCCGCCAAGGCCAACCCATGATTGCCGGTCGAACAAACGATAGGTATTTTGCTGTGCACCGGTGCTTGGATCAAAACCGTTTTCCAGATTGAAACTGGCCTTGTAGCCGCCGCCCAGATCTTCTGTGCCCTTGAAACCGATGCGGCTGGTCATTTCGCCGTTGTTGCCCATGGCCGTAAGCGAAGTATTCTTGCCGCCGACAGTGGTGTTCTGGTAGCCCGCGAACACATCGAGCACGCCATAGATGGTGACATTGCTCTGTGCGAAAGCTGCTGGAGCAGTTGCCATCAAAGCGACGGACAATGTGGCAAGTTTGAATTTTCTGGTTTGTTTCATTACATCTCCTCCTGTTGTGGTGACTCTGTTTTAAGTGACGCGGCAGGGCTGATATCGCCGCCGTTGCGCCACCGGCGCATGTCATGGCGTCCGCCATAACCATTTTTTCGTTTGTTCGTGGCGCTGTTACTGCCTGTACTGCGAGTACTTCCTGTATTTATTTCACTGATTTTTTGTTTTAACCTCTGGTCCTGCTTTTTTGAGAAAACACCGCCCCAACAGCATGACTATCGATGCCGATGTCTTTACCAACATGTTGTCGTTCGGCGCCCGCGAAGGGGCTCGGGATGCGCTCCGTTTGTTTTCTTATTTTTGTGAATCTTAAGCTGCTTGATAAACATCAAGCGCTACAAGTTCAGGTGAAAACCCTCAATTTTTCTTATCAGTAAATCATTTACGCCGTCGAATAAAGACCATCACACCACTGCGGAAAGGCTGATCCTATTGGGATTGCGCAAAAATATTGCGGGCCTCTCAAGGCCAACATACGCCCTGCTTCGAACACCATGCCAACGTCGGATATTTGCAACGTGCCCTTGAACTCTTTTGTTCGCTGCCAGCCGTCTCGCACGGCTGTGCGATCGCCGACGGGTCTACTGCCAGCTAAAAAACTCTACTATTTTCAGCGATATCGCCTTTTCCTTTACCTGTGTTGTGCAAAGAGGCCCCCTCTCGTTCTAAAAAACTTATCGACTGTATGAATTCATTTAACGACTTGCCAACGCCGATGAAATACCTTGCGTTGCGTTCATCAACTGACATAAATTGACCGACCGGCAGCCGCAAACGCCTCGCACACGAAGGCGTCCATCAATGCGATGGCTGTTCCGTTCTCAGGAGGAAACCTATGCGTCAGTCTCTCGTGAGCCTTCGCGGGCTGCGCGTGTTCATCTCTGTCGCTACCGCTGGCAGTATCAAGAAAAGCGCAGATAACTTATTCCGCGCACCGTCCGCCATCACCAAATCGGTTCGCGATCTGGAACTGTCGCTCGACGTGCAATTGTTCGAACGCAAATCGCGTGGCATGTTGCTGACCGCCTTTGGCGAAGTGTTGCTGCTGCGCGCGCGCCGTATCGAGGAAGAATTACGATTGGCGTTGCAAGAGCTGGAAATCTCGCCGAAGACCATGCGCCAGGCCGACAATGCCGCCATCTTTTCTATTCTGTTCAATGAAAAGCGCCTGCAGATCTTTGTCGATCTATCCGAACACCATCACATGCCGACCGTCGCCAAGGAACACGGCATCAGCCAGCCGGCAGTCAGCATGTCAATCCGCGAACTTGAATCGACGCTTGGCCAGCGGCTCTTCGAACGTTCCGCCAAGGGCTTGATTCCGACCGAGAAGGGTGTGGCCTTTGCGTTCCGCGTCAAACGGGCATTGGCAGAATTGCGCATCATCGTGCCAGAACTGGCCGCGATACAAGGCTCGATCGAGGGCATGATTACGGTGGGTGCATTGCCGTTCAGCCGTGCCTCGATCTTGCCGGCCTCGATTGCGCGGCTGGTCAAGAAGCATCCACGGCTGCGCATCCGCACCATAGAAAGTCCCTACGAAGCGCTGGCCACAGGCTTGCGCAATGGTGACGTCGATTTCATCCTGGGAGCGCTGCGTCCGACCGACGACGCCAACGATTTGATGACTGAGGCCTTGCTGTCGGACATGGTATCGATCGTGGTGCGTACCGATCATCCGTTAACGCAACAAAGCAAGGTGACCGTGCGCGATCTGCTTGATGCGCAATGGATCATGTCGCGCAACGGATCACCAGCACGCGAACTGGTGATCCGTGCCTTCAAGCACATGGGCCACAGCGCACCAGCACCGGTGGTGGAAACTGGCGATCAGGTAATTCTGCGTGGCCTGCTAATGCAAAGCGACATGATCACCGCAATCTCGGCACACCAATTGCAGTTTGAAATCGACACCGGCAGCCTGGTCACACTCGACTTCCCGCTGCACAAGACCATGCGCGACATCGGCGTGACCCAGCGCGTCGGTGCCAGGCTGTCACCGGGTGCCAATTCATTGATTCAAGAAATCAAGGCGCTGGTCCAGGACATGGCGTCCTCCAGCGCCTGGACGCATTGACTTGATTGCATAAACGACGCGGGTTTAACTGCGCAACCACGGCGGTGCCGCCTCCCGGACATCGATCTTCTTCGGTAACAATTTCAGATCGAAGAAGGTATCGGCGATCAATTGCTGCTCAGCCAGGATCGCTCCGGTGATTGCTTCGGTACCAAATGCCAGCCGTCGCACCATCGCCGCACCGATCTCTTTCGGCAAACCCAGCACGCCAGCCAGTTCTATTCCCATGGCGTCACGATGAGCGCGCGCCCAGACATCGAGCTTGCCCAATTCCTCGATGAGGATTTGCAGCACGTCGGCATTCTTTTGCGCATAGCCTTTCGAGGAAAAATAGTAGGCGCGATTTTTCACCACGCCATTGGCGTCGGCCAAAATGCGCGCCGACAGACTCTGTTCTGCCGCTGCCATATAAGGCTCCCAGATCACCCAGGCATCGATGACACCTTTCTCGAACGCCGCGCGCGCATCGGCAGGCGATAACCAGATCAGGTTAACGTCGCTATAGCGCAAGCCAGCTTTTTCGAGCAGCTTGACCAGAAAATAATGGACGTTAGAGCCCTTGTTAAGTGCAATCTTTTTGCCTTTCAGATCGGCGACACTGTTGATCGACGAGGTACTCGGCACCAGCACTGCCTCGACCGAAGGCCGTGGCACCGTGGCCGCGGCATAGATCAACGGCGAACCGGCTGCCTGCGAAAAAATCGGCGGCGCTTCTCCGACATCGCCGAAGTCGATGGCGCCGACGCTGAGCGCTTCCAACTGTACCGGCCCGGCAGAAAATTCGATCCACTTGATCGACACACCCAACGGCGAAAGACGTTGCTCCAGCGTGCCGCGTCCTTTGAGCAGACTCAATACGCCCTTTTGATAGCCAATACGCAATTCGCGCGATGTGCCGGATGCTGCCTGCGCGCTCATTGGCAACAGTGCGCTCACGCCGCTGGCAGCAATCGCCGCGCTGATGCTAGCGCTGTGTAACAACAGACGGCGACGCGCGCTGTCCAGTGCTGCTTGTGGCCATTTTTTTGGTGTTTTTTTCATTAAATTCATGGGCGACTCCCTACTGGTTCTTGTCATGAGGAGCGGCAAGTATAGGAAGGCACCTGCCTCGAAGAAACGAAGCATTCGCTAGATCGATATGCGTTTTTTGTGCCGCACGTCAATACAGCCCCCATTTGGCGTGCATAGCAACAACTGACAACACACTGACAAAAAAGCGAATAAAAATACAAGAAGCCTGTCGCAGGCTTGTTTTCCTGGCGTCTCATCGCAACACAAACACAAGTCCATGTCTGCATCATCGATTTTCAACCTACCAAGCTGGTTTTTTTACCGGCGTTGCAATGCAAAAATCCACCATTAATCCAGCCTTTACCCAGACGAAATTTTTCCATTCTTACTATAATTGCCGGGCACTTATTTCTATAACAATTCTTCCACCAAAAGTCTGAGGAGATTTCTATGCGGCTCTTACTCCTGTTGCCGTTTATTGGTTTATTGTGGGTCCCGTTTTATAACGACGAGTTGCCCGCACTGTTCGACCTGCCCTTTTTCTACTGGTACCAGTTCGCCTGGGTGCCGCTGACGGCACTGATCATCTGGATCGTCTATAAAGACGGCCTCAAGAAGGGAGTCGAATAATGAATTCTTCTTCCATCAACTGGACTGCGCTAAGCGTATTCATCTTCTTCTTCGTGCTGGTGACGGTCATGGGTTTCTGGGCCTCGCGCTGGCAAAGCGGTGGCAAGGCCAACAAGGGCGCCCACCTCGACGAATGGGGTCTGGGCGGCCGTAATTTTGGCACCTGGATCACCTGGTTCCTGGTCGGCGGCGACTTCTATACTGCCTATACCGTCATCGCCGTACCGGCGCTGGTCTATGCGGTCGGTGCCTATGGCTTCTTTGCCTTGCCATACACCATCCTGGTCTACCCGATCGTGTTCCTGATCATGCCAAAGCTGTGGCACGCGGCGCAAAAAGCCGGTCACGTGACCGCCGCCGACGTCGTGTTCGGGCGCTACAAATCGCGCAAGCTGGAACTGGCCGTCGCCATCACCGGCGTGGTCGCCACCATGCCCTACATTGCCTTGCAACTGATCGGCATGGAAGTCGTGATCAAGGCACTCGGCGTGACCGGCGAACTGCCTCTGATGGCCGCCTTCGTGATTCTGGCGCTGTACACCTATTCGGCAGGCTTGCGGGCACCGGCACTGATTGCGTTCGTCAAGGATTTGATGATTTATATCGTGGTGCTGGTGGCCGTGATACTGGTGCCGCTGAAGCTGGGCGGCTATGGTGTGGTGTTCCATTCAGCGCGTGAAGCGTTTGCAGCCAAGGGCGGTGTCACCGGCCTGACCTTGAAATCGTCGCAGTTCTTGCCATTTGCCACACTGGCACTGGGTTCGGCGATGGCAGCCTTCATGTATCCGCACACCTTGACCGGCATCTTCGCCGCCAAGAGCGCTGACACGATCCGCAAAAACGCCGTATTCCTGCCTGCCTATACCGTCTTGCTGGGTCTGATCGCCTTGCTCGGTTACATGGCCTACGCGGCTGGTATCCATGTGCAAAGCAATAACGACGTGGTACCGGCCTTGTTCAATGCCTTGTTCCCAAGCTGGTTCGCCGGTTTCGCGTTCGCGGCGATTGCCATCGGGGCACTAGTGCCAGCGGCGGTGATGTCGATCGGTGCGGCCAACCTGTTCACTCGCAACTTCTGGAAGCCGTATGTCAATCCGAACGTAACGCCAGTCGGCGAAGCCAAGGTAGCCAAGGTAGTCTCGCTGGTGGTCAAATTTGGCGCAGTGATCTTCATCCTGTTCTTGCCGACCAAGTTTGCGCTTGATCTGCAATTGCTGGGTGGCGTCTGGATTCTGCAAACCTTCCCGGCCTTGGTGTTTGGTCTGTTTTTCGGCTGGTTTGGTGCCAACGCACTGCTCAGCGGCTGGGCCGTGGGCATCATCGGCGGCAGCTGGCTGGCGTATGCCGACGGCATCAAGCCGGTGCATACCTTCCACATCGGCGCCGATGCATACACGCTCTACACCGGTCTGATTGCACTGGCAATCAACATCGTTGTGGCCGTGGCGGTGCAGTTGGTATTCGGTAAAGGCGGTGTGCAAGCGCCAGCGCTGAAGCACTAAGTCTCGGCATGGCCCGCGCTAACCCGCAGTGGTCATCAATGAAAAACGCCACGTTTTCGGACGTGGCGTTTTTTTTGACGACAACGACGACGGACTTACTTGAAGGTAATCAAGTCGCTGCGGCTCAAGGTCACGCGTTGATCGGCCAGTGGCGTGTTGTTGGAATTGTAGAAACCGGCCTGATTAAGCATTTGATAACGCGCCAGTGTGGTGTTGATCGGCACTGGGCTCGACAAGCCATCTTCTGCGACCACGACGGTGAAACCGCGCGTATTGGCATGAAATGCCGAATACAGCACCGCGCCATTGGCGGCGCTGCCGACGATGACCAGGGTCTTGGCCCGACGCTCACGCAACAATTCTTCCAGCGCTGTCCCCGTGAACTTATTGGCACGCGAGACCACGGTTGGCTCGCCTTGTTGCGGTGCGATTTCCGGCAAGGCAGGAGAAGGACCGGTCGGACCCGGCGTCGATGAATACACCACCGGCACCTTGGCAGCACGGGCCTTTTGCAACAGGGCGGCGATGGCCGGCACCGTAGCGGTACAGGCCGGATTGGGTTGGCACACCGCGCCATTGATATCCAGAATCAGCAACGTCGTGGTAGCCGCATCCAGACTCACCGGGGCCGGTGCCGGGATGGCGGGAATCATATTGGGCACAGTGCTTGCCGCAACCGGTGCGGAATCGCTCATCGGCGCAGTGGCACAGGCTGCCAGCGTCAACAACACGGAAGCCGCAAGTGCGGGGCGCAGATACTTTGTAGGCATGGCAATGACTCCTGAAGGGGAAAGCGTGAGTGGAAGATAGTACGGGGCTATCATAACGCTGTTTGCATTCTCTCGTACCTTGCGGCAATGTGTCCCTCTGCCAGCGAAAATCACCACTCTTGGATTGATGTCGTTTAGTTAAGAACAGCCTGTTTTTCTTCGTTGCCGATGCTGTGTTTTCTTCGGACGACCTTGCCGGGAGCGGCACGGCAGCCGCTTACTTCTCTTCGGATGATCTAGCCGGGTGCGGGCTGGCAACCGCTTACCTCTGTGCGTCGTTGACTCTTTGTTTTCTTCGGACTACCTAGCCGGGGGCGGCCCGGCAGCCGCTTACTTTTCTTGTCTCGCCAAGAAAAGCTAAGCAAAAGAAGGCGACCGCGCGATCCCGGCCCCTGCGGGGTTCCCAGCGATGCGCCGCAGAAAATGGGAGGGGCGCAAACTCGCTGCGCTCAAACATGCGCCCCTCTTATCCATTTTCCACAGCACATCACTGGCCCGGCTCGAAGCGG
>Ga0066798_10000112_pt1 | contig 44273 bp, 48 predicted proteins | sample PersoiDNA2013203_FD_70961 | JGI IMG/M metagenome (GOLD analysis project Ga0066798, IMG submission 70961) | Permafrost soil microbial communities from the Arctic, to analyse light accelerated degradation of dissolved organic matter (DOM) -... | ecosystem: Environmental > Terrestrial > Soil >... | reverse complement strand
GACGCCGCTGGCCGCACGTCGCTCTACGGGGCCGTGCTATCAACACTGTCCCCTTCGGCGAAGCACGACCAGTGGCGCCCCGAGAAAGCGAGAAGCACTTCGGTTTGTTCGGACTCCGATCAGCTCGCGAGCGCCTACTCCCGGCCGGGCGCACCCGGCAATCCCGTGAGCCTCGTCAGCTCCGGGTGAGAGCAGTTTCGGAGCGCTCAGCGACGACCTGTTAGCGGCGCGAGTGAAACGCGGCGTGAGAAGCTACCGGCGCCGTGTTCGTCCACGCGATCGAGTACCTACTGAAGCTGATCGGGCTCCCGCTCGTCTTCTTCGGCGTGGGGATCGAGTCGATGGGGATCCCCATCCCCGGCGAGACGGTGCTCGTGATCGCGGCCGTCGCAGCCGGACACGGAACGCTCGTGCCCTGGCAGGTCGCGCTCTGTGCCTGGGCCGGCGCGGTCATCGGCGATAACATCGGCTACACGCTCGGGCACCACTACGGCGAACACTTTTGGATGCTGCCGGGAGTTCGGCGCTTCTACCACCCCACGCGCATCGAGCGGGCGGAGTCGTTTTTCAAACGGCGGCGTGGCTGGCTTGTCGTCTTCGGAGCTCGCTTCGTGGCCATCCTGCGCATCTTCGCCGGTCCGATCGCCGGCATCTCGCATATGCACTGGCGCGCCTTCCTGCTCGCGAACGCGCTCGGCGGCGCCTGTTGGGTCGCCGCGGTGATGGCCGTCGGCTTGTTGGTCGGCTCAAACCTCCACCGCGCCATCAAAATCGTCGAAAGCGGCGGCTACGTCGCGCTTGCCGTCGTGGTTCTGCTCTCAATCGTCGGCGTGCTGCTCTGGCTACGCGGCGAGCGCCGGAAGAAAAACAGCGAAAACGGAAGCGAGGACTCGTAGCATCCCGGCGGTCGCTCGACCCGCGCCGAGACGGCGGTACAATTCCGGCGCTTGCCCTCTTAGCTCAGCTGGTAGAGCACCTCCATGGTAAGGAGGGGGTCCACGGTTCGAGTCCGTGAGAGGGCTATTCGAAGGCGCCGGAGATCAGGGCCTTCGCTATGGAAGCCAGGACGAGCGCCGAGGCATCCACGTCGGCCCCGCGACGCATGGTCGAGCAAAAACGCCGCTCGTTTGTTGGTGAGCGCGTGTGGATACTCTGGATTATCCAACCGTCCGTCTCGGGCTTACCGGCCGCGAGAGACTTTTTTAGCAAGGAAGCCACCATGAAGGTTCTAGTAGCCAATGTGCCCCAGCGCCGAGAGCTCGAGCCGCTGCCAAACGGGGTCGAGCTCGTCGCCGAGCCGGACGCCGAGGTCGAGTTCGTGGTGCTCGGGCCGGAGCTAGCCCGAGGCGCGCGCGCTCTGTTCAAGCGGTTGCCGAACCTTCGTGTCGTGCAGTCGACCTCCGCCGGGGTCGACTCGCTGCTACCGCTCGTGCCCGAGGGAGTCACCCTTTGCGGCGCGAGCGGCGCGTACGACATCGCGGTCTCGGAATGGGTGGTGGCGATGCTGCTCGCTCTGGGCTGGCACCTGCCGCAGTTCTACGAGCTCCAGCAGCGGGCGGAGTGGGATAGCAACGCGGGCGACTGGATCAGCACGGGCCCTTCGTCGATCGGCCGGGTCGACGACCTCGACGGTACGACCGTCCTCGTCTTCGGCCATGGCTCGATCGGTCGCGCGGTGGCCGCGCGCCTGGCGCCGTTTGGGGTGCACACGATCGGCATCGCCAGACATGCACGGGACGATGCCGAGGCTCCGGAGGCGCTTCCCCGCCTGCTCCCCGAGGCCGACGCGGTCGTTCTGCTCCTCCCGCTCACCCCTGAGACGAAGGGAATCGTCGACGCGCACTTCCTCGCCCGGATGAAAGAGGGTGCGCTTTTGATCAACGCGGCGCGCGGCGCCATCGTCGACACGGACGCGCTCGTCGACGCTCTGCGCGCGGGACACATCCGCGCCGCGCTCGACGTCACCGATCCCGAGCCGCTTCCGCCCGAGCATCCGCTCTGGCAGGCGCCGAACCTCATCATCACCCCGCACATCGCCGGCTCGGTGACGCGCTGGCGGAATCGTGCTTACCGTCTCGCCGGTGAGCAGCTGCGCCGCTACGTAGCCGGCGAGCCCCTGCTGAACGTGAGCGTCGGTGGGCAACCTGGCGTACTCGAAAAGTGAGATCCCAGCGTTCGGGCGGACACGGCGAGAAGGGATCAGCGGTTCGAGTCCGCGAGAGGGCTTCTCTACCCGCGGCCTTTCGGACTCCTGATCGCAGCCCCATTTTCGTCGCGAATATCTCTTGACGCGTTTCGGTGTCCAACACCGGAGTGGCGCCGGGGTACAAAAAACCCCTCGGAGAGGGGCGGATAGAAAGGGTAGTGCCGGCCCTGGCTTACGGAGCCAAGGCAGGCTGATCTGCTCGACCAGAGCTTCAGGGGGCGATCCGGATGCCGAGCCGGAGCAGCGCGCTCAACTCTCCCTGGCGGGCTGCCTCGGCTCGCTGGCCGGAGGTGCCGCTGCGGAAGGTGTCGGCCCAGATCGCATCCATCACCTCTCGTTCCTTCTTCAGTGTCTTCATCGCTCTCCTTTTTGTTTATCGATTGATGTGCATATGCCGTTCACCGCCGGTGACTAAACATCGCCTGCGCGCTGTCGAGGCGGCTAACGTCCAAATATGAGCTGGCAATGGTGGACGGTCACAGCATTCGGCGGGTCCGCACTCGCCTGGGGTGCTTTGCTTCTCTTCCTCGTTCTGGCGGGCCGGCGCACCGATGCGCGGGCGCTCGCCGGTTTCATCCCCGACTGCATCGTCCTAGTTGGACGCCTCCTGCGCGATCCGCGCGTCCCGCGCCGGCGCAAGCTGCTTCTCTCGCTGGCGGCGGGCTATCTGGCTTCTTCCATTGACGTCGTGCCCGACTTCATTCCGGTCGCCGGGCAACTCGACGATGCGATCGTCCTGGCCTTCGTCCTCCGACACCTGCTTCGCGGCAACGAGGAGCTGGTTCGCGAGCTCTGGCCCGGCCCGGAGCAATCGCTCCAGCTGCTTCTGCGCCTGATCGGCCACCCGGAGCGATCCGCCGCGTAGGAGGCATGAAAAAGTCTGCCCGTTGGCAGACGGGTCGGCGCCCGTAGCGCCGCTGCGACTCGAGCCGGACCCGCTCAGACGGTGGGTCGGTTACCTGCCCGGATCAGATCGTCGTACGCCCGCCTGGGGATGGGGCTCGCCTCGCACGCCTCGCATCTTTCGTTGGGTCGCGCTTCGTGGGTGTGCTTCAGAACCTTCGTTTCCGGACTCTTTGGCTTTTTAAATGGTCTCTTCATCGAAACGCCTTCTCCCAGCTGAGAGCGATTAATAATGACTTCTATATCTCCATGCCGAGGTTTCCGAAACCGCTACGCCTCCTGCGGGGACACGAGACCGTCGGGATAGAAGGAAATGGCGAGCCGTGGCTTCGCTGCGAGCTCGAGTCAGCGCCAGGTTCCGTCCCAGTCGTAGAGCGGAGCCGTGGTCGCGTACTCGCGGATTTGCCGACGGAAGTCCGCCTCCTGCGGAGGCATGACGACTTCCGTCGGCAGAGGAGCAGGCGACGAGCCGCGGCTTCGCCGTGAGCTCGTTCGTAATAAAACGTGCTTGCGCGGCGCTTTCAGTGCCAGGTGCCAGCCCAGTCGTAGAGCGAAGCCGTGGTCGCGTACTCGCGGAGGTACGCGATTCCGTCCTCTTCGAACCTGATCACCGAGGCGCCCTCGAACTCGTAACGCTCGCCCTGCCAGGTGCAAGCGAAGGACCACTCGAAGAACCCGGCTTCGCCCAGAACCTCGAGCGAGCGAATCTCCCAGCGCAACACTTCGCCCCCAGCGGCGAACCAGGTATCGACCCACTGCGCGATCCGCTCTTTGCCGCGATACGTGGGTCCGTGCGACTCGATCACGACGCAGTCCGGCGCGACGGCACCGAGGATCTTGTCGGCGTCGCCCTCGCGCCAGCCTTCGACGTAGGAGCGAATGAGCTTCTCGGCGGCTTCGGCGTTCACGAGGACACGATATCGAGCCGTCGCTGCTGCGATCATTCGGTTCTATGGATAAGCAGATCTTCCACGGAGGACTAAACGAGGTCGTTCGCCGCGGCGATCGCCTCTACCGTCCGGCGCGGCCCTGGTCGCAATCGGTCATGCGGCTGCTCGAGCACATACGCCAGGCCGGATTCGATGGCGCGCCGGAGCCGTTCGGACTCGACTCCGGTTGTGAAGTGCTGGGTTGGATCGAGGGAACGGTCGAGGACGCAAACGGGTCGGATATCGACTCGGGCTCGTTGCGAGCGGCGGCGCGGTTGCTGCGCCGCTACCACGACGCAACGGTTGGATTCGATCCGGCTGGCCTCATCTGGCAGTTTGCGGCCGAGCAGCCGGTCGAGGTCGTGCTACACGGAGATGCGGCTCCCTACAACTGCGTCTTCCGTGGCGGTAGGCCGGCGGCTTGGATCGACTTCGACACGGCACGCCCCGGCCCGCGCCTGCACGACGTCGCCTACTCCGCCTACCGCTTCTGCCTCATCCGCGAGCCGCTCGGTGCGCTTACCGCGCAGGACGCTCGGCGCGTGCTCGAGTTCGCCAACGCCTACGGGCTCAGCAGTGAGGAACAACGAAGGCTGCCGGAGGTGATGGTCGAACGGCTGCGCTGGCTCACCGCGCTGATCAGAGAGCGCGCGGCGGCGGGTGACCCGGCGTTTACCGCGCACCTCACCGACGGGCACGCCGAGTTGTACGCGGGGCATGCCGACGTGATCGAGCAGTCGAAGGAGTTGAAGGGCGCTTTCGCCTAGAGCGCGACGCCGCCGACTGCGCCGGAGCTTGGGACGGCGCCGACGCTAGCTCTCGCCAGATTCCAGGCCAAGCTGCATCAGCACCGTGTCGATCCAGCGGCCGTGCTTGAAGCCGACCTTGCTCAAACGACCAACCTCGGCGAAGCCGGCGCTGCGGTGCAAGGCTTCGGAGGCCGGGTCGCCCGTGTCGGCGATGACGGCGATCACCTGCTCCACTCCCGCTCTGCGGCAGCCCTCGACGACACCCTCGAGGAGCATCCGACCGAGACCCTCGCGCAGTCGGGCCGGCACGACGTAGACCGAGTCTTCGACCGTGTGACGGTAGGCCGGTTTCGGGCGCCATGAGCTCGCATAGGCGAAGCCGACAACCTGATCGCCGACTTCGACGACGAGGAAGGGAAGCCCACGCGCCACGATGCTTCCGGCTTTTCCCGACCAGGCTTCTAGATCGGGCGCGACCTCGTCGAAAGTTGCGACGCCGCCTGCAACGTAGTGCGCGTAGATCGCGGCCACCTGCTCGATGTCCTTCAGCTCGAGCGGACGCAGGCGCGGTTTTGGGCTCTTGGAGCGTGCCACCTTCTTCTCCTTCGGCCCCCGCAAGCGTAATGCGTCGAGCGCTCTTGTGATCGCGAGCCGTCCGAAAAGGCCGACACTGAATCGGCACATTGTCGAGCGTTTTTGCTTGTTACCGTGCTACGCCCCGTGGGAGGGTTTGTTTGAGCGCCAAGCGAAACGAAGCACTCCATCGCCTGGCCGCGATCGGCTACAAGCGAGGGCTCAGTACACGACCCCCGGACGATTGGGCCCTCACGAGCAACCGGACTCAACAGAGCCGCCGAGCACGTCGAGCGCTCGGCCCAGATCGAAGTCGAAGTCGAGCTTGATCACGCCGCTGTGACGAGCCACTAGCTCCGTCATGCCATCGGCACTCTTCCGCAGACAGACTCCGCCGGCGCGCAAGTACGGCGAGTAACGCACGGCGAGCCGGTAGTGGCCGGGCTCGGAAAGCTCGAGCCGAACCTGGGTGGCGCCGAGCGCGAGGACGCGCGGATGACCCGGGCCGGTGATCATCGAGCGGGGATGCGGAACCTCGAAGATCGTCAGGTTGGACGATCGCAAGACCGCTCTCAAGCCCGAACGCCCGCTGTGGATCAGCGCCGCCTCGTCACGCGAGCTGTAGTCGGTCGGGGCTCGGGTCAAAACAACGTAGCGCACGCCCAGACCGCGTAGCCAATCGAGGTAGGAGCGTGCGCTCGGACCTTTGTAGAGGATCTCGTTCTGGGGATAGTCGTCCTGCCGAAACCAGCCGCGCACGAGCGGTATACCGGCTTGCGGAAGGTAGGCCGCCGCCCAGTGGTTGGCGGTGTCGACCACCTCTACGCGGTAGGAGGGCGTCAGCTTCTCGTGTAGGAAGTCGATCGCCGGAGCCCAGTACTGCCGCTCACCGCTGGGATCACTGCGTCCGTCGTTGAAGCCGTCTGCGATCGGGCCGAGATTCCACAGAAGAGCTAGAGCGAGTGCCGGCACGACGAGTAGACGTGGGCGGTAGTTCCTGAGCGAGAAGGCAAGGAGCGTGATCGGCAGGGCGACCAGTCGCAGGCGGCCGATGTTCGAGCCCAGCGACGACGGCAGCGCGAAGACGATCAGGCTGGCAGCCAGGTAGAGCGGGAAGATCCAGCGGAGCAAGCGCGCCTCTTCAACGCGCCAGGTAAGCGCCGTGCCGAGCGCGCAGAAGGCCGCTATCTCGAGCAGGATCGTGAGCTGGAACGGGTAGCGGCCCGTGCTCGGGAACATGCGCCAGGCGAGAAGACCGATCGCAAGACAGGCCGCCAGCGCCAGCGCCGGTTGGCGTAGCCGCGATAGATCCTTCTTCCCATTGGCCAGGGCGAGCCCGGTGACGACCAGCGCCAGAAAAGCGAAGGCGAGTGGGCTGGCAGTCATCGTCAGGAAGGAAAGGACGGCGAAACGCCAGCGGCCGCGAGCTTGCAGCGCCCAAATGGCGAAGAGCGCCAGCATCCCCCCGAGCTCGAAGGGAAAGGCCGCCGAGAAGACAATTCCCGCCCAGAGCACGGCGAAGCTACGACTCGACCAGCGAGCCGTCGAGCCCCACTGCCGTCCCACCACCATCGAGAAGGCGAACGCCGCCGCCGCGATGGTGATCGTGGCCAGAAGACGAATCCCGAACAGCCCAGCAAGCGGATAGTAGAGCGGGCTGTAAGTGATGTAGCTGTAGCGGCCGGAGTACCAGTAGTTGTTCCAGAAGACGAGCCCCTGCTGGAGAAACTCCCAGCGCAGATAGATGTGAGCGGCGATGTCGTTTCCCGGCGGACCGAACCAGGCAAACAGCGCCGCGAGAGAGCCCGCGAGCGAAGCCGCGACCAGGGCTTCTCGTACGAGTACGTCCGCCAGTGATTCGCGTAGCTGCCCGACGCGGCTACTGGCGGAGGCGAGAATCACGGCGAGAAACCTACTCGCTCGAAGAAAGGTGGGCAATCGATCACCCATCTTCGCCGCAGACGTCGCGGAGCAGGCCCGAGTCGAGAGCGAAGAGCGCGCTCAGCCATGGTGACCGCGCTCGTGCCCGTGGCCGTGAACGAGGCTGCCGTGCCGGTGGGTGTGCTCGTGCACGAGGTTGGCCTGTAGGAGCAGATCCCGGTCGGCGAGGATCTCGGCCGGCGCGGCGTCGCCGAGTCGGCGATGGTCTTCAGAGAGAACGAGGCAGCGGTCGGCGATCCACTCCAGCTCTGCCAGATCGTGGCTGGCGAAAACGATCGTCTTGCCGGCCCGTCCGAGCTCCACCATGAGCTCGAGCAGCCAGTGCCGAGTTCTCGGGTCGAGCCCGGCGGTCGGCTCGTCGAAGAGAAGGAGCTCGGGGTTCATGACGAGGACAGAGGCGATCGCGACCCGCTTTTTCTGCCCGGCCGAGAGCTGGTACGGCGCGCGCTCGGCGAGATCCCCGATTTCGAGCATCGCCGTCACGTCCTCTATCCGCGCTTCGATCTCGTCGCCGTCGAGCCCGAGTTGCAGGGGCCCGAAGGCGATCTCCTCGCGCGCTGTGGGCGAGAAAACCTGTGCGTCGGCGTTCTGGAAGACGAAGCCGACCCGCGAGCGGAAGCCGTTCGAAAACTGCTCGTCTTCGAGCTTCTCCTCGTTCACCTGCTCGCCGAAAGCCGCGTAGCTTCCGCGGTCGGGAAAGATCAGCCCGGCCAGGATCTTGAGCAGGGTCGACTTGCCACAGCCGTTCGCGCCGAGGAGCGCGAGCCGCTCGCCGCGGGCGACTTCGAAGGAGACGTCCTCCAGCGCGCAGTAGCGCTCGAGATAGGAGTAGGAAACCCCTTCGACCGAGAGCAGCGGCTCAGATCCCGAGCGCACGATCGCCCCCCACTGTCACCACGGCGAGCAGCAAGCACGCCGCGAGCCAAGCCGTATCGGCGACCCGAAAGCCGAGGCGCTCGAGCGTCCGCGCCTCGCCGCGGTAGCCGCGCGCCAGCATCGCCTGGTGAATCTCCTCGCTGAGCGAGTGCGCCTTGCCGAAGAGCGCGCCGCCCGAAAAACCGGCGACCGCCCGCGCTCCGCGCCCATCCTTCCCACCGGCGACCGTCCGTGCCTTGCGCGCCGTAACCATCTCCGAGACGGCATCTAGCAGGACGAACAGATAGCGATAGGCCATTCCGAGCACCAGCACGAGCAGCCGCGGCACCAGCAGCGCACGTAGTGCCGAGAGCAGCCGCGGCCACGACGTCGTCAGCGTCAAGAGCAGCACCAGCGAGATCGACGTCGCCACCCGGCTGATGATCAGCCCCGCCGAGGTCAGGCCCTGCCGGGTCAGCCCGACCTCGTGCCCGAACCAGTGCCCAAGCGGCAGTACGATCTCGCCCGGCGTGACGAAGCTGAACATCGCCGGTGCCACAACCACCCCGGTGAAGAGAGGGATGAAGAGCCAGACCCGCTTGACGAACCAGCACAGCCCGATCCGCGACGCGGCGGCCAGGACGAGCGTGAGTGCGTAGAGGCCGAGCAGCACCGGGATGTGCCGCACCAGCCCGACGGCGATCAGGAGAGCGAGGACGCCGGGCAGCTTGGCCCTCGCGTCGAGGCGCTGGAGAAGGCCGTTTCGCGCGGCGAGCTCCTCACTCAGTAGCGCCTGCCGCACCACCTTCGCCAGACCGTTGAGCGTCTTCTCGACGGCGCCTCCTCGCCGGCGTCTCCCACTACAGGAGTACGGAAAGGCGCCGGTCTCACTTTCCAGCAGCCAGGAAGGCGTGGACGCGTTTCGAATCACGCCTAGCCCGTCTGCGCACTCGGCCGCCGCCGCCCGACTAGCCGGGCGCCGCCGATGAAAAGGAAGATCGCCGCCCCGACGGCAAGCGCCCCGAGAATCGCCGAGAGCACGTAGCCGAGATTGGCGTGACTACCCGACGAGAAGCCGTAGTCCGCCAGCAGCGTGTGTTTCCAGAAGCCGTTGTAGTGCTGGAGCCCGCTGGGTATCGCGCTCAGGCCGTACCTGTGCAGATTGAGGTCGACCGGCGCGTCCTCGCCGTAGGCGCCGCCGGGCGCGAGCAGCCCGAGCGGCGAGAGGACGATCATGGTCGCAATCCCAATCAGAGCCCAGCGCAGCGCCGGCCGCCCGCTTCCCGGAGCCAGCTCCGCATCCGTGTCGACGATGCCCGAATGATTGATCCGAAGCAGCGGCAGGTTCGCCCGCTGCAGGTAGGCGACGACGCCGGCGCTCAGGAGCAGCTCGGCGGCGCCCGCGATCGTCAGGTGCGCGAGCGCCATCGCGGGGATCGTCTGCGAGAGGTGAAAGGGCGCATAGAGCGGCGTTCCGTTCGTCGAGTGGAAGAGGGTCGGCTGCAGCCCGAATTCGATCGCGGCGCAGAGGGCGGCCGCGTTCAGCCCGACGTAGCTTCCGATCCCGGCCGCAAGCGCCCGCCGCTTGGATATCAGCGATGTGTTCCGGGTCAGCAATCGGTAGACGCCATAGCCGACGAACGGCATCACGAAGGCCATGTTGAAGGTGTTGGCGCCGAGTGCGAGCACGCCGCCGTCGCCGAAGAAGAGAGCCTGGATCACGAGTGCGACGCTGACGCAGACCGTGGCCGCCCACGGCCCGAGTAAGACGGCTATCAGTACCGCCCCGACCGCGTGCGCCGTCGTCCCGCCGGGGATCGGAATGTTGAGCATCATCACCAGGAAGCTGTAGGCGGCGCCGAGCGCCAGGAGCGGCGCGTGGCGGTCCTTGACGACCTCCTTCGTCTTGGCGCAGGCGGCTCCGATCACGGGCACCATCGCGGCGCCGGCGACGGCGCAGGTGGCCGGGCTCAGATAGCCGTCAGGGATGTGCATGGCCCTCGCTCTCGGCCAGGCAGCTGGGACAGAGCCCGACGAGCGGAAAGTGGGTGAAGCGAGCCTCATAGCCGAACTGCTCGCGCACCTGGACGCGAACCGCATCGAGCTCCTCGCGCGCGACCGAGCGAACGGCATGGCAAGACTCGCAGACCAGGTACTCGTGCTCGGGCGCGGCCAGCGCATAGAGGCCAGGCCCGTGGCCGAGATGAACGTGGCGGACGAGCCCAACCTCCTCCAGCGTCTCGAGGTTGCGATAAACGGAGGCCAGATCGGAGCGCGGCAGGCGTCCCTCCAGTCCCTTCGCGATGCGCTCGGCCGAGAGCGGGCCCTCGGCGCCGTAGAGCGCCTCGAGCACGAGCCTGCGCGCCGACGAGACTCTTAGATCGCGCTCGCGCAGAGCTTCCACCGCCTCCTCAACCGTCGTGGCGGCGAGGGCCGGACTGCGATGAGTCGTTGTCAACTCGGCCTCCTCTCGGCAGAAAGTCGTAAGTGCGAACGGTTCGCAAAAGCTATCTGCTCGCGTCTCGACCTGCAGCGAGTGCCGTTCCGGCGCCGCTCGCTGCTAGGCTCGCCGCTTTGTGAGAAGAACTCCGCTCACGCTCTTTCTCGCTCTCGTCGCCGCGCTCGCGCTCGCCGCGACGTGCAGCGCCGCAACCCCGGCCGCGCGCGCTGCGTCCTATCTGCTCTCCCGCCAGCAGGCGGATGGCGGCTTCGCCGAGCCGGGCGCCTCCTCGAGTGCCGGGCTAACGTCCTGGGTCGTACTCGGGCTCAAAGCGAGCGGCCGCACTCCCGCGGATGCTCAGGCCGCCGTCGATTACCTGGCTCGAGCCACAGCGGTACAGGCAACCGATCTCGAGCTGAGACTGCTCGCGCAAGAAGCGCTTGTCCAGGACACTTCCAAGCTGGCCACGGCGATTGAGCAGTTGAAGCAGCCGAGCGGCCGCATCGGGCCGACCCTCAACTCGACCTACTGGGGAGCGATCGCCCTGAAGGCGGCCGGGCGCAAGCCCGCCAAGGCGACCGTGCGCTACATCCTGCGCGCCCAGAGAAAGAGCGGCGGCTGGGGCTGGAGCGCGCACGCCGCGCCCGACGCCGGCGACACCGCCGCGGCGATCCAGGCCTTGCGCGCGAGCGGTACAGGCGCCCGCTCGGCCCCGATCAGGCGCGCCGTCCGCTTTTTACGCCGCTGCCAGAACAAGGACGGCGGCTTCGCCGTATCGCCCGGCTCACCCTCCGACGCCCAGTCAACCGCCTGGGCGATCCAGGCCCTCCTCGCCGCCCGCACCGAGCCCGGCAAGGCAGCGTTCCGCTACCTGAAAAAGCTCCAGCGCCGCGACGGCAGCTTCCGCTACAGCGCCCGCTACGTCACGACCCCGACCTGGGTGACGGCGCAGGTGCTTTGCGCGCTGGCACGCAAGCCGTTCCCGTTTTAAGAGCTCGTTTCAGAACGAAGCACTCCGCCGCCTGACCGCGCTCGGCGGCACGATGTGTTGTCCTCGGCCGCATTCGTAGCCTCCGGCTACGAATGCGGCGCTGCGTCCTAGTCTCGCACTCACCGATCGCACCCAGTCGGCGGGTCGTCATTCCGAAACGAGCTCTGCGCCGCGCCCACTTCGAGCGGCCAGCCACCTCTCCGCCGCCGCGAGATAGGTCTCCCACGGATCGACGAAGGGACGGGCTGCGATGACCGCGTCCCAGGCCGGCTTCGCACCGTAGCCCCACGAGCGGAGAACTCCGTACAGGAGGTGCGGCGAGCGCTTCAGTCCAGCTGCCCAGAACACGAGTGTCCGCACGTCCTGCCTGGCATCTCCGAGCGCTGCCGCGACGGCGTCGAAGGCGAAATCCGGCAGGTCGATGTTGGTGTCCTCGACTCCGTCTATCCGTACGTAGCGGGCGCCCGAGCTGGCGACCGCCTCCTCGTCCGGTCGCCAGACATACGGCGCACTCCCCGCCACATCGACGAAAACTTCGATGCCCGAGCGGACGAGATCCATGAACCACTCATCGTCCCGCATCTGACCCGAGAGAAAGACAGGAGTGCCCGGGACCTGTCCCACCGACCAGACGATCGGATCGGGAGTGCTCGCCACGTTCGGACCGCAGCGCGAACACGCAACGTCGGGCGGCGACCACCAGCGAGAGCCAAAAGGACAATCGAAGGCGACGGGCATAGCGGTGACTCTAGCGCTCGCTTCGGTGCCTGAAACGGAGACGTGTCCGTGTAAAAACCCGCGTGAAAACTCCTGCTCGTACTCGCTTTCCGGCCGCCACGGCCATGTCCCCGTGCCTGGCACCAGGCAGGTCCGAACTGGACGGTTGCGCAGAGAAACGCCGGCGGGATCAAGTGCAGTTGCGAAGCGCCTTCGCCTCTCCTCTCCGGTCGGGCATGCGCAGCAAAGTCATTCTTGCCACCGTCAGATCTCGACGGCTTCGAGCTTGAAGAAGACGGGGCGCAGTCCGTCCGTGCAGCAGGAGATCATCACCGTCGGATTGCCGGCGTGGACGCGGTGGATCACCGATCGCAGGTCGGCCCAGGCGCAGAAGCCCTCCGGCGGATCCCAGGGATTGTCGGTGACGAACTCCTGACCGACCTCGAATCGTCCGCAGCCGGAGGCGTCGCCGTAGGGGTACTCCCGATAGAGGTCCTCGTTGAAGTCCTTCCTGAGGACGGTGATCTTGCACTTGAACTGCTCGTGCGGCTCGAACCGCCGCATCTCGCCGGCCATGGTGGGTCGGGACCCTACCACTGCCGGCCCGCGCCCCCGCCGGCGGACGCCAAGCGGGCCAGGGCTCCGAGGCGGCAGGGCGCGGCGCGTTCCATCAGACGATAGGAAGCGGGTCGAGACGACTCACCGTCGCAGGCCGTCATAGCGGCACGCGAGACTCGACGGTGACTGGCGCAACTGTGTGATCATCGAGCGGCTACTGGGAGAAGCAGTCGAGCGCACTAGCCTTTGAGGCGGAAGAGGCGGCCTCGGCCGCGCTCGCCCGCGAGCCCGTAGAAGACGTCCAGACGGACGATATCGCCCATCCGCTCGAAGATCGCGGTGCTGGCCTCGAGATCCAGATCGAGACCCTCCGAGACCTCGTGTACGCCGTCGGCGCGCGTCAGCTCGATTCGCACCGGCCCGTCGCGGTGCACCACCACCGGAACCTGGCAAGTCGTGAAGGCGAGCGTCCCTTCCGTCAGCTCGATGTTCCGCTCCTGTCCCCCGCTGTCGTAGTAGACGAAGGTGCGAGGGCCGGATAGAAACTCGCCCTCGGGCATCAGATGCGGGCGAAAACCGAGTCGCCCGTCATCGACGCGGACTCCCATCTCGCCGAAGCGCGAGATCAGATCCTCTTTCACCTGCCCAGTCATCCCCGGCTGCTGCGCGCCCGCGAAGCTCGGCGTGTGCGAGTAGGGATCGGTCGGGATGGCCCCGTAGAGCACCGGCGACTTGTGGACGCCGATGCCCTCGCGGATCTCGCGGTAGTGGCTCCTGAGGCGATCGAGCAGGGCCGTGTCCTCCTCGGCCTGAGCCGCCGCGTCGAGGATCTCCTGAACGGCGACCAGGAGCTTCGAGACCATGTGCCAGTAGATGCACCCGAGCCCCTCGTACTTGTAGAACGTGCCCGAGCGGCCGGTGAAGGACTGATGGTCGAACAGCTCCTCGTACATCTCCAAGAGCAGTGGCGTCTCCTCCTGGGCAAGATGCTTGGGCTCGTCCATCAGCATCGCCAGTCCCTCCTCGAGCAGGCGCGCATTCCGGAAGGCGGCGTTGAAGTGGGCTACGCCGTTCGAGTCGCGGACGACGATCCGCGTGTCGCCCTGGTCGACCATCGAGGTCAGCAGGCGCGAGCGCCGGAGCATTTCCTCGGGGATGTTGTTCTGCTCCAAGAAGCTCGGTAGCCGGCGGTGGGGGTAGAGGATGTAGCTGTTCTGGTCGGCCCGGTACAGCTGGCTTGCCCGCAGCGCATCGAGCACCTCGACCGCCTCGCGCGCCGAGAGCGCGCCTGAGCTCAGCACGGCAACCTGGCCTTCGAGCATCTCGTAGAGCCGTCGGATCTCGATTCCCTCGCCCACGACCTTCATCAGGTTGTAGGCGTGGTAGAGACCGTCTTCGCGTCGGTTGGCTCGGATCGAATGGTCGATGTGCCGCAGCGCGACGTCGCAGAAGTGCGCCAGCTGATCACCGCTGAGCCCGATCAGCTCGCCCGAGAGCCCATCGGCATAGAACTTCGAGCGGTAGTCGCTACCCGCTGCTCCGAGCGCGTCCAGCACGCGCCTGCGATCGCGATCCGAGATCGACCCGACAAGCAAGCCACTGTGCTGCTCAAGCGCCGCTAGCAGCGCAGCGAAGAGCCCTGCCACCTCTGCGGAGACCTCGACGGTTTTCCCATCCAGCGTCGTGAACAGGCTCCTGCAGTAGGTGAGGAGGCGACGTAGGTAGTAGAGCGTCACCATCGAGACGCCGTAGCCCACGAGGGCGTTGTTGGCGTCGTTCCACTCCGGCCGCTGAGTGTTCATCCAGATGCCGGCCTCGGGAATGAAGTTCGTCAGCTTGCTGAGCGCGACGACCAAGAGCTTCTCGGTCAGGTTGGCGTGCGAAATGCCACCTTTGCCGTCGGAAACGGCCTTCGCATCCTGGCCGAGCGTGCCGATGCTCTCTTCGATGCGGCGCTCGAGCGCGAGATCGTAGTCGATGGTGTTGCGGGGATCCGCGAGGAGCGCCTGGTATGGCCTGATCCGATAGGGGACATCCGCGTAGGCGAACAGGCGCCGAGTCAACATATCCCTGACCGCGCCGGGGTGGTAACGCTCGGAGACTTCGAGCAGTTTGAGCAGGTAGATGACCTGATGGTCGCCCCAGTAGCCGTAAGAGCCCCAGAGATCGTCCGGATCGGGGCGATCCCAGTCGAAGCCGTGGCGGCTGATCCGGTAGGGGTTGTAGCCGTCGACGGTCGAGGCATCAAGAAACTTGAAGACCATGCTCTCGGCGTAGCCGGGAAACGAGAGCGCGAGCGCCTCCCAGTTCTGGAAGATGTCGCGCCAGTTTCCCTGGTAGTTGCGGCTCTTCTCGCCCCGCTCGTCCTTGATCTCGATCGAGAAGAAATTCCAGGGGCGACTCGGGTCGCCGTGGCGGCGGCTGAAGGTTAGCGGCAGATACTCCGAGACCAGCCGAACGAGGTCGGCGTCGTCCCGCTCGTTCACCTGCGCCATCAGCTCCGCGTGCGACATTGTCTCGGGGAGTGAGTGCAGGAACATCGCCTGCCGGCGCGCGACATCTCGGTTGATGCGGCCGATGTAGGAGGCGAGATCCGAGCGCGAGATCCAGTAGCCCCGGTCGGGAATGCCGCCGCGCATGACGTTGAAGAGCGCATTGGAGAAGTGACGCCACTCGCTCAGCTCGTCCTCGCTCGCCTGCAGGCCATCCGCGCTGGCGACAACGCGGACAAGGTTGCGCGTGCCGCGCTCGACATCCTCCTCGATTGTTGGCTGGAGGTCGCGACCCTCGCGTAGCAGCTCCAACACCGCCGCCACGTCGGTCGCATCCTGGTCGACCTCGGCCACGACGTACCAGGTCTTCCGCTCACCGCCGTGCAGCTCGAGCGAGGCGTTGAGGAAGTAGGCGCCTCGACGCCCGCGCACCTCGGTCTCCTGCTCCACCGCATGCCCGTGGCGGAAACGATCGACCTGCACCGCCGACAGCAGCCGCGTAGCCGGCTCCAAGCCATGCGACCACACGGTCGTCGTCCTCAGTGCCTCGTTCGGCTCGGCGCGATCGGTCGGGATCGCGCTCATACGGATCAGCGCCAGTCCCGTCTCCGGCTCGAGATCGGCGCTCTTGTAGCCGTCGGCGAGAGTGCTGAACTCCATCTGGAAGCGGTACTCGATCCCGTGCGGTAGCAGGTTCTGGACGCCGTCGAGCAGCTCCACCGAGAGCGGCTCGTTACGCTGGTTGACCAGCGCCACGCGTCGAACGAATCCGAAGCGCTCGCTCGTAAGCCATGCGTAGGAGAAGGCCAGATCCAGATCCTCGTTGACCTCCTCGAAGATGATCTTGTTGCCGAAGACGCTCTTGTAGAGGTTGCGCGACACGCGGTACATGCCCTCGTAGCGCTGCGAGAACGGCTCCCAGAGAGAAGTCGTGCCCTCACGGGTGACCCGCAGCAGCGTCTTCGAGCCAGTGAGCTCCTGGCTGTCATAGATGCGGTCGTCGGTCGTGTATGGGAACAGCGCGTGGTCGGGACTCCGGCGTCCCGCGGTGAGAGCGCCGTTCGAGGCGATGAACAGCCAGTGGTCGGAGTCGCTGACCAGGCTCATGAAGAACGGCGGCATCGCGTCGTAGTTGGAGACGCGATAGAAGCGCTCGCCGTCGATATCCACGAGCGCGCCCTCGACGGGGCCGACCTCGAGCTTCCACGCTGTGTCGCCTACCACCACTCCACGACCGCCGACCGCCGGCGTTTCAGCCGTCGTCGAAGCTCTCCGGACTGCCGAGTCGACAGATGGAGTGCCTTCGACGGAAGTCGCGCGATCGTGCATTCTGCCTGCATCTCCCCGGGGGAGGAGCGACAGATACTACCTTGGCGACCGAGCGGGGGTGGAGGCGCGCGTACTGGACCCGGGGGCGGATTCCGAGCGGATAATCAGGTGCAGTTCCGAAGCGCCTGCGCTTCGGGCAGCGACTCCAGCCGCTTCAGCGTCAGGGTCTCGATCTGGCGAACGCGCTCGCGAGTGACGCCGAAGGTGCGGCCGACCTCTTCCAGGGTCCGCGGACGCTGGCCATTCAAGCCATAGCGAAGCTCGATCACGTGGCGCTCGCGCTCGGTCAGGGCGTCGAGCACCGCCGTGATGTCCTCGCGCCGGAGCGAGAAGGTGGCGTTGTCGTAGGGCGACTCGGCTTGCTCGTCCTCGACGAAGTCGGCCAACGAGGAATCTTCCTCCTCACCGATCGGCTTCTCCAGCGAGATCGGATGCTGCGACATGCGCATGATCTCGCGCACCTCCTCGGGCTCGAGATCCAACTCTTCGGCGACCTCGTCCGGCCTTGGATCGCGACCAAGCTGCTGCACGAGCTGGCGCTCGGCGTGCACGACCTTGTTCAACTTCTCGACCATATGCACCGGGATACGAATCGTGCGCCCCTTGTCGGCGATCGCGCGAGTCACCGCCTGGCGAATCCACCACGTTGCGTAGGTCGAAAACTTGTAGCCCTTGCGGTAGTCGAACTTCTCGACGGCGCGAATCAATCCGAGCGAGCCTTCCTGAATCAGGTCGAGGAAGGAGAGGCCGCGACCGAGATAGCCCTTGGCGATCGAGACAACGAGGCGCAGATTGGCCTCGATCATGTGCATCTTGGCCCTCATGTCACCGCGCTCGATCCGCTTGGCCAGGGCGACCTCCTGGTCGGCGCTGAGAAGCGGAACGCGTCCGATCTCGCGCAAGAAGAGGCGGAGCGAGTCGAGTGAGGGCTCGACCGAGAGATCGAGCTTGGGCGCCCTTGTCTCTTCCTCTGAAACGAGCGGCTGCTCGTACGGCAGATGCTTGCAGAGCTCACCCGGGGCGAGGTCGATGCCGTGATCGATCAGATAGGTGTAGAAATCTTCGGCCTGCTCCTTGGTGATCTCCACGTCCTCGAGCGCCGTGGTGATCTCGTCGTAGCTGAGGAACCCTTTCTCCAGACCCTCCTGCGCCAGTCGCTGGAACTCTTCGACATCCGGGAGGGCGATCTCGACAGTGAGCATTGACCTCGACTTTCTCTCGCGCTGGGGACGGGTACCGCGGCTAGATATGAAAAGAGCCGGCCTTCCTGGCCCCGGCTCTCTTGCTCCAGCCCGAAACTATTCGGACACATCGCACAAGAAAACCGATCTTCCGGTATTTGTCAACTGAATCTTCTGACAACGGCCCCAGAGCAGGGAAGACGCGCTCAGGGCTAATCTCTCGCAGCCAGCGAGGCGACGATCGCCGCTCTCGAATCGGCCGCTGCCAAAGTCCCGAGGCGCTAGGCTCGCGAGCGGAATTGCCCGAGCTCCCCGAAGTCGAGGCTCTTCGCCGCTCGCTCGACGAGCCGGTCTCGATCGCGCCGATCGAGCATGCCGGCCCGGCCCACCTGGCGACCCTGAAGACGGCGGAGCCACCGCTCCGGGCGCTCGAAGGTCGCCGCCTCGCCGGGGCCCGGCGGCGTGGTAAGCGCCTGCTCTTCCCCACCTCCAACGGCGAGCTCGTCCTCGTCGTGCACCTGATGAGCGCCGGCCGCCTGCGAATGCTCTCAACGCAGGCGCGCCGCCCAACAGCGCCGGCCTTCCGGCTCGCCTTCGCAGGTGGATCCGAGCTGATCCTGACCGAGCCGGGCAAGCGCAAGCGAGCCGGCGTCTGGCTGCTTACGCCCGAGGCGATCGAAGACGCACTGGCCCATCTCGGGCCCGAAGCACTCGAGCTCGAGCCAGGGACGCTCGCCCGCCTCTGCAAGGGAGAGCGGCGGCGGTTACACGACTTTCTGCGCGACCAACGCGTGCTGGCGGGCATCGGGCGCGCCTGGGCGAACGAGATCCTGCATGCTGCGCGCCTATCGCCTTTCGCCCTCGCCGACGATCTCGATACCGAAGCGCTCGTGCGACTCGGCCAGGCGATCGACTCCGAGCTCAAGCGCGGAATCGATCTACGCGAACAGGGGCTCTCCGACGAGAACGTCTATCGCGTGCATGGAAAGCTCGGCCGGCCCTGTTACATCTGCCGCACGCGGGTAGCGCGCATCTCCTTCGAGGAGCACACGATCTACTACTGCCCACGATGCCAGACGGGTGGGCGAACGCTCGCCGACCGCCGGCTCTCGCGCCTGCTTCGCTGACGCTCTCCCCAGATTCCTCCACAACGCTCGCTTGAGATGGGGAAGTCGTGGAAAACCGCACGAATCTTCCGCAACGAGCGGACGGTTCGAAGGTGCGATCTGGGAATGAAAACGGGGATAAACGACTGTCTGCTGGGGAGAACGTCCGCCGCCGCTAGCAAACTGTGGACGAACGTATGTTCCCGCCGCCAGTCTAGCTCTTGCTTTCGCCGTCAGTGGGAGTGACTGGGTTGCTCAATCAGCACCTAGTAGTAGGAGACGGGTCTTTTTTCGACAGGAGCACGACCGTGCGAGAAAGGCTTTGATTCGAGCATGACGTCCGCTGCCATCAGTCTGATCGAGCCCGCGCGCGTGCCGCCGCAGAATGTCGAGGCTGAGGAGTACGTCCTCGGCGCGATGCTGCTTGCACCCGGCGCGATCGGAGCGGTCTCGGAGATCTGCAGGGCGGAGGACTTCTACCGGCAGAGCCACGGGCGCATCTACCGGGCGGCGCTCGCCCTCTATGGAAAGGGCGAGCCGGTCGATGCGATCACCCTCATCGACGAGCTCGACAAGCTCGGCGAGCTGGAGGACGTAGGCGGGCGCTCACGGATCCACGAGCTGGCAGCTCTGGTTCCCGCGAGCGCCAACGCCGGTCATTACGCGCGCATCGTCCACGAGATGGCGATCCTGCGCGGATTGATCGTCGTCGGTCAGGAGATCGCCAACCTCGGCTACGAGCGCCCCGGTGAGGTGGTGGAACTCGTCGACCGCGCCGAGCAGATCGTCTTCGCGCTCTCGCAGAGCCGCGCCACGAGCGAGTTCAGTCACATCGAGCAGCTGCTCAAGGAATCCTTCGAGCGCATCGCGGCGCTCAGTGAGGCGGGCGCCGAGATCACCGGCGTTCCTTCCGGCTACCGCCACCTCGATCGCCTAACTTCTGGCTTCCAACCGGGCAACCTTGTGATCATCGCGGCCCGCCCGAGCATGGGCAAGTCGGCGCTCGCGCTCTGCATCGCGGCCAACCTGGGCGTGCGCGAAAACGTACCGGTCGCCCTGTTCACGCTCGAGATGTCAAAGGCCGAAGTGGCGCAACGCCTGATGTGCAGCGAGGGCATGATCGATTCGCAGAAGCTGCGCTCGGGCAAGCTCGCCCCCGGCGACTGGCCCCGGCTCGTTGCCGTCTGCGACAGGCTGTCGAAGGCGCCGATCTATGTCGACGACACCGGCTCGATCACGATGATGGAGATCCGCTCCAAGGCCCGGCGCTTGAAGACGCGCGAACCGAAGCTGGGACTGATCATCGTCGACTACCTGCAGCTGATGACATCCGGCTCCTCGGTCGAGAACCGCGTCCAGGAGGTCTCGCAGATCTCGCGTAACTTAAAGGTGCTGGCGCGCGACCTGGAGGTGCCGATCATCGCCCTCTCGCAGCTCTCGCGTGCGGTCGAGCAGCGCGAGGATAAGCGACCGAAGCTCTCCGACCTGAGGGAGTCGGGCGCGATCGAGCAAGACGCGGATCTTGTCGCCTTTATCTACCGCGACCAGTACTACCACCCAGATTCGGATCAAGGAGACCTAGCAGAGATCATCCTCACGAAACACCGAAACGGCCCAACCGGTACGGAGAAACTGAGCTTCCGGAAGGATTACGCGAAGTTCACGGACCTGGTCCCGGTATGAGTGGCTCCGCGGCACGGGTCGTCCTGCTGCCGCCCGGGCTTCGCTTCTACAGCGTGGTATGCAAGCGCTGCCTGAGAGAGGCCAGCCCACGCCACGGCTACTTCGGTCCAATCCTGGAGGGAGAGCTGCCGGAGGCGGTCCCGCATCTGACGACACGCTGCCCGCGCGGGCACCCGATCACGCCCGTCGCTCGCGTCAACAACCCGCCGGGAAGGGGAGGCGCGTCCGATCGCGAACGGACAATGAATTATTCCGCGGCTCGAGACGGGAGGGGGAAATGACGACGGATGTGAAGCAAACGGTCTGGCTTGGCCCGGGCGTCGTGCGTTTCGCCGTTCTCTGCGAGGCCTGTCTGGCGGAGTGCGCGCCGAAGGAAGGCCGCTACGCAACAGTGCTCGAAGGCGAGCTTCCGCTCTCACACGTGCGTGAGGCAGCCACCTGCCCGCACGGGCACGCGCTCGAGCTCGTGCGCGTGAGCGCCGGTCGTAGAGCCGCGTAGTCTGGCGCTCGTCTCGAGAAGAGCTCGCTGCTCGCCTCGCGAGAGGCCGTCGCCTCGTTGTCGCTCGATTCAACCGCGCCGCTGACCGGAGGTTCAGGCAAACTCTCGCTCGTGCCTGCAACCGTTGTCGTAGGCGCTCAGTGGGGAGACGAGGGCAAGGGCAAGATCGTCGACCTGCTGGCGCAGAACTCAGATCTAGTCTGCCGCTACCAGGGTGGCCCCAACGCCGGCCACACGATCAAGGTTGCGGACGAGACCTTCAAGATCCGCCAGATCCCAACCGGAGTCATCTCCGGCAAAGTCTCGGTGATCGGCAACGGCTGCGTCGTCGATCCCGAGGTGCTGATCGGCGAGCTCGACGATATCCAGGCGCGCGGTTACTCGACCGAGATGGTTTGCCTCTCTGGCAACGCACACCTGATCATGCCCTGGCACCTGGCCATCGACCAGGCCTCGGAGCGGCGGTTGGGCAAGCTGCAGATCGGCACGACCAAGCGCGGCATCGGCCCCGCTTACGCCGACAAGGCGCTCCGAATCGGCATCCGCGTGCAGGACGTGCTCGACGACAAGATCCTGCGCCAGAAGATCGGGGTCGCGCTGGCCGAGAAGAACGTCTGGCTGGAGCGCGTCTACGAGACTCCCCCCCTCGATCTGGATGAGATCGCCGAGCGCTACGAGGAGTACGCGAAGCGCCTGCGCCCGTACGTCAAGGACGCCTCGCTGATCGTTGACCGGGCGCTGAAGGAGGGCAAGCGCGTGCTCTTCGAGGGTGCGCAGGGAACACTGCTCGACCTCGACCACGGCACCTATCCCTTCGTTACCTCCTCTAACCCCGTCGCCTCGGGAGCGGCCACGGGAGTCGGCATCGGGCCCAACCGCATCGATCAAGTGCTCGGCGTTGCCAAGGCCTACGTCACACGTGTCGGCGAAGGTCCCTTCCCCAGCGAGATCGAAGGGCCCGACCAACAGCTGGTACGCGTCACGGGCGGGGAGTACGGCACCGTCACCGGCCGAGAGCGTCGCTGTGGCTGGCTCGATTTGGTCGCTCTCCGCTACGCCGTGCGCCTGAGCGGTTTTACGGCGCTAGCGCTGACCAAACTGGATGTGCTCTCGATCTTCAATGAGATTCCCATCTGCGTCGCTTACCGCCTGCCGAGCGGCGAGATCACGCGCGAGTTCCCCTGCCACCAGAGCGACTTCCACCACGCCAAGCCGGTGTTCGAGACGCTGCCCGGCTGGGCCGAGCCGCTCGACGGGGCCGAGTCGGTCGCCGATCTACCCGAGTCGGCGCGTGGCTACATCGCCTTCGTCGAGCAGGAGCTCGGCGTTCCGGTCGCCCTGATCGGGACCGGGCAGGAACGCGATCGCGTGCTCTACGGCGAGGCTTCCGCCGCGCTGCTCTAGAGCTTGGTCAGAAACGAAACTTCCCGTCGCTTGATCGGACTTCGCACCAGGATGCCAATTCAGCACGAAGCCGGCACACCTCGTGCGCTCTTCCTCGCTACCGTGTTCCGACCCCGCGGGTGGGTGGATAAAGGCGGGGGGCGACGGAAGTTGGCGCCAGTATAGAGCCCTGCCGGTCGCGCCCGGTCGGCGGATTTCCATTTCGAGACGAGCTCTAGAAAACGAAAGACCCGATCATGACCCCGATCACGACCGGGATCGTCGCCACCACCACCATCAGGCGCATAAGCGCCGGGCGCATGTCGTAGACGCGCGCGATCGTGAGCAGGTGGAAGGCCGGCGGCATCGCCGCGAGCAGGTAGAACGTAGACGGGATGTGGGCGCCGAAAGCCGTACCGACCGCGAACAGAAGGAGTGGGCCGGCGCCGATCTTGAGCGCCATCGCGCCGGTCGCGCGGGCGACCTCGACCAGGTCGTGCTCTACCTGCTCCAGCGGCAGCGAGACACCGAGCATGAGAAAGCCGAGCGGGCCGATCAACGCCGCGGCGGCGTCCTCGACCGTCCCGATGTGAGGGATGTGAACGCCGGCAGCCCGCAGCGAGAGCGCGACGATCAGCGCCCAGAGCGGCGGATTGAGCAGCACAACGGCCAGGCGCGAGCGCCCGCCGGTGTCGATCGAGCGCTTCCCGAACAGGCGCGCCGCGACCACCGAGACCGACAACATCGGCACCCCGAATGAGAGCTGGTCGTAGACGACCGCCTGGGTGAGTCCGCTGTGACCGAACACGAGCTGGGCAAGCGGGTAACCGATGAAGCCGGTGTTGCCGACCGATCCCGCGAGCGTGAGCGCGCCGCGCTCGTCTCGCTCCTTTGTGACCAGGCGCGCATACAGATGGCTCAGCCCGACGAGCAGCCAGGTACTCGTGATCACGGCCGCGACCGCCAGCCCGAGCCTGCTCGTGAGCGAGACGTTGAGGAAGGTCGCAAAGACGAGAACCGGGATCACGAGCCAGAAGCTGACGTTCCAGATCGAGTCGCGGACGCGCTCCTGCAAGCGCAAGCGCTGCAGCAGGAGACCAACCACGAGAGCAACAAGGAGAAAGATGAGCTTGAGCACTCATTCCAGGCTATCGGCCCCAGCGACCGTCGAAACGCTTAGATTTCCCTATACATGAAGGTTCTCATCGTCGGATCGGGCGGCCGCGAGCACGCTCTGGCTTGGAAGCTGGCCCAGAGCCCGAAGCTGAGCGAGCTACACGCCGCGCCGGGAAACCCGGGCATCGCGTCGCTCGGCAGCTGCCATCCCGTGCGCGCCGACGACGGCGAAGGGCTGCTTACGCTCGCCCACTCGCTGGCGCTCGACCTGGTTGTGGTCGGGCCCGAGGTACCGCTCGTGGCGGGGGTGGCCGATCAGCTCCGTCATGCCGGTATCGCCGTCTTCGGGCCAGGGCGAGAGGCGGCCATGCTCGAGGGCTCGAAATCCTTCGCCAAGGAGTTGATGCTCGCGGCGGAAGTGCCAACTGCGACGGAGCTGTCTGAGCCGGTCGCCCCTTGCGTGGTCAAGGCCGATGGATTGGCGGCCGGGAAGGGCGTCTTCGTCTGCCCCGACGCCGAGTCGCTGGCGAAGGCGCTGAAGGAGGTCGAGGCCTTTCCCGGCAAGCCCGTCTTCGAGGAGCTCCTGATCGGAGAGGAGCTGTCGATGCTGGTGCTGGCCGCCGGGGAGGAAACGCTGGCGCTGGCGCCGGCCCAGGACTTCAAGCGCGCCTACGACGGCGACCAGGGCCCGAACACCGGCGGCATGGGCTCCTACTCCCCGGTGCCGGGCATCGGCCCGGACGAGGTCGAGGCGATTCTCAATCAGGTGCATCGCCCGGTACTGACCGAGCTGGCCGAGCGCGGACACCCCTTCATCGGAGTTCTCTACGCCGGCCTGATGCGCACCGACGAGGGCATCAAGGTGCTCGAGTTCAACGTCCGCTTCGGCGATCCCGAGACTCAGGCGATCCTGCCGCGGGTCGAGGGCGATCTGCTCGAGGCGCTCGCCGAAGCCGCGAACGGTTCGCTGGAAGACGCCGAGCTCGGCGTCTCGGACGAGGCGGCGGTCACAGTCGTGCTCGCCGCCGGCAACTACCCGGCCGGCTCGGACAAAGGTTCCCTGATTGAGGGCATCGCCGAGGCCGAAGCGACCGGCGCGGTTGTCTTCCATGCCGGCACCTCGGTGCGGGACGGAGCTCTGGTGACGAATGGGGGCCGGATTTTAAACGTGAGCGCGCTCGGCCCGACGATCGCCGAAGCGCGCGAGCGAGCCTACGCAGCTTGCGAGAAGATCAGCTGGGAGGGAATGCGCTATCGCACGGATATCGCTCTCGAGGCGGTTAAACGGGAGACAAGCGCAGGTGCCTGAACAGCCGCTGGTGGGAGTGTTGATCGGCTCGGAGTCCGACCGGGAGCGCATGCAGCCCTGCCTGGACGAGCTCGCCAGCCGCGGTATCGCCTGCGAGCTCGAGGTGCGCTCGGCGCACCGTTCCCCCGACGCCGTCGCCGAGTACTGCCGCGCCGCGGCCGGCCGCGGCCTGAAGGTGCTGATCTGCGGCGCCGGCATGGCCGCTGCGCTACCGGGAATGGCCGCCGCCTACACCGAGTTGCCGGTCATCGGCGTCCCGCTTCGCTCTGAGAAAAGCGCGATGGACGGCATGGATGCGCTGCTGGCGATCGCTCAGATGCCGCCCGGCGTCCCGGTCGCCGCAGTCTCGATCGATGGCGCCCGCAACGCCGCCATCCTCACCGCACGGATCCTCGCTCTCCTGCGAAGCTGATGTCCTGGGCAAACGCCGATCGCGTTTGGGTCTCGAGCCAAATCCTGCTCATGGCCTTGGTCGTGGTCGCAGCGGTTTTCGGGCCGCATTGGCCCGTCGGCCTCGTCTTGGCAATTGTTGGAGTCGCGCTCACGATCGTGGGTGGGCTGGCGATGCTCTGGGGCGGCCGCACGCTCGGCCGCTCGCTGACGATCTACCCGAGCCCACGCGGATCCCACCTCGAGCGCGGGCCATACCGATTCGTCCGCCATCCCATCTACGGCGGCGGCATCCTCGTGGCGTTGGGCGTGGCGCTCGCCTCGAGCCCGGTGGCGCTCGCGCCGGCCTTGGCGCTCGTCCCTTTCTTCCTCGTCAAGGCGCGCTACGAGGAGCGCCTGCTCGCTCAGGCCGACCACGGCTACGCCGAGTACCTGGTCCGCGTGCGCAGTCGCTTCTTCCCCGGGCTGCTCTGAGAGCACCGAGCTCAACGTCCGCAACCGCGTCAGTACGAGCTCGTTTCAATTGACGACCTGTCGATTGGGTGCGACCGGTGGATGCGAGGCAAGGGAGCTCGGTTGGGGACGGAGGGGCGCCGGATAAGTGCGAGATCGTGGTGCGAGACTAGGACGCAGGGAGCATTCGTATCGGTCAGAGACACGGATGCGACCGAGGACAACGTCCTCGTGCCGCGAGATCGTGCTCAGCCGGTGGTTCTCTGTTTCCAGCCGAGCTCTAAAAGCAGGGAGTGTTCGTATCGACAGAGATACGGGCGCGACTGAGGACAACGCAGCGCGCCGCCGAGCGCGGCCAGGCGGTGGAGTGCTTCATTTGGAACGAGTTCTAAGGGTGCCAGTGCGCCCAGCAGCGATCCGACGAGCCGTTGAGCGGAGGCGGGTCGAGCATCAGAAGCTCAGGGACGGTAACCGGGGTGAGACCGCGCTTCTCGAGCCCCGGCAGAATCAAACGATGAAGAGCGCGAATCGTCTGGCCGCGGTTCTCGTGCAGAAGCACTATCGAGCCGGGCTGGATATTGCGCAGCACTTCGCGTCCGATCTGGCGCCATTTTTCCCCCTGCGAGTCGCCGCTGTCGATGCTCCAGAGCACTTCGATCATCCCGAGCCGGCGCGCGATGCGATCGACGCGGGCGTTTCGGGCGCCGTAGGGCGGGCGGAAGAGGCGCACTTCCGTTCCGGTCGCCTTGCTGATCGCCTTGTTCGTCCAGATTATCTGGTGGGCTATCTGCGCCCGCCCAAGCCTGGTCAGTGACCTATGTGTCCAGGCATGAACGCCAAGCGCGGAGTAGTCCCTCAGCTCCTGACGCAGCGGGCTCTGGAGAGACGGCACGTGGCGACCAATCAGAAAGAAGGTGGCTCTTACGTGCTTCCTACGAAGGATCTTCAGAGCACGCCGTGTGTATGACCCGGGGCCATCGTCGAAGGTGAGCGCGACGAGGCGGCCGCTCGAGCCGCCGCAGTAGAGCGGTAGGCCCCGAGCGGCGAAGCGATCGAGCGCGGCGCGCTCCCCCAGGTGCGAGGTCTTGTCGATCAACTCGGCGAGAGCGGTCAGCCAGGATACGGCGCTGGGCGAAGTCGGCCGCACAACTTTCCTGCCCGAGCTCGTCTCGCCGGGACGCGCCCGCTGCGATAGGGACGATCCGTCTCGATTCGAGAGAAAAAGACCGAGACCGAGGAGAGCGGCTAGCACCAGCACGACGCCAAGCGCCGTTGCCTGCCTTTGGCGCCGCAAGCGCCGGCGCAGGCACTCCCGATCGAGATCTTGCTGTCTACTCGGCACGCTCGGCATCGAGCCTCATTCTGAGCAATACCGCGAACTAGCGCCACGCGCGACTCGTCACGAGCGCCGGCCAGGACTGCATCTAGACTATCCAGAAGTGATCGCTCGTTACTCCCGCCCCGCCATGGCCGCTCTCTGGTCGGACGAGGGCAAGTTTTCGAGCTGGCTAGAGGTGGAGCTGGCGGCACTGGAAGCTTGGGCCGAGCTGGGCGTGATTCCTCGCGAGGAAGCGCAACCGATCGTCGCAACAGCGAAGACGCCCGATCCGGCGCGAGTGCGTGAGATCGAGGCCACGCTCCATCACGACACCGCTGCCTTCGTCGATGCGGTCTGCGAGCAGCTTGGTCCCGAGGGGCGCTGGTTCCACTACGGGCTCACCTCCTCGGACGTCGTCGATACGGCGCTGTCGCTTCAGATCGGGCGCGCCGGGGCTCTGATCCTGGAAGGGCTTGACCGCGCTCTCGCTGCCGTCGTCACCCGCGCCCGCGAGCACCGGCGCACCATCTGCATCGGTCGCACGCACGGCGTCCACGCCGAGCCGACCAGCTTCGGTCTCAAGCTCTGCGTCTGGGCCTTCGAGCTCGATCGCGACCGCGCGCGCCTGCGTCGGGCGCTCGAGCAGCTGCGCGTCGGCAAGCTCTCCGGCGCCGTCGGCACCTACTCGGCGACCGATCCCCGCCTCGAGGAGATCGCCTGCAAGCGTCTCGGGCTCGAGCCGGCGCCGGTCTCGACCCAGATCATCCAGCGCGACCGCCATGCCGAGCTTCTGAACGCGCTCGCCCTCTGCGCCTCGTCGCTCGACAAGTTCGCGCTCGAGATCCGCCACCTCGCCCGCACCGAGGTGCGCGAAGTGCAGGAGCCGTTCGGCGAGGGCCAGAAGGGCTCTTCGGCCATGCCGCACAAGCGCAACCCGGTCGTCGCCGAGAGGATCTGCGGGCTCGCCCGCGTCGTCCGCGCCGCCTCGCTCGTCGGGCTCGAGAACGTAGCCCTCTGGCACGAGCGCGACATCTCCCATTCCTCGGCCGAGCGCGTGGTCATCCCCGACGCCTTTTTCGCCCTCGACTACATGCTCGATCGTTTCTCGTGGCTCGTGGAAGGGATGGTCGTCTTCCCCGAGCGGATGCAGCGCAACCTCGACGTTTCCTTCGGCCTCTACTTCAGCCAGCGACTGCTGCTGGCGCTGGTCAGCGCCGGGCTCCCGCGCGACGAGGCCTACCGGATCGTCCAGCGCGACGCGATGCAGGCCTGGGACAACGAGACGAGCTTCCGCGAGCTAGTCGAGGCCGACCAGGAGGTCGCGGCTAGGCTGGATGGCAAGGCGCTCGAGGCGGTCTTCGATAACGACGCCTACCTCGCGCACGTGGACACGGTCTTCGCGCGGCTGGACGCAGTCGTCGGTAAGGAGAAGAAGTGACGGGAGAGCAGGCGCAGCACCTGGCGTCGGGCAAGGTGCGGGAAATCTTCGCGCTCGGCGACGACCGGGTGCTCCTGGTCGCCTCCGATCGCGTCTCGGTCTTCGACGTCGTACTGCCAACCGAGATTCCCGACAAGGGCCGCGTGCTCACGGGCATCTCGGGATTCTGGTTCGGGCGCACGCGCGAGATCGTGGTCAACCACCTGCTCGCTCTGCGCGCGGACGGACGCTCGAGCGAGTGCCGTCGGCTCGAGATGCTGCCGCTCGAGTGCGTGGTGCGCGGCTACCTGGCCGGATCGGGCTGGAAGGACTACCAACGCTCGGGCGAGATCGCCGGGCACCGGCTTCCGCCTGGACTGGTCGAGTCGGACCAGCTGCCCGAGCCGATCTTCACGCCCTCGACCAAGGCGCTCGTCGGCCACGACGAGACGGTCGATCGCGCCCGCGGTGCCGAGCTCGTCGGCGAGGAGCGCTACGACGAGCTCGAGCGCGTCTCGCTCGAGCTCTACCGCTTCGCCGCCGCCTACGCCGCCGAGCGAGGAATCCTGCTCGCCGACACCAAGTTCGAGCTCGGGCTCGACAAAGATGGCGCTCTCGTGCTCGCCGACGAGATCTTCACGCCCGACTCCTCCCGCTTCTGGCCGGCGGACGCCTACCGGCCCGGAGGCCCGCAGCCGTCCTTCGACAAGCAACCGGTCAGGGACTGGACCGAGGCCACCGGCTGGGACAAGACCCACCCAGGCCCGGAGCTCCCCGACGAGATCGTCGCCTCGACTCGGGCGCGCTACGTCGAGGCCTTCGAGCTACTGACCGAGATCCCATTCGACGACTATCTGGCGAACCCGGAGGTGGTGCTCAGGTGAAAGCTACGGTGCTGGTGCGGCCCAAGGCCGGCATCAAAGATCCGCAAGGCGAGGCAGTCAAGGGCTCGCTGAAGAAGTCCGGCCTCGACATCGTCAGCGTCCGCATCGGGCGCGTGGTCGACGTCGAGCTGGAGACCTCCGACCGCGAGAAGGCGCTCGCCGAGCTCGAGCAGATGTCGCATGACCTGCTCGCCAACCCTCTGATCGAGAGCTACGAGATCGAGCTGCTGGAGGAGGCATGACACCCGAGCGCCCCAAGATCGCAGTCGTCACCTTCCTAGGATCGCTCGACGACCACGACGCCGCCTGGGCGCTGGCGGCGATGGACGCCGAGGCTCAGCTGGTCTGGCATGCCGAGACCGAGCTGCCGCGGGGAACGGCGGCCGTCGTCCTGCCCGGCGGCTTCTCCTACGGCGACTACCTGCGCGGCGGCGCGATCGCCCGCTTCGCGCCGATCATGGACGCGGTGATCGAGTTCGCTGCCGCAGGCGGGCTCGTGCTCGGCATCTGCAACGGCTTTCAGATTCTCTGCGAGGCGAGGCTGCTTCCGGGCGTGCTGATCCGGAATGCCTCCCTCTCCTTCATCTGCCGCGACGCCATGCTGCGCGTGGAGCGAACCGACACCCCTTTCACCTCGCGCTGCGAACAGGGGCAGCGGCTGCGCATCCCGATCAAGCACGGCTACGGCAACTTCACCGGCGACGACGAGCTACTCGCCGAGCTGGAGCAGAAACACCAGATCGTGCTTCGTTACCACGGCGACAACCCGAACGGCTCCGCCTTCCAGATCGCCGGCGTCGTCAACGAGAACGGCAACGTGATGGGGATGATGCCCCATCCCGAGCACGCGGTGGACCGGCTGCTCGGATCGGCGGACGGCACTCTAATCCTGGCCTCGCTCGCCGATGCTGCCCGCGAGCGCAGCGCCACACTGGTTTAGGGCCTATCCCGCTAGGCCTACACACCCGAAGCGGCCACCCCGCGGCGCCAGCGGCCGCCCAGGCCGCTCGATGCACTACCAGTGCGCCATCACGGCCCGTTCGACCCCTAGCATCCACGGCTCAACCCCTTCGACCGCGTATCCCTAACGGGATAGGCCCTTAGCCGGTACGTCGTCAGAGCTCGTAGTAGACGTCGTCGGGCCAGAGCGTCAGCTCGGAGATCACCGCGGGCGAAACGAGCGCCGAGTCGATCGCGTGCCTGATCCGGCCCTTGACCTCGGGTTTTTCGAGTCGCGCGAGCAGCGCCCGGGGGGCGACGATCGTCAGCTCGAGCGGCAGGAAGAAGACCGCCATCCGCTGGCTACGCGCGCTGCTGCGCCTGGCGCATAGCTCGCAACCGGCCAGGAGCCGAGCCACTTCGGGCTCGTTTTCGAGCGCCGCGAGAGCCTTGGTAACAACCTCTGGCGCAAGCGGTAGCGGCGATCCAGGTTTGGCGGCGTTCATTCCCTCCCGCTTGAGTCAATCGGAAAATCCGCTTCCGGCTTTCTGCCTACACCGGCGCGACTCGCATCCCCAATGCGGGCGCCGGCGCGCGCGAAAGCGGGAAAGCGTTGTCGCCGCACGGATCAGGACTCGACCGGAAGCGCCCGCGCCGCTCCGGGCCACCACGGCTCGTCGAGATCAGCGACCGGAGGCGCCGATCAGCTCGATCCGGTAGCCGTCGGGATCGCGGACGAAACAGATCAGCGACCCTCCTTCGCTCACCCGGTAGGGCGGGCGCTCGGGCTCGATACCGTGCTCGCGCTCGAGCCGGGCCAGCGTCGCCTCGAGATCGTCTACCTCGAGGGCGATGTGGCCGTAGCCGCTGCCGAGCTCGTAACTGGAAACGCCGAAGTTGTACGTCAGCTCCAGCTCGGGACCGCTTTCGCCCGGAACGCCGAGAAAGTAGTTGACGGCCTCGTCGCGGATCGGAAGCTCGCGCCGCTTCTCGAAGCCGAGCGCCTCGTAGAAGGCGATCGACTTCTCGGGATCGCCGATGCGGTAGCAGGTGTGAACGATCTCCACGCCAGAATCCTACGTCTCGGCTTTGAACTCGTCGGCCAGAAGCCCGAACTCGACCGCGTCCACCCACTCGCCTTCGGGCCGGTAGGCGCGACGCTTGACGCCCTCGCGCACGAAACCGGCTCGCTCGATCATGGCCATCGCCCGCTCGTTGAAGCCGTAGGTCCCGGCCTCGAGGCGGTGATAGCCGAGCTCGCCGAAGAGCACACGCGCCAGCTCGCGGATTGCCTTCGCCCCCAGGCCGCGGCCCCGAAAATCCGGATGGATGGCCAACCCGCCGAGACGGGCGATACGGCTGCGCCGATTCGTGCGCTCGAAGCCGATCGCTCCGGCCAGGCGCCACTCGCGCTCACACGGAGTCTCGATCAGGAGCCGACCGAACGCCTCGGGCTCGACTAGCGAGCGCTCCACTTCGGCCAGTAGTTCCTCGCGCGTGCCTGCCCTCCCGGCTGAGAGAAAGGGCGCAACCTCGGGCTCGGCCTGCAGGGCGAGCAGGTAATCGACGTCGTGGGCTGTGGCGCGACGGAGTCGGAGTGTGCGTTCGCTCATCTCGCTTCGGAGCCTAGCTCGCTGCGAAAGATCGGCTCAAGCGCTCGAGCGCCCTGCCGTCAACGAACGCCGCCGACTCGCCCGCCGAAACCGGCACGAAGTCGGCACCCTCTCGCGACATTCGCGCAGCGGTTTCTCGATACCGTGTTCCGACCCCGCGGGTGGGTGGTTAATGGCGGGGGGCGGAGGAACGCGGTGCCCCGACAAACACGAGGCGCAAACGAGGCGCCCGACGCGGCGCAGTCCTGCGCCTAAGCTCGCAGCGCTTCATCCGCAGTCACATCCAAGCGCGCCGATAGACTGAGGCTCTACTGGCGCAGATCGAAGAACAGCCGATCCATCGCGCGCTCGGGCTCACCGACTGGGAGCTCCAGCGAATATGCGAGCTGCTTGGGCGTGAGCCCAATCACTTCGAGCTAGCCGTCTTCTCGCTGCTGTGGTCGGAGCACTGCGGCTACAAGCACTCGACGCTTCTGCTCAAGCGATTTCCAACCAAGGGCGAGCGCGTGCTCCAGGGCCCGGGCGAGAACGCCGGCGTGGTCGACATCGGCGAGGGCGACGCGGTCGCTTTCAAGGTCGAGAGTCACAACCATCCCTCGGCGGTCGAGCCCTTCCAGGGCGCCGCGACCGGAGTGGGCGGCATCCTGCGCGACATCTACGCCATGGGCGCGCGTCCGATCGCGCTGCTCGACGGCCTCTACTTCGGCCAAGACGACATCCAGTTCGAGAACGCGGTCGCGGGCATCGGCACCTACGGCAACTGCGTCGGCGTGCCCAACGTCGGCGGCGCCACCTTCTTCGACTCGCGCTACGCCGGTAACTGCCTGGTCAACGCCATGTGCGTCGGCGTTCTGCGGCGCGAGCAGCTCACCAGCGCCAGGGCATCGGGCGTCGGCAGCGTGGTCATGTTCGGCGCCACCACCGGGCGCGACGGCATCGGCGGCGCCAGCGTTCTGGCCAGTCAGGAGCTAGGCGAGGACGACGCCGACAAGCGCCCGAGCGTCCAGGTCGGCGACCCCTTCACCGGCAAGAAGTTGATCGAAGTCTCCGTCGAGCTGATCGAGTCGCACCTGGTCGAGAGCCTGCAGGACTGCGGCGCGGCCGGACTGGCCTCGGCGTTGTCCGAGATGGCCGCCTCCTTTGGCCTCGACATCCACCTCGACCGCGTGCCCCTGCGCGAAGTCGATCTCGAGCCCTGGGAGATCATGGTCTCGGAGAGCCAGGAGCGAATGGTCGCGGCGGTCACACCCTCGCTCGTTCCAGCAGTGAAGGAAGTCTGCGCGCGCTGGGAGCTGCCCTGCACCGAGATCGGCAAGGTGACCGACACCGGCGTGCTGCGCTGTTTCTGGAACGGCGAGGTCATCGGAGACATCCCGGCCCGTTTCCTGACCGAGGATACGCCCCGCTACCAGCTCGAGCTCGCACCGCGGCCGAAGCAGGATCCGCCCCCCACGCCGGTAGGCCCGCCCTTCCGCCAGGCGCTGCTCGAGTTGCTCGGCTCCGACAACATTCGCGACCGCGCTTGGGTCTTCGAGCGCTACGACCACATCGTCGGCTCGCGCACCGTGCGTCGGCCCGGGCTTGATGCCGGTGTGCTCAGGTTACGACCCTCCCTGCGCGGCCTGGCGCTTTCGCTAGACGGTAATGGCCGCATCGCCTGGCTCGACCCGCGCACCGGCGGCGCCCACGCCGTACTAGAGGCTGCCCGCAACGTGGCCTGCTCGGGTGGCGAGCCGCTCGCGATCACCAACTGCCTCAACTTCGGAAATCCCGAGAAGCCCGAAATGGCTTGGGAGCTCAGTGAGGCAATCGAGGGCATGGCTGAGGCCTGCGAGGCGCTCGGGATTCCGGTCGTCTCGGGCAACGTCTCGCTCTACAACGAGACCGACGGTCAGCCCATCTACCCGACGCCGGTTGTCGGCTGTGTCGGGCTCGTTCCTGACGTGCGTGACCTCAACAGTGCCTGGCGTGAAGGCGATGCCGTTCTGCTCGCCGGCGAGCCACGGCTTTCGATCGCCGGCTCGGAGTACCAGGCGCTCTACGACAAGGTCTGCGGCGCTCCGGCGGAGCTCGAGCTCGAGGGCGAGGCAGCTCTCATCCGCTTCCTCTGGAAAAACAACCGCTTCTTCTCGCTCGCCCATGATGTTGCCGAAGGTGGGCTGGCCGTCTGCCTGGCGGAGTGCGCGATCGCCAGTGGCATCGGCGCCCGGGTCGATCTTCCGGCCGATCCGGTACAGCTCTTCGGCGAGTGCGGGGGCTTGGCCGTGGTCGCCTGCGCGCCCGAGCACGTGAGCCAACTCGAAGCCGCCGGCGTACCACTGCGCGAGATCGGCCGCGTCGGCAGCGACTCGCTGAACGGGATCCCGCTCGGCGAGCTGACACGCGTCTGGCAAGCTGAAGGCAAACACCCCGAGAGATCCCTCCGGAGGCAATAAATGTGCGGCATTTTCGGCATCCGAGCGCCCGAGCGCGATAACGCGCGCCTGGCCTACTTCGGCCTGCACGCGCTCCAGCACCGCGGGCAGGAGTCGGCGGGAATCGCCGTCTGCGACGAAGGCCGTCTCTACGGCCTCAGGGACATGGGACTGGTAACGCAGGTCTTCAACGAGCAGAACCTGCGCGGACTGCACGGGCAGCTGGCGATCGGCCACTGCCGCTACTCGACCACCGGCGGTAGCCACTGGGAGAACTCTCAGCCACTCGTCCTGCGCGGTCGTGCACGTACCGTCGCACTCGCCCACAACGGCAACCTCACCAACGTCGAGGAGCTGCGCTCGGAGCTCGCTCGGCAGCGAGTGCGCCTGAGCACGAGCTCCGACAGCGAGATCGTCGCCGCGCTCATCGCCAACGACGAGCGCCCGCTCGAGCAGGCGATCGCGGCGACGATGAGCCGCCTCGTCGGTGCCTACTCGATCGTGGCGCTTGCCGACGGCAAGCTGGTCGGCTTCCGCGACCCGCACGGCATCCGCCCTCTGTGTTTTGGCCGGCTCGACAACGACTGGGTCGTCGCCTCAGAGAGTTGCGCGCTCGATTTGATCGGCGCCGAGCTGGAGCGCGAGATCGGAGCAGGCGAGCTGGTGATCATCGACGAGGACGGCTGCCGCCAGGTACAGGCGGTCGAGCCGGCGAAGCACACCGCCCTCTGCATCTTCGAGCTCTTCTATCTGGCCCGGCCCGATAGCCGCCTGCTCGATGTCGAGGTTCACGGAGCGCGGGTGCGCATGGGCGAGATCTTGGCCGCCGAGTCGCCGGTCGAGGCCGACCTGGTGATGCCCATTCCCGACTCGGGCACACCGGCCGCGATCGGCTTTTCGCGCGGTAGTGGCATCCCCTTCAGCGAAGGACTGATCAAGAACCGCTATGTCGGCCGCACCTTCATCGAGCCCGAGCAGAGGCTGCGCGAACAGGGCGTGAGGCTGAAGTTCAACCCGCTCGACGAGATGGCCGGCAAGCGCGTGGTGGTCGTCGACGATTCGATCGTGCGCGGCTCGACCACGCGCAAGATCGTTTCCATGCTCTTCGAGGCCGGCGCAACCGAGGTGCACGTGCGCATCTCCTCGCCGCCGGTTGTCTTCCCCTGCTTCTACGGAATCGACTTCGGCGACGCCGACGAGCTGATCGCCAGTAAGAAATCGGTCGAGGAGGTACGCCGGCACATCGGCGCAACCTCGCTGGCGCACCTCTCGCTCGACGGCCTGCAGACGGCCTCAGAACGACCCAAGACGAACTTCTGCCGGGCCTGTCTCGACGGCAGCTACCCGACGCCGGTTCCCGAGGGCGGCAAGTTGATCAAGCTCCGCCTCGAGAAGACGCGCGCCAAGGCGTAGCGCCGGACACACCGGCCCGACGCTACCCAGGCGCACCAGGCGGCGCTACTCCGTGACGTTGTGCGCCTTGGCGATGCCGCGGCTGAGGATGTAGATCGCGGTCGTGATGAGGTAGAACTGGAACCAAGACGCGATCGTCAGCGTGTCAGAGGCTGTGATCACGATCGCCGCGACGATGAGCGCGACGATGTAAACGACGAACTCCATGTTCGGCATGCTCAGCTTCGAGAGATCGAGGGTGACCTTGTTTTCTTCCATCGAGGACGGCTCCTTCGTTGAGCGATTGACAGACGCGTACATGCTCTCCTGTTCGCATTCGAAATGCAAGCCGCTAGCCCCCCGCGCTGTCGGCTCAGAAGCTCCTCTCAGTTGGAGTCTCCGTGCCGCTCCCCGCGATGGTGGTCGCAGATCTGGTCGGCCGCTATCAGCTGCAGCTCGCCTGCGGCGAGCGCAGCGACCGCTTCGCCGACTGTCTTGCGCTGCCGATCGAAGTACACATCGATGCCCGCTTCGCTGAGGACCGCGAGCGGGCGGGCGCCGATTCCTCCGGCGACCAGCGCATTCACTCCCGCCGAGGCCAGGAGTTGCGCGGCAACTTGGCAACCGCCTTCGCTGTGAGGCTCGTTCGGAACGACCCGTACGCTTTTTATCTCGCCGTGCGTTAGCTCGATCAGCGTGAAGTTTCGGCTCTTGCCGAAGTGGCGCGAGCGCCGGGCATCGAGTCCACCCTCGCCGATCGAGGGCACCGCGACGACGAAATCGCCTCGATCGGCCGACGGCAGGGACATATCCGGTTTCTCCATTACGAATCTCCTTGCTTGCTCGATATCTCCGGTGTGCTTTGAGCCGGTTTCCCGGCGACGGGTCCAAGCGATCGCTCGACGATCTCGATCACGCTCCGGAACACACGCTCCCGCTGCCGTAGATGCTCGGCCCACTGCCTGAGTAGGGAGCGGCCTTCATCGGTCAGCTCATAGCGGCGACGCTGGGGGCCGTGATCTCCTTCCGACCAGGTGGAGGCGACGAAGCCTTCCTCCTCGAGTCGGCGTAGTACCCGGTACATGCCGCCGGGGTCGATACAGACGAGACCGCCGCTCAATTCCTCGACGGCTCGGCGCAGGTCGTAGCCGTGACTCGGCTGTGACGACAGAACCGCCAGCAGGGCTGGCTCGAGCAAACCGCCGCCGCGGCCGCCGTGTCTTCGACCGCCGCCGCAAGGTCGCCGGCCCGTCCCGATTCCGCTGAGTTCATTAGACACACCTAGATGTTATGTGCATCTAGATGTGTACGTCAACGTCCAGTGGTGCTATCCGGAGTTAACGCGAGTCGATCTGCGGAGCGATCGCGTATCGATCTTGAGCGGCTTGTAGAGCGGGCAGACACCGACTGCCGCGGTCGCCAGCATGATCGCCGCGACCGCAAGTAGAACAATCCCGACAACGCTCCCGACTCCGACGACGACAGCCACCACGATCGCGGCCGGCGCGACGACGAGAGCCCTGAGTAGACGATCGATCGATCCCATGTTCTTGCTCATCTCGAACCTCCTCCTCAACCCTGTCCTACTCCCTCGAGCAGCGAGCCCAGCTCCGCGAGCTGGCGCTGGATCGTCCCGCAGACCTGGTCGCAGAGCGCGAATACTCCCGCGTCAGTGATCCGGTAGAAAGCGCGGTTGCCGTCCTTGCGCCTGCCGACGATGCCGACTTCGAGCATGACCGCCAGGTGCTTGGAGACGTTTTGCTGCGAGGCGCCGGTGGCGACTACGAGGTCGCCGACACTCGCCTCTCCGTCCCTGAGGCGGTCGAGCAGCTTGATCCGCATCGGCTCGGCGATCGCTCGGAGCCGGCGCGCGATCAGCTCTGCCAGCTCGTTGGAAAGGGGATGGGGTAGGGACATGGCGATGTTGGGAATATACCGTATCACTGTTTAGTTGTATATGGTGTTACCCTGATGGCCTTCGAGCAAACTAAGGAGAAGTACGAGATGGATGTGACAAACGAGACCTTCGAGCGAGACGTGATCGAGCGCTCGCGCGAGCTGCCGGTGGTGGTCGATTTCTGGGCGCCGTGGTGCGCGCCCTGCCGGATGCTCGGGCCCGTGCTCGAGAAGGAGATAGACACGCGCTCAGGCGCGATCGAGCTCGCCAAGATCAACGTCGACGAGAACCAGAACGTCGCCGCGATGTACTCGATCCGCGGCATCCCGGCCGTCAAGGCCTTCCGGAACGGCCACGTCGTCGCCGAGTTCGTCGGCGCTCAGCCCGCTGCTGCTATCGCCCGCTTCCTCGACCAGCTGACCGGCCCCTCGGCGACCGAGCAGGTGCTGGCCGAGCTGAAGAGCTCCGGCGAGGCGCCCGAGGTGAGCACGGCGCTCGAGGCCGGCGATCACGAGCACGCACTCGAGCTCCTGCTCGAAGAGATCAGAGCGGGCGACGATTCAGCCCGGCAGCGGCTCGGCCGCTACGTGGTCGCGCTCTTCGGCGATCTCGGGCTCGAGCATCCACTTTCGCTTCAATACCGCCGCCAGCTAGCGAGCGCGCTTTACTGATCAGGCAGAGACGAGAACGGGAGAGGGAGAGATGCGCGCAAAGGAATTCAGCTTTCCGGTCAGCGTCGAGTGGCTGAGCGACACCCGCGTGGCCACCCGCGTCGACGGAAAGAACGAGATCGTGACCTCCTCGCCGCCAGAGTTTCGAGGCACCGACGCGACAATCTGGAGCCCCGAAGACTTCTTCGTCGCCGCGACCGCCTCGTGCTTGGCGATCACGCTCCAGGGCATCGGCGGGCGCCGCGGTCTTCCGCTCCACAGCCTGAAGGTGAGCGGCGACGGCACCGTTGGCACTCGTGAGGACGGGCGCTTCGGTTTCTCGCGGATGGCAATCCTGGTCGAGATCGAGACCGAGCCGGGCCGCGAGGAGCAGGCGCGCCAGATCGCGCGCGAGGCGGAAAAGACCTGTCTCGTCGCCGTCTCGCTCGCGCTTCCGATCGAGACGACCGTCGAGGTGCGAACGGCGCCCGCGCCCGCCTGACCGATCAAGAACCTATCTCGTTAGGGAAGCGCGGTCGAGGCGGTCGAGGCGTGGATGGCAGGGGCCGCAAGAGCCGCGAAGGCGCACTGATAGTGCGGTGAGTGGCTCGGGTGGTTCCTGGCGCCGCGAAACGGCCGCATCGGACGGGCTGGCCTAGCGGGAAAGGTTCTACTAAGTGAGAGCGACGCCGCGGAGCTCGAGCTCTAGCCCGGTTTCCCGCTCGCGGGCATGGATCCAGACCGCCAGATCGCTCGGTCCCTCCTCGCGCGTCCAGAGCGGCGCTTCGATCGTCCAGGCCTGCTCGCCATCAGAGGTCGCGGTGGCGAGAAGCAGAGCGATATCCGGCGGTATGACAGGCGAGGCTCCGTAGTCGATGATCTCCTGCTCGACCCGAGCCGCCGTATCGGACGCGAGTATGTGCGTTTCGATCAACGCCGCCAGCTCGCGGCGTGCAAGCCGGGCGAGAAGCTCCCGCACCGGCTCGTGCAGCGACTCGGGGAGCCAGTCTCCCCGCCTCGGAACGGTCAGGTCGAGCGCCACCTTCTTTGGTAGCTCGGTCTCTACCTTGACCGAGAAGCGCTCGGTCTCGTGCTCGTAGAGGTACCGCAGCGCTCGAGCCGCGTCGACACGATGCGCCGAGGCCTGCCCGAGCGGCGGATCGGCGAAGGTGAGCCTGAACTGGTGCCTGAGCTCGGCGGCGCCGGCGACCGCAAGCCAGCCTCGACCGTCCCAGCGCTCCTCGAGCTGCCCGTAATCGAGACCCACCACCGCTTCGAAGTAGCGGGCTTGAGCGAGCACGTCCTCGCGGCGCAGGACGAGGCGCCCGTCCTCTCTCGTCGGGCCGAAGGCGAACGAGAGCGCCGTCTTCATCCCTTCCTCCACGTTCTCTAGAGCGAGCGCGATCCAGGTTCCGGGGAAAGGCTCACGCCCGGCGAAACAACGCATTCCAATCGAGTCGGGAAACCGCATTGTCTGCGGTTGTACCAGCTCGGGGCCAACTGCGAAAGCGGAGCTTGCGGCACCCACGCAAATAGCGGCCACGGCAAATACACTGGCGGGGTGGCTGGAATGAGTTACGAGGCTGCTGGGGTTTCGCTGACAAAGGCCGAGGAGATCGTCACACGCCTACGCGGCGCCGTCGAGTCCACTCAAACGCGCAGCTCCAGCGGATCCTTCGGAGCCTTCGCCGGTCTATACGCGCTCGACGACAAGCGCCTGCTCGCCGCCTCGACCGACAGTGTCGGGACGAAGCTGATTCTGCAACGAGCGAGCGGACGCCTGCGCTGGGGCGGGATGGATGTGGCCGCTCACTGCATCAACGACGTCCTCACCTCGGGCGCCGAGCCGCTCTTCTTCCTCGACTACGTCGCCGCCGACAAGATCGAGCTCGAGCTCGTGGCGGAGCTGGTGGAAGGTGTGGCGGAGATTTGCCGCGACAGCGGCTGCGTGCTCTTGGGCGGAGAGACCGCCGAGCTCCCCGGTATCTACGCCGAAGGCGAGCTCGACTTCGCAGGTACGTGCGTTGGGCTGGTCGAGCGCGAGCGCCTGATCGACGGCCCTTCCAGCTGTAAGCCCGGCGATGTTGTCCTTGGACTGCGCTCCGCCGGCCTGCACGCGAACGGCTTCACGCTCGTGCGCCGGCTGATCGGCTCGGAGGGTTTCGATCCCGATCTGCTCTTGCCGCCGACTCTCTGCTATCTGGAAGACGTGCGTAGGCTGCGCGAACGAGCCGACGTGCATGCGCTGGCCCACATCACCGGTGGCGGCATCCCAGGGAACCTGGCGCGCGTGCTCCCGCCCGGCGTCGGGGCGCGCATCGAGACCGACTCCTGGCCCCGCGGAGCGGTCTACGACTGGATCACCGAGAAGGGCGTCAGCGAAGAGGAGCAGCGGCGAGTCTTCAACCTCGGTATCGGCTACTGCGCCGTCATTCCCGAAGCCGACGTGGGCCCGGACGATCTCGTGATCGGTAGGCTGGAGCGCGATCTCGAGGGAGTGCAGTTCACGTGATCGGCGTTTTAGTCTCGGGCTCGGGAACTAACCTGCAAGCCCTGATCGACGCCGGCCTGCCGATCGCCTGCGTCGGCTCGAACAAGCCAGGCGTGATGGGACTGGAGCGAGCCGCGAAGGCCGGAATCGAGACCGGCGTCTTCGAGCTCACCAGTTATCCGGGTCGCTCCGCTCGCGATACGGCGCTGGCCGACTGGCTGCTTGGCAGCGGTGTGGAGTGGGTCGTGCTGGCCGGCTACATGCACGTGCTCACGCCTGCTTTCCTGAGTCGTTTTCCCAGGCGCGTCATCAACCTGCACCCGGCGCTACTCCCGTCCTTCCCAGGGGCCCACGCAATCGACGATGCGCTGGCCTACGGAGTCCGCTGGACAGGCGTTTCCGTCCACTTCGTCGACGAGGGAGTCGATACGGGGCCGATCATTTTGCAGGAGCCGGTTGAGGTTAGAAACGACGACAGCGCCGAGGCCTTGGCCGAGCGGATCCATGCCGTCGAGCATCGCCTCCTGCCCGAAGCCGCCCGCCTCTGTCTTGACGGACGAGTACGGTTGGGGGAGAGTTCCCGTCGAGTGATGATCACGTGACCAAACGAGCACTCATCTCCATCTACGACAAGAGCGGGCTGGAGGAGTTCGCGCGCGGGCTCGTCGAGCTGGGCTGGGAGCTGGTCGCCAGCAGCGACACGACCGAGGCACTCAACTCCTTCGGGCTCAAGGCAACGAGCGTCGAGGAGCTGACCAAGTCGCCCGAGATGCTGGGTGGCCGCGTCAAGACACTGCACCCGAGCATCCATGCCGCCATCCTCGCCCGCCGTGATCGCGAAGACGACGTCGCCGCGCTGAGCGAGAACGCCATCGAGCCCTTCGACCTCGTCTGCGTCAACTTCTATCCCTTCGCCAAGGTCGTCGCTCGCTACGGCGTGCGCGAGGAGGATGCGGTCGAGATGATCGATATCGGCGGGCCGACGATCGCCCGCGCAGCGGCTAAGAACTACGCCTACGTCGCGGTCGTCTCACGAGCCGACCAGTACAGCTTCGTCCTGGACGAGCTGCGGCAGTCCGGCGAGCTCTCCGAGGACACGCGCCGGCAGCTCGCCGGAGAAGCCTTCGCGACCACCGCCGCCTATGAATCGGCCATCGCGGCCTGGTTCGCCGATCGCGAGGCCTTCCCCGAGACAATGACCACCACGCTGATCAAGGTGCTCGACCTGCCCTATGGCGAGAATCCACACCAGCGCGGCGCTTTCTACGCCGAAGCCTATGGTCGCCGCCACCTGCTCTCCCGCGTCGAGCAGCTGCACGGGCGCGAGCTCACTTTCAACAACCTCAACGACCTTTCGACGGCGCGTCTGATCATCGACGAGTTCACGTTGCCGGCCTGCGTGATCGTCAAGCAAGCTAATCCCTGCGGAGTCGCTGTCGGGGCCTCGCCGGAAGAGTCCTTCATCAGGGCGCTCTCGGCCGACCCGTCCTCAGCTTACGGAGCTGTCGTCATCCTCAACAGGCCGATCTCGGCCGAGCTCGGCAAAATGCTCTCCGAACAGTTCATCGAAGTTCTCTTCGCGCCGGCTTACGCGCAGAAAGCTATCGACGCCCTGCGCGAGCTCGAGACCCGCGTGCTCACACACTACGAGCGTCGGCGCGGCGACCCATCCGAGAAGGACTACAAGAGAGTGCTCGGCGGTCTTCTGGCGCAGGATCGGGACTGGGGTCTCGAAGATCGCTCGGGCATGGAGGTAGTCTGTGGCGAGATCAGCGAGGAGGCCTGGGGCGACCTGCTCTTCGCCTGGAAGGTCGTCAAGCACGTGACGTCGAACGCCATCGTGATCGCGAAAGGACTGCAGACGATCGGCATCTGCGGCGGCCAGCCGAGCCGGCTCGATGCGGTCAAAGTGGCGATCGAAAGAGCCCGCGAGAATGGTCACGACCTGAGCGGAGCCGCACTTGCCTCGGACTCCCTTTTCCCCTTCTCCGACGGTCCCAAGCTGGTGCTCGAGGCGGGAATCGAGTACATCGTCCAGCCGGGCGGATCGAAGCGCGACCGCGAGTCGATCGAGGCCGTGAATGAGGCCGGAGGCGCGATGGTGTTCACGCACCGGCGCCACCTCAGGCACTGAACCGCAACAGTCGATCTCGCCCGCTGGCATCTCCTCCACGTTGGCGAATAGCTAGCGGTCGGCGGAGCCCGCGAAAGTGAATCCCTCGGTTACTATCTAGGTGTCCCCAGGAGGGGAGTATCCCGACTCGGGCTCCGTCGTCAAGACGGCCGCAAGGCCCGGTGGAGCCGGCCCCCCAGGGGCGAGGGAGAGACCTCCCGACACCAGTAAAAACAATCGGAGGTCACAACACCAATGACCGGATTCATAACTCGCCTCAGAACCTGGCTCCTTATCGCGGCTCTGTCAGGTCTGCTCGTCGCGATCGGCTTCCTGCTCGGCGGAAGCTACATCTACCTCTTCTTTGGCCTGGCCGTGATCATGAACTTCTTCGGCTACTTCTTCTCCGACAAAGTCGCGCTCGCGTCGAGCCGCGCTCAGCCGATCGAGGAGTCGCAAGCGCCTGATCTCTACGCCGATATCCGCGAGCTCACGCAGCGCGGCGAACTTCCAATGCCGCGCGTCTACCTAATCCCCTCCGAGCAGCCGAACGCTTTCGCGACGGGACGGAACCCGAAGCACGCGGCGGTTGCCGTCACCCAGGGGCTCCTGACGCTGATGCCGCGCGAGCAGGTCAAGGGCGTACTTGCCCACGAGCTGTCGCATGTGAAGAACCGCGACATCCTCGTCGCCTCGATCGCAGCGATGATCGGATCGGTGATCACCTGGCTCAGCTACATGTTCATATTCTTCGGCGGCGACAGCGAGAACAACTCGCCGATTGGCGCAATCGGGTCGCTCGTGGCCCTGATTGTCGGGCCGCTCGCAGCGACGCTCTTGCAGCTCGGCATCTCCCGCCAGCGGGAGTACCTGGCCGATGCGAGTGGCGCCAAGCTGCTCGGCCAAGCCGCTCCGCTCGCGAACGCGCTCGAGTCGCTCGAGCGGGCGAGCCAGGCGATCCCGATGCAAGTCAACCCGGCAACCGAGTCGCTCTACATCTCGAACCCGCTCCGAGCCCGTGGTATGTCGAAGCTCTTCTCGACTCATCCGCCGATCGAAGAGCGCGTCCGGCGCTTGCGGGCGATGGATGCCGCACACGGCGTCGCCTAGGCGAGAATAAACGCTCGAGACTACGGCCCCGCCGATGAGGCGGGGCCATTTTTACTCGTCTCCCAGCAATGCCTTCATTCCCCGCTTAGGGCCTATCCCGTTAGGGATACGCGACCGAGGGGGTCGAGCCGTGGATACCAAGAACTCGTCTCGGAATGAAGACCCGTCGACTGGGTGCGATCGGTGGATGCGAGACAAGGGAGCTCGGTTGGGGACGGAGGGGCGCCGGATG
>Ga0066798_10000111_pt1 | contig 44318 bp, 45 predicted proteins | sample PersoiDNA2013203_FD_70961 | JGI IMG/M metagenome (GOLD analysis project Ga0066798, IMG submission 70961) | Permafrost soil microbial communities from the Arctic, to analyse light accelerated degradation of dissolved organic matter (DOM) -... | ecosystem: Environmental > Terrestrial > Soil >... | reverse complement strand
GCCGAAGGCGTCGCTGCCCGCGTCCTGCGCGACATGCTGGAAGATATGGTTCAGGTCCGGGAAGGTTTCGCAGCCCGCTTCCTGGGCGCCGCCCGCCGCGATGCCCCAGACCGAATAGCGGTCTTCGGCCAGCGGCTTGTTCAGGTGGTCGCCGAAAAAAAGTTTCTTGCCGTCGGCGGTTTGCACCGTGGTGAACAGCGCTTCCTCGGCCAGTCCTTGCGCCGCGGCCTGGGCACGCACGGCCGCCTGGCACGCATAGCCGGCCAGGGCGCCCAGCACGCACAGCATCGAATCGACGTGAACGCCCCGCTCGGTTTTCAGGCCGGCGATCAGCCGCTGCGTCACTTTGCGGCTGCCCAGTTTTGCGCCGATCAGGGGATCGGTTTTCGACTGTTCGGCGATGTGCGCGAGCAGGGCCGCTTCGGCGGGATTGTCGGGCATGGCGGAAGAGGTCTGATCGGTCAAGGGATGCCTTTCGAGGTGGATGCCCGGGATTATGCCTCAAAAAGATATCGAAAAAACAATCAGTAGCTGAGCGTGACGAGCGACACCGCCTGGCGCGGCAACTGCATCTTGATCGTCGCGATGCCCTTGCCGGTATCGAGCGTGCTGGCTTGGCCCAACTCGGCCAGTTCGCTGGCCTTCTGCAGCGCGGCGATTTGCGCCGCCGTGGGATTGGTCGGGGCGCCCATGCGCTTCCATGCCGTGTAGGCATTGCCGTGCGTCTCGTCCACGCGGAAGTGGCGCAGCCTGACCCGCTTGGCGGGAATGCCGGTGATGCGCAGCTCCACGGGCGAGCCGGCGTCGATGATGTCGTCATCATGGTAGTTCCACACCATCACCGTGATACCGTGCCTGTCCCGGCTGGCCAGCGCATTGATGTCGGTACGGGCCCCGCGTACGCCGTCGGCCATGATGCGGGCCGCATCGAACGCCTGGTCGCCGCCGACGGCCACCCGTTCGCCGCCCATCTTGCCGAACATGCGGAACACGTTCAGCACAGGCTTGTTGACGCCGTTCGTGGCCAGGTCGCGGAAGCCGGCGAACCAGGGCTGGTCCTCGAATTCGAAGGACCAGTTCACCGCGCCGATCAGGTTGACGCCCCGGCTGGCGGCCAGGTCGTATTCGCGGGCGATGGAGGCGGCCGTATAGCTGGAATACAGGGTGCCGTTGCGGTAGGCATTCTCGGGATTGGTCTGCATGCCACAGGCGGCGCAGCCTTCCGGATCGGATTCGCCGATGATGACGGGGATGCCCTTCAGTTCCGGATACTTCTGCACCAGCGCGAAGCCTTCGTCGAGCCGCTTGAAGTGGGTGTTCATGCCCATCCGGACGACGCCGTCCACGACCTTCGGCGCGCCCTTGGCGTGGAAGGCCACGAAGTCCAGCGGCGAGCCGGTCTTCCCGGTCGCGAAGTTCTTGCCGCGCAAGGCGTGTTCGAGGAAGTCATCCATGAAGCGGCCCGCGCCGGCCGTGTGCGGGCCGCCCATGCGCGCCGTCGGCAGCGCGCGCTTGACGGCGTCGGCCGCGTAGTCGTACATCTTGAAGTATTCCAGCTTCGTGTCCGGCGCGATCAGGTAGTGGCCGTCCGGCTCGTTCCACACTTCCCAATACCAGCTTTCCACTTCCGCCTGGCCGTAGCGCGCCACACTGTGTGTCACCCACTGGTAAATCAGCTCGGCCCACTTGTCGTAGTCGTTCGGCGGCGTCGCCCAACCCGTCATGATCTCCTGGTAGGGCGTGCCCGGCTTCCACTTGTGCTGGTAGGGCTCCGGGCGCTGCGACAGCGCCTTCGGCATGAAGCCGATCTGCGCCAGCGGCTTCATGCCGCGTTCCACGTAGGTGTCGAAGATGCGGTCGATGATGGCCCAGTTGTAGACGGGCTTGCCGTCCTTGTCCTCGCTGTACATATCCGTCGAGCCCCACTTCAGCGCGTGGCTGCCGTCGCCCGACGTCATCAGGTTGTGCGCGCGCACGTAGACGGGAACGGGGCTCAGGGCGGCGATATCGCCCAGCAGCTTCCTGCCATTCGGTGCCGTCGTGTAGTTCGGCTCGTCGTAGCCGAACCAGGCCCAGATGGGCGTCATCGGCCCCGTCACGCGCGCGGCATCGACGGTCAGCTTCACGGATGCGGCAGGAGAGGGAGGCGCGGCAAGGCAGAGCGATGCCGTGGCCGCGAGGCACAGCGAGGTGAATAGTCTCTTCATTATTTTTTTCTCGTGGAACGGGGAGCCGTCGGTGCGACACTAAATCCTGGCGCGGTGGCGGTCCAATGAAACTTGATGCGCTTTCCATACCGGATTGGATATCGGTCGCTGCGCCGGCTCTTGTAGAATCAGGCTGTCTCCGCCCGCCTGGAGGTGCCGCCATGCCGCCGATTGCCTGGGTCCTGTCGCCGCTGCTGCTGTATGCCGCCGGCCTGGGCGTGGCGCTGCTGCGCGGGTGGCGGCCTTCGCGCCTGGCGCTGAATATCCAGCTCAGTCTCCTGCTGATGGGCTACCTGCTGACGACGGCCGGCCTGGGCATCTTCTGGGTCGCCAACCAGCAGCTGCCCGTCTTCGACTGGCACTACCTGTTTGGCTACGGCACGCTGCTGCTGGTGGCCCTTCACCTGTGGTTCAACCTGCCCGCCGTCGCGCGCTGGTGGCGAGGGCCCGCCCGTGCGTCCGCCGGCACGGCACGTCCACCCAGGTGGGGCAGGATGGCGCTGGCGGCCGTCGCGCTGGCCGGCGCCTACCTGGCCGGCGCGGCCCTGCGCGACGAGGTGGCCGCACCGCAGGAGGCAGGGGTCGATCCGGCACTGGCGGCGGTGCTGCGCTTTCACGAGGTTTCGTCGGAATCGCGCGCCGGCGTCTTCGGCCGCGCGCCGGGTATCGACTGGGGCGATGCGCCGCCAGCGTTCAAGCGCTACCCGTCGGCGCGGAAGGTGGCGCTGGGACGCGGCGGCATCGGTGCCACGACCCTGGACGATGCATTGCGGGGGCCGGCGGCCCGTCCACGACTCGGGCTGGCCGAACTGGGCGACCTGCTGCACCTGGGTGCCGGCGTCACGCTGCGGCGCGGCGGCATGGCCTTGCGGGCGGCACCGTCGTCCGGTGGGCTGTTCCCCAGCGAGCTGTATGTGCTGGCGCGTTCGGTGGACGGCCTGGCCCCGGGCGTCTACCACTACGATGCCGATGCCGGCCGGCTCGATGCCATCGGCCCCTTGCCAGCCACCGTGGAGGATGCCGACGCCACCATCGTGCTGACGTCGATCTTTCGCCGCACCGGGTACAAATACAAGAATCGCGCCTACCGCTACGCCACGGCCGATGCCGGGCACCTGCTGGAAAACGTCCGGGTCGCGGCCCACGCAGCCGGCTTGCATGCGCGGCTGTCGCCCCGGTTCGACGAAGCGCGGATCGCACGCACCTTGCGCGTGGACGGCGTCGAGGAAGGCGTGCTGGCGATGATGACGCTGCACCGCCAGGCGGCTGCATCCGAACCCGGCTTGCCGAATTCCTCACCCTTTGCACCTGCACCGTTGGCCCCCGGCGGTCCGGTGACGCAACAGGTGCACCAGGCGACGTCACTGCAGCAGGCATCCCGGCCGGCCGGCGTCGTCGTGCCGCTGCCGCCCCCGCAAAAGGCCGGTGCGCCGGTGCGCGACGTGATCGCCGCCCGCCGCAGCCAGCGTCGCTTTTCGGACGAAGCCGTGCCGCTCGATGCGCTGGCATCCATCCTTGCCGGCATGGACCAGCCGCGCCAGCTGTCCGGTGCCATCCGCATCTCGCTGGTGGTGACCCGCGTGCAGGGCCTGGCGCCGGGCATTTACCGCTACGGTCCGGGCCACGTGCTGACGCGCGTGCGCAGCGGACCGTTTTCCGCGGCTGCGCGGTCGGCAGCACTGGCGCAGCAGGTGATCGGTGATGCGGCCGTCGTGCTGGTGCTGTCGGCGCAGCAGAGCCCCATGCTGGCCGAGGGGCCGCGCGGTTACCGGCACGGCTTCCTGGAGGCGGGAATGATCGGCGAGCGCTGGCTGCTGGGCGCGGCCGCGCGCGGCCTCGGCGCCTGCCCGGTCGGCGCCTTCTACGACGACGAAGCGGCCGCCCTGGTGGGCGTCGACATGCGCCGCGAATGGGTGCTGCACTTCGCCGCGCTGGGCGTGCCCGCCGCTTGATACTGCATCAGCTGCCACGCTGCAGCAGCGTCCTGATCGCCGCATCCATTTCCGCATAACCGCCTTCGCCGACCTGCGTGTGGACGATGCGGCCCTGCTGGTCGATCAGGTAGGCGGCGGGCCAGTACTGGTTGCTGAAGGCCTTCCACGTGGCATAGCCGTTGTCCTGCGCGACCGGGTAGGTCAGGCCGAAGCGCTTGGTTGCGCTGCGCACGTTGTCGGTGCTGCGCTCGAACGGATATTCGGGGGTGTGCACGCCGATCACCACCAGGCCCCGGTCCTTGTAGGCCTCGTGCCAGCGCGCCACGTGCGGCAAGGTGCGGATGCAGTTGATGCAGGAATAGGTCCAGAAGTCGATCAGCACCACCTTGCCGCGCAGGCCCTTCAAGGTCAGCGGGGAGGAGTTGATCCACGTGTCCAGGCCGGCCAGTTCCGGCGCCGGGCCACGGTCGCGCAGGGGCGGCGTCGCGGCTTGCGCGGACGAGAAGGTGAACAGGGCGGCACAGCCGATAACGTTCAGGATGCGGTTCATACAGTCTCCAGGGATAAGTTGGACAGCCACGCGGCTGCCAGGGTGTCGTATTGGAAGTACATGGCGGCGGCCGTGACGACGATCAGCGCGCCGGCGACCTGCCGCACCAGGTGGGCATGGCGGGCAAAGCGGCGCACGCGGGTCTGCGCGTATTGGCCGCCGTAGGCAATGGCCAGCATCGGCAGGGCGGCGCCGAGTGCATACAGGAGCAGCAGGGCGCCGGAGCGCCCGGGGCTGTGCGCGCTGGCCACAAGCGCCAGGATGGCGGCGAACGCCGGGCCGGCGCAGGGCGTCCACACGATGCCCATGCCGGCGCCCACCAGCAGGCCGCCCAGGTTGCCGGTGCCCGCGTGCCGGCCGATATCGACGCCTGCCAGCAGCCTCGATGCGTGCGCCGCCAGCGCTTCGAACGGCCTGGGCCACAGCAGCGAGACGCCGAACACGGCAAGCAGCACGATGGCGGCGCTGCGCAGCGTTTCCTGGGCCAGGCCCAGCGTGTCGGCAAAGGCGCCGAACAGCAGCGCACCGCCGGCGAAAGCCAGCACGAAGCCCAGTGCGATGAAGAGGGGCCGCAACCGCGCGGTGTCGTTGCCGGAGGACGCGGCCCCCAGCAGGATCGGCAGCATCGGCAGGATGCACGGCGCCGCCACGGTCAGCAGCCCGGCTGAGAAGGCCAGCGGCAGGTCGACGGCGATCATTGCATCGCCTCCGCCGCGCGCTGCCAGACCTGGGTGCGGCCCATCGCCGGCGTGCCCTGGTAGGCGTGTACCGTCAACTGGTCCGGCGCGCTGAGTGACAGCAGGCAGTCGTAGGTCTGGCCGTTTTCGCGGTTGTAGATGCGACCCTGCCACTTGCCGCCTTCCACGGGCCGCAGGTCGGAAAGCACCTTCATCCCCAGCGCCGGCTTGTCGTCGGCCGGCTGCATCGGCTGGCCGGTGGTGGCCATCATCGAGCGGTCGCCTAGTACCTTGACGACGGTGCCGCACAAGGCGCCGCCGCAGGGGGCGATTTCCACTTCGAGGTTGCCGCTTGCTGTCACCCAGCGGCCCGTTTCGTCCGCATGGGCCAGGCTGGAGAAGGTGACGACTACGGCGACGGTGGCGAAGGCAAGGCAGGCTTTGAATCGTTGCATGGCGGGACTCCCGGTAACGTTGCCGGCCACGGCGGCCGGTGATGTCATTAGGCGCCCGGTAGTTGTCCGCAATGTGTCGGCGCCGGCCCCGTCGTGCAAGCGCATGTATCCGGCGCTGCTACGGATACATTGCGACATAAATGAGTGCAAGCCGCGCTTCCGCCCGGTGCCGGAAATGGGCTATAAAGCAGGGTATGACCACGCCCGACCTGCCCGACCATATCGCCATCGTCGACGACGACCGCGAAATCCGCGAGCTGCTCGCCACCTACCTGCGCAAGCACGGCTTCAAGGTGTCGCTGGCGGCGGACGGCCGCCAGCTGCATGCGCTGCTCGAACGCGACGCCATCGACCTGGTGGTGCTGGACCTGATGATGCCGGGCGAGGATGGCCTGGCCGTGTGCCGCACCCTGCGGGCAGGGCGCCACCAGGGCTTGCCGATCCTGATGCTGACGGCGCGCGACGAGGAGGCCGACCGCATCCTCGGCCTGGAAATGGGCGCGGACGACTACCTGACCAAGCCTTTTGCTGCGCGCGAGCTGATGGCGCGCATCCGCTCCGTGTTGCGCCGCACGCGCATGCTGCCGCCGAACCTGCGCGTGAGCGAACCGGCCAGCGTGATCCGCTTCGGCGACTGGCGCCTGGATACGACGGCACGGCACCTGCTCGATGCCGGCGGCACGATGGTGGCGCTGAGCGGCGCCGAATACCGCCTGCTGCGCGTGCTGCTCGACCATCCGCAGCGGGTGCTGAACCGCGACCAGTTGCTGAACCTGACGCAGGGGCGGGGCGTCGACCTGTTCGACCGCTCGATCGACCTGCTGGTAAGCCGCCTGCGGCAGCGGCTGGGGGACGGCGCGCGCGAGCCGCGCTACATCAAGACCGTGCGCAACGAAGGCTATGTGTTCTGCGCCGCCGTCGAACCGGCGCCATGAGCTTGCTGCCGCGCTCCCTGTTCGGCCGCCTCGTGCTGATCCTCGTATGCGGCCTGCTGGCCGCGCAGGCATTGACGTTCGCGCTGATCTGGTACGAGCGTGCGCGTGCGTCGCAATCGATGATGCTGGGCTACCTGGGGCGCGACGTCGCCAGTTCCGTCGCCATGCTGGAGCGCCTGCCGCCGGGCGAGCGGGCCGGATGGCTGGCGATGCTGGAGCGCCGAACCTACCGGTATCGCCTGGGCGCGGTAGCAAGCAGCCACGCCCGCACGCCGGTGTTCGACGACCCGGCCGGTGCCAGCGTGGCGCACAGCCTGGGTCCCGGCTATCGTGTCGAAGTCGAAGGCGGCGTTGCCGACGCCCAGCGGCGCCTGCACCTGCGCCTGCGCGACGGCACGCCGCTGGCCATCGAACTGGCGCCGGCCGGCATGCCGTTCGCCCAGTGGTTGCCCGCGCTGCTGGCCGCGCAACTGGGCTTGCTGGGATTGTCGTGCTGGTGGGCCGTGCGCCTGGCCACGCGGCCGCTGGGGCAGCTGGCGCAGGCGGCCGAGGCGCTGACGCCGAACCAGGGCGCGTCGCCCCTGCCGGAGCACGGTCCCGTGGAAGTGGCCCAGGCGGCCCGCTCCTTCAATGCGATGCAGGCCCGCATCGCCGGCCACCTGCAGGAACGCACGCGCATGCTGGCCGCCATCGCGCACGACCTGCAGACGCCCGTCACGCGCATGCGCCTGCGCACGGAACTGATGGATGACGACGCAGAGCGCGACAAATGGCAGGCCGACCTGGCCGAGATGCAGGCGCTGATCCAGGAAGGCATCGCCTATGCCAGGAGCGCGCATGCCGCCGCCGAGCCGGCCGTACGCTTCGACCCGGATGCGCTGCTCGACGCGCTGGCGGCGGACTACCGCGATGCGGGACAGCCGGTATCGGTCGAAGGCGCCATCGGTACGCCATTGCTGTCGCGGCCCCAGGCACTGCGGCGCATCGTCACGAACCTGGTCGACAATGGCCTGAAGTTCGGTCACGGCGTGACGATCGATGCGGGCAGGGAGGAAGGGCGCGTGTCGATCGCCGTGCTCGATCGCGGACCGGGCATTCCGGAGGACCAATTGGCGGCGGTGCTGCAGCCGTTCTACCGCCTCGAAGGCTCGCGCAATGCCGCCACCGGCGGCAGCGGCCTGGGGCTGGCCATCGCCCACGAGCTGGCGCTGGCGCTGGGCGGCACGCTGACGTTGTCGAACCGGCCCGGCGGCGGGCTCAGTGCCCGGCTGGCATTGCCCTTGCAGGCAGGGTGATCACGCGGCCGCCGCCTGCCACTGGCGCAGGCCCCGGATCGCTTCCTCCTTGTTCTTCGCCTCGATCTCGATCCACGGCGCCTGGGCGTAGGCGGCCGGCATCGTCTCGATCAGGTCCGAATGCTGGCGGTCGTTGAAGGCGGTGCGGCCGTTGGAGATATGCACCAGCTGGTGCTCCGGCACGGCCCACGTGCTGCGGGCCTTGGCCAGCATCTCGGCGATGCTGGGGTGGTCGTAGCTGTCCAGCTTCTCGTGCACGATGTGGTGGTGCGCATCGAGCACCATCGGCACGCCGCTGCGCACGCAGATATCGTAGATCTCTTCGGCGCTATAGGCGTATTCGTCGTTCTCCAGGCCCAGGCGGCAGCGGATCGCGTCGGGCAGCGCGGCGATATTGGCGACCAGGGCGTCGGCCCGGTCGGCCTTGCCGCCGTGGATCTCCAGCAGCGCCCACGGCGTGCGCGGCTGCGCCAGCAGGTCCATGATGTCCGCATGCATCTGCAGGATCTTGACGCTGTTCGCCACCACGCCGGCCGAATCGGAACTGAGCACGACGAACTGGTCCGGATGCATGACCAGGCGGATGCCCCGCTCCAGCGCCCGTGCCCCGGTGCGCGCCAGGGTCTGGGCGAAGGTGGCCAGCAGGTCGCGGCCGATCGGCTCGTCGGCGAAGGGGAAGATCGACGACGGCATGCGGTACAGCGCGATATTCTCTTCCTCGCAGTAGCGCAGCGCCCGGTCCAGCACCTGGATATTCGAGCGGTACAGTTCATCGAGCAGCTTCTGCTGCGATTCGAACGAGTGCTCCAGCAACCGCTTGCGTGTGATGGTGCGGTAGCGAACGTCGTTCGACACGGTGATGCAGACGAGGCCGAGGTGGGGTGGCATGGGCATGGATCTCTAAGTCGAGGGCTGATGGTAGCGATTCATCCAGCACGGCAGCGCACCGGTGGGCGCGCCGCCGGCCGGCGAATCTGGTTATTCTCATATCGTCAAAATGGGAGGAAGCCGTGCAACGCACCCTGATCGTCATCGGATTGCTGATCGCCGCCATCGGCCTGGCCTGGCCGTGGCTGGGCAAGCTGCCGCTGGGCCGGCTGCCGGGCGATATCCATATCGTCCGCGAGGGCAGCAGTTTTCACTTCCCCATCGTCACCTGCATCGTCGTTTCGATCGTCGTGTCGGTGCTGATCTGGCTGTTCCGGCGCTGACCTGGCTCGGCGCTGACCCTTAGCCGGCCCGCCTGCACCGCTCCGAACAGAATTTCACCTGTTCCCAATCCCGTTCCCACTTCTTGCGCCATGCAAAAGGCAGACCGCAGTGCGCGCAGGTCTTGGTGGGCAGGTCGGCTTTCTTCCGCATTTTCATTGACGGTATTCTCCCTCAAACGGCGCTATCGCCGGGTCACGAACCCGGGTCATCCAGGCGCATCGCTTCACTTGTGAACAGGCAACCGGATACCGGTGGGGCAAGGTGCGCGGGTGACCATGATTTCCGCATGCAATCTTCCTTATGTCCGTTTCCGCACCGAACGCTTGCATGCCCGGTCGTATGCTTCGGGGTAAGACTCAGCTGTAACACGCTGGTCTGCAGGAATGTCCGGGCCCCCGTCGGTCTGGCGCCTGGCCTATCCATAGAAGAACGATCATGCCTACCATCATCACCACCCCCGGTCCAAACGACGAGACACCGCCACCGCCGAAACGCAAGCGCCGGACCCCGCCCTTGTCGCTCGCCGCTTGGAAGCAATTCATCAGCGTGGCCAAGCCCTACTGGCTGGGCGAAGAGAAACGCAAGGCGTGGTCGCTGCTGGTCGTCCTGATCGTCCTGATGCTGGCTGAGACGCAATTTGCCGTCATGCTCAATAACCAGGCCGGCGAAATGACGTCGGCGCTGGCAGCGAAGAATGGCGACCGCTTCTGGAACTCGGTCCACGCCTGCCTGCTCGTGCTGGCGTTCGCAGTACCGGTCTACGCGTTTTACTATTACATGCGCGATTTGTTCGGCAACCACTGGCGCCGTTGGCTGACGGGCCGTTTCCTCGACGGTTACCTGAAAGAGCGCAAATATTACGAGCTGGGCTCGGACAATGAAATTGACAATCCGGACCAACGCATCAGCGAAGACATCAATACCTTCACGGGCAGGTCGATCCACTTCCTGCTGATTTTCCTGGGCTCGATCATGCAGCTGGTGGCATTCAGCGCCGTGCTTTGGTCGATTTCGCACCTGCTGGTGGGCGTACTGGCGATTTATGCCCTGCTGGGCACGGCGGTAGCCTTGTACGTATTCGGCAATCCCTTGATCCACCTGAATTTCTGGCAGCTGCGGCGCGAGGCGGATTTTCGCTTCAGCCTGATGCGCCTGCGTGAAAACGCGGAAAGCATCGCCTTCTACCGGGGCGAGGCGCAGGAGCGTGCCCATATCGACAGCAAGTTCGACAAGGTATTCCATAACTTCGCCAGGCTGATCAAGAAGCAGCGCTCGCTGAACCTGTTCCAGCGCACCTTCAGCCAGCTCACCCTCGTGCTGCCTGGCGTGATCCTGGCCGAACGGGTTCTGTCGGGCGAACTGGAAGTGGGCCGGGCGATCCAGGCTGCAGGCGCCTTCACTGCCGTGCTGGGCGCCGTGGCCGTCATCGTCGACAATTTCGAGAGCCTGAGCCGCTTCGTGGCCGGCATCGGCCGCCTGCAGGCATTGTCGAACCTGGTGCTGCCAGGTACGGCACCGGCCGCCTCTGTTGAAGAAGCGCATCCGCGCATCCAGAAGCGCCCAGGCAAGCACCTGGCGCTGGAAGCCGTGACCTTGCACCCGCCCCGGTCGGACCGCGTATTGATCAAGGAGCTGACCCTGGCCTTGAAACCGGGCGACGCGCTCTTGATCACGGGCGACAGCGGCTGCGGCAAGAGCTCGCTGCTGCGCGCGATTGCCGGCCTGTGGCACACCGGTAGCGGCGTCATTCACCATCCACCCGTGGAAGACTTTTTCTTCCTGCCCCAGCAGCCCTACCTGCAATCGGGCACCTTGCGCAGCCAGCTGATCTACCCGAGCGCGCAATCAGAGCTGAGCGACGAGCAACTGCTGGCCATCCTGGAACAGGTACACCTGCCGCATCTGGCCAAGCGCGTGGGCGGCCTTGGTGCCGTGCACGATTGGGAAAAACTGCTGTCCGTGGGCGAGCAGCAACGCCTTGCCTTCGCACGCGTGCTCGTGCACGAACCGACCATCGTCATCCTGGACGAAGCCACCAGCGCCCTCGACAGCGGCAACGAAGCATCGCTGTACCAGCGCCTGCGCGAAAGCGGGGCCACCTTGATCAGTATCGCGCACCGGCCCGCCGTGCTGCAGCACCATACCCACGTGCTGCATCTGATGGGGGAGGGAGCCTGGAAGGTGCATGCGGCAGGCGATTTCCGGTTCGATGCCGATATTGTCGATGCAAGCAGCAGCGGCATCGCCAAGCCGGTACAGGGGCTGAGGGTGGTTACGGCAGGATAGCAGTGCGCGCTTCGCGCCCGTTATCGCACAGCCTCCGCGACTTCCTGGCGCCAATCAGGCAACGGGAATGGCGTAGCGCATCCGGGAACGTTCGGAAAGCGGATCGAAGCTGGCGTCGTAGATTTCCAGGTCGGGACCGCCGCCATGGCGGTAGCCGGACTGGCATAGCCAGCTCGAATAGATGAAATCGACGGTCCGGTCGACCAGCTTGCCAAGGCCGCGGTGCAGGAAGGTCGCATAATTCGCTGCCGGGATCTCGATGCGGTGCATGCCCTCCGGGATCGAATCGACCTGCCGTACTTCGATGGCGGCATAGTACGCGAGTTCGTCAGAGTCTCCCGCGACCGGCAATATCACGCCATAGCAGCATGCCCGTACAGCATGTTCCACCTCCGCCAGGCGCGCGGTAAAGGATGCCCAAAGGGGCGGAAGTTTTTCGCCCAGGTTGTTCTTGTCGGAGTCGCTGCCATAAAAACGCGTATGCATCCCGACCAGCAGCATCGCTGGCCGCTTGTGCAGCACGGGCGCCGCCTCGATATTCCGGTTGATGTGTCGCAGAGAGTCCGCGTCCATTTTCAGCTTGCGCACGATCAGGTTGCGCCGCCCGCGCCGCCGGAATTCATTCGGCGTCAAGGCAAGGCGTTCCTTGAATGCCCGGGTAAATGCTTCCTGGCTGCTGTAGCCAGCCAGGATTGCAATATCGAGAATGCCGGTGCGGGTTTCCAGCAGTTTTTCCTGCGCCCTGGCGAGGCGGCGCGCGCGGATATAGTTCTTCAGCGTTTCCCTCGTCACGGCCTTGAAAATGCGCTGGTAATGCCACTGGCTCAAGCCCGCCTCGCGCGCCACCGCTGCCAATGTCATGTCTTCATCGAGATGCGCTTCGATGTAGTCGATGCCGCGCTGTAGTTGATCCAGGTAGTCCAATCGCACTCCTCCGCACGTGGGAAAGTCGGATATCAGGTATCGAAAAAGCCTTTTACCGTCATGAGCCGGCCCGCTTCATTGTAGTGACCGATGCTGACGCCGTCGCCGATGACCTTGCCGTGTGCGTCGAGCATATCCCACTGCGCGACACTGTGCCCGTCGTGAAAGCGGAAGCGGCGGGTGGCAAAATGACCGCCCGGTACCTGCTGATGGAATTGCGCCATGTAGCCGATCAGGGCTTCACAACCGTCGACCGTGGTCAGTGGGTCTTGATAGGAACATTCGGGCGCCAAGCTGGCCCCGAGCAAGGCACGCCTCGTCTCGACATTTCCCGCCTTCCAGGCGGAGGTATAGGTTTCCCAGATTTGCTGGGGATCGATTTTGGTGGTGGGCATGGCGAAATTTCCGGTTGATTGGTCACGCAGGCATGATGCGCCGGGCCGGCGCGCCAGTTTTGATATTTTGTGCTGCCAAGGAGCAGCGACAGCAATGGCATCGGCAGCGGGGAGTCTGCAAAATCAGGCACGCCACCAGAGGTGACGGTTTGTTTGCTGCTCAATTCCTGGTGGCCCGGGGCGGAATCGCGCTATCTGCACAAGGATTTTTAATCGTCGGTCGGGAAGGGGGCGGTGCGCATCGCGTGGTCGACCTGTTTCTCCGCAGCGTCCGGCAGCGGCCCCAGGACACTGGGGGCGATCTGAAGTTCCAATTTTTTTCGAAACGCGGCGGTGGCCAGGAAACCATGACAGGCTCATCGAAAGAGCACGCGGACAATTCGCAATCGCGCCTTGCTATCGGGCGCCCGCTGTCTAAGATGGAAAGAGTCCTTGGGGTGGCGCCTGGGGATTTGCGACAACCGCCGGGGCAGCCTGGCAGCCCGTCTTGCGGGCCACGCCATGTCCAGGCGGACTCGCACGAGCACACTGCATGAAGGCTGTTTGCCTGCCGTCCAACGTCAGCTGCGGCCACAGCAAGCACTGCCAGCGCGGCCTGTCCGCGTATGGCCTGCGGGCGAACGAGCCGGGCACTGCCGGCGGCGCCTTCGGTGTTGCTGACATGGGCCACGGCCGGGCGATCGGTTGAACATCCGTGGGTGCCACGGCGCACTTCATGGTCCTGCCACGTACTGTTTTTTTCAACGCACGGGGAGCTGATAATGGAAGCACTGAAGGCGGGCGCGCGCGCTCCGGAATTTGAACTGCATGCCACCCCCGACCAGCGTATAAAACTCTCGGATCTTCGCGGCCAGCGTGTAGTTCTCGCGTTCTATCCGGCCGACTGGAGTCCGGTCTGCGGCGACCAGCTGGCACTCTACAACGAGCTGCGCGACGAGTTCGCGAAACACAAGGCCATGTGCATCGGCATTTCTGTCGACGGCGCCTGGTGCCATGCTGCCTTTCGCGAGAATCGCGGCTACAAACTTTCGCTGCTGTCCGACTTCGAGCCCAAGGGCCAGGTTGCGCGCGACTACAGCGTGTACCGGACCAAGGAAGGGGTGAGCGAACGGGCCTTGTTCGTCATCGATGAGGAAGGCGTGATTCGCTGGACTTATGTTTCGCCGATCGGCATCAATCCGGGCGCCGCCGGCATCCTCAAGGCGCTGGAAGAAATGGATGGGAGTACATCATGAGTTTAGCAAAGCCAGTCGACGAAAAAGACCACTTGCTGGGACCGGCAGATGCGCCGGTGACACTGGTCGAGTATGGCGATTTCCAGTGCCCGCACTGCCGGGCGGCGCATTTTTATTTGAAAAACGTGTTGGCGACGATGGGCAACGATATGCGTTTCGTGTTTCGCCACATGCCGCTGGCTCAGATCCATCCGATGGCGCAACTGGCGGCAGAGGCAGCCGAGGCGGCGGGCGCGCAAGACCAGTTCTGGCCCATGCATGACGCGATCTACGAGCACCAGGACCTGCTCAGCCCAGCGCTGCTGACGAGATTGGGGCAGCGCCTCGGGCTCGCCATGCAGCGCTTTACCGATGATGTGGGATCGCACCGCTTCCTTCCCAAGGTGAAGGAGGACTTCATGAGCGCCGTGCGCAGCGGCGCGGCGGGCACGCCATGCTTTTTCATCAACGGCGAGCCGTATGAAGGCAGCTTCGACGACGAGTCGCTGATCGACGCACTGCGTTTTGCCGCGCAGGCGAGCGCCGCGCATGTAACGAAGGGGCACCATGTCCCGGGGCCGAGGGCACACTGACTGCGGCAGCGTGGGCACGCCGGGTGTGCCCACGCTACTCGGTCCGCCTGACGTCTGGCGAACGCTGGCGCTTCGCCTGGCCATTCAGCAAGGAAGCTCGGGTTGGACGCGGGAACGGGCATGTGTCTAAACGCCCTCAGCTTGAGGAAGATCAAAGAGTCGCGATGCCGGCCCGTGCGCGACGCCGCCGCTTTTTTTAATCAGCGAACACAGCATAGCCGTGAAGGAGGCATCATGAAACGTATCATCGCAGTCTTAACAATGTCGGCTGTACCCCTCTGGGTAGGCGTTGCATCGGCAGCACAAGCTCCCGCCGCTCCAGTCGCTGGCAGGGCGCCCCTGGGGGTCACCGTGATCGAGATGGAAGCTGTCGTCGTCGGGTGGAGCGCCAAGCACAACCTGCTGGGCAAGACGGTGGTCAATGACAAGAACGATAAGATCGGCAAGGTCGACGACCTGATCATTTCTCCAAGCAAGGATGGCAACACGCCCGCCGCCTCGTTTGCGATTATTGGCGTGGGTGGCTTCCTGGGTATCGGCAAACGGGACGTTGCCATTCCGACGCAGCAGTTGAAGATCCATGATAAACAGCTGACGTTGCCTGGGGCGACAAAGGATGCAGTGAAGGCCTTGCCACCGTTTGTGTACCAGGGCAAGTAAGCCTGCGCCAGGCTTACTGCGAACCATGTTCCGCCGGCAGGAAGGCGAGCTGAACGTGAACGGCACCGGACGCCGATGCCATGTGCATTTTACTCAGGCATTCACGTTCACCACCAGCCGGCCACGCACCTTCCCGGCGAGCAGCTCCGGCTGCGGACGAGAATATCTTGAGACGACATAACGCGCGGGGGTGAGTTCATGGCAGGCATGCTGACACCGAACCGGACGGCCAGGCCAAGCGATTCCAGAGGATTTCAACGAATGTTTGCGCCGGATCGGCTGACACTCGGCGTGTTCTTCCCGATCGAGGCTTTCTCCGGCGACCAGCCGACGATGCTGGGCCAGGAACGCCTGGCCCGCCGCGCCGAAGAGCTTGGATACGCTGCGCTGTGGTGCCGCGACGTTCCGCTGCGCGACCCCACCTTCGGCGACGTGGGCCAACTGTACGATCCGTGGGTCTATCTCGGCTGGATCGCGGCGCAGACCAGCGAGATCGCGCTGGCCACCGGCGCCCTGGTCCTTACCCTGCGCCACCCACTGCATACCGCCAAGGGCGTGGCATCGGTCGACCGGCTCTCGGGCAACCGCCTGGTCCTCGGCATTGCCTCGGGCGACCGGCCGGTCGAGTTCCCGGCCTTCGGTGTCGATTTTGAACAGCGTTCCGCCCTGTTCCGCGACAACCTGCGCGTCGTGCGCACCGTCCTTGCCGAGGATTTTCCGACACTCCAGTCGTCCTACGGCACGCTGGCCGGGAGCGCGGACCTCGTGCCCAAGCCGATCACGCCCGTGCCGATGCTCGTCACCGGTCATAGCGGGCAGCCGCTGGACTGGATCGCGAAATATTCGGACGGATGGATCACCTACCCGCGTGGACTCCAGCGCCAGGCCGAGGTCGCGGCGCACTGGCGCGCCGCGGTCGGAACCGCTGCGCCCGGCGTGTTCAAGCCGTTCGTGCAATCGTTCTATGTCGACCTGAGCGACGATCCCGACGCGGCGCCAACGCCGATCCACCTGGGCTTTCGGGGCGGCCGGCATTTTGTGCTGCAATTTCTCGAAGCGGTACGCTCGATCGGCGTCAATCACGTCATCCTTAACTTCAAGTACGGCGCGCGCAACGCCGGCGACGTGCTCGAAGAGATCGGCAAGGAGATCCTGCCGCAGTTGGCTGCATCCCAGCCCTGAGTCAGACTGGGGCAGGGGCCGGCGTTACCCGGACTGCGAAGTGTATTGGTGCCGAAGGCGGCTTCTCAAAACTGTTCCGTCGTTTCGGCACCTTCCGCGATCAATTCCAGTCCTGACGTGTAGCCCAGCCACGATAGGCTCTGTTCGCGGCACAGAAATGGGGGAGAACGGTTGCGAGGGAAATGAAGGTAACTCAGCTTGGACTGAATTGCCCCAAACATGGTTACATGGTGTTCCCTCCGAAGTGATCCTTGTCGGCGGCATGCAGTTCCCAAGGGGCGCCGAATACGATTAAGTACATTGATACGACGTAACTCTAGATTGCGTATCGGGCTATGGGGGGCAGTTCCTTGTGCCAGTGCTACCGGTGCGGATGACTAAGACCAGGATTAGGAGGCAGGCAAACATCATGGCTACAGCAAAACTTGATAAAGCGGCATGGCAGAAAACTTTTGATCAGATGTCGAAATCGCTGCTGGTCGGCAAGCAGGTCGAAATCGAGGTGTTAGGGCTGGATATGGGCGCCCAGATCGAGCAGGAGTGGATTCAATTGCTGGGGATTACTTACGACCCCAAGGGCGATCTCATCGAAATTCTCGTCGAAGGCCTCGATCACCTGATCCCAAAGCCGCGCGAAGTCTGGGTCGATCATGGCGCCATCGGACTGGTCAGCATCGAAGTGGTCGACGCCGACGATGTGCGCCAGATTATCCGGCTGCGCGAGCCGCTGATGCTGCCCTCCCCGTGAGCGCGGGCGGCAGATGACGATCCAGGCTGGCGCCAAGACCTGATGCTGCGCCGGCTCAAGTCTCCTCGTCCAGCATCACGCGTTCGCCCTCGGCGCGCCGATCGTAGCAGCTGTCGTAGCAGCTGAACTGGCTGCCCTGATCAGAATGCGCCCACCGCGCACACCACTCTGGCCGCTTCCCCGCCGAGCACGCGGTATTCGCCCTCAAGTGCGCCGGCGCTCTGGCGCGCCTTGGTGTCGGTCGCGCCCCTGTGGCGCGCGTTTCGGCGGGATCGCGTTGCCGGCGAGCTTCCTTCGCCGACCAGGCAGGCACCCAACGAAATCCAGCCGGTCATCGGCTTTCGCCGCCGGATTGGTGACGACGATTCCGACATGCTGGCTTCGAGTGCTTCCAGCAGCTGCTCACGTAAAGTATCCTTCTCGCCGCCTCATTGGCTTTGGAACTGGGGAAGCACGAACTCGGTGAGTTCCTGCCATGCGTGCCAGCCGGGGCAGGGGCGGCTGGCTCGGCAGTTGGGCCGGCACCGGCTGGACACTTGAAGTGCCGGAAGCCGGCCGCATGTCGCTAAAAGGCGCATCGTCATGACAGGAGATGAGCAAAAGGCCAGCATGGTATCTTCGAAGGAAACATCGCGTGGCTGGGCCGTCAACGGCTAGGGCGGCAAGCTTGGGTTAATGGATGAGCCCTTCCCGGCAATGCAGGATCAGACGACAGGAGCAATCATGCGCAAGACCAAATTTCCCTCGGGCGAGGAAGTGCCTGTACTCGGACAGGGCACCTGGGGTTTGGGGGAACGTCCCGAAAACCGCCAGAACGAAATCGACGCGCTGCGGTTCGGTATCGACATCGGCATGACACTGATCGACACGGCAGAAATGTATGGCGACGGCGCCGCCGAAGAATTGATTGGCAAGGCGATCGAAGGGCGCAGGGAACAGACCTTCATCGTCGACAAGGTGCTTCCCCACAATGCGACGCGGAAAGGAACCGTCGGGGCCTGCGAGAAAAGCCTGCGACGCCTCAAGACCGACCGCATCGATCTGTACCTGTTGCACTGGCATGGCGCGGTACCGCTGGCGGAAACGCTGGCCGGTTTCGATGATCTGCTACGCGCCGGAAAAATTCGCTACTGGGGTGTGAGCAATTTCGATGTGCCGGAGATGAAGCAGGTCGCCAGGCTGTCGGACGGGGCGGCGGTTGCAAGCAACCAGGTGCTCTACAACCTGACCCGGCGAGGCATCGAATACGACCTGATGCCATGGTGCGAGCAGCATGAGATTCCGATCATGGCGTACTCGCCCCTGGAGCAGGGCCGCCTGATGGGGGACCCTGAGATTCGGCGCATCGCCGATGAACATTCCGCCACGCCGGCCCAGATCGCCCTGGCCTGGGTGCTGCGCAAGGAAAACCTGATCGCGGTCCCGAAGGCCAGCACGCCCGGGCATGTCAAGCAGAACCGGGTCGCGCTCGACATTCATCTGACGCCGGACCAGCTTACCGCGCTGGACCGCGTGTTCCCGCCGCCCGACCACAAAATGCCGTTGGAAATGATTTGAGCCGGTACGCCCGAATCCAACGGCGACGTCTTCGGTAGAGCCGGCACACTGTCCCTGTCCCAAGGTAAGACAGGTCGCCCTACGCATCAATATGGTGGGCCCAGCGCGGGTGCCGCTCGGCATGGGCGCGCATCGCCTTCAGTGCCCGCAGCGAGCGCTCGAGCTTGCAGTAGGGGTCGCCGCCTTCGTCCCAGCCCAGATAGCCCAGCATGCCCGTGTAGCCGAGGCGGTGCAGCAGCGCAATCACCGCGAAGTTATCCATTTCCCCGGTGTCCAGCGGTTCGATGGTTGCGACCTGGCCAAATCCGAGCGGGCTACGGCGGCTGCCGGAGAGGTTTACCTGCTGCAGGTAAGGCAGCGCTTGCTTGAGCAGCGGCGCCAGGCCGGCCCCCTCGACTGCGTACCAGTGGTAGCCGCAGAACACGACGCCCAAATTCGGGTGCGCCAGCGTCGCGCACAGCCGGATCGCGTCGCCAAACTTCTCGACCCAGAACGACAGGTGGTGATACAGCAGGATCTGGATGTGGCGCGCCGCCGCGATGGCCAGCGCGAGCTGGAGCCATGCCGCCACCGGCGCGTCGCCCGCAGGGTCGGACGGGCGCAGGTGGGGAGTGGCGCTCCGGATCGCGAGTTGAACCGTGGATCCCTCGGGCATGGTCTCGAGCATGGTCAGGATGCCGCTGTTGCGCGGATCCTGTTCGCCCAGCGCCAGGTTCAGCACCACGTACACGCCGGCCGGATCGATGCCAAAACGCGACTTCATGCTCGCCAGTTGCTCCGCCTGCGCCCAGTTGCGGCCGTCCCATACCGACAGCAGCATCGCATCGTAGCCGACCGCGCGGCTGATCTCGCAGCAGTCCTCGAAGTGGTACACGCCCATCGAACTGTAGAACGCAAAGTCCATCGCATAATATTTCTGTTCCACTTGATTGCTCCCGTCCTTGCCCATCACACGAACCTGATGCCGCTATCCTCCAGCGGCAGCGCGCGAATCCGCTTTCCGGTCAGCTTGTAGATGGCGTTGCCGATCGCCGGCGCCACCAGCGGCACGCCTACTTCGCCCAGCCCGCCCGGCTGTTCGGTGCTGGCGATCTGGATCACTGTGACTGGGGGAACTTCATTCATGCGCGGGATCGGAAAGTCGTGGAAGTTGGTCTGCTCGACGCGCCCGTCCTTCAACGTCACCTTGCCGCGCAAAGCGTTGATCAGGCCGTTCAACACGCCACCCTCGAGCTGCGCGACGGCCTGGTCCGGATGCACCACGATGCCGCAATCGGCAGCGATCCAGAGCCTTTCCAGCTTCACCTTGTCGGGGCCGCCGGACACGGCCGCCGCCACCGCGACATAGCTGTCGTAGCACTCCATCGACGCGATGCCGACCGCGTGCCCTGGTTGCGGCCCGGGGCTGTAGGCCGCCTCGTGCGCGACCCGTTGCAGCACTGCCTGCTGGCGCGGCAGTTTCTGCAGCAACGCCAGGCGCAGCGCCAGCGGATCAGTGTTGGCTGCATGCGCCAGTTCGTCCATGAAGCTCTCGATCGCCCAGGCGTTGTTGGCGTTGCTGACCGAGCGCCAATAGCCGGTCCGGATCCCGACATCCTGGATGATGGTGCGCATCATGAGATTGGGAATGTCGTAGGTCAGGTTCTTGACGCCTTCCACCATGAAGTCGTCAATGCCGTCCTTCACCGCCAGCGGGAACATGCGCGACGTAACCGACGGCGAAATCATGGTGTGCGTGAAGTACACCAGGTTGGCGCCGTCGATGGCGGCGCGCATCACGTGCAGGCTCGGCGGTCGGTAGAAGTCGTGCGTGGTGTCGTCCTCGCGCGACCAGATCAGCTTGACCGGCGTGCCGGGTACGGCCTTGGCGATCAGAACCGCCTGCGGTACGAAGTCCACGTCCAGCCGCCGTCCAAACCCGCCGCCGATGAATTGCGCATGGATCCGCACCTGCTCCGGCTTGACCCCGGCCGCCCTGGCCGCCGCGTCGCGCGCACTTTCCGGAGCCTGGGTACTGGCCCAGACGTCGACGCTGCCGTCCGAGCCCAGGCGCGCGAGGCAGTTCTGCGGTTCGAGCGTCGCGTGCGCCAGCATCTGGACCCGGTAGGTCGCCTCGAGCCTGGTGGCCCTGGGCAGCACCGCCGACGCGTCACCGACATTCTTGACGATCGCGAAGTGCGGGCTTTCCCTGGCATGCTCGAGGGTGGCGTAAATGGCGGCGGTATCGAGCCTGGCAGCCGGACCTTCATCCCACTGAATATTGAGGTCGTTCAGCGCCGACCTGGCGTTTCATTAGGAGTCGGCGACCACCGCGACACCATCACCGATGTTGACGACCTTGCGTACCCCCGCCCGCTTCTCGGCCGCGCTGCCGTCGAACGAAGCGACCTTGCCGCCGAGGACCGGACACGGGGTCACCGCGGCATACAGCATGCCAGGCTGGGCAACGTCGATCCCAAACACGGTCTGCCCGCGCGCCTTGTCGCCGCCATCGAGGCGCTGCAGCGGCTTGCCGATGACCGTAAACTGGTCGACCGGCTTGAGCGCCACCTGCTTCGGCGGCGCCAGCTTCGCCGCGTCGGCGGCCAGTGCGCCGTAGGCCAGGCGGTCCGAGCCATGCACAACGTAGCCGTTCTCGGCGCGGCATTCGGTGGGCGGTACCTTCCATTGCACGGCGGCGGCGCCGACCAGCAGCATGCGCGCGGCGGCGCCGGCCTCGCGCAGCGGGATCCAGGCGTCGCGCGTACTGGTGCTACCTCCCGTCATCTGGGCGCCGCCGAGCAGCTTGTTGCCGTAGATGGCAGGATTGACTGGCGCATGGACCAGGCTGACGTGGCGTGGATCGACCGCCAGCTCCTCGGCCACCAGCATCGTGAGTGCGGTGTACACGTCCTGCCCCATTTCGTTGCGCGGACAAACGATGCCGATGCTGCCGTCCGGACCAATCCTGACCCAGGCGTTGAAGGTAGCTCCGGCGGCCTGCTTCTGGGCAGGCTTGCAGCCCACCATCAGGGCGCCGCCGACCATCGCCGACACGATCAGGAAGTGCCGGCGCGAGGGATTGCATGGCGTATTCATTTGGCGGCTCCCAGCTGCTGCGCCGCGTCGTGGATCGCGCGGCGGATGCGGTGATAGGTGCCGCAGCGGCAGAGATTGCCCTGCATCGCCTGGTCGATATCGGCATCGCTCGGGTTCGGATTCTGGGCCAGCAATGCCGCTGCCGCCATCACCTGGCCCGACTGGCAATAACCGCACTGCGGTACCTGGTGCCTGTCCCAAGCCGCCTGCACCGCCTTGCCGGCGGGCCCGGACAGGCCCTCGATGGTGACGATTTTCTTGCCTGCGGCGGCGGACAGCGGCGTCACACATGAGCGCGTGGCGGCGCCGTCGATGTGCACGGTGCAGGCGCCGCACAGCGAGATCCCGCAACCGAATTTGGTCCCGGTCATGCCGAGATGGTCGCGCAATATCCAGAGCAGCGGCGTGTCGGGCGACGCCTCGACGTTGACGCTCGTGCCGTTCAGTTGAAGCGTTGACATAGGGAATCCTGGGATGGAAGTGCCTCCGGGCCGGAACCCGGTAGGCCATGCGTGTGTCTGGCCGTGAAAACGGGACGTTGATGCGGAATGTGACGGCGTAATAGGCTGAATAGCTAAGCGTCCCGGCGTTCGTAAATAACGCCAAGCCGCACGGGTTGTGTTCTGTCAGGAATATTCTCGACTAGGAGCCGGGCTGAAACAGTCTTACGCCAAGCCGCGTCGCTTCATTCCTGGGATCGGAGTTTGAATGGCAGGTTCTGCAGCCTTGTCCTTGACCGGTTAGCCTTGCACTTCATGGATAGGCGAGGTCGCCTTTTCTTGCGGAGTCGCACTACGTTCGAGTTCGATTTCATCTTGCGTCATGGCAGCCGCTGCGGGTTCGTATCTTGTCCACCCCTCACGACGCCATCGAGTAGAAACCTCATCAATGTTAACCGGACCATGGCGCGCCGTGATATCCATAGCTTGATCCGCTTCCTGATCCAATCCACGGGAAAGCAGCTCATCAAACGCAGCCTCTGCCCGGGCGTAGGTGCCATAAACCCCAATGATCATGTAAGCCATGACGAGCTCTTGTTCGAACGATTAAGCTGGCCCTGGGATCCGGCTGGAATGTGAATTGTTGTTCACAAAAGGACGGATTTCAAGACCGCTTGCAGAAAATTCCTCGCCCCGGCTGGGGTGCCATATCGCATCGGAAGCTGCAGAACGTGCGAGTCTTGTCCGCGCTTTGGGGCGTTATGAGTTTAGCCGGGTCCATCCATGATGCAGGTCAGACGTCCAATCGTGCGCCGTCCTGGACGGCAGCGGGCAATCGGGTGCTGTCGTTGCCGGTTTCGGTGAGTAAGCTGATAGCATGGGCGCAGTTGGCGACGCAGGAGGACACGGTCCGCGCGGCGCCGCCCGTGAAGGTGCGCAAGCCAAATGCCTACTTGCGATGCAACAACCATTGACGGTTGTGACGTCAGCACTATTTTTCATGCGAAACGGTCATCCGAAACGGTCATCCGAAATGGTCAGGCGAAATGCACAATACAAAATATTTCGAACCCAATCGTCGTGCCACTTGGCTCGAGTTGTTCTTCGACCTGATTTTTGTGGTGGCGATCGGTGACGTGACGCATATCCTGAACCACACGCACGAAGGTCATCTCGATCCACTCCGGTTCTTGCAATACGTCCTCACCTTCATACCCTTGTGGTGGATCTGGGTCAGCCACACGATGTATGCGAACCGATTCGACGCGGATGACCGGAAGCATCGGCTGGCAACCATGTTCATCATGTTCCTGATGACTATCATCTCAGGCTTGGTCGACCAACGATTCCTGACCAGCTTTACGGCCATCATCGTCTGCTACGCCGGTTCGAAATACATCATCGCCATCATGTATTTCGTGTCGAAACAGCGGCACAAGGAAAGCGTGCAGCTCGCAACGGCAGTTGGGTGGGTGACCCTCGCTGGCGCCACCATCAGCTTCGCTTCGATCCTGTTCCCGGCGCCACAGCGATATGTCGTGCTTTACCTTGGAATACTGTTCGATCTGATTGCGTTCATCTCCTTCTTGCCGCGTCGTCTCCAGGGTATCCCAGTACATACGGAACACCTGATCGAGCGTGTGGGCCTGCTCACGCTCATCTTGCTGGGAGAGTCTGTTATCAGCCTGTCGGCGGGACTGGCCAATATCAGCTGGAATGTGGAGCGCCTGGTGACTGCCGCCACCGGCTTCGTGACGATATCGAGCATCTGGTGGGTCTACTTTGACAGTTTTCACCTGTTGTCCAAGCAGAAGCTCACGACCGGTCATTCGGTCCTGTACTCGCATTTTTTCGTTTTTATCGGCCTGTCGATCTTGGCCAGCCTGATCCGGCACGCGATTCTGGACGATATGCAGATATCCGATTTCCGGATATTGTCGGTCATCGGCACGGTCTGCTTTTTCATTGGCAAGCAGTACGCCTATTTCATGGAGCGTCCCGAACTGCGACGCCGGCTGGTCATCAACACCTTGGTCGTATTTGTGTTGACCGGGTTTGCCCTGCTATTGCCAAGAACCAGTTACATCTTGTTTGGTCTGACCGCTACGGTGATTTGCTATGCTTTCCTCAGTCTCAAATATCTGACCGTCTCCAGCGGGCGTCAGGACCATCCACGTAACAGCGCTATCAGGAGAGACCAGCCATGAGCGGCACAGCAAGTTCGCGCGGCGCGATGCCGGTACGGTGCAGGGTGTTTAGTTTGCAAAGGTGAACGATGTGGTGGGACCTGGACGAAGAGGCGCCACTGCTTTGTACCGGAAATGGACCGCCGTGGGGTTTCCGACGTTCGAAACAAAAACGCCAACCTGCATGGGTTGGCGTTTTGCTTGGGATGTTCTTGGTGGCCCGGGGCGGAATCGAACCACCGACACAAGGATTTTCAATCCTCTGCTCTACCAACTGAGCTACCAGGCCAAGAGGCAGAATTATAGCAGGGGAATTTGAGTTTGCAAGGGTCATCTTGCGTCTCGACCAAAAATCCACCACCTTTGCCTGAGACTCAACGATCAATTGCATCATCAAGGGTTTTTCTCAACAAAGAAGCCCGGCATCATGCTCCCTTCAAGTCAACAGGAGCATACATGACCACCACGCATATCCCCGCCATCGGTCTTGGCACCTTCCGCCTGCAGGGCCAGGTCGCCACCGACGCCGTCCGCACCGGCCTGGAACTGGGCTACCGCCACATCGACACGGCGCAGATCTACGGCAACGAGGCCGACGTCGGCGCCGCCATTGCCGCCAGCGGCGTGCCGCACGCCGAGCTGTTCGTCACGACCAAGATCTGGACCGAGCACCTGGCCGGCGACAAGCTGATTCCCAGCCTGAAGGACAGCCTGCACAAGCTGGGTCTCGAACGGCTCGACCTGACCCTGATTCACTGGCCGTCGCCGGGCGGCGCCGTGCCCCTTGCCGAAACGCTAGCGGCGCTGGCCGAGGCGAAGCGGCAGGGCCTGACGCGGTTGACGGGCGTCTCCAACTTCACCGTCGCGCTGCTGGACGAGGCCATCGCGGCCGTGGGCACCGGCGAGATCGCCACCAACCAGGTCGAAATCCATCCCTACCTGCAAAACCGCGCCGTCATCGACCATGCCCGCAGCCAGGGCATCCACCTGACGGCGTATATGCCGCTCGCCTATGGCAAGGTGATGACGGACCCGGTGATCGGGCGCATCGCCGCCACCCACGGCGTCAACCCGGCACAGGTCGCGTTGGCGTGGTCGCTGGCGCAGGGCTTTGCGGTCATTCCGTCGTCGACCAGGCGCGCCAACCTGGAGAGCAACCTGCAGGCGTCGCGCATCGTTCTGTCGGCCGACGACATGGCCGCCATCGCCGCGCTGGACCAGGGGCCGGCCGCGCGCATCGCCAATCCCGACGCCCTGGCGCCACGCTGGGACTGAGCCCGGCCGTGGTGTCGCCGGTGGCGGCGAGACTGTCCCCCTTTGTCGGAGCTTTGTAAGGGGGCGTTGCAAGGACGCCGCTTCGCGCCGGCGATGTTTATAATGGCCGCATGACCAAGCCATCCACCCAATCGGCCACCCGGCAGCACGTGCAGACCGCCGTCTGCATCGTCGGCAATGGCGCCATCGCCAAGACCGCAGCCCTTGCGTTCGCCCAGTCCGGGCAGAGCGTCACGTTGCTCGGGCCGCCGGCGGCGCCGGCCCCGGCGTCCACCGAAGGGTGGGATGCGCGGGTGTATGCGCTGAACCATACGGCGCGAACCTTGCTGTCGTCGTTGAAGGTATGGGACGCGATGGATGCCGGCCGCATCGCGCCGGTCGACGCGATGATCGTCAAGGGCGACGGCGAGCAGCCCGGCCATATCAATTTCGACGCCTACGGCGCGCACGCCGATACGCTGGCGTGGATCGTCGAGGATCGTAACCTGAACAGCGCCCTGGACGCCGCCTTGCGCTTTGCGCAGAACGTCCACGTGGTGACGGGCCGCGCAGTGGCCCTGCACACGACGATGGACGGCGCCACCATCGACCTCGACGACGGTAGCCAGTTGCGCGCCGCCCTGGTCGTCGGTGCCGACGGCGCCCAGTCGTGGGTACGCGGCCAGTGCGATATCGGCCTCGATTACAAGCCCTACGGCCAGCAGGGCGTGGTCGCCAATTTCGACTGCGAGAAGCCGCACCATGGTGCTGCACTGCAGTGGTTCACCTGCACGCGCGGCATCGTCGCGCTGCTGCCGCTGCCCGGCAACCGGGTGTCGCTGGTATGGTCCGCGCCGGACGCCCTCGCCGATACGCTGGTGAGTGAAGGCGCGCAGGCGCTGGCGGATCGGCTGGCCGAATTCGCCGCCGACAAGCTGGGCAAGCTCACCCCCGTGCAGCCGGAGCAGGTGCGCGCCTTCCCGCTGATCCTGATGCGGCCCCACTCGCTGGTGGCCGAACGCGTCGCGCTGATCGGCGATGCGGCCCACGTCGTGCATCCGTTGGCCGGTCATGGCATGAACCTGGGTTTCGGCGACGTGCGCGACCTGGTGCAGGCCGTGGCCGAACGCGAGGAGCACCGCTCGATCGGCGACGACCGCGTGCTGGCCCGCTACAGCCGCGCGCGCAAGGAAGAGGTATTGGCCATGCAAGTCACCACGGATGGCCTGCACCGGCTGTTCACGGCCAACCTTGAGCCAGTTCGCGTGGTCCGTAATTTCGGGCTAAACTTGCTGGACAAGCTGCCGATCATCAAACGGCAGCTGATGTCGCATGCCCTGGGCCGGCAGTGACGGCCTGCATGACGGTCTGGATAAGGGTCTGCAGTACAGCCAGCTCACTATAACGATAATCAACCACCTGTCTGCGCTGCCGGATCGAACGGCCGGCGCGGCAATGTCCGATTCCGGAGAGAGTTCCATGAAAATCCTGAAAACCGCGCTGGCGATGTCGTCGCTCCTGCTGGCGACCTGCGTCGTCGCACAAACCGGCAGCGTCGAAGCCACCATCCGCAAGAACGTCGAACCCAAGCTGGGCGAGGGCGTCAAGATCGATTCCGTGCGCGAGACGCCTTATGCCGGCCTGTACGAAGTGCGCGTCGGCGGCGACGTGCGCTACACCGACAAGACCGGTACCTACCTGATCGTCGGCCACGTCTTCAACCTGAGGACGAGCGAAGACCTGACCCAGACCCGTATCGACGACATCAACAAGATCAAATTCAGCGACCTGCCGCTGGAGATGGCCATCAAGACCGTCAAGGGCAACGGCAAGCGCGTCATCGCCGTGTTCGAGGACCCGAACTGCGGCTACTGCAAGCGCTTCCGCCAGCAGACCTTGTCGCAGGTCGACAACGTGACGGTCTACACCTACCTGTACAACATCCTGTCGCCCGATTCGGCCGTCAAGTCGAAGAACGTGTGGTGCGCGCCCGACCGTGCCAAGGCCTGGGACGACTGGATGCTGAACAACAAGGCGGCGCCGGCGGCACCGGCCAACTGCACCACGCCGAACGACAAGGTGTTCGCGCTGGGCCAGAAGCTCAACATCAACGGCACGCCGGCGATCATCTTCGCCGACGGCACGCGCGTGCCGGGCGCCATCGACACCAAGGCGCTGGAAGCGAAGCTGGCGTCGCAGAAGTAACGCTGTCGCACTACCCAAGAATAGAGCGGGCCGCAGACCCGCAGGAACCGGCGCGCCAGCAGAGCGCGCCGTTTGCACATCCAAACCAGGAGCTTTCATGCTGACCTTGAACATCAACGGCCGCGACACCCAGGTCGACGCCGATCCTTCCACCCCCATCCTGTGGGCTCTTCGCGACAACCTGAACATGACCGGCACCAAGTTCGGTTGCGGCGCGGCCCTGTGCGGCGCCTGCACCGTGCACCTGGCCGGCCAGCCGATCCGCTCCTGCATCACGCCCATCTCCGCCGCCGTCGGCCAGAAGATCACGACCATCGAGGCGATGGAAGGCGACAAGGTCGGCAAGGCCGTGCAGGACGCGTGGGTACGCCATGACGTGCCCCAGTGCGGCTACTGTCAAAGCGGGCAGGTGATGAGCGCGACGGCCCTGCTGAAGTCGAACAAGGCACCTAGCGATGCCGATATCGACAGCGCCATGGCGGGCAATATCTGCCGCTGCGGCACCTACCAACGCATCCGCGCCGCCATCAAGGACGCGGCCAAGACCCTGGCCTGAGGAGAAGACATGCGCACGGAATGGCTCAATCAAGGCAGCATGGCAGGCGCCATCGACAATGCGGACGGCGCCATCGACAAGGACAGCGCTGGCGTCTCGCGGCGCGGCTTCATCAAGGCGGCCGGCGCAGGCCTGGTGCTGGGCTTCACGTTCACGGGCGGCGGCCGGATGGCGCGCGCAGCCGAACCCAAGGCACCGGCGCAGCCGAATGCCTTCCTGCGCATTGCGCCGGACAATACCGTCACCGTGCAGGTCAACCGGCTCGAATTCGGCCAGGGCGTGCAGACCGCGCTGCCCATGCTGATCGCCGAGGAGCTCGACGCCGACTGGTCGCAGATGCGCGGCGTACTGGCCCCGGCCGGCGAAGCGTACAAAGACCCGCTGTTCGGCATCCAGATCACGGGCGGCTCCGGCACAGTGGCCCACTCGTGGGTGCAGTACCGGGAAGTCGGCGCCCGCGCCCGTGCCATGCTGGTCGCGGCAGCCGCCGAGCAGTGGAAGGTAAGCCCGAACCAGGTCAAGGCCGCGCAGGGTGTGCTGACCGGGCCAGGCGGCAGGAAGGCGACATATGGCGAGATGGCCGAAGCGGCGATGCGCCAGCCGGTGCCCGGCCACGTCGTGTTGAAGAACGTGGAGGATTTCCGCCTGATCGGCAAACCGATGCCGCGCCTCGATGCGCGCGCCAAGTCGGACGGCAGCCAGCAGTTCGGCATGGACTTCAAGCCGGAAGGCACCAAGGTGGCCGTGGTGGCGCGCCCGCCCGTGTTCGGCGCCAAGGTGAAGAAGGTCGATGCGGGCGCCGCCAAGGCAGTGCGCGGCGTGATCGCCGTGCTGCCGGTGGCGCTTGATCGTGGCGGCGACGGCATCGCCGTCATCGCCGAAGGCTACTGGCAGGCCAAGCAGGGCAGGGATGCATTGAAAATCGAGTGGGACACGGCCGGCCTGGAAAAGGTCGATACGACCAGGCAGTTCGCCGCCTACCGCGCGCTCGCCGCCAAGCCGGGACTGGTGGCGAAAAAGGCCGACACGTCGAAGCTGGCCGGCGCGCCGAAGAAGATCAACGCCGTCTACGAATTCCCCTACCTGGCGCACGCGCCGATGGAGCCGCTGAACTGCGTGGTCGACCTGAAGCCGGACGCCTGCACCGTCTGGGCCGGCAGCCAGTTCCAGACGATGGACCAGGCAGCGGCGGCGAAGACGGCCGGCCTGAAGCCGGAGCAGGTCACGCTGCACACGATGACGGCCGGCGGCGGCTTTGGCCGCCGTGCCGTGCCGAGCTCGGACTACATCGTCGAAGCGGTCAACGTGGCAAAGGCGTATGCGAAGGACGGCAAGGGCGGCCCCGTGAAAGTGATCTGGAGCCGCGAGGACGACATCAGGGGCGGCTACTACCGACCGGCCCACGTGCACCGCGCGGCGCTCGGGCTGGACGCACGCGGCAATATCGTCGCCTGGGACCACACCATCGTCGGCCAGTCCATCATCACGGGCACCGCGTTCGAGCCGATGATGGTGAAGAACGGCGTCGACGCCACGATGGTCGAAGGCATGGGCGACCCGTACAAGGTGCCGCTGAACCTGTCCGTCCACAACGTCAAGGCCAATGTGCCGGTGCTGTGGTGGCGCTCCGTCGGCTCGACCCACACGGCCTTCGTGATGGAGACCCTGATCGACGAAGCGGCCCATGCGGCCGGCGCCGATCCCGTGGCCTACCGCAAGAAGCTGATCCCTGCCGCCAACGAACGGCACCACCTGGCGCTGGACCTGGCCGTCGGCAAATCCGGCTACGGCAAAGTCAAGCCGCCGAAGGGCCATGCCTATGGCGTGGCGATACACGAAGCCTTCGGCACCGTGGTGGCCTATGTCGTTACGGCCTCGGTGGAAAACGGCGTGCCCAGGCTGCACACCGTCACCGCCGGCGTGCATTGCAACCAGGCCGTCAATCCGCTGACCATCGAGGCGCAGGTGCAGGGCGCCGTGCTGATGGCCGTCGGCACCACCTTGCCGGGAGCCGCCATCACCTTGAAGGATGGTATGGTCGAACAGAGCCAGCTCTCCGACTACGCGGTGGCGCGCCTGCCGGACATGCCGAAAGTCGAGGTGCACATCGTGCCATCGAGCGCGCCGCCGACCGGCATGGGCGAACCCGGGCTGCCGCCGCTGGCGCCGGCCTTCGCCAACGCCATCTTCAACGTGACGGGCAAGCGGCTGCGCAAGCTGCCCTTCGATCTCGCGTCGGCGGTCAAGGCCTGATGATGGCGGGCAGCCGGCACATCGTCGGCATCCTGCTGGCAGCTGGCCGGGGCCGGCGCTTCGATCCGGCCGGCGTGCACAACAAGCTGCTGCAGCCGCTGGACGGGCTGCCCGTGGTGGTGGCCAGCGCGCGGCACTTGCTGGCGGCGCTGCCGCAGGTGGTGGCCGTCGTTCGTGCGGACGACGACACCACGGCCGGCCTGCTGGCCGCGCTGGGATGCGACGTCACGCGCTGCGTTGACGCCGACACGGGCATGGCAGCGTCGCTGGTGCACGGCCTGCGCCATTCCGGCGAAGCGGACGGCTGGGTGGTGGCGCTGGGCGACATGCCGCGCGTGCTGCCGTCGACCATCGCCGCATTGCGGCAGGCCGTGGAAGAAGGTGCGGCCATCGCCGCGCCGCTGTACCAAGGAAAACGGGGCAATCCGGTGGCGTTCGGCCGCCGGCACCTGCCCGAGCTGCTCGCGCTGGGGGGAGACCGAGGCGCGCGCGGCATCGTCAACAACAATCCCGTCAACGATGTGGCGGTGGACGATCCCGGCATCCTGCTCGATATCGATACCCCGTCGGACTTACGATGAAAAACAAAAAAACACCCAAGGCAGCGGCGATCGCCTATGCCATCGAAGCGAAGGACTTGGCCGGCCACCTGTTCCAGGTGACGCTGACCGTGGCGGCGCCCGATCCTGCAGGGCAGGTGCTGGCACTGCCGGCCTGGATCCCGGGCAGCTACATGATCCGCGAATTCTCGCGCAATATCGTCCAGATCCGCGCCGAGGCCGACGGCCAGGCCGTGCCGCTGACGAAGCTGGACAAGCACTCCTGGCAGGCGCCACGCGTGAATGGTGCGCTGGTGGTGCAGTACGACGTGTATGCGTGGGATTTATCCGTGCGCACGGCGCACCTGGACCAGAGCCACGGCTTCTTCAACGGCACCAGCGTGTTCCTGCGCGTGGTGGGGCAGGAAGCCGTGCCGCACGCCGTCGACATCCGCAAACCGGACGACGAGGCGGCGCGCACGTGGCGCGTGGCGACGGCGCTGCCGGAGCTGAAGGCCAAGCGCTACGGCTTCGGCACCTACGTCGCGGCCGACTACGATGAGCTGATCGACAGCCCCGTCGAGATGGGCGACTTTGCGATGGCGACGTTCACGGCCCACGGCGTGCCGCACGACGTCGTCATCACAGGGCGCGTGCCGAACCTGGACATGAGCCGCCTGTGCGCGGACCTGCAGGCCATCTGCGAAACCCAGATCGAGTTCTTCGAGCCGAAGACGAAGCAGGCGCCGATGGAGCGCTATGTCTTCATGACGCTGGCGGTGGGCGACGGCTACGGCGGCCTGGAACACCGCGCCTCGACGGCACTGATCTGCAACCGCGCCGACCTGCCTTCGCTGGCGGGCCAGGGCAAGGACCGGAGCGACGGCTATATCCAGTTCCTGGGCCTGTGCAGCCACGAGTACTTCCACACCTGGAACGTCAAGCGCATCAAGCCGGCGGTGTTTGCGCCCTACGACCTGCAGGTGGAGAACTACACGCCGCTGCTGTGGCTGTTCGAAGGCTTCACCAGCTATTACGACGACCTGTTCCTCGTGCGCGCGGGCCTGATCACGGAGCAGCAGTACTTCAAGCTGGTCGGCAAGGCCGTCGGCGGCGTGCTGCGCGGCGCCGGCCGCACCAAGCAGAGCGTGGCCGATTCCAGCTTCGACGCCTGGGGCAAATACTACCGCCAGGACGAGAACGCCCCGAACGCCATCGTCAGCTACTACGCCAAGGGTTCGCTGATCGGCCTCGCGCTCGACCTGACCATCCGGGGCAAGACCAACGGCAAGCGCTCGCTGGACGACATCATGCTGGCGCTGTGGCAGCGCTGGGGCCGCGACTTCTATCCGGATGGCCGCCGTGGCGTCACCCCAAGCGACGTGGAAGCCCTGTTCGACGAGATCAGCGGCATGAAGCACAAGGCCTTCTTCGAAAAATACATCCGCGGCACCGAGGACCTGCCGCTGGCGAAGCTGCTGGCGCCGTTCGGCGTCAAGTACACGGACGAGCGCAAGGGCGACAAGCCGAGTTTCGACGCCAATATCGGCCGTGACGGCGCGGACTGCAAGCTCACGGCTGTCCACGAAGGCGGCGCCGCACACCGCGCCGGGCTGTCGGCAGGCGACCTGCTGGTGGCCATCGACGGCCTGCGCGTCACCGGCAATCCGTCCAATCTGGACAACCTGCTGGGCCGCTACCGCGTCGGCGACACGGTGCAGGTGCACGCCTTCCGCCGCGACGAGCTGCGCACCTTTGCCGTGCAGCTGCAGGGCGAGCGGGTGCCGGGCATCACCTTGGCCATCGACACGGCGCGCAAGCTGGCGGTGCCACGGCCGACGATGGCGCGGTCGGGAAAGTGATGCAGGAAGGGCAGGGCAGGTGAATCAAGGGCCGGCGGGCCTTGCACCCGCCGGCATCAGGAAAGAACTTCAGGCAAACAGGCGCCGCAGCTCGGCGCCCGGGTCCTCGGCGCGCATGAAGGCCTCGCCCACCAGGAAGGCGTGGACGTCGGCTTCGCGCATGCGCGCCACATCGGCCTTGGTCAGGATGCCCGATTCCGTGATGACCATGCGTTCCTTCGGAATGCGGTCCAGCAGGTTCAAGGTCGTGTCCAGGGTCACGTCGAAGGTGCGCAGGTTGCGGTTGTTGATGCCGATCAGATTGCTCTTCAACTTCAGCGCGGCCGTCAGTTCGTCGCCGTCGTGCGATTCGATCAGCACGTCCATGCCCAGCTCGTGGGCACAGGCTTCCATCTCCGCCATCAGGCCATGGTCCAGCGCCGAGACGATCAGCAGGATGCAGTCGGCGCCCATCGCGCGCGCTTCGTAGATCTGGTACATGTCGACCATGAAGTCCTTGCGCAGCACCGGGATGTCGCAAGCGGCGCGGGCCTGCTTCAGGTATTCGGCCGAGCCATGGAAGAACTGCTCGTCCGTCAGCACCGACAGGCAGGCCGCGCCGCCGGCGGCATAGCTCGCGGCGATGGCGGCCGGCTGGAAGTCCGGGCGCAGCACGCCTTTCGACGGCGAAGCCTTCTTCACCTCGGCGATGACGGCCGGGTTGCCGGCCTTGATCTGGCGGCGCATGCTGGCCTCGAAGCCGCGCAGCTGGGCGCGCAGTTCCGCGTCGCCTTCCACTTCGGCGCGCAGGCTGGCCAGGCTGCGGTATTTCTTGGCGGCGGCTACTTCGTCGGCCTTGACGGCCAGGATCTTGTTGAGGATGTCGGACATGGTTTTCTTCAGGATTAAGTACGTTCGGCCAGGGCCAGGCGCACGCCCAGCAGCAGGAACAGGCCGCCCGTCACGCGATTCAGCCACAGGGCCACGCGCGGTTTGACCTGCAGCCGCGCGCTTGCGAATGCCGTGAACACGGCCAGGCCGTTACACCACAACATGCCGTTGAAATTGAAGATACAGCCCAGGATGATGAAGGCCAGTGCCTTGTCGGGCGCACCGGCGTCGATGAACTGGGGTACGAAGGCCAGGAAGAACAGGGCCACTTTCGGATTCAGTACGTTGGTCAGGAAGCCTTGCGCGAAGATGCGGCGGTAGGGCAGGCGGGGCGGGGTAGCCGGTGCCTGTGCCTGTGCCGGCGCGTCAGCGTTCTTCAGTTTCGCGCGCAGCATGCCGATGCCGCACCAGACGATATATGCCGCACCCACCCACTTGACGACATTGAAGGCCGCCGCGGAAGTTGCCAGCAAGGCCGACAAGCCGATCGCCGCGGCCAGCACATGCACCATCGTGCCGGCGCCGATGCCCAGCGCCGTGACGACGCCGGCGCGCCAGCCCTGCGTGGCGCTGCGCGTCATTATGAGGAGGGAATCCGGGCCGGGCATGACGTTCAGCAGCAGCCCGGAAACGATGAACAAGGTCAGGTCGTGGATGCCGAACATGGCGGCCCTTAGTTGTTGGCGCCGAGCGTCTGCGTCACGTCGACAAACTGGCGCAGCTTGGCCATGGCCGCGCCGGAGGCGACGGCTTCGCGTGCCTTTGCCAGGCCGTCCTCGATGGACGGCGCGACACCGGCCGCATACAGCGCGGTGCCGGCATTCAAGGCGACGATGTCGCTGGCCGGGCCGGGCACGCCGGACAGGGCCTCGAACACCTTCTGCTTCGATTCGGCGGCGTCGGCCACTTTCAGGTTACGGCTGGCGATCATCGGCAGGCCGAAGTCTTCCGGGTGGATTTCGTATTCGCGGATTTCGCCGTTCACCAGCTCACCGACCATCGTGCCGGCGCCCAGCGACACTTCATCCATATTGTCGCGGCCATAGACGACGATGGCATGCTGGGCACCGAGGCGCTGCAGCACGCGCACCTGGATACCGACCAGGTCGGGATGGAACACGCCCATCAGGATGTTCGGCGCGCCGGCCGGATTGGTTAGCGGACCCAGGATATTGAAGATCGAGCGCACGCCCAGCTCGCGCCGCACCGGCGCCACGTGCTTCATCGCCGCATGGTGGTTCGGCGCGAACATGAAGCCGATGCCCGACTGGGCGATCGACTGGGCGATCTGCTCGGGCTTCAGGTTGATGTTGGCGCCCAGCGATTCGATCAGGTCCGCGCTGCCCGACGACGACGACACGCTGCGGCCACCATGCTTGGCCACGCGCGCGCCGGCGGCGGCGGCCACGAACATCGCCGCGCTGCTGATATTGAAGGTGTGCGCGCCGTCGCCGCCCGTGCCGACGATGTCGAGCAGGTTGGTGGTGTCGGCCATGGGCACCTTGGTCGAGAATTCGCGCATGACCTGGGCGGCGGCGGTGATCTCGCCGATGGTTTCCTTCTTCACGCGCAGGCCCATCGTCAGGGCGGCCACCATCACGGGCGACATCTCGCCGCTCATGATCTGGCGGAACAGGTGCAGCATTTCGTCGTGGAAGATCTCGCGGTGCTCGATGCAGCGGACCAGTGCTTCTTGGTGAGTAATCGGCATGACGGCTCCTTAGCGGACGAGGAAGTTCTTCAGCAGGGCATGGCCATGCTCGGACAGGATGGACTCGGGGTGGAACTGCACGCCTTCGATATCGAAGTCCTTGTGCCTGACACCCATGATTTCACCGTCGTCGGTCCATGCCGTCACTTCCAGGCAGGCGGGCAGCGAAGCGCGCTCGATCGCCAGCGAGTGGTAGCGGATCACCGTGAAGGGGCTGGGCAGGCCGGCGAACACGCCTTCACCCGTGTGGGCGATGGCCGACGTCTTGCCGTGCATGACCTGCTTGGCGCAGATCACCTTGCCCCCGAAAGCCTCGCCGATGGCCTGGTGGCCCAGGCACACGCCGAGAATGGGCTTCTTGCCGGCGAAGTGCTTCAGAACCTCGACCGAGATGCCGGCCTGCGCCGGCGCCTTCGGGCCCGGCGAGATGCAGATGCGTTCCGGATTCATCGCCTCGATCTGTTCGATCGTGATTTCGTCGTTGCGGAAGGTGCGCACGTCTTCACCCAGCTCGCCGAAGTATTGCACGATGTTGTAGGTGAAGGAGTCGTAATTGTCGATCATCAAAAGCATGTCAGAACTCCCCATCCAGGCCATCTTGCACTTGTTCGGCCGCCCGCAGCACCGCGCGCGCCTTGTTTTCCGTTTCCTGCCATTCCATCTCGGCGATCGAGTCGGCCACGATGCCGGCGGCCGCCTGCACGTACAGCATGCCGTCCTTGATGACTCCAGTGCGGATGGCGATCGCCACGTCCATCTCGCCGCCGAACGACAGGTAGCCGCAGGCGCCGCCGTAGATGCCGCGCTTGGAGATTTCCAGCTCGTCGATCACCTCCATCGCGCGCACCTTCGGCGCACCCGTCAAGGTGCCGGCCGGGAAGGTGGCGCGCAGCACGTCCAGGTTCGACATACCGGCTTTCAGTTTGCCTTCCACGTTCGACACGATGTGCTGCACATGCGAGTACTTCTCGATGACCATGCGGTCCGTCACCTTGACGCTGCCCGTCTCCGAGATGCGACCCAGGTCGTTGCGGGCCAGGTCGATCAGCATCACGTGCTCGGCGATTTCCTTCGGATCGGCCAGCAGCTCTTCGGCCAGCAACGCATCCTTTTCCGGCGTGGCGCCGCGCGGACGGGTGCCGGCGATGGGGCGCAACGTGACCTTCTTCTCGCCATCGGGCAGCGTTTCGTTGCGTACCAGGATTTCCGGCGACGCGCCGACGATCTGCATATCGCCGAAGTTGTAGTAGTACATATACGGCGACGGGTTCAGCGAACGCAGCGCGCGGTACAGGGTCAGCGGCGAATCGACGTAGGGCTTGCGGATGCGCTGGCCGATCTGCACCTGCATCAGGTCGCCGGCCATCACGTATTCATGGGCTTTCGCCACGGCCTTCAGGTAGTCTTCCTTGGCGAAGTCGCGGATGATTTCCGTGCGCACGGACGACGATGTGACGGGCGCATCGACACCGCGGCGCAGCAGTGCACGCAGTTCCTTCAGGCGCAGGCGCGCCTTCGAGAACGATTCCGGCTGCGTGGTATCGGCGTACACGATCAGGTACAGCTTGCCGGAGAGGTTGTCGATGACAGCCAGTTCCTCCGTCACCATCAGCTGGATGTCCGGCAGGCCCAGGTCGTCCTTCGGTCCCGCGCCGGCCAGCTTCTTCTCGATATGGCGCACCGTGTCGTAGCCGAAATAGCCGGCCAGGCCGCCGCAGAAGCGCGGCATGCCGGGCCGCAGCGCGACCTTGAAGCGGGCCTGGTACTGCTCGATGAATTCGAGGGGATTGCCGTCATGCGTCTCGATCACTTCGCCATTGCGGATGATCTCGGTGTGGCTGCCGTGCGTGCGCAGCACCGTCTTCGCCGGCAGGCCGATGAAGGAGAAGCGGCCGAAGCGTTCGCCGCCGACGACCGATTCGAGCAGGAAGGTGTTCTTGCCCGTGTTCTGCGTCTGCGCCAGCTTCAGGTACAGCGACAGCGGTGTTTCAAGGTCGGCGAACGCTTCCGCGATCAGGGGAATACGGTTGAAGCCTTGCGTGGCCAGCGATTTGAATTCGAGTTCGGTCATGTTTCTCTCCAGGGAGCCGGGCGCAATGGTGGCGCGGCTGAGGATTCAAAAAACCTGCCGGGGGAGTGGACGTGGTGATCGGGCGCACGGGGCGCGAGAGATGAACACAAGTCACAACGTCGAGCAAAAGCCCCGACGGCAGCAATCAGTTTGGCTTAGACAGCCCAGGATTGCCAGCGTCGCCATAGCCAGGCCTCAATCGAGCCTTGGTGGGTAACGTTGTGTCTTTTGTTCAGAAACATCGGTCGTTTAGTGTGCTTGCTGCGGTTGGGTAGAGTCGCCGGCTGTGAACTCGGATTCGAACTCGACTGCGGACTCGTTATGCAGCCCAATCAGTTGGGCTGCGTGAAGCAACGTGTCAACTATACCATCGGAATCCGTTTCGTGTATAGACTCGCCGTGGTTATAACCATATGGCACCGTCAGCACGGGACAACCGGCCGCGCGGGCCGCTTCGGCGTCGTTCGACGAGTCGCCGATGGCCACCACCTGGGCCGGCGGCAGGCCGAAGAACTCGCAGGCCTTCAACAGTGGCAGCGGGTCCGGTTTCTTCTTCGGGAAGGAGTCGCCGCCGTAGATGACGTCGAAATAGCCGTCCAGTTCCTTCAGCTTCAGCAGGGGCAGGGCGAAGGCCAGGGGCTTGTTGGTGACGCAGGCCAGGCGCAGGCCGGCACCTTTCAGCTCGGCCAGGCCGGCCGCCACGTCCGGATACAGGGTGCTGTGGTGGCCGTTGATGGCCAGGTAGTGCCGCTGGTAGGCATCCATCGCGTCCGTGAAGTGGCGCTCGATGCCGGCGTCGTCATGGTCCAGTGCCAGCACGCTGCGGATCAGGTTTTCCGAGCCTTTGCCGACCATGTTCTTGATCTGCTCGGCCGTGATATGGGGCAGTCCCAGTTCGTCGCGCATGCGGTTGATGGCGACGTGGAAGTCCGGCACGGTGTCGAGCATCGTGCCGTCCAGGTCGATGATGGCGGCGCGCACGCCGCACAGTGGGTGGGCCGCCGTCGTCATTTACACCCCCGCCAGCTGGGCGCGCATGGCGTCGATGACGGCCTTGTAGTCGGGCTGGCCGAAGATGGCCGAGCCGGCGACGAAGGTGTCGGCGCCGGCCTGCGCGGCCGCGGCGATATTGTCGACCTTGATGCCGCCGTCGACTTCGAGCAGGATGTCGCGGCCCGATTCGTCGATCAGGCGGCGCGCCTGGGCGATCTTCTTCAGGGTCTGCGGGATGAAGGACTGGCCGCCGAAGCCGGGGTTGACCGACATCAGGAGGATCATGTCGACCTTGTCCATCACGTGTTCCAGGTAGGACAGCGGCGTGGCCGGGTTGAACACGAGGCCGGCCTTGCAGCCGTTATCGCGGATCAGCTGCAGCGAGCGGTCGATATGGTCGGACGCTTCCGGGTGGAAGGTGATGATGTTGGCGCCGGCCTTGGCGAAATCGGGGATGATGCGGTCGACCGGCTTGACCATCAGGTGCACGTCGATCGGCACCTGCACGTGCGGGCGGATCGCCTGGCAAACCAGCGGGCCGACCGTCAGGTTCGGCACATAATGGTTGTCCATCACGTCGAAGTGGATGATGTCGGCACCGGCGGCGACGACGTTTCGTACTTCTTCACCGAGGCGGGCGAAGTCGGCGGACAGGATGCTGGGGGCGATGCGGTAAGTAGTCATGGCGGGCGGCTGGTAAAAAGATGCGCTATTTTACGCTGCCGTGCGTGTGAGGCGCAGCGCGCCGTGCGGATCGGGCGATTTCGGCAGGAATGGCGCGCCCGGCCCCTGGCTCACCGTGCGCCTTGAATTTTCGGCATAATTGCAGGTCAAACAAGGGACGCGCGCCCGCGCTGCCCAGCAATCACCAAGGAATATCGATGGCCCAATATGAATTCGCCGTGACGGTCAGGACCCAGTACCTGCCCGAACAGTCCGACCCGGAGCGCACCAACTTCGTGTTCACCTATTCGATCACGATCAAGAACACGGGCACGGTGGCGGCCCAGCTGATCTCGCGCCACTGGGTGATCACCGACGCCAACAACCATATCGAGGAAGTGCGGGGGCTCGGCGTGGTCGGTCACCAGCCGCTGCTGCAGCCGGGCGAGCAGTTCGAATATACCAGCGGCACGGCGCTGCGCACGCCGCAGGGTTCGATGGTGGGGGAGTACTTCTGCGTGGCCGAGGATGGTCACCAGTTCGAAGCGAAGATCCCGGAATTCGTGCTGTCGCTGCCGCGCACCCTGCACTGAGGCGCTGCCGTATTAAGAATCCTCCGGCCTTTTGGCCGGCGGCGTCTTTTTCTTGCCCGGCATCGTCCACCACACGATAAACACGAGCAGGAACAGCGCCACCAATGCTTCGATCATCAGATACCACATACCGCCCCCATGTCATTTGCACGCCGTAGTCTACCTCTTTCCACTCTGCCGTTGGCGGTCGCCCTGCTGCTGGCCGGCTGCGTGACCGCGCCGCCGGCGCCTTCGCCGCAGCCTGCACCGCAGCCGATCCCACAGCCGATCCCTCAGCCGGCTCCGCAGCCGCCGGTAGCGCCGGCGCCGACCGGGTTCGTGCCGGCCACGTTCGCCGAATTGCCCGGCTGGGCGCGCGACGATTTACGCGCCGCCTGGCCGGCCTTTCTGTCCTCTTGTTCCGTGCTGGGCAAGCGGGCCGACTGGAAGGAATCGTGCACGGTGGCGCGCACGGTCGACAAGGGCAGCGAGGCGGCGATCCGCCTGTTCTTCGAGACTTTCCTGCAGCCGCAGCGCGTGGTCGCGCCGGACGGCAGCGATACGGGCCTCGTCACCGGGTACTACGAACCGCTGCTGCGGGGCGCGCGCAGGCAGGGCGGTCCGTACCAGACCCCTCTATATAAAGTGCCGGACGATTTGCTGACCGTCGAGCTGGCCGGCCTGTATCCGGAGCTGAAGGGCAAGCGCCTGCGGGGCCGCCTGCAGGGGAGGAAGGTGGTGCCGTATTCGAGCCGGGCCGAGATCGCCCAGGCCAACTTCAGCGGCAAGGAACTGCTGTGGGTGGAAGACTCGGTGGAGGCCTTCTTCCTGGAAGTGCAGGGCTCGGGGCGGGTGCAGCTCGATTCGGGCGAAACGGTGCGCGTAGCCTACGCGGATCAGAACGGCCATCCCTACAAATCCATCGGCAAATGGCTGATCGAGCAGGGCGAGCTGACGCCGGAGCAGGCTTCGGCCCAGGGCATCAAGGCGTGGATCGCCGGCCACCCCACGCGCAAGCAGGAGCTGTTCAACGCGAACCCCAGCTATGTGTTCTTCCGCGAGGAGAAGCTGCCCGACCCTTCGATCGGCCCGAAGGGCTCGCTGGGCGTGCCGCTGACGCCGCAGCGTTCGGTGGCCGTGGATGCGTCGCAGGTGCCGCTGGGTGTGCCGCTGTTTTTGTCCACCACGCAGGCCGCCAGCGATATCCCGATGCAGCGCCTGGTGATGGCGCAGGATACCGGCGGCGCCATCAAGGGCGCCATCCGGGTCGACTTCTTCTTCGGCTTCGGCACGGAAGCGGCGGAAAACGCCGGCCGCATGAAGCAGCGCGGCCAGGTGTGGGTGCTGCTGCCGAAGCCGCAGTAACGGCAGGCCGGCTCAGCGCAGCACGAGCACCGGCAGCTGGGTGTGGGCCAGCACCTTCTGCGTCTCGCTGCCGAGGAACAGCTTGTTCAGGCCCTTGCGGCCGTGGGAAGCCATCAGGATGATGTCGCAGTTGTGCTTTTCGGCCGCCGCGACGATTTCCTCATACGGACTGTGCGAATTGGCGATGACGCCTTCGAACGGCACCCCGGCGGCGGCAGCCGCGTTGGCGATCTGGTCCAGGTTGCGGCGCGCGGCTGCGTTCAGCTGCGTGTCGAACACTTCCGCATCGGGCACCACGGCACCCTCGGCCATCGGGAAGAAGGGGAAGGGCTGGATCACCGAAATGCCGACGATGCGGGCGCCATGGATCTTGGCGAAGTTGACGGCGATCGCCGTGGCTTTTTCCGACAGATCCGAGCCGTCGGTGGGCAACAGGATACTCTTGAACATGGCGGACTCCCTTAACAATAGGGCAAGCACCCAGTGTAGGTCCGTGCCTAGTTCAGGGGCGCACGCTTCGGATGGCGCGCGAGGTCATCATGCCGGCGGTCAGCAGCACGCTGCCGGCGGCAATGCAGGCCAGTGCGGTGCGCACGCCGAGGCTGTCGGCCACGGCGCCGGCGGCCAGCGCGCCCAGCGGCGCCACCGCAATAGTAAGAAAGCGCATCGTCGAGATCATCCGCCCCAGCATCTCGTCCGGCGTGACGCGCTGGCGCAAGGCCTGGTAGGGGATAAAGAACAGCATGACGCCACAATCGAAGAAGAACACCAGCGCCGCATAGGCCGCGGTGGTGGCGTGCGCGCTGCCGAACAGTTCGCGGGGGACGGTGGGCATCAGCACGAAGCCCACCGCCGTGCCGGCAGCGCCGATCAGCATCGTCACGCCGGCACCGTAGCGGGCGTTGAGCGGCTTGATGACCTGGGAACTGACGAAGACGCCGATCCCGCCCAGCATCTGTGCCATGCCCAGCATGCCGGCACTCATGCCCAGCTCGCGCGTGGCGAACAGCACGGTCAGCGCCGAATAACCATAGAAGAGCAGGTGCCAGAGGCCGGCGCCCCAGGCCAGCGCCCGCAGCAGCGGCTGGCCCCAGATGAAGGCGAAGCCGGCGCGGATATCGTGCAGCGGGTGCCGGCCCGTCGGCACGGGCGCCGCTTCGTGCACCTTCACCTTCGCCAGGTTCCATGCGGAGACGAGGAAGGCAAAGGCGTCGACCAGGATGGCCACCGGGGCCGTCAGCCACTGGATCAGGATGCCGGCCAGGCCTGGCGCCAGCAGCCGCGAGACCGAATCGGTAGTAGCGAAGCGCGACTGCGCTTCCACCATGCGTTCGCGGCCCACCATCAAGGTCAGGAAGATCTGCTCGGCGCCGCCGCCGACAACGGTACAGAAGCCGAGCGTTGCGGCGACGCCGTACAGCCAGGGCATCGACAGCACGCCGCACCACCAGGCCACGGCGATCGAGGCCAGGGTCAGGCCCTGCAGCAGCTTGGTCGCCAGCAGGATCGGCTGCTTGCGGTTGCGGTCCAGCCAGACGCCGGCCGGCAGCGCGAAGAAGGCAAAGGGAATCGCCTGGCAGGCGGTGAGGATACCCATCTGCGCCGGCGTCGCATGCAGCAGCAGCACCGCGCACAGGGGCAGCGCGAGGGCGCCGACCTGGCCGCCGAAACTGGTGAGCACGAGGCTGGCCCAGTAACGGCGAAAGTCCGGACTGGCCAGCAGCGGGTCGCCGCGCCATCGTTCGGAGATCTGTCGGCGTAGGGAGGTGAACATTGGTCGGCCGATCATAGCAGTCCCCTCTCGATGACGCTACAATCGGCGGATGAATTGCCACCAGAGCCCAACCCTGAGGAGACCCGCATGCAATATGAAGATCTGATCGTCGAAGTCCACGGCAAGGTCGCCCTGATCCGCCTGAACCGCCCGAAGGCGCTGAACGCGCTGAACGACCGCATGATGAACGAGCTGGGCGACGCGCTGGCCGCGTTCGACAAGGATGCCGATATCGGCTGCATCGTCCTGACCGGCAGCGAGAAGGCCTTTGCCGCGGGCGCCGACATTGCCGCGATGGTCGACTATACCTACCAGGATACCTACCGCGACAATTACATCACCCGCAACTGGGAGCATATCCTCAAGGTGCGTAAGCCCGTCATCGGCGCGGTGGCCGGGTATGCCCTGGGTGGCGGCTGCGAACTGGCGATGATGTGCGATTTCCTGATCGCGGCCGACAGCGCCAAGTTCGGCCAGCCGGAAATCAAGATCGGCGTGACCCCGGGCGCCGGCGCCACGCAGCGCCTGCCGCGCGCCATCGGCAAATCGAAGGCCATGGACTTGCTGCTGACGGCCCGCACCATCGACGCGGCGGAAGCGGAACGCATCGGCCTGGTGTCGCGCGTGGTCCCGGCCGATAAACTGATCGAAGAGGCGCTGGCGGCAGCCAATACGGTCGCCGCGATGCCGCTGTCGGTAGCGATGATGGTCAAGGATGCCGTCAATCGCGCATTCGAGACGACTTTGAGCGAAGGCGTCAATTACGAGCGCCGGCTGTTCCATGCAGCATTCGGCACGCCAGCCCAGCAGGAAGGAATGAAGGCATTCCTCGAAAAGCGCTTGCCAAACTTCGAGGGGCTTTGATATAGTTCTGTCCCTCCGCAGCGTCAACGCAGCAATGCGAAACAAAACGGGGGGCAAAGCCCGGCAGTGCCGGGCAGAGCAAAAGCGTTGGAATACGACGCTGGAGTAAAAAAGAGATGTTGACGAGCTGCACGAAACACCGCATAATCTCATCTCTCTGCTGCTGACAAACACAACGATTTGTCGGGGTCGCAAGACCAGCAGCAAGCGCCTCAGGGCAGAATTCTTTAACAATCAA
>Ga0066798_10000107_pt1 | contig 45491 bp, 45 predicted proteins | sample PersoiDNA2013203_FD_70961 | JGI IMG/M metagenome (GOLD analysis project Ga0066798, IMG submission 70961) | Permafrost soil microbial communities from the Arctic, to analyse light accelerated degradation of dissolved organic matter (DOM) -... | ecosystem: Environmental > Terrestrial > Soil >... | reverse complement strand
CGCGGTCAGGCGGCGGAGTGCTTCATTTGAAACGGGCTCTTAGTGCTTGAGCAGCACCCTGCGTAGCTCGTCCTCGCAGCCGGGCTGGAGGATGGCGAGCACGCGGTCGCCGACCTCGAGCTTGGTCGAGCCGGTGGCGATCTCGGAGCGGCCCTCGCGGGCGACGGAGATCAGCGGTCCCTGCACCGCGAGCATCGCCGACCAGAACGTCAAAGGGCGCGACACCGGCGCCTTCAGCAACGCCATCAGCGTCGAGAAGGACGCGGTGGTTCCGGTTACGATGAGTGCCAGCGGCCAGATCTCACATCTCAAGATCCAGATCGAGTTCGCGAGTATGCGTTGGACTGTTCGCGACAAGCCGTCGCACGGCAAGTCGTGGGCCAGCTCGGTCGAGGTGAAGAAGTACGCGAAATACGGAGTCGGCCTCTACAAAGTGATCGGATCGAGCTCGGGAGGCGTCTCCTGTAGCGGATCGGCGCTCGTCCGCGTGAAGGGCAACCCGCTCTCGACTGTCGCCGGAATCGTCGGACTGGTGGCCGCGCTCGCCGGCCTCGCAGGCGTCGCCGGCGCCCTCGGTCTCGCCTTGCACTCGGGCGCGATGGGCTTTGGAAGATCGCTGCTCGGGTTGGTAGCCGGTTTGATCGGCGGTCTCGGCCTGAGCGTACTACTGCAACAGTACGCCGTCGTCTATCCGACCGTGGGCGCGGCGGCCGTCTGCGTCGGCGGAGGCGCGCTCGTCGGCGTCGGACTGACCTTGCTCGGAAAGATTCTCGGTTCCGGGGCCGCGGCGGCGGCCGCATAGCTCTCAGAGCGCGGAGAGCCCGGGCTTTCGTCTCGGGCTCCCCGTAGCCCCGCGCTCGCCACCGACGGCAGCCACCTAACGAGGCCCTAGACTGGCAGCGTGGCTCGTCCGCTCGACCTCCGCGACTGGATCGCTCTACTCGAACGCGAGGGCGAGTTGGTCCGTATCGCCGCCGAAGCCGATCCCGAGCTCGAGATAACCGAGATCGCCGACCGGGCCATGAAAGCAGGCGGGCCCGCCCTCCTCTTCGAGCATCCGAAGGGCTCGCGGCACCCGCTTCTGATCAATCAGTTCGGAACCGAGAGGCGGATCTGCCTCGCTCTCGGCGTCGAGACGTTGGACGAGGCGGCAACGAGGATCTCCTCACTGCTCGAGCTGCAGCCGCCGCGGGGAGCTCGCGCCAAGCTGCGCAAGCTGCGCGAGCTGAGATCGGCCGCGGCCGACTCGCGGCCGCGGCGAGTGCGCCGCGGCGCCTGCCAGGAGATCGTGCTCACGGGCGACGACGTCGACCTTGGTCTACTGCCCGTCCAGCGAGCGTGGCCGGGCGATCCCGCTCCCTTCATCACGCTTCCGGCAGTCATCACGCACGATCCCCGCAGCGGCGCTCGCAACGTCGGCATGTACCGGATGCAGGTCGTCGACCGGCGAACGACGTTCATGCACTGGCAGCTGCAGAAGGACGGCGCCGCGAGTTGGCGCGAGATGGGCGACAGGCTCGAGGTAGCGGTCGCGATCGGGCTCGATCCGGCGACCACCTACGCGGCCACCGCTCCGCTTCCACGAGGGCTCGACGAACTGATGCTGGCAGGGCTGCTGCGCGGCGAGCCTGTGGAGCTAGTGCCCGCGAAGACCGTCCAGATCGACGTTCCAGCACAGGCGGAGATCGTCCTCGAGGGCTACGTCGAGCGGGGCGAGATCGGAACCGAGGGACCGTTCGGCGATCACACCGGCTTCTACTCTCCGGCGGGCCCCTTCCCACTCTTCCACGTCACCGCCATGACCATGCGCGAGGGCGCGATCTACCCTTCGATCGTCGTCGGCAAGCCCCCCGCCGAGGATGCCTGGCTCGGCAAGTTGACCGAGCGCCTGTTCCTGCCCGTGATCAGGACCGCCGTGCCCGAGATCGTCGATCTCGACCTGCCCATCGCCGGCGCCTTTCACAACTGCGCGATCGTCTCGATTCGGAAGGACTTCCCCAACCAGGCGCGCAAGGTGATGAACGCGGTCTGGGGGCTCGGCATGCTCAGCCTGACCAAGGCGGTCGTGGTCGTGGACGAGGAGGTCGATCCGCACGACTACGAGGACGTCTTCTTCCACGTCTGCGCGAACGTCGATCCGAAGCGCGACATCTGGGTCGCCGAAGGGCCGCTCGACCAGCTCGACCATTCGGCGCAGCGCGAGTCCTTCGGAGGGAAGATAGGTATAGACGCGACACGGAAGGACGCTTCCGAAGGAGCGCGCGAGTGGCCGGACGAGATCGAGATGAGCGCGGAGGTGAAGAAACTCGTCGATCGGCGCTGGCACGAGTACGGCATCGAGTTTTAGAGCCCCCAGCGAAACGAAGTACTAGACGGGAGCGCGCGAAAGCGTCAACCTCTGCGGAGGACTGCTTCCCTTCCGGACAACGAATGAGCTCGAAGTCTCGCCGGCGGCCGCCTCACCGCGCTAGGCTTCGACTGAGGTATCAGTGAAAGTTTTTTTTGGCATAACAGGTGCTTCGGGAGCGCCGTATGCGTCGAGGTTGCTCGAGCTCCTCGCGGCGCACGACTGCGAGGTTGGTCTGTGCGTCTCGGATGCGGGCGTACAGGTGCTCGCGGCGGAGCTCTTCGGCGATCAACACGTGCCTCGAGCCGAGGCGCTCGAGCGCCTGCTGACGCCGCTCGAAGGCAACCTGCGAGTGTTCGATCCCGATGACCTCGGCGCTCCTTTTGCCAGTGGCTCCGCGCGAGTCGACGCCTACGTCATCTGCCCTTGCTCGATGTCGAGCGCCGGCCAGATCGCAGCTGCCGTCGGTACCAACCTGATTCACCGCGCCGCCGCGGTGGCACTGAAAGAGGAGCGAAAGCTGGTGCTGGTACCGCGCGAGACGCCGCTCTCGCTCGTTCAGCTCGAGGCGCTCTCGAGGCTACGCCAAGCGGGAGCCACCATCCTCTTCGCCGCTCCCTCCTTCTACGGCCGTCCGCGCACGCTCGCCGACCTCGTCGACACCGTCGTGGCGCGAGTGCTCGACCAGCTCGGCATCGAGCATGAGCTGGCCGCCCGCTGGGGAGAAGAGGAGAAGTGAACGTCGCGAGCGGCAGACTCGGACCGGAGGCGGTGCGGACGATGTTCGACCGGATCGCACCCGTCTACGACCGGATGAACCTACTGATGACGGCCGGGCTCGACCGGCGCTGGCGCAACTTGACGGCGCGGCGGGTGGTGCGCCCCCGCGACTGCGTGCTCGACGCTGCCTGCGGGACCGGCGATCTGGCGCTCGCCGACCTCCGTGCCGGCGCAGCTCGCGTCGTAGGTGTCGACTTCTCCGAGCCGATGCTCGAGCGAGCGAGGCGCAAGTCGGACGCGATCGAGTGGGCCCAAGGCGATCTGTCCGGCCTGCCCTTCGCCGACGGCACTTTCCAGGCGGCGACCGTCGGCTTCGGACTACGCAACGTCCCGGCTCTGGATCTGGTTTTGCGCGAGCTGCGGCGCGTGCTCGAGCCCGGTGGGCGTCTCGGCATTCTCGAGATGACCCGGCCTCGCGGCGCTCTCGCCCCGTTCTTCAGGGTCTGGTTCGACGGGCTCGTGCCGCTGGCGGGGAAGGTGCTCCCGGGTGGGTCGGCGTACAGCTATCTGCCCGCAAGCGTGCGCCGCTTCCATTCTCCCGAAGAGCTGGCCGGCCTGATCGCGAACGCGGGCTTCGGGCAGATTCGCTACCGCCTTCTCGGCGGCGGGATCGTCGCGCTCCACCTGGGGGTCGCCCGATGACCACGGTCGAGTCCTGCGAGCCGCTCGAGATCGTCCAGAGCACTCTCGGCCTGACGGACTACCTGGACGCGGTCGAGCATCGGCTCGACAGCCTGCTCGCCGGGGAGACCGACGCGGTCGGCAGAGCCGCCTCTCGGGCTCTTCACGCCGGCGGCAAGCGCCTGCGCCCGCTTCTCGTCTTTCTCTCCTCTCCACCCGACCGCCACCCGCCCGTCGGCGCCGGCGTCGCGGTCGAGCTCGTTCACCTCGCCTCGCTCGTGCATGACGATCTGCTCGACGGCGCCACCGTGCGCCGCGGTGCTCCTTCGACCTGGAGTGCCTTCGGCGAGCGGGTTGCGACGGCCAGCGGCGACTGCCTGTTCGCGCTCGCCTTCTCGGAGCTCGCGCGCGAGAACGAGCCGGGCTCGCTCGTCTCGCTCGCCGAGGCGGCGCTCGCGCTCACCGAGGGCGAAGCCCTGCAGCACGAGCAGCGCTTCAACCCCTCACTCAGCGTCGAGAGCCAGCTCGAGCGCTGCGCAAGCAAGACCGGGGCGCTCTTCTCGGTCGCTTGCCGTCTTGGAGCCGGCGACACGGCGAGCTCGCTCGGGGAGTACGGGCTCGCCCTCGGCATCGCCTTCCAGATCGTCGACGACGTCCTCGATTGCGTGGCCGAGATGAGCGAGACGGGCAAGGCACCCGGCGCCGATCTCTCGGGCGGTGTGCCGACCGTGCCGTTGCTGCTGGCGGCGGAAACCGACGGAGCGGTGCGGGCGGCTTTGGCGGGCAGTCCTTGCGAAGACGCCCTCGAGCGCGTCGCGGCCTCGAGAGCGCTCGAGCGCTCGCGCGAGATCGCCCGCGAGTACGCGCGCCGAGCTTGCGGCTATCTCGACGAACGCTGCCGTGTGCGCGAGCTCGAAGCGCTAGCCCGGGCGATCGTGGAGCGAAAGAGATGAGCCTCGCCGTCGGAAGGGAAAGCGCGATGCTCGAGACCGTGCGCGAGAAGATCGAGGCGGGCGAGCGCCTCGACGCCGCGGACGGCCTCGCCCTGTACGAGTCGGGCGACCTGCTCGCGCTCGGCGAGCTTGCCGAGCGAGCGCGGCGACTGCGGGGAGGTGGCGACGAGGCCTACTTCGTCCGCAACCTGACCCTCAACCAGACCAACGTTTGCCGTGTGAAGTGCAGGTTTTGCGCCTTCGCTCGCTCCGCCCGGGAGGAAGGCGCCTACACGCTCAGTCCCGCCGAGCTCGCATCCGAGGCGAAGCGGGCCCGCGAGCTGGAGCCCTTCAACGAGCTCCATCTCGTCAACGGCGAGAATCCGCACGTCGATTTCGCCTGGTATCTCGAGACGGTGCGCGCTTTACGCGAAGCGCTGCCGGGCGTACACCTCAAGTGCTACTCAGCCAGCGAGATCCACCACATGTCGGCGATTTCAGGGCTCTCTTACGAGCAGGTGCTCGCTGAGCTGAAGGAGGCCGGGCTCGAATCGCTCACCGGAGGCGGCGCCGAGATCTTCTCCGCTCGCGTGCGCAAGCTGATCGCGTCCGGCAAGGAGCCGGCGGAGGCCTGGCTAGAGGTCAACCGGGTCGCGCACTCGCTCGGCATTCCCAGCCACTGCACGATGCTCTACGGGCACGTCGAGACCCTCGAGGAACGAGTCGACCATCTTCTTCGCCTGCGCGCGCTCCAGGACGAGACGGACGGCTTCCTCGCCTTCGTTCCGTTTGCCGTCCATCTCGAGAACACCCGTCTCGATCGAGACGTCCTCGGCACCACCGCAGTCGACGACCTCAGGACGATCGCGGTCTCGCGCCTGTTGCTCGACAACGTCGCCCATATCAAGGCCTACTGGATTGCGATGGGCCTTCCGCTGGCGCAAGTCGCGCTGCAGTTCGGGGCCGACGATCTTCAGGGAACGGTCGGGCGTGAGCAGGTCTTCCACGCAGCCGGCGCCCGCACCGAGACCGAGCAGTCGGTCGACCGGCTGGTGCGCTACATCCAGGGCGCCGGCCGTATCCCGGTCGAGCGCGACACCCTCTACAACGAGCTCAGGCGCTGGAAGTAGTGGGGGAAAGAGGCGACTACACACGTGGCGAAGCGCAGCCGCTCTAGGCTCTGGGCAAACACCGCAAAGCGATCGACTGAGACAGGAAGCTCATGAACGAAACGAACAGCGAGAAGATCGAGAAAATCGTTCGAGACCGCAAGCGCGGCCACACGAAGCTCAGCAAGTCATCGAAGGGCTACCGGCTGTTCGCCGAGCTCGATCAGTACACCTTCGGCGACGGCGCCCTGGAGAAGAAACAAAAGGAGCTGATCGCGCGCGGTATCTCGATTCACAAGAACTGCGAGCCGTGCATGGAGTGGCATATACATGAGGCGCTGAAAAGCGGCGCCGCGCGCGAGCAGATCATCGAGGCGCCCGAAGTGGGAATAGAGATGGGCGGCGGCCCGGCATCGGTGTCGGCGCGCTTCGCGATGGACGTTCTCGACTACTACTCGCAGAAGTGAGCTAGAACGGGCGGCGCGATGATCAGGCTCGGACGAATCTCCTACGTGAACATGGCGCCGGTCTACTACCGGCTCCTGGCCGAGGTCGAGGAGGTCGTGGGCGTTCCGACCGAGCTGGCGCGGAAGCTGCTTACCGGCGAGGTGGACGTGGCCGCGATCCCGTCGATCGAGTTTGCCCGCCACGCCGAGGAGCTGGAGATGCTGCCGCGGCTCTGCGTCGCCTCGGATGGAGCGGTGGACTCGATTCAGCTCGTCTCGAGCATCGCGCCAGAACGCCTGCAGCGGATCGCGGTCACCCCGGAGAGCGCGACCAGCGTCGTGCTGGCGCGGGTGCTCTTCCCGCAGGCCGAGCAGGTGCCCTTGGACGAGCCGGCGCCGGCGAAGCTTCTGATCGGAGACGCGGCGCTCAGAAGCGCCTTCGAGGATCCGACGCCGCACTACGACCTCGGTCGTCTCTGGCGCGTGCGCACGGGGCTGCCGATGGTCTTCGCGGTCTGGGCCTACCGGAAAGGAAACGACGCCGGAATGAACGAGCTAGAGGAGGCGCTTCTCTCCTCGGTCAGAGCCGCTCGCAGCGAGCCCGAGCGCCTGGCCGAGCAGGCGAGCGAGAGCTACGGCTACCCGGCCGGTTTCCTCGCCCGTTACTTCGAGAAGCTGCGCTACGGCTTCGGGCCGCGCGAGCGCGAGGGGCTGCTCGCTTTCTACGAGCTGGCGAGCGCGGCGGGGGTACTCGAGCGGGTGCCGGAGCTGGCAGCGAGCAAGATCGGCGAATGAGCGTCTCGGAAACAGCCAGGTCCGAGGTCGCCAACATCCTCGAGCGCACGCTCGCGGGCGAGCGCCTCTCCGACGGCGACGCGCTAACGCTTCTGCGCTCGCGCGAGCTGATTGCGATCGGAAGGGCGGCCAACGAGATCCGCAACCGCAAGAACGACCCCCATACAGTCACCTTCGTCGTCGACCGCAACGTCAACTACACAAACATCTGCTCGGTCGGATGCGAGTTCTGCGCCTTCTCCTGCGACCCCGGAGATCTCCGCGAGGGCTACCTGCTGCCGAAGCCAATCCTGTTCAAGAAAATCGAGGAGACCCTGGCGCTCGGCGGCACGGGCATTCTCATGCAGGGCGGGCACCATCCCGATCTCGACTTCGCCTACTACGACGATCTCTTCCGCTCGATCAAGGCTCGCTACCAAATCCACCTGCACGCGCTCTCGCCCTCCGAGATCCTGCACATCTCGAGGCGCTCGAAGCTGACGGTGCCCGAGACGATCAAGCGCCTGCACGAGGCCGGGCTGGACTCGATTCCGGGCGGCGGCGCCGAGATTTTGGTCGACCGGGTGCGGCGCTCGCTCTCGCCGCGCAAGGCCAAGACCGCCGAGTGGCTGTCGGTGATGAGGGAGGCACAACGGCTCGGCCTCTCGACCACGGCGACGATGATGTACGGCCACATCGAGACGCTGGCCGAGCGGGTCGAGCACATGCGCCGCATCCGCGAGCTACAGGACGAGACCGCCGGCTTTCGCGCTTTCATCTCCTGGACCTTCCAGCGCGACGGCAACCGGCTGCAGGACAAGGTCGCCGAGGAGACGCGCCCCACTCCCTTCGACTACCTACTGACTCAGGCGGTCAGCCGCCTCTACCTCGACAACGTCCCCCACATTCAGGCGAGCTGGCTCACGCAGGGCCTCGAGATCGGGCAGCTGGCGCTCGCCTTCGGCGCCGACGACATCGGCTCGGTGATGATCGAGGAGAACGTCGTCTCCTCGGCCGGCACGCGCTACACCACCACGGCCGAGGAGCTCGTGCATCTGATCCGCGCCTTCGGCAAGACGCCGGTGCAGCGGGACACCTACTACAACCCGGTCAAGACCTGGGAGTAACCGCGCTTCCGGCGCGGGTCGCACCCACACACGCTAGGCTCAGCGCCATGATCGAGCAGCTGCTCGGTACCCGACCCTTCCAGATTGGCATCGTCGTTCACGACGTGCGCGAGGCCGCCGGTCGTTACAGCAAGCTCTGGGGAATCGAGGACTGGGTCTTCGTCGAGAACGGGCCCGAGAACATGCACGGGCTCCATTACATGGGTAAGCCGGCCGACTTCTCGATGCGCTTGGCGCTGACCGGCTCGGATCCTCAGCTCGAGCTGTTGCAGCCGCTCGAGGGCCCCTCTATCCTGGCCGACTGGCTCGAGCGCCACGGCGAAGGCATGCACCACCTGGGCGTGATCGTCGCCTCGGTCGACGAGACGATCGCGCAGATGGCCGAGGCGGGCATCGCCTGCGTGCAGCACGGCTACGGCTTCGGCGCCGACGGCTCGGGCGCCTTTGCCTACTTCGACACCGAGGCCGAGCTCGGCTGCCTGCTCGAGGCGATCGAGCCGGCGAACGAGTAGCCCACATCCCGGGCACTGACTCCATCTAGACTGGCGCGCGGTGCTGATCGCTTCGATCACCGGCTCGGTCACCGACCAGGTGACCTCCTTCATCGGCAACGGCGGCGTCCTGGCGGTGTTCGGGCTGATGTTTATCGACGCGGTGTTCCCCGCTTTCAGCGAGCTCGTGATGCTCTATGCCGGGGCGCTCGCTGCCGGCGCCTTCGCCCAGTCGGTCGTCCTCTTCGGCCATCCAGTCCACTCGCACCCGCTCGCCTACGTGACGATGATTCTGGCCGGGACGCTCGGTTACACGCTGGGATCCCTGGCAGGTTGGGCGATCGGCATCTACGGCGGCCGGCCGTTCCTCGAGCGCCACGGGCGCTGGTTCCATCTCTCGCACGGGCAGCTCGAGCGAGCCGAGCGCTGGTTCGAGCGCTTCGGCAACCTTGCCGTCCTGCTCGGACGCATCACGCCAATCGCACGCTCCTTCATCTCCATCCCGGCGGGTGTGTTCCGCGCCCGGCTCTTCTCGTACACGGTGCTGACGCTGATCGGCTCGACCATCTGGTGCCTCGCCTTCCAGTCGGTCGGCTTCGCGCTCGGCACTCGCTGGGAGGAATTCCAGCGCAGCTTCCACTACGTCGACTACTGCGTCGTGGCCGTTTTCGTCGCCTTGGTCGCCTTGATCATTCTTCGCCGGTGGCGCTCGACTAAACTGGCGGGCCGAGATGTCCAAGATTCCGCTGATTGACGTCAAGGCCCAGTACGCGCCACTCGCCGACGAGCTGAAAGCGCGCTTCGCGGAGGTGCTCGAGTCGGGGCAGTTCATCCTCGGCCCCAACGTCAAGGCGTTCGAGAGCGAGGCGGCCGCTCACCTCGGCGTCTCGCAGGCGATCGGAGTCGGAAACGGCACCGACGCGATCACGCTCGTATTGAGCGCGCTCGAGATCGGGCCCGGCGACGAGGTCATCTGTCCCGCCTTCACCTTCTACGCCACGACTGAGCCGATCGCGCTGCTCGGCGCGACGCCGGTCTTCGCCGACATCGAACGCGAGACGATGAACCTCGACCCCGAGGATGTCGCGCGCAAGGTCACGCCGCGCACCAAGGCGATCATGCCGGTACACCTCTTCGGCCGGCCGGCCAAGGTCGACGAGCTCAAGGCGCACGGGCTACCGGTGATCGAGGACGCTGCCCAGGCCTTCGGAGGCGGCGGAGTCGCGCAGAAGGGCATCGCTGCCACCTTCAGCTTCTTCCCGACCAAGAACCTCTTCTGCCTGGGAGACGGCGGCCTGGTCGCCAGCAGCGACGAGGAGCTGGCGGCCCGCGTGCGCATGCTCCGCTTCCACGGCTCGCGCGACAAGAAGCTGTTCGAATACGTGGGCTACAACTCGCGCCTCGACGAGATTCAGGCCGCGATGCTGCGCGTCTTTCTGGGTCAGATCAAGCGCTGGAACGAGCTTCGCCGCGAGGCGGCCGTGCGCTACGCCGAGCTTGGGCTCGGCGACCTGGTCGAGCTACCGAAGGACGAGCCCGGCCATGTCTACCACCTCTTCTGCGTCCGCAGCCCCGAGCGCGACAAGTTCCGCGACGCACTGGCCGCCGCCGGCATCGGGCACGCCTGCCACTACGTCGTGCCGCTGCACCTACAGCCGTCGATGGCGCACCTCGGCTACAAGCAGGGCGACCTGCCCGAGACGGAGCGGGCCGCCCGCGAGAACCTCTGCGTGCCGCTCTGGGCAGGAATCGCCCCTGAGCAGCAGGAGCGCGTGGTGGCGACGTTGCAGGGCGCGGTCGCCACGCCGGTCCCGTGAACCTGCTCAGCCGGCACCGCCTCTGGCAGCCCGCCGCCGACGGTGTCTTCGTTGCCTTCGCCTGGTTCGTGGCCTTCCTGCTACGCCTCGGATGGCCGGTCAATGTCCCCTACAACCGCTTCCTCGAGCTGCGGGTCTTCGCGCTCGTCGTCGTCTTCAAGCTGGCGGTCTTCGTACTCTTCGGCTTCTACACGCGCTGGTGGCGCTACGTCTCGACGCGCGACATCTCGACGGCAGTCGTAGGAGTCACGGTCGCCTGCGTCGTCGCCGACCTGATCGTCTACTTCGCGCGCATCCCGCCCCGTGGCTTTTCCCTACCGAGGTCGGTCGTGGTCATCGACTGGCTGCTACTACTCGCACTCGTAACCGGCTCGCGCACTCTCACCAGAACGCTGCTCGAGCGCCCCAAGGCGGGCGAGCGACTGGCGCGCGGCAAGAAGATCATCATCGCCGGCGCCGGCGACGCGGCCAGTGTGACCCTGAGGGAGCTGCACAAGTACCGCCACCTCGGCTACACGCCAATCGGCCTGGTCGATGACGACCCGCGCAAGCAGCACTTGCGCCTGCACGGCGTCAAGGTGCTGGGCACGATCGCGGAGCTGCCGCTGCTGCTGCGCGAGAACCGCCCCGACGAGGTGCTGATCGCCATGCCGTCGGCCTCGGGGCAGGCGAGGCAGCGGATCGTAGAGATGTGCCGCGAGGCGAAAGTGCCCGTCACGACGCTACCGGGACTCTACGAGCTCTTCTCCGGCGAGCTGACCACGCAGATCCGGCCCGTCCAGGTCGAGGACGTGCTCGGGCGCGAGCAGGTGGAGGTGGATTTCGAGCAGGTCGCCGGCTACCTCGCCGGGCAGACCGTGGTCGTCACAGGCGCCGGTGGCTCGATCGGCTCCGAGCTCTGCCGCCAGATCTCGCGCATCGGGCCGAAGAAGCTACTACTGGTGGAGCGAGGCGAGAACCCCCTCTTCGAGATCGATCGCGAGCTGAGGCAGGAGCGCGGCTTCGAAGACTGTGTGGCGATACTCGCCGACGCCGGAGAGCGCGAGAAGATGCAGCCACTGTTCGAGCAGTACCGTCCGCAGGTGGTGTTCCATGCGGCCGCCTTCAAGCACGTTCCGCTGATGGAGTCGAATCCGCTCGAGTCGGTGCGTAACAACGCGCTTGCCACTCGCTCGCTGGCCCAGGTTGCTTGTGACACCGGCGTCGAGCGCTTTGTGCTCATCTCCACCGACAAGGCGGTCGAGCCGCAGACGGTAATGGGGCAATCGAAGACCCTTTGCGAGTGGATCGTGGAGGCGCTCGGGTCGCGAAAGAAGAACGGAACGAAGTTCATCGCGGTGCGCTTCGGCAACGTGCTCGGTTCCTCGGGCAGCGTGATCCCGATCTTCAAGCGTCAGATCGAGAAGGGCGGCCCGGTCACGGTCACCGACCCCGAGATGACGCGCTATTTCATGACCATTCCCGAGGCCGTCTCGCTGGTCGTGCAGGCCGGCGGCATGGGCGCGAGCGGCCAGGTGTTCGTGCTCGACATGGGCAAGCCGGTGAAGATCCTCGAGCTGGCTCAGAACATGATCCGTCTCTCGGGCAAGGAGCCCGGGCGCGACATCGAGATCGTCTACTCGGGCATCCGGCCGGGAGAAAAGCTGTACGAGGAGCTCTGGGGCGAGCACGAGACGGTCTCTCCTACCAAGCACCCGAAGATCCGCGAGTTGACCTGCCCCGCGATCGATCCCAAGTGGCTCGACAGCGAGCTGGCGGCGCTCAGCAAGCTCGTCGACGCGGGCGACGCGGACGGCGTTACCAAGCGACTGGCGAAGACCACGCGCAGTGCACAGCGGCTACAAGCCAAGAGAGCGGGCGAGACTGCACCCGCACCGGAAGAGACCGACACAGTCTCGGAACAGCCCGTAACCTGATCCGTTACAGATTGCCGGTTAGTTTGGCACCGTGAAGGCGCAGAAGATACTCGCCGGTCTCAATCCCGAGCAGCGACGGGCCGCAATGAAGACCAGCGGACCGGTTTGCATCCTCGCCGGTGCCGGCTCGGGCAAGACGACCACGATCACGCGCCGAGTCGCCTGGCAGGTGGCAAGCAGGGCCTTTCCCGCCGATCAGATCCTGGCGGTGACCTTCACCGAGAAGGCGGCGACCGAGATGCGCTCGCGTCTGAAGGCGCTCGGGGTCGAGAGCGTGAGCGCGCGAACCTTTCACTCCGCAGCGCTCGGGCAGCTGCGCTGGCTCGCCCCGGGCCGAGTCGGCGAGATCCTTCCCAGCAAGGGTCTGCTCCTGCGCCGGATCGCCAACAGCCTGCCCCGGCCCTACTGCTACCGGACGGCCTCCGACCTCGCCTCCGAGATCGAGCGGGCCAAGAACCGGCGCGTGCCGCCGGATCGCTATCTCTCCAGCCTCGACGGGCACGAGCCGCCGCTCCCGGCCGATCTGATGCTGCAGGTCTACGAGGCCTACGAACGCGACAAGCAAGACGCCGGCCGGATCGATTTCGAGGACCTGCTGGAGTTGGCGATCCGCCTCTACGAGGAGGACGAGCAGGCGGCGATGCTCCTGCGCGAGCGCTTCCGCACCTTCACCGTCGACGAGTACCAGGACGTGAACCTGCTCCAACAGTCGCTGCTCGACCTCTGGCTCGGAGACCGCGACGAGCTCTGCGCGGTCGGCGACGACTACCAGGCGATCTACGGCTTCACCGGCGCCACTCCCGACTACCTGCTGGCTCTACCCGAGCGCTTCCCTCACGCCGTCGTCGTGACTCTGGAGTCGAACTACCGCTCGACTCCGCAGGTGCTCGAGCTGGCAAACCGGCTCGTACCCCGGCTCGGCGGCGCAACCAAGTCGCTGCGGCCCACCCACGCTGACGGCGCCGAGCCCGAATGCTGCGTGCTGGACGGTCCCGACGAGGAAAAGCGCTTCCTGGTCGAGCGGATCGAGCAGCTGCGCGGGGAGAGCGTGGACTTCGAGCAAATGGCGATCCTCGTCCGCTCGAACGCACGCGCCGCCGATTTCGAGGAGGCGCTGGCCGAAGCGCGGATTCCCTTCCAGGGCTCCTCGCTGCTCGAGCGCGAGGCGGCGCGCTACCTGCTCCAGCGCGCGGGCTCGCTCCCCGCACACGAGCTCGCACGCGGGGTTCGCCGCATCGCTCACGCCCAGGGTTGGGTCGAAAAGCCGCCGAAGCGCCTCGGCGATAGAGAGATGACCAGGCTGGCGGACATGAGCCGCCTCGTTCGCCTGGCCGAGGAGCTCGAGAACGGCGAGCTGGACGGCGGCGCCTTCGTGGCCGAGATCCGCCGCCGCTTCGATCCGCGCGCCTTCGGAAGAGGCGTTCACCTTCTCACCTATCACCGCGCCAAGGGACTCGAGTTCATAGCCGTCTTCCTGCCGCGACTGGAGGAGAAGGAGCTTCCCTGCAAGCTGTCGCTCGATCGGGCTGATGAGCTGGCCGAGGAGAGGCGCCTGCTCTACGTCGGGCTGACCAGAGCCAAGCGCCACCTTTTCCTGAGCTGGACCGAGAAGGCCCCACCGAGCCGCTTTTTAGCCGAGCTCGGTCTCGCCGAGGCCGAGCCAAAGTGGCGCACCGGCGTGGAGGTGTTCGCCCGTTCGCCCGGTTTCGAGCCGCTTCGTGCCTGGCGCCGAAGCCGTGCCCAGAGCGACGGCGTGCCCGCCTTCGTCGTCTTCACGAACCGCGCCCTCGAGGCGATCGCCTCCCGCCGTCCCGGATCGCTGGCAGAGCTGGCGCAGGTACCGGGAGTCGGCGAGCGCAAGCTCGAACGCTACGGCGAAGAGGTGCTCGGTGTCCTGGCCAGAGTGAGCTGAACGCGGTCGCGCCGCGGTCAGACTCGGTTCCAGCCCGCGGGCGCGTGCGCCCACCAGCGGCCGTCGCGGCGGCTCGCCTCGATCGGCATGCCGAAACAGCGCGAGAGCACTTCTCCCGTCAGAGTCTCGTCGACGGGACCGGAGGCGACGAGCTCGCCGCCGTGCAGAAGCAGCGCATGGGTGGTCGTGCGCGGCAGCTCCTCGAGGTGGTGCGTGGCGAGAACGGTCGTAAGCTCGAGATCGCTGCCAGCTAGCGCTTCGAGAGCGGCGATGAGCGCCTCGCGCGCGGGCAGGTCGAGCGCAGATGCCGGCTCATCGAGAAGGAGCAGGCGCGGCGAGCTCATCAGCGCCCGGGCGAGGAGGATGCGCTGGCGCTCGCCTTGCGAGCAGATCCCGAGCGGGCGATCGGCGAGATCGGCGCAACCGAAGAGCTCGATCAGCTCCCTGGCCCGATCTCTAGTTACGTCGTCGTAGCGTTCCCAGAGCGGGATGCGCGTGCCGGTCGCGCCGGTGAGGACGATCGTCGACACGTCGTAGCTCTCGTCGAGCTTACGATCGAGCCGGGCCTCAACGACGCCGATCCGCTCCCTCAGGCGCCGCATGTCGGTCCGGCCCATCCGCTCGCCGAGCAGCTCGACGCTGCCCGAGGTTGGGTGCGTGATGGCGGCCGCGAGTGTGAGCAAGGTGCTCTTGCCGGCGCCGTTCGGGCCCAGCAGCGCCCACTGCTCGCCGGGCCCGGCGCGCCAGTCGATCCCCGAGAGCAGCCACGTTCCGCCCCGGCGCAGGCTCACGCCTTGCATCAGGATGGCGGACCTGCGTGCGCTCACTGCCCGAGCCGCTCGATCTCTTCCAAGCAAGCCCGCAGGCCCTCGCGCCAGTGCGGCAGCCGGGGCGTCTCGGGCTTCTCGCTGCGGAGGACGGAGTGGGCCGGGCGAGGAGCCGGCCGGGCGAGCTCGGCGGTCGTTATCGCCCGTACCCGGCAGCTGAGACCCGCCTCCGCGAAGATCGCCTCGGTGAACTCCTTCCAGCTGCAGTCCCCGTCGGCCGCGCCGTGGTAGACGCCGAAGGGCAGCTCGACGATCTGGCGCGTGGCCTCGGCCAGGTGACCGACGTAGGTCGGGCAGCCGCGCTGGTCGTCCACCACGGCGACCTCGTCGCGCTCGGCGCCGAGCCTGAGCATCGTGCGCAGGAAGTTGTGCCCGGTAGCGCCGAAGAGCCAGGAGCTGCGCACGATCCAGGCCTTTTCGCCGGCAGCCTCCTCCCCGCCGAGCTTCGTCCGTCCATAGACCGAGAGCGGGCCGGTCGTGTCGGACTCCAGGTAGGGCGTGCGCTTGGTGCCGCTGAAGACGTAGTCGGAGGAGTAGTAGACGAGCGGGGTGCCCAACAGCGCGACGTTGTGCGTGCCCTGCACGTTCGCTCGCTCGGCGCCGTCGGGATCGGCCTCCGCGCCGTCGACATCAGTCCAGGCGGCCGCGTGCAGGACGAGGTCGGGCGCCTCGAGCCAGGACGGTGCCGGCTCGGCGACGTTCCACTCGGCCAGATCGACGCCCGTGAGCTCGTCCGAGGCGAACGCCTCGGCCAGCGCGTGACCGAGCTGCCCGGCCGAGCCGGTGATCAGGACTCGGCGAGGTCGCGCGGCGACAGGATCGGTGCTTGCGTGCTCCACAGGTGTTTGACGCGCGGGTCGGCCCACGAGATCCCCTGCTCGTCGGGATTCTCCGCGTCGTATTCCTCGGTGACGTGGTAACAAAAAAGAACGTCAGTCAGGGCTTCGAAACCGTGCGCGTGGTATCCAGGCACCCAGACGGCGACCGAATTCTCGTCGCCGATGTCGAGCGAGAAGGTTTCGCCCGATTCGCGATCGAGCAGGACGACGCGCGCCGTCCCTTGCACGCAGACGAAGAGATCGTCCTGCCCGCGCTCGTGATAGTGAAGCCCGCGGATGACGCCCTTGCGCGAGAAGGAGACATTCGTCTGGCTGGTCGGCCGAGGCACGAGGCTGTCGCGTCGAATCTCGCAGAACCAACCGCGTTCGTCGGCGAAGCGCCGTAGCGGAACGAGCTGCATCCCTTTCAGCAATTGACTCGCCGTGTCAGGAACTCGTCTCAAAACGAAGCACTCCACCGTCTGGCCGCGCTCGGAGGCGCGCTGCGTTGTCCTCGGCCTCGCCCGTAGCTTAGGCTACGACCGAGGCGCTGCGTCCTAGCATCGCATCCACCGATCCCACCCAGCCGGCGGGTCTTCATTCCGAGACGAGCTCTATCGGTCACTGCTTATTGGCCCCGTTCTTGCGCACGAAGTCGTTGACCGTGTAGTAGGCGTCGATCGACTCGCCGGCGTCGCCCCAGAAGCCCTCGATCAGGTCGTACTCCATTACGCCCTGGTCGACGTACCAGTTGTTCACGTCGGTGATCTCGAGCTCGCCGCGCCCAGACGGCTCGAGCTTGGGGATGATCTCGAAAACATCCGCGTCGTAGAAATAGAGGCCGGTAACGACGAGGTCGCTGGGTGGGTCCTGGGGCTTCTCGACGATGCGGACGATGTGCTTGTCGCCGTCGAGCTCGGGAACGCCGAGATGGCGCAGGTGCTCGGGGTCGCTCTCGCGCGCCAGTAGAACGCGGGCGCCCCTCTCCTGCGCGCAGAAGCGCTCGACCGAGGCGGCGAATGAGTACTCGAGCACGTTGTCGGCGAGCATCACCAGAACGCGGTCGCCGCCCACGAAGTGCTCGGCCAGCCCAAGCGCCTCGGCGATACCGCCCGGGCGCTCCTGGTAGCCGTACTCGAGCCGCGAGATCCCGAACTCGCGCCCGTTACCGAGCAGGCGCAGGAACTCGCCCGCGTGGGTGCCGCCGGTGACGAGCATCAGGTCGGTCACGCCCGCCTGCACAAGCGCCTCGATCGCGTAGGAGACCATCGGCCGGTCGTAGATTGGAAGCAGGTGTTTGTTGGTGATGCGGGTGAGCGGGTGCAGCCGGGTTCCGGAGCCCCCCGCCAGGATCACGCCTTTTAGGGCTCGTTTCAATTGACGACCTGCCGACTGGGTGTGATCGGTGGATGCGATGCTAGGACGCAGTGTCGCGTTCGTAGCTGGAGGCTACGGGTGCGACCAGGGCCTATCCCGTTAGGAATGCGCGGTCGAAGGGGTTGAGCCGTGGATGTCAGGGGTCGGACGGACCGTAAAGGCGCACTGGTAGTGCGACGAGCGGTCTGGCCGGGCACTGGCGCCGCGGGACGGCCGCTTCGGGCGTGTAGGCCTGGCGGGATAGGCCCCAAGACAACGCAGCGCGCCGCCGAGCGCGGCCAGGCGGCTGAGTGCTTCATTTGAAACGAGCTCTTTCGTCCGTCTGCCATCGGCCCAGATGCTACGCGCTCAAGCGTCTTCGCGAGTCGCTTCGCTCGGGTTACTCGGCCGCAACCGGCGTCTCGAGCGGAACAAGCGGCGACGGCTCTACCCGCACGAGCCGCGCCAGCGGCGCCGGTAGCCACCAGTTGTAACGGCCAAACAGCGCCATCAGCGAGGGGACGAGAACGGCGCGGATCAGGGTCGCATCGAAGAGGATCGCCGCGGCCAAGCCGAAGCCGAATTCCTGCATGGTGGCCATGCGTCCGGCCACGAAGCCCGAGAAGGCCGCAACCATAATCACGGCGGCTGCGGTCACGATCCGGCCGGTCTTCTCGAGGCCTTCGCGCACGGCCTGCTCGTTGTCGGCGCCGCTGTCCCAGGCCTCGCGCATACGAGTAACGAGAAAGACCTCGTAGTCCATCGAGAGGCCGAACAGCATCGCGAACAGGATGACGGGAATCCAACCCTCGATCAGACTCTGCTCGTAGATGCTCCCGAGCAGGGCGTGACCTCCTCCCCAGGAGAAGGCGACCACGAGCAGCCCATAGGCCGCGCCAACCGAGAGCAGATTCAAGATCACCGCCTTGAGCGGCAGCAGGAACGAGCGGAAGGCCCTCATCAACAGCAGGTAAGTAAGAACGAGCACTCCCAGGACGAGCAGCGGAAAGTACTGGTAGAGCCGCTTCAGGAAATCGAAACCACCCGCCGGCCCGCCGCCGACCAGAACCTTGACTTGCGCCGGAAAGCCGGCCGCGGGAACAAGCTTCTTACGGAGGCGCTGCACGAACTTCCCCGCAACCGGATCGCCATATTCGTGGCGACCGGCAACCATGACGCGTGCATAGCGGCCCGTCCCGTCGAGGTACGGCGGAGCCGGAACGAAGGTCGCCCGAGCCACCTCGGGATCACGGCCGAGCTTCTGAGTGAGCCGGCCGATCGCGGCCTCGACCGGCGCCTGTTTCGCGCCGCCGGCGCGGCCCGAGTCGATCACGATCTGCGTTTGAGAGAGCGCGCCCGGGCCGAGCGCCTCGCTGAGGACATCAAAACCCCGCATCGACTCCGGGTAGCGCGGCATGCCCGACATCGTCCCCGGCGTGAGGTGAAGACCGAGCGCCGGCGTGGCGGCACCGAGGAGTAGCGCTCCTCCGACGAGCAAGAAGGCGACCGGGCGGCGCATGATCGTGCCCGCGAGCCTGCCCCACAAACCCTCGTGCGCGTCGCTCGTTCCTTTGAGACGGGGAAGAGGGATCTTGGGCAGCCGTGGCGTCCAAGGGCTCGGGACATGAGCGGCCCAGAGCGTTAGGGCGAGCACGAACCCGAGCGGGAGTGCGAGCACGGGCGGCCAGAGCGAGCGGTAGCCGGTAGCGACAGCGATAGCACCGGCAACCGCAACCGCCGTTCCGGCGAGCATCTCAACCCGGACTGGGAAGCCGCGGCGAAGCGCCTCTGCAACCGGCGCGCGTGTCATCGACCTGCGGCTGGCCAGCGATAGAAGCGCCGGCTGCAACGTGGCGGCGGCCGCAATCGAGAGGAGTGGAATCAGGAATGCTCCGAGCCCGACCGCGCGCATGAACGGGATCGGCATGGCGAGGAGGACGCTGACTTATTCCAGTAACTAGCTCAGGATGAGAGGAGAGTCCACGAAAGAAAGTCATCCATGACTGCGAAGGTGCGGGGTCCCCTCGATCTCTACGTGCGCGTCTCACGTGTCGCTGGGAGAGAAGGCGCGTCCTTCATCGCGCCCGAGCTTCAGACGGAGCGCTGCCGTGCGCTCGCGCAGGCGCGCGGGCTCCAGGTGGGGGAGGTCTTGACCGATCTCGGCCAGTCGGGCGGCAAGATGGAGCGCGCAGCTCTCGACGAGGGAATCGAACGAATCCGACAAGGCATTTCGTCGGGCTTGATTGTCGCCCGGCTCGATCGTTTCTCGCGAACATTGGTAGGCGGACTGCAAACCCTCGCCGAAATCGAAGCCGCTGGCGGCGTTGTGTTGGACGCCTCCGGTGACTTTGATACCTCGACGCCTACCGGGCGGCTCGTGCTTCGGATGATGCTCAGCTTGGCCGAGTTTGAGCTGGACAGAATCCGGGAGAACTGGTCTGTCGCACAGAGGAAGTTTGTCGCGAGGGGTGGACACGGCGGCTCGAAGGTCCCGACCGGCTACCTGAGAAATGACGACGGGACGCTCAGCGTCGATCCCGTTCTGGGTCCTCTCGTGCGCGAAGTTTTCCTCCGGCGGGCGAGCGAGGATAGCTGAACCGTTCTCTATCGATACCTCAGAGACAACGGCTGCGAGACGCTCAGCCATCCCGCCTCGGTCGCGGAAATGATCGCGCGCAGGGTCTACACGGGCGAAGCAAGTTCGGGCGTTTTCGTGAAAGCCGGGGCTCGCGAGGCGATCGTGAGCGAGGGGGAATGGACGGCAGCGAACCGGCGCAAAGTTCCTGCCAGACTGTCCCGAGGCGAGTCGGATGGAGCCCTACTGGCCGGGATTTTGTGGTGCGATTCCTGCGGCCATAGGCTTGCCGCCGACTGGACAACGACTCGCGGCAAGCGGGTGCGCTTCTACAGATGCATAGCGCCCGAGTGTGAAGCCCGCCCGTCGATCGCCCATAGCATCATTGAGCCTTTTCTTGAGCGCATCGTTCTCGAAATCATCGGCTCCGGGACGCTATCCATCGAAGAGACTTCGGGCGACACTGAGCGCCTTGAAAACGCCGTCGAGAACGCCCGAGCCGATCTTGAAGCGTTCAATGACGCCTTCGATCGCCACAGTGACCCCGCCGAATTCCGACGAGGCGCGGAGCGGCGCAAAGCGGCCCTCGTCGCGGCAGAGAATGAGCTGGCGGCAAGTGTGTCTGCCAGCTCGACTGACGAGTTGCTCGCAGGAGTCACGGGTCCCGATTTGTACTCGCGAGCGAGTGTCGCCATCCGTCGCCGGATCATCACGCACCTATTGCCGCCGATCTACGTCAAGCGAGGAAGAGCCCCAGTTAGTGAGCCGGTGCGCTTCGGAAGAGGTCCCGGATCGTAGGGGAGCAGTGGTAGCTTCATGTGTGGCTCGCGGCCTAACGACCAAGCTCACCTGCCGCTATGGAGCGCAGCCGAATAGCAGTCAGGTGCAGCGCCTTGTTAGCCTCTTCTTGTGAGAACGGCAAAACAGCCGTACCTAGTATTCGGCACCAAGCACTCATATATCATTACGCTCGAGTTCTTTTCTTTGAGGAATTCATCAACTGCAACCTTTGCACCTGTTGAGAAATAGTCATAATCATCCACAATGATTAATGCGCCGGTTGAAGTTGTTCGGTGGAGATATTCAAGCGTGAGCTTTATTGGCTCATATAAATCGAAATCTACGTAAGCAAAACTTACTTCTTTGGGTAGGTTTGAATCATCCCTAAGCACTTGGTCAATGAATCCCTTGTGAATAACAAACCTCTGCGGCGGAAATGATATCGCTCTAAGACGAGTGCGGACCATTTCTTCTGGGCACGACATTGTCCCGCTATAGGCTTCCATACTGCCCAGCGAAAATATATCGTCCTTCAGTTGATCTTTTTCTGTAGGCTTGGAGAGTCCTTCAAAAGAGTCGAACAAGTGAAGGACCTTATTGCTGGATTGTATTTCGTTGGCTATTAGAGCCGACGTCTCTCCTTGAGCCACGCCAAATTCACAAATGGCACCACTAGCATCTTTGCACTTAGCCAGTGCATTCACAATGAAATATGCTTCGGATGGTGGTGTGCCATCCAACCGGGCAAGTAGCTTTGAACGAATTTCGTTTGCCACGATAAGATTGCCCGATCCATTGAGGCGCTGCTCATATGCTTGCGCAAGGTTAACAAAGTTGCAGAAACCCCGGCTCATGTCGGCGATCGCGGCTTCGGAAGTTGCGGAACCGTACATCCTTTGCCCTTCTCGTTGCCCTGACGGAAGGCGTAGTTCATATCGGAAAACTGCGAGGGCTTTCGTGAGTGCTTCTTTCAGAAACTTCATGTGATCTCCGTGTCCGATACTGCAGCCTAACAATACTTAAGCAGTCCGCGTAAACGAGCGTAAGTAGACTGCATCTCTGTATATCACGTTCCAGTGCGTGCTGTGACGTTGTCTCACGATGCTCTATCTCACGGCCTCATATGCCGTCAGCGGGTTTTCCACTCCGGCTTATACAGAGTTCAACAGAGCATCGAGTGCTTGCCGCGAAGCGGTCCAGCTAGAAAGATACTTCAAGAGTTGTCACAACTTCCACTTTTCAAAAAGCTCTCAGAGTTGTTGCCACAACTAGATCGCCCGTTTTCCTCCTATTTATATCCTCTATCCTCTATCCGTATGCGCAAATGCGCACGGGTTTAGAAAGAGGCGAAAAGCCATTTAGTCGTGCTCCATAGCACGGGTTTCTTCGGGCTCGAGAACGAGCGTGTAAAGGCCGCGCCTGCCGCGCCCGCCTGTGCCGACCGGCAACCTGAATCGGATCTGCTCGACCGCTGGGAATGGCTGCCGCCGCTTTCGCGAGACGCGTTGTCAGACGCCTCTGGATGGCTCGATCAGCCGAGTTCGCCACCTTGGCGACGACCAAATAGTTGCCAACGTCGCGATCGCCGAAGCGCTGCGCGAGGATCGTGCGCGCCCGTTTCCGAGTCGGTACCCGGGACCGTGAACTCGTTCGAGAGACGGCTCGGCAGCAGCGCGAAGCCGACGAAGTTCCCGATCAAGAGCACGATCAGCCAAACGCCGACCAGCGACCAGCGACCAGCGACCAGCGACCAGCGAAAGCGAATCATCAGTCGCGTCCAGCCCCCCATTGAACCGGGAAACCTAGCGCAGAGCGCGTCTCGCGCGAACGGGTGCGGCGGCGGCGCAGCACGGGATCGCTACGCTTGTAAAGTTGGCTATGGGGAGTAGAACGAGGACGTGAGCGAGCGCAAGCAGAGAGATCCGCAGAGCGAAGCAACCGACCAGTTCGGCCAACTCATCACCGAGCTGTGGAGAGGGCAGTTCGGTGGCCGTCAGCACGGCGTCTGGCCGGCCGTCGATAGCTACCGCAGCGAGGATCCGCCACAGCTCGTGGTGGTCGTCGAGCTTCCTGGAATCGACCCCGAGCAGGTGCAGATCGTGCTCCACGATCGCGCGCTGATCATCGCCGGTGAGCGCCCCCGACCAACGAGGTGCAACCGCCGCTACCACCAGATGGAGATCGAATACGGCCTTTTCCAGAGGCGCATTCAGATTCACGAGCAGGTCGACGCCGAGGCGGCCAGCGCAACCTACGAGCGCGGGCTGCTACAAATCGTCTTGCCTATCGCCAAACGTCCTACCGGCGCGGTACGGGTGCCGATCGAGCTGAGGTCGAAGCCATGAGCGTGAGTGGGAGCGAGCACACAGGCGCGGACGAAGCGCCCACCACCGCCCGAGAAGGCGCCGAAGGCGAGGCGCCCGTGTCGGATGCTCGCTTCGAGCTGCCGCTGCTGCCGCTGAAGGAGACCGTCGTCTTTCCCGACTCGATGATGCCGCTAGCCGTCGGGCAGGAGCGCTCGATCAAGCTCGTGGACGACGTCGTCAGCGGCGAGGGGCACATAGCAGTCATCGCTGCCCGAGAAGAAGGGGTCGGGGAGCCATCCTGGGACGACATCTACTCGGTGGGCGCCGAGGCGGTCGTCTCGAGGATGCTCAAGATGCCCGACGGAACGCTGCGCCTGCTTGTCCAAGGCGTGCGCCGTGTGCGCTTGCTCGACCGCGTACGCGACAAGCCCTATCTGGTCGGGTTGTTCGAGGAGATCCCGGACCTCGTCGACATTTCCGACGAGATCGAGGCGCTCACTCGCAACGTTCAGTCGCAGTTCGGCCGTGTCATCCAAATGGAGCCCTATCTCCCCGACGAGCTGGCGATCGCCGTCGCCAACATCGACGACCCGGGCCTGCTCTCCTACCTCGTCGCCTCCAACCTGCGCCGCCTGACCGTCGCCGAACGCCAGCAGCTGCTCGAGCAAACCGACGTGGCCGAGCGCTTGCGTACGCTCTCGCGCATCCTCGCCCGCGAGGTCGAGGTCGGCGAGCTCGAATCGAAGATCCAGACGCAAGTCCAGTCGGAGCTGGATCAGGGCCAGCGCGAGTTCATCCTGCGCCAGCAGCTGAAAGCGATCCAGGAGGAGCTCGGCGAGAGCGACCCCGAGCAAGCAGAGCTGAAGGAGCTGCGCGAGCGTGTCGAGGCCGCCGACTTGCCCGAGGAAGCGAGCAGGGCCGCCGAGCGTGAGCTGGGCAGGCTCGAGCGCCTACCGAGCGCCGCCGCCGAGTACGGCGTCATCCGCACCTACCTGGAGTGGATCGTCTCGCTGCCCTGGAAGACCGAGAGCGAAGACCACCTCGACCTCGAACGCGCCAGGCAGATACTCGACGAGGATCACTACGACCTCGAGAAGGTCAAGGAGCGGATCATCGAGTACCTGGCCGTCTCGAAGTTGAAGGGCGACGTCTCGGGCCCGATTCTCTGCTTCGTTGGCCCGCCCGGAGTCGGCAAGACGTCGCTCGGGCAGTCGATCGCGCGGGCGCTCGGACGCAAGCTGGTGCGCATATCGGTCGGCGGAGTGCGCGACGAGGCCGAGATCCGAGGCCACCGCCGCACCTACGTCGGCGCCATGCCGGGAACGATCATCCGCGCGCTCAGGGACGCCGAGACGCGCAACCCCGTCTTTCTCATCGACGAGATCGACAAGATGGGAATGGACTACCGTGGCGACCCCGCCAGCGCCATGCTCGAGGTGCTCGATCCCGAGCAGCACTCCAGCTTCCGCGACCACTACCTCGATTTGCCTTTCGATCTCTCACGCGTGCTCTTCATCTGCACCGCGAATCAGGCCGAGACGATCCCGCCGCCGCTGCTCGACCGCATGGACACCATCCAGCTCTCCGGCTACACCGAGGAGGAGAAGCTGGGTATCGCCAAGCGGTACTTGGTTCCGAAGCAGATCGCCGCTCACGGGCTCGATCTCAAGCGGGTCTCGCTTTCGGACGAGGCTCTCAGGCTGGTGATCCGCGAATACACACGCGAGGCCGGAGTGCGCAATCTCGAGCGCCAGCTCGCGGCCCTCTGCCGCAAGAGCGCCCGCCAGATAGCCGAGGGCAAGGCGAAGAAGATCTCGATCGGCGAGAAGCAGGTGCGCGAGTGGCTGGGACCGCGGCGCTTCGCCGGCGAGGTACGCAGGCGCACGGCCGAGCCGGGCGTCGCTACCGGGCTCGCCTGGACACCTGCCGGAGGCGAGATCCTCTTCATCGAGTCAACAGCGTACGAGGGTAAGGGGCGTCTCACGCTCACCGGCCAGCTCGGCGACGTCATGCAAGAGTCGGCCCAGGCCGCGCTTTCGTATGCGCGCGCCCATGCGAGCGAGCTTGGCATCGGCGACGGGTGGTTCGCTGGCCACGACCTCCATCTCCACGTCCCCTCCGGCGCGGTTCCCAAGGACGGGCCCTCGGCCGGTATCACGATGGCGACCTCGATCGTCTCTTTGGCGACGCAGCGGCCGGTCGCCGGCGACCTGGCCATGACCGGCGAGATCACGATCACCGGACAGGTGCTTCCCATCGGCGGACTACGCGAGAAGCTTTTAGCGGCACAGCGAGCCGAGATCAAACGCGTGATCTTGCCGCGCGAGAACGAGCCCGATCTGGAAGACCTGCCCACAGAAACCAGGCAAGCGCTGACACTCATACCGGTCGACAGCGTGAGCGAAGTGCTCGAGGCTGCGCTCGAGACAGCAAGCGAAGCAGGCGCCGGAACGGTCGCCCGAATCGGGCGCGAGGCGGCCTCGGCCAGATCTTCCAATTCGAGTCGCGAGAGAGGCGGCGAATAGACGAGACTATGAAAAGCGATGTCGGAGTGCCGATCCTGTACGGTGCTAAGAAACGCAGGACTATGAAGAAGCCATGTGCGAGCGATGCGGGGGAAAAGCGATGAACAAGAAGACCGACAAGCTTTCTGACGCTGCGACGAACGTGCGCCCCTACGTCGAGCGCGCGCTCAAGGACGAGGAGCTCCGAGACAACGTGCGCCAGGCGTTCCAGGCCGCCAAAGAGGTGTACGGAGAGCTCATCTCGAAGGGACAAGTCTCGAAAGCCGCGGCGTACGCGGTGACTGATCGCGAGGTTCAGGAGAACCTACGCACGGCGGTCGACGAGTTGCGACACGCGGCCGTGCGCATACAGGGCCACGAAGAGGCACCGCATCGCGGCAGGAATACGGCGCTGCTCGTGACCGGAATAGCGCTCGGGATCCTGTTCAACCCGGCAACCGGGCCACAGGCCCGAGCCTGGTTGCGCGAAACCGTGCTGGGGGAGTCGGAGGAGATCGAATACACGCCGAGCGACGAAGATTCCGCCGCCTCGGGTGACGGCGCGACCGTCTAGCCGAAGCGCCAGTGAGGGCCTATCCCGTTAAGGATGGGCCCTCAGAGCTGGTTTCATTTAACGACCTGCTGACTGGGTGTGATCGGTGGATGCGATGCTAGGGAGCTCGGCTGGGGACGGAGGGGCGCCGGATGAGTGCGAGATCGTGGTGCGAGGCAAGGACACAGGAAGTATTCGTATCGGTCAGAGATACGGATGCGACCGAGGACGACGTCCTCGTGCCGCGAGATTGTGCTCAGCCGGTGCTTCTCTGTTTCCAGCCGAGCTCCTAAAGCAGGGAGCGCCCGTATCGACAGAGATACGGGCGCGACTGAGGACAACGCAGCGCGCCGCCGAGCGCGGCCAGGCGCTGGAGTGCTTCATTTGAAACCAGCTCTTAATCGCGTGCCAGGGTCTTCTTCCCCGAGCTCGACGAGCTGAGCACAGTCGCCAGCGAGCGACTGTTGAGACGCGGTAGCGCCGAGATGTCGGTCGAGTGCAGAAGCACGGCGCCGGGCTGCTGCGTGCTCACGTTGGCCGCGATCTGCTTGGCCCAAGAGGTGGTTCCCTCTGGGAAAGAGACGTCGTGTAGGTGCTCGAGACCGACCAGCCATTCATAGGGATCAACGGCGCTCTTGTCGTATCCGGAAGAGAGCAGCGCTGCGGGGTGAGCCTCGAAGTGGAGGTGGGGAGGCGTGGTGATAGCGTCGCCGGAGTTGCCGACAAAACCGAGCACCGCGCCCGCCTTCACCTGCAGCCCGTTCACGGCCAGGGGCGAGTAAGCCGAGAGGTGCGCGTAGTAGAACTCGTTCCCGTCCGTATCGCGCAACCAGAGGCGGTTTCCGCCCAGGTTGTTCCAGCCGACTTGGAACAGCGTTCCCTTCGCGACCGCAAGTATCGGTGTCCCGATCGGCGCGAAGATGTCGATGCCGTGGTGCCAGCCGGTGTCGGCCCTGGGAGATCCGAACGAATCGGAGTACCACGCCTGCCCATAGACGGGGAAGACGTGGCCCTTGCGGCTGAGCTTGGGCTGCAAGCCCGATGGAACCTGCTGCACGTTGCCGTTCTTCGGGTTGGAGTGCTTGTGAGAGTGAGTCTTAGTCGTTCGGGTGCTCGTACCTGAGTTGTTTGGCCCAGAGCCAGTTTTCGGAATCGTGACGGTCGTCGTCTGAGGGTTGGCCTGAGCGAAGACCACCGCCCAGCCGATGACGATCTCGCTCCCCGCCGGGAGCCCACCATGATCGGCGACAACGTACAGATCGAGAGCTCGCATCGACTGGTGCCGACCCTTGGTGCCCGGGTCGCCGTCGCTCGACGTCTCCACCAGGGTCTGCATGTAGCCCCAGTCGCCCAGCTGGACGCGCCCGTTTGTGGAAATTGAGATCGGCTGGCCCGAGTAGGTAGCTCCGGTCACGACCGTCTCACTAGTGGTGCTGCTTGCCTCCTCGGCCGTGGCGCTGGCTATCGCGGCGGCGACGAGGCGCTCAACCGAGATCTCGCCCCCGAAGAGCTGAATGCCGTTGAGCTCGGTTGTCGCCATTCCGGTGGCGGCTCCGCCCGAGGAGGTCGCAGTCGCAGTCGCAGTCGCCGAGATGACGCGAATGATCGAGCCGTCGGCCGGATAGGCGTAGGCCGCGCTCGGAACCGTCGCGTCCGGAGGAGCGGCCGCTTCGGGCGTGCCGAAGACGCCTTGCCCCGGCACGGAGATCTTGATCGCGAAGGCGCTCGCCAAGGCGCCCGCCTCGGATGCCCTCGTTACAGCGCGAGCCGCTGTAGCGGCTAGGAGAGCCCCGGCAAGCAGGATCCAGATGGGCCAGCGTCGCAGCACGGCCACCCATTATTGGCAAAACCGCGGCCGTTCGCTCGGCCAAGTGCGGTCCGGGAGGTTGAATGCCGCCGCCGCGACCAGTAGCGTTCGCTTTCGTGCCCACCTTACATCTCCAGCTTGCCTCGATCGCCTGGGTGGCAATACCACTGGCGGCGCTCACGACTGTCTCGACATTTATCGGCGGCGCCGTCGCGTTGCGCTACCGAAAGCAAATCGGCACGATCATCGCACTCACCGGCGGTGTGGTCGTCGCGGTGGCTCTCTTCGACGTTCTGCCCGAGGCGATCGACACCGTGAATGACTCCGACCTCGTGGCGACACTGATCGGCGTCGGCTTCCTCGCCTTCTTCCTGGCCGAGCGCTTCGTCGTCCTCCATCACCGCGACGAGGCCGAGCAGGCCAAGGCTCATGCGCAAGTGGGCGCCCTCGGCGCAGCCGGGCTCTCGGCGCACAGCTTCATCGACGGTCTCGGCATCGGGCTCGCCTTCAGCCTCAACCCCAAGATCGGCCTGCTCGTCTTTCTGGCGGTGATCACGCACGACTTCGCCGACGGCTTCAACACGGTCACGTTCGTGCTCAGGCAGTCGGAGAACCGCCACCAAGCCGTACGCTGGCTCGCCGCCGACGCACTCGCGCCTCTCGTGGGTGCAAGTGTCGGCTCCTCGCTCAGCATCTCCGAGCACCACCTCGGCTACCTGCTCTCGCTCTACGTGGGCTTCTTCCTCTTCCTTGGCGCCACCGACCTGCTGCCGCACGCACACGAGCACCCGTCGACGAAGAAGGTGTTCCTCACGCTGGCCGGGTTCGTCTTCGTCTTCGTGATCAGCCTGGCCGGGGCTCGCTAGCCCTGTCGCCACGTAGCGCCCGCCAGCCTAGCTCGAGCGCGATCGCGATCATCAGGACGCCGAAGAGGCGCTGGAGAGAGCCGGGGGCCAGCCTCTCGGCTAGAAGGCCTCCGACGACGACGCCGCAGAGCGAGCCGAGCCCAAGCTTCCAGACGGCAGCCCAGCGGATGTTTCCGTAGCGGCTCTGGCGCCAGCTGCCGACGAGCACCACCGGAACGATCGCAAGCAGCGAGGTCGCCTCGGCCTGGTGCTGGTCGAGACCGAGCATCAGCAGCGCAGGAACGAAGAGAATGCCTCCGCCGACCCCGAACAGCCCGGCCAGAACGCCGGCGACTGCGCCGATCGCGATCGCCAGGACGATCGTCATCCGATCACCAGCTTCAGCCCGATCGTGGCCAGGAGAACGGCGAACAGGCCGGTCAGAACGCGGTTGTGCAGCCGCTGCTGGAAAGCCGTGCCGAGTAGAGCTCCGGCCGCGGCGGGAATGCCCACCAGCAGGGCGTAGAGCACGCGTACCTCGCCGTACCAGGCGTAGAAGACCGCACCGGCCACGGCCGTGATCCCGATCGCCGCCAGCGAGGTGGCGGCCGCGACCCTGGGCCGCTGACCGAGCCAGATCAGAGCGGGAACGATGATCGTGCCGCCGCCGACGCCGAAGAGCGCGCCGTAGAAACCCGCGAAAAGACCAATGAAAACGACCGCCACCGTCGTATCCTAGAGACGCCCCGAATCTTCCAGAGAGTGCGACAACTGCCTTCCGTTAGAAACGCGACTGCCGCGAACATCAGCAAGCGATGGAATCGAACCGCCTTCTCGCCGAATTCGCCGCCGATCCCAGCCGGGCCGCGGTCTTGCTCGACGTGGACGGAACGCTGGCGCCGATCGTGAGTCGGCCCGAAGAAGCGCGGGTTCCCGACGCCACGCGCGCGCTCCTGCGCCAGCTGGCCGCTCGCTACGCGCTGGTCGCCTGCGTCAGCGGGCGCTCCAGCGACGAAGCCCGGCGCATAGTCGGCGTCGAGGAGCTTCTCTACGTCGGCACGCACGGACTCGAGCTGGCGCCCGGAGCCGCTGTCTGGCGCGAGCAGATCGAGCGCTTCGCCGAGACCGTCGAATGGCCGCCCGAGTGGATCGAGGACAAGAACCTCTCGCTCTCGCTCCACTACCGGCAGTCGCCCGAGCCCGAGCAATCCCGCCGGGCACTGGCGCGAATCGCCGAGTCAGCGGAGGAAGTCGGCCTTTACACTCGCTTCGGGCGCATGACGCTCGAGATCCTGCCGCCCGTCGAGGCCGACAAGGGCAGCGCCATTCGCTTGCTCCTCGACAAGCGCGGGCTCACCCGGGCGCTCTACGCAGGCGACGACGCAACCGACCTCGATGCCTTCCGCGCACTCGACGGTCTCGACCTCGGGATCTGCGTGGCGCTCTCATCGAGCGAGGCGCCGGTCGGCTTGATCGAGGCGGCCGACATCGTTCTCGCGGGGCCCGACGAGCTCGTGCAGCTGCTGCGAGCCCTTTGAGAACGCCGTTTTCGCGTTTATCGCCGAGACCCGTACCGGAACAGCTTCAGCACGTCTGCCTTCTCGCTGGCCAGCGAACGCTCGTGCAGCGTCACCACGATCAGCGCTCGCGACCTGTAGGTGCCGGAGGCGATCATGCAGATCCCCGCGACGGGGGTGTTGCCTGTCTTTACGCCGTTACCCCAGCGGTAGTAGCGCACTAGCCAGTTACGCGAGCGAACGAGAACATCGTGATTCGACGGCCAGCGCACGTGTGTCTGCCAGGTCGCGACGAAGGGGCGAAAACGCGCGTTGTTCATGGCAGCCCGAGCCAGCCGGGCTAGATCGAGCGCCGAGGAGTAGTGGCCCGGATCCGTGACCCCGCTCGGGTTCGCGAAGTGCGTGTGCGTCAGGCCGAGCTTCTTGGCCTTGGCGTTCATCATCGCGGCGAAAGCCTTCTCGCTCCCGGCGACGTAGTTTGCGAGGGTGATCGAGCAGTCGCTCGCGCCCTTCGTCAGCGAGCCGCGCAGGAGGTTGCGAATTGTGATGCGGTCGCCCGCTCGAAGACCTAGGGCCACACCCCGCCGGCCTATCGCCTCGCCGGGCACGCGAGCGTAGCTGTCGAGATTGCGGACATGCCCGAGAACGATCAGGGCCGTCATCACCTTGGTGAGCGAGGCGGGAGGCAGGCGCAGAGAACTTTTTCGACCGAAGAGGACAGCGCCGGTCGTCCGGTCGATCACCGCCGCGGCCCGAGCGCTGACGGCCGGGGGCGATAGCCGAGCCGTGTTTGCGGAGACTTCTCCCGGCGAGAGACCGAGTCGGCTCACGTCCGAGACAGCCAGAACGGCGATCACGAGCCCGACAGCGACGAAAGTCAGACGGTGGCGCCGCCCGATATCGCGAGCTAGCCATCTCATCGTCTCAACTCTATCCGCCGCTCATCCTCGCGCGTCCGAACAGGCCGGCGGCGCTATCAGGAGCTCTGCAGAGCCGCGGCGGCCTGCTCGAGCGCCTGCCAGGTCAGGCGGATGTCCTGCTCGCTGGTGCGCGCGTTGCCGATCGCCCAGCGAACCACGAACTGATCGCGCAGGCGAGTGTGCGAGAGGAAGGCGACGCCGCTCGAGTTGACGTGCTCGAGCAGTGCCTCGTTCGCCTCGTCCGAGCCCTTGAGGCGAAAACAGACGGTCGAGAACGGGCGCGGCGCGCAGAGCTCGAAGCGATCGTCGGAGCGAACCAGCTCCTCGACCAGCTCGGCCAGCTGGACAGCTTTGCGAATTGCCGTCTGTAGGCCCTCGCGCCCGTACCAGCGCAGCACGGCCCAGAGCTTGAGTGCGCGCATACGCCGGCCCAGCGCCGGCCCGTACTCCATCAGGTTGAGCGCGTCCTCGGGCGTACGCAGGTACTCGGGCACGAGGCTGAAAGCGGCGCGTAGGTCGTTCGGGCGGGCGGTGAAGAGGCAGGAGCAGTCCATCGGCGTGAGTAGCCACTTGTGCGCGTTGACGACGAAGGAGTCGGCCAGCTCGATTCCGTCAAGTGCCCAGCGCAGCTCGGGACAGACCGCTGCCGAGCCGCCGTAGGCGCCATCCACGTGCAACCAGGCGCCGTGCTCCCTGCACAGCGGCCCGATCTCGGGCAACGGATCGACCGAGGTGGTGGACGTCGTGCCTACCGTGGCGACAACCGCGCAGACATCTCCCTTAGCCAGCTCGTTGGCCAGCTCGTCGACACGCATGCGGAAGGCGCCGTCGACCGGAAGCGTGCGCAGCTCGAGCTCGAGCAGGCGACAAGCCTTGGCCACCGACGAGTGCGCCTCCTCCGAGCAGAGCACCGCACGGCGCCCGCCACCGGCCTCTCGCGCCGCCGCGAGAGCCGAGAGAGTAGAGGTCGAAGCGGTGTCCTCGATGTGACCGAACCAGCTATCTGGCAGACCGAGCAGCTGCCCGAGCCAACCGAGAACCTGTTGCTCGAGCTCGGTCGCAGCCGGCGAGCTGCGCCAGAGCATCGCATTCACGTTCAGCGCCGCGATCAACATCTCGGCCAGGATCCCCGGCTCCGAGGCGGTGGTCGGGAAGTAGGCGAAGAAGCGAGGATGATTCCAGTGCGTGAGGCCGGGCAGCACGATCCGCTCCAGATCATCGAGCACCGCCGCGAAGGGCTCACCGTGCTCCGGCGGCTCCGAGGGAAGCTGAGCCTGCACCTCACCCGGCTCGACCTGAGCGAGCACGGGCAACTCCGGCAGGCGCTCGAGAAAGCGCGCGACCCACTCGCTCGCCGCCGCGGCGCTCGCGCGGAAGCTCAGGAGCTCTTCCTGGAGCGCAGGATCTGTCTCCAGGGGCGCGTGTTCACTACCTGCTCGCTCGTCAGCCATGCTCTCCTCGCTTGTGCCAGGGCCAGCTCGATGCTCATCAGAGTCACAGGCCGGTGCCCATCACTTGAGATCACGATCTTAGCCCCTGCCTCGCCCGCGAGGCGCGCATGAACGTCACGCAGGTCGAGCCGATCGGGCTGACCGTTCATCTCCAGAGCCGTTCCGGTCTCGACGGCTTTGGCCACCAGGCGCTCGATCGCAACCGACGGCTCGCGCCCGCCGATCTTGCGCGCGGTCGGATGCGCGATGCAATCCACGTTCGGGTTGTCCATCGCTCCGAGAATGCGCTCGGTGGGATTGCGCTCGAAGGAAGTGTGCAGCGCGCCGATCACCCAGTCGAGCCGCGCGAGTTGCTCGTCGGGAAGATCCATGGAACCGTCGGCGCGAACAGCTGATTCGACGCCCGTGAGGATGCGGAAAGGAGCGAGCTTGGCGTTGAGCGCCTCGATCTCCTCCAGCTGCGCCTCGAGCCGTCCTTCGCGCAGTCGATCTCCGTGGTCTGTTGTCGCCATGTACTCGTAGTTGCGTTCGATCGCCGCCAGAGCCATCTCCTCGATGCCGGCGCGACCATCCGACCAGGTCGAATGGACGTGGAGGTCGCCGCGCAGATCGCCGAGCTCGATCAGCCTCGGCAGCGTGCCCTTGCGAGCAGCCTCGAGCTCGCCCGCTCCCTCTCTCAGCTCGGGCGGGATGTAGGCGTAGCCGAGGAACTCGTACAGCTCCTCCTCGCTCCCGAACCTCGCGATCTCGCCCGTCTCCATTCTGGTGACGCCATACTCCGAGACCGATAACCCTCGCCGAACCGCTTCCTCGCGCAACTCGATGTTGTGCTGCTTGGAGCCGGTGAAGTGCTGGAGCAGGTTGCCGTACACCTCAGAAGGTACGACGCGCAGATCGAAGTGCAGGCCGCTACGGGCGACGACCTCGGCTTTCGTCTCGCCGACCGCAACGGTCTCCGCCACCCAGGGCAGGGAAGCGAAGCTCCCGGTCAGCGCCGCGGGCTCGGCGGCCGTGGCGATCAGGTCGATGTCGTGCACCGTCTCTCGCCGCCGCCTGACGCTCCCCGCCTCCGAGACGCGCATCGCGCCGGGAAGGGCGGCCAGCTCGGCCAGAACCTCTTGCGCAGCGGTGAGCGCCTGCCCTAGTGAGACTCGCTGCTCGACCGGCCCGGCGGCATCCTCGAGCGCTTTCAGCACCTTCGCCTCGATCGAGGCGCCCAGCCCGGGCAGAGTCCGCAGTCGCTCCTGCTCGGCCGCCCGGCGCAGCTCCTCCGGCGTCGTCAAGCCAAGCTCGCTCCAGAAACGCGCGGCGGTCTTGGGCCCGATACCTGGCAGGCGCAGGAAGGAAACGACTCCGGCCGGGACGCGCTGCTCACGCTCGGCCAAGGCGTGGATCTTTCCGTCCCGGGCGATCTCGCGGATCTTGCCCTCGATCGTCTTGCCGATTCCCGGGAGATCGACCGCCCGTCCCGCAAGCGCCAGCTCGGCGACCGAGCCCGAGCTGTCCCGTATCTGCTTCGCGGCGCGCCGGTAGGCGTTGATGCGGAAACTGTCGCCTCCTTCGAGCTCGATCAGATCGGCGAGCAGCTCGAACTGGTCGGCGACCTCGTTGTTCGGCGGTGTGCGCGTAGGCATCTACACGATGTTACGAGTCCGGGGGCTACCCGCACCAGCGCTCGGGTGTTGGCTCGATCGGAGATCCCCGCTGCGAGGCGGTACCGTTCGCGCATGGCCGGCGAAACCTCGGCGTCTCGGCGAGCACGACTTTCCGGACGGGTCCGGCTGGTTCTTCTCTGCGCGGCCTGGAAGAGCGATTGCACGCCCTCGACGGGACGCTAGTCGTCGAGAGCGAGGCCGGAAAGGGAACGCACCTCGTGGCGCGCATTCCGTTGCACGAGGACGAGGTGGATGAGGGCAGCGAGCCGGCGGATGAGGAATGATTCAGACGTGCGAGCCTGCGTCTGCCTTCCCACCTACAACGAGCGCGAGAATCTCGAGCCGATGCTTCGTGCCCTTGGCGTTGTCCTCGGCCCGAACGACCGCGTGCTCGTTATTGACGACGACTCGCCAGACGGCACTGGCGATATCGCCGAGCGCCTGAAGAGGGAGCTCGCCTTCGTTGACGTGCTTCACCGCGAGCAGAAGGAGGGCCTCGGCCGCGCTTACATCGCCGGCTTCGAATGGGCGCTCGAGCAAGGCGCCGAGCTGGTGCTGGAGATGGACTGCGACTTCTCGCACAACCCGGCCGACGTGCCGCGCCTGATCGAAGCCGCGGCCGACGCCGACCTCGTGCTCGGCTCGCGCTACGTAGCGGGCGGCGGCACCTGTAACTGGAGCCCGGTCAGGCGTGCCATCTCAATCGGCGGTTCATTCTACGCGCGAACGCTCCTGCACGTCCCGATCCGCGATCTGACCGGCGGCTTCAAGTGTTACCGGCGCCAGGTCATCGAGGCGATCGAGCCCGGCACCGTCTCGGCCCGCGGCTACGCCTTCCAGATCGAAACGACCTACCGCGCCCTGCGCGCCGGCTTCCTCGTCAAGGAGATCCCGATCGTCTTCTCCGACCGCGCGGCCGGTGGCTCGAAGATGGGCAAGCGGATCGTGCTCGAAGCGATCTGGAAGGTGCCGGTAATGAAGTTTCGGGGCTGGCGACCTTCCGCGATGGATTAGACCCGCGTGGGGGAACGTTTTTCTGTTCGGATGATTCCGGGCGCCGTAGTGAACGTTTATGACCGTGATTGGATGGCGTCGCGCCAGCGCTTTCCGGGATGCATGCTAGGTTCTGCGACGCGATGGAAGGCTGAATCGATCGCGCAGAGTCGCTAACTCCTGCTTCCGCGCGGCGATTGCGATCTGGTCGAGCCCGTTGTTGTGAAGACACTTCGGCCACGGCGGCCAGCGAGGCAGTAGCTCCTTCATGAATCCGACCATCTCGCGAAACTCTCTTCTATCGGTTGAGCGAATGACGGATCGCTCGCGACCGATTTCAAGCCGCTTCTGGATATCCCACGCTTCGTTCTCGGAGATCAACCCACACGTCGCCGCTGCGCCGATCATGGAGACCATGTAGGTGCTCTTAACTTTCGCGTCGTCTGATCGGGCCGCTTTCCGCGCCTGCTGATCCTCGATGATCGCTGTCCCGCCGAATCTCTTCGCAAGCGCGATCACGTGAAGCTCTCCGATGTTCTTGGTCGCTCGATCTGGAAAGCGAATCGATAGGTCTGCGATCAACTTTGCATCGACCACTGTGTCTGCGGGGATTGCCTCGAGCCATTTGGCCTCACCCACCAACCTGTTGTGCGGATAATCCTTGACCCAGTCGAGGATCTCGTGCTCCATCACATAGGCCGCTGTGTACGAACCGGGGAGCCACTCGCCGAGCCGGTCGAGTTCTCCAATCCGAGCGAAGTGCGTGAGTGGCGTCGTGTCGAGGAAAACGAAGTGCCTCGGTTCTCCTTGCGCTTCCTCCAGCATCTACGCGTCCGTTGCGCCGTCATCGAATAGGTCTGCAAGGTCGTCCTCATCGACGTCGGGAACTTCCGGTGCGGTAACACCGCGCTCCGTGGCGAGATGGAGGGCGTCGTCGAGAGGCATCCGCAGCATCTCGGCCAGTCGCTCATCATTGATCACGCCGTGCGCGAAGAGCTTCAGAGCATTCTCGCGGAAGCTCTTCGGCAACTCCGCTCCGAACAAGATTTGGTCGTCTTCTGTGTAGCCGCCCTTTTGCTGCCGCAAGGCCTCCACTCGTCCCTTCGCGTCCCGCCGAAGTGCATCGCGCTTCGCAGCGTTGACGAGGTTGATGAGCTGGTTATTGTGGAGGCGGAAGACCGTGGCCTGGAACGACAGTCCATATCGGATCATGAGATCGACCACGCTCTCGACCGTGATGTCGCCGATACGCTCCGCGTCGGCCTTCAGAGATCTGTCAGGAGCGAGGAAGTAGGCGGCGAAGGCATCCGCCTCTTTTTCTTGCCGCGGCTTGGCACCTCCGCCCCCGACATGCTCATCGATAAAGGTGGCGTTCTCCTCGCCTACGGCGTGCAGACGATGGTGGCCGATCTCGTGGGCGATTGTGAAACGCACGCGACCCGTCGATCTGACGTGGGTATTGATGACGATCAGCGCGCGGCCACCCTTTTTCACGTAGCGGCCGTCTCCGCCATCGGGACCGAAGTCATGGGCCACGAGGGTAATGCCCGCAAGTCGCATCACCTCCTTGAGATCTACGACCCCGGTGGTGACTATGTCCAGTTCATGGTGGAACGCCTTCGCAGCGTCCTCACCGACGCGCCAGTCCTCACCAGCCATGCCGATTGACCTCGGCCTCTGCGAACTCCATGTCCGTAAGAAGGTCAAGGGCCCAATCGACAACCTGGTCGCGACCGCCCGAGCCAGTGCGGGCGAACGCCACGACCTCGTCGCGTTCGCGATCGAAGAGCGCGTCCATGCGGACGTCGAGCGCTTCAGCGATGCGCATCAACGTGACACTGTCGATCCCCCTCTTCCCCTGCTCGATCCGTGAGAGGTTGCTCGTGTCCATGCCGATCCGATTCGCGAAGTCCTCGAGGCGCTCGAAACCGCAAGCCCTGCGCTCAGCGCGAATTCGCCGTCCAACCAGCTCCCGAAGCTCCTGTTCCTCCATCTCCCCTCCCTTTGCTAATATGGCAATCCTAGCACCGTTCATCATGCCATATCGGCAATCTCGCCGGTAAACCGCACCCCCGACCTTTCTAGCGGAAGTGCTCCCAGCCGGAGAACTCGACCGGCTGGCCGTCGCGCAGAAAGACCACGCCCTCGCCCTCCTCGCAGCGGCCGACGACGGTGAAGCGGCCGGGCTCGGGAACGGCGGCCAGAAGCTCATAGTCCTCGCCGAAGCCGCAGGCGAGCGAGTGGACGTCCAGGTCAAACTGCCGGGCGATCTCGGCGACACCGTCGGCGACGGGCACCCGCTCGAGCTCGATCATCAGGCGACAGCCCGAGCGCTCGGCGATGCGCAGAGCGTCGGAGGCGAGCCCGTCCGAGATATCGAGCATGGCGTGAGCGGTGCCGGCCAGCTCCTTCCCCTCGGCGACGCGCAGGGGCGGGCGCAGGTGCGAGCGCACGAGCGGGCTCTCGAGCCCCTCTTTCAAGCAGTGGAAGCCGGCGGCCGAGGCCCCGAGCGGGCCGCTGACGACGAGCAGATCGCCGGGTCGAGCGCCGTCCCGGCCGGGCACTTGCTCGGCTCGACCGAGCGCAGTGACGCTCAGATATAGGCGATCGGCCGAGGTAGTGTCGCCGCCGAGCACGGGCACCCCGGTCTCGGCGACCCCCTCGTAGAGCTCAACCACATCGTTCGCCTCGGTCTCGCCGGGCAGCCCGAGCGAGACGATCAGGGCCTCCGGCTCGGCGCCCGAGGCGGCTAGATCGGAGATGTTGACGGCCGCCGCCTTGTAGCCAAGGTCGCGCCAGCTCGTCCAGTCGAGGCGAAAGTGGACACCCTCTACGAGTGCATCCTGAGTGACGACGAAATCGGGGGCGAAGCGGGCGGCGTCGTTGGCGATCCTCTGCGCCAGACCGCGGCGCTCCAGCTCGCGCAAGAAGCCGAACTCGCCCAGATCAGAGAGCCGCATCGATCACCTCGATGATTGCCCGGGCATCGCGCGCCGCGCGGATCACGGCCACGCCCGAGGCGCCCGCGCGGATGCAGTCGGCGGCGTTGGAAGCATCGACACTGCCGATCGCCACCACCGGAATCGACACCGCCTTGCAAATCGCCGCCAAGCCGTCCAGCCCGATCACCGCTGCAGCGTCGGTCTTCGAGGGCGTCGCCCAGACCGGCCCGGCGCCGATGTAGGCGGCTCCGCTCTTCTCTGCCTCGATCGCCTCCTCGATCGTCGAGGCCGAGAGCCCGACCATCAGCCCGGCCGCCAGCGCCAGCTCGGCGCCCGAGTCGCTCTGGCCGAGGTGAACCCCGTCGGCCGCAAGCGCGATGGCCGCCTCGACGTCATCGTTGACGATGAAGGTGGCCGGAAGCTCGCGGAAGGGCACCCCCTTCTGCACGACCTCTCTGGTCGGAGCGTCCTTCAGCCGCAACTGTACGATCGTGGCGCCGCCGACGACCGCAATCCGGGCGGTCTCGAGATCCTCGACGATCGCGTGCAGCTTCATGAAATACGGGATCTGGAGTCGAGGGTTTCCGGATCGAGGTTGTAGAGAGCGTCGTAGAGCGCGACGTGGAAGCTCCCGGGCCCGTTGGCGCCGGCCGCGGCATCCTCCGCCGCGACGCCGAAGGCCGCCAGCGCCTCGGCGGCGGCCTCGAGCGGCGCTTCGGGCTTCGCGGCCAGAAAGCAGCCGGTCATCGCCGTCGACATGCAGCCGGTACCGGTGACGACAGCGAGCAGCTGGTGCCCGTTTGCCACTCTGAGCCCACGCTCGCCGTCGGAGACGCGATCGACCGGGCCCGTGACCGCGACGACACAACCCAGCGCGAGCGCCGCCGAGCGCGCGATCTCTTCGGCCGGCGAGCCGGCGCCGAGCGAGTCGACGCCGCGCATCTCCGCCTCTTGGCCGATCAGCGTCGCTACCTCGCCCGCATTCCCGCGCACGACCGACACGCGCACCTCGCCCAGAATCCGCTTGGCCGTCTCGGTGCGGAAGCGGGTGGCGCCGGCGCCGACGGGATCGAGCACCACCGGCACACCGGCGGCGTTCGCGGCCTTGCCCGCCAGCAGCATCGCCTCGATCCAGGGCGTAGACAGCGTGCCGATGTTGAGCACCAGCGCACCGGCGGCGGCGGCCATCTCCTCGACCTCCTCGGGAGCGTGCGCCATCACCGGTAGCGCGCCGATGGCGAGAGTCGCGTTCGCCGTCTCGTTCATGACGACGTAGTTGGTGATCTGATGGACGAGCGGCTTGCGCGCGCGCAGCGCACGCAGAGTCATTCCCGGCGAGACAGTCATCTGTGCTCCTCTAGTCGAAGTACGTCGACAGGGCCTTCCCCGGCTCCGAGCCAGTCGAAGCCACTTGCGACTGCTTGCGAGGCGATCCGGGCGGCCTCTTCCGCAGCCTCACGCAAGGGCACTCCCTTCGCCAGAAGTGCCGCCAGAGTGGCCGAGTGGGTGCAGCCGGCTCCGTGTGTCGCCAGCTTCGCATGCCTGGGAACGTGAATCTCGAAGTGCTCGCTTCCGTCGAAGAGGTGGTCTATGGGCTTTTCGCCGTGCCCGCCCGTGACGATGACCGCCGCCGCACCGAGCGCGTGAATGCGCTCTGCCAGCTCCCTGCGCGGGCCCGGTTTTCCCGCCAGCACGACCGCCTCGTCGAGGTTCGGAGTCGTCACAGTCGCCAGCGGCAGGAGCTTAGTCACAAGCACCTCGACCGCGTCCGGTCGCAAGAGCCGCGCTCCCGAGGTGGCGATCATCACCGGGTCGACGACCAGCGGAACGCGGTGATCTGCGAGGAAGCCGGCGACCGTCTCGATGATCGGCCGCGAGAAGAGCATGCCCGTCTTCGCCGCGTCCACGCCGATGTCCGAGAAAACAGCCTCCAGCTCGGCCAGAACGAACTCGTGCGGCGCCTCGTGCACAGCGGTCACGCCGACCGTGTTCTGCGCCGTCAGAGCGACGATCGCGCTCATCCCGAAGCAGCCGGCGGCGGCGAACGCCTTCAGATCGGCCTGGATCCCCGCCCCTCCGCCCGAGTCGGAGCCGGCGATCGTCAAGCACCGTGGAATTGTCATAGGAGCTCGTCTCGGAATGAAGACCCGCCGATTGGGTGCGATCGGTGGATGCGAGGCAAGGATGCAGGGAGTATTCGTATCGAAAGAGATACGGATGCGACTGAGGACGCAGCATCGCGCCGCCGAGCGCGGTCAGGCGGCAGAGTGCTTCGTTTCGAGACGAGTTCCAAGAACCTCCCTTCGCTGGCATTACCCAGATCAGGTTCGGCGGGTTTGCTCTCAGCCCCGTGGGGCACCCCGGCGGGCACAGGGTACCATCGCCCTCGGGGGTGAAAGAGGGGGCCGGCAAACCGGCTCGGCGAAGAATCTGAGCTCGCGCAGCAGCACGAAAAGCTGGGACCGGCTCCTGCTCGGCGAGGAGCTGGCCTACCGTGGCGAGGAACCGGCGCGGAACTCCCAAGACGAGCCCCTTCCCGACGAGCTGGAACCGCGCCTGCGCCAAGCGCTGCTCGGGCTCGGAATCACCACTCTCTACTCGCACCAGGCCGAAGTCTGGCGCCTGGCCCGAAACGGGGCGCATCTGATCGTCACCACCGGAACGGCCAGCGGAAAGACGCTCGCCTTCAATCTGCCCGTGCTCAACGCGCTCGCGCGCGAGCCCAAGCAGCGGGCCCTCTATCTCTACCCGACCAAGGCGCTGGCGCAGGACCAGGCGCGCGCGCTAGCCGCGCTGCGGGCTCCGAAGGTGCGTGCGGCGATCTACGACGGCGACACGCCCAGCGAACAGCGCTGGCAGATCCGCAAGTGGGCGAACGTGATCCTTTCCAACCCCGACATGCTCCACGTCGGCGTCCTTCCCCACCACGACCGCTGGGGCGACGTGCTGGCGAACCTGCGCTTCGTCGTGGTGGACGAGGCGCACGTCTACCGCGGCGTCTTCGGCTCGCACGTGGCCAACGTGCTGCGCCGTCTGCGCCGGCTGGCACGGATCTACGGCGCCGAGCCGCAGTTTCTGCTCGCCTCGGCGACGATCGCCAACCCCGGCGAGCTGGCGAGCGCCTTGACCGGTCTCGATTTCGAGGTCGTCTCGACGGACGGCGCGCCGCGGCCCGAGCGCACGCTGGCGCTCTGGAACCCGGAGCTGATCGACCTCGAATTAGGATTGCGCGCAAGTCCGCTCGGCGAGGCCTCGAAGCTGCTCGCCTCGCTGGTCGAACGCGGCGAGCGCACGATCTGCTTCGCCAAGAGCCGCAAGGCCGTCGAGCTGATCCATCGCTTCACCAGCGAGCGCCTCTCCCTGGAGCTGGCGGCCAGAATCGCTCCCTACCGGGCCGGATACACGCCCGAGCAACGGCGCGAGATCGAACGAAGGCTGGTCGCCGGCGAGCTGCTGGCCGTGACCGCGACCGACGCGCTCGAGCTGGGCATCGATATCGGCACACTCGACTGCGCGATCTCGGTTGGCTTCCCGGGTACGGTCGCCAGCCTCAGGCAGCAGTGGGGCCGCGCCGGGCGCCGCGAGCACGGCCTCGCCGTGATGATCGCCAGCGAGGACGCGCTCGACCAGTTCTTCATGCGCGACCCCGAGGCGCTGCTCGGGCGCCGCGTCGAGGCGGCCATCCTCGATCACGCCAGCCCGCGCATCCTCGACGGGCACTTGCTCGCGGCCGCCTACGAGGCGCCGATCGGGCCCGAAGACGCCGGCACGCTCGGCCCGGAGGCGCTGGAGCGCGCCGCCTTACTGCCCGAGCTGCGCGGGACACCGGCCGGCTTCGTCTGGCAGGGCCGCGATTTCCCTGCGGCGCGCGTTCCGCTGCGCTCGACCGACGCCCAGAGCTACACCGTGATCGAGGTTGAGACCGGCTCGGTACTCGGCCTGGTCGAGAGCGCCCGGGCCTTCTCGACCGTCCACGAGGGAGCGATCTACCTACACATGGGCGAGGCCTACCTGGTGCGAACGCTCGATCTGGAGACATTCCGCGCTTTCGTCGAGCCCTTCTCGGGCGACTACTACACCCAGGCCAAGCGCGAGACCGAGACCGAGATCAGAGAGGAGCTTCGCCGCGAAGAGCGCCTCGGCGTCGAGCTCTGCTTCGGGCGCGTCTCGGTGACCGAGCAGGTGGTCGCCTACCAGCGCCGCTCGATCCAGACACAGCGGGCGATGGATCTGACGCCGCTCGATCTGCCCGCCACCTCGTTCGAGACCGAGGCGATCTGGTTCTGCCCGACGCCCGATCAGCTCGAAGGGCTCGAAAAGCTCCCGCTTCTACTCGGCTCTCTGCACGCGGCCGAGCACACGCTGATCGCGCTATTGCCGCTGCGCGCCATGTGCGACCGCTGGGACATCGGCGGCCTCTCCACCAACCTGCACGCCCAGACCGAGCGGCCGACGATCTTCGTCTACGACGGCCACTCCGGCGGCATCGGCATCAGCGAGCGCGGCTACGAGGTGTTCGAGGACTGGGTCGCCGACACCGCCCGTCTGCTCGAAGGCTGCCCTTGCGAGCGAGGCTGCCCCTCCTGCGTGCAGTCGCCCAAGTGCGGCAATCTGAACGAGCCGCTCAACAAGGCCGGAGCGCTGAAGCTGCTCGGGCGGATGCTGGCTAGCGAGAGCGCCTGAGCAGCCGTCGCAGCCGTTCGAGAAGGGACGGACCCCTGGTCTTCGCCAGCGCTTGCTCGCGCGCCAGCGACCGGCGGGCCCAGGCGCGCTCGCGCATCGCCCGCGTCGACATGCTCGGCTTCCAGATCACCGGCCTCATCGGGTCCCCAGTGCCGATAGTGCCAGCTCTACCGCCTCTTCCGGAGTGGCAGCTCGCAGGATTCCTTCTCCTTCGACACCGAGACCCGGATCGAGCAGCACGGTCGGGCGGCCCAGCCGGCGCGCGAAGGCGATCTCGCTGAGTGTGCCCCAGCTTCCGCCGACGGCGATCACCGCGTCGCCCGAGGCGGCGACGGCCAGATTACGAGCGTGGCCGATCCCGGTGGCGACCGCGTGGTCGATCCATTCGTTCGCCTCGCCGGGTGACTCGCCGGGCAGAATGCCGACTGTCTGGCCTCCGGCCTGCTTGGCGCCGCGCGCCGCGGCCGCCATCACCTCGCCGCCGCCGCCGGTGACGACCGTGCAGCCGTGCTCGGCGAGCAGGCGCCCGACCTCCTCGGCCCGCTTCTCCCACTCGCTACCGCTTCCGATCACAGAGACTTGTATCGCGCGCACTCTGAGAGCCTATCCCGCCAGGCCCGCACGCCCAATGCGGCCGCTGGCATCCACGTATCGACCACCTCGGCCGCGCCTGCTTAACGGAATAGGCTCTTGCGATGGTAGAAGAGTGGTATGCCGGAACGCGAGAACGGGCGATGACGGCGCCCTCCGACGAGCTCGAGCGTATCGTCGGCTTCAGCCGCTACCTCGACGAGCGCTGCTCGGAGAGGATCTTCTCTTCCTTCCTGGCGACCGCGCTTCTGTGTGAGTCGCTCCCGCTCGTGCACGACCGCAACTTTCTGCGCGCCGAGGATGCGAGCGCCAACGCGAACGAGCTCGGGGCGCTCGCCGACCGGATTCTGGGCGCGTCCGGACTATCTCACCGCAAGGTCGTCGCCGACTCGGCCGAGGCCGGCGAGTGGCTGGCGCCCCAGTTCGAGAGCCTGGGCTGGAAGGTCGAGCGACTGCTGGTGATGACCCATAACGGCCGGGTCGAGGAGGAGACGCTACCGCTCGTCGCCGAGCTGGAGATCGAGGAGATGCTTCCCTTCTGGGAGGAGGAGAACAGCCAGAGCCATCCCGACAACGTCGAGCTCGTGCGCCAGCTAACCGAGCAGAACAGGCTCGTCGCGCGGAGCATCGACTGCCAGTACTTCGCGCGCCGGCTCGACGGCAAGGTTGTCAGCGGCTGCCAACTCTACTCGCGCGGTGGCACGGCTCAGGTCGAGACGGTCGGGACGCTGGAGGAATACCGCAACCGCGGCCTCGCCAGCTCGGTGGTCAAGCGAGCGGTCGCCGAGGCCTTCCGCACCGGCCACGACCTGGTCTGGATACTGGCCGAAGAGGACGACTGGCCCAAGGCTCTCTACGCGAAGCTCGGCTTCGGCCCGATCGGGCGCTTCTACGATTTCACGCGCCGGGCTAGCTGATCGTCGAGGCTTGCCCTACTGAGCCAGGCGAGCCAGCGCGTCTTCGCGGCTGGTTGCGATCGAGAAGACCCGATCCAACCCGGTGATCTCGAAGATCTTGCTGATGTTGCGGTCGCTGCAGACGAGCGAGAGGTCGCCATCGTGCTCGCGCAGGCGTCTCACTCCGCCGATAAGCACACCGAGGGTGGTCGAATCAATGAAGGTCGTCTCGCTCAGATCGACCACAACGTGCCGGGCACCCTCGTCAACCGCGTTGATTACCTGCTGCTTGAACTCTGGCGCGGTGTAGAGGTCGACCTCGCCACTGAGCGCGATGACGAAAACGCCTTCGCTAGGCCTTTCGGTCGCTATGTCGAAGTCCATCTCGTCGCCTTCCTTCCGCACCCGCGGCGCCTGTCTCCACTCTAACTACTCGAGCTGGCTTTCTGTAGCTCGGCCACAACCTTCTTGACCTGCGCAGCCAGAGGGCTCTTCGGGGTTAGCCGCAGGAAGGTCTTGTAGGACTTGATCGCGGTCGTGTAGTCAGCCGCGCTACTGGCTGCTTGCGCTAGCTGAAGCTCGACCTGCGCCCGCTGGATGGTGTTTGTCGCCGGAACAGCTTTGGCATAGCTCTTGTAGGTGCTCTCCCAGGCCTGTGCTGCCGTTACGTACGAGCCGTAGGCATTGCTCAACTTCGTGGTCAGCAGGGTTGTGTAGGCCGCAATCAGCGAATCGGAGCCGGCCAGAGTCTGGAGCGGATCGGAGTTGAGCGGGCCGGAAACGACCGCCATCTCAGATTGCACCGCTGTGTAGCGGTACCAGCGCAGAGTCGTGACCTCTTCCTGGAGGCGACCGAGCTGCGCGAACCCACTCGAATCTTTCGGCTTCAGTGTCAAGTACTTCTTGTAGGCATTGATGGCATCGCCCCGCCTGTCCTTGCCGTCGTAGACCTGAGCGAGCCGGATCCAGCCGCTCGCGTTATTTGGATGCTTGGCGACATCCTTCTCTGCCGATTTGACCGCATCGCTTCCGCGCGAGCCGAGAATCTCCTGGACGATGTCGCCGCCGCTGCCGCCGCTGCCGACGCCGGCGAAGAGAAAGCTGAAAGCGAACGCGAAGACGACAACGATGAACGCCCACTTCGCGCTCCGGCGCAGGCGCATGAAGAACATCGTCTTCTCGAGCGCGGGGGAGTAACCG
>Ga0066798_10000106_pt1 | contig 45513 bp, 45 predicted proteins | sample PersoiDNA2013203_FD_70961 | JGI IMG/M metagenome (GOLD analysis project Ga0066798, IMG submission 70961) | Permafrost soil microbial communities from the Arctic, to analyse light accelerated degradation of dissolved organic matter (DOM) -... | ecosystem: Environmental > Terrestrial > Soil >... | reverse complement strand
GGTGACGCCGCATGGCATACCGCTGTCGGACCGGTCCACGGTCGGCGAGACCTTCGGAGTGACGTCGCTGGACCAGATCACTGCGTCCCGGCAGCGAAGCCGGCTGCGGTCCTGCGGGTTGTCGTGCCACCCGGATTGCTGCGTCATGGGACCAACCCTGCCACAAGAAGGCTTCAAGGCGAGCTAAAGCCGTGGTTTGGGTTCGGCAAGTGATCCAGGCAACCACTGGGCGGCCATACCGGCTGTGCTACTCGGGCCCAGACTGCGGCGACGAGCCCCTTATCCACGTGCTCGACGGCGCGACCGGGGAGTCCTGGCACCAGCGGTACGACGGGTCGTGTGACGGTGCAGCTCCTGACGGTCTCGTCGCAGATCAAAAATCCGCTCAGCGTTCCAGGTCGAGTCGTCGACGTTTTCCTCGAGATCTGGGCCGTGCTCGTCATCGCCGGTTCGGCAGGCGCTATCGCGAGCTTCTTCCAGACCGGCGACTCGGAGTAACGACGACGGAAGACGCGGTGTCCCCTGGGCCAGCGTCCGGGAATGTCCCCTGAACGATTTGGATAGGTTGCGGGGATGACCATCACGCAGACGATCTATGTCGAACTGCTCGATGAGGGCGTCGTGGTCTACCGGCCCGTCGAGGCGACACCCGATCCTGACCGCCGGAGGTGCTGCAACGGCGAATGGAGCACTCCGCCACGCGCAGGGGAGTGTGGCACTGGTCGTGCCTGCGCTGCGTTTCGTGCGTCTGCCTGGTGGCTGGCGGCAGTTCAACGATGCTCCCGATCTGCTCACCCGCAGGGGGGCAAACGCGAGCGCGTACGCGCTGAGCTGGCCGTACCGCCCGAACAGCCTCGGCTGGGCCGGGGCGATGCCCCGCGACGGGATCGCCGTCTCGGTGTACTTGATCCGCCGAGACGTGGGTGCTGCGACCGGACTCAACCCCTGCCGCTACACACCGCACCTCAGCGCCTACCCGCTGGTTCGGAAGCTGCCGCTCCATTTGCCGTCGACCACGACCGACACGCTCGAAGGCGCGCCGAACATCCCGGAGTACCGCGTCTTCGGCCGGATTGGCGAGTCGTACAACGTCGAGGTACGCGTCGACATCAACAACCCACGTCCAGGTGCCGCGCTGCTCAGCGCCGCGCAGCGCGCGGTTAGCGCGATCAGCTTCCCGCGCTGGCCGAACAAGGATCGCTGCTAGATGCGCACCACGAGACCGGTGCTAGAGACGGTCAGTTGCGGGGTGCCGGTGCTCTGGGTGTAGCTCACCGCTCCGTTGTTGCCGGTAACGGTAGCCGATCCGGTGACCGTCGCCAGTTGCGGCGACGGTCACCGGGATCCGATACACCACGTTAAAGGACGCAACCACCCGTCTTCTTCAACCACCCGTCTTCTTCAGCTTCTTCAGCGTGTCGGAATCGGTGTGGGAGAAAGGCTTGCCATACACCTGCAAATCCGTTTTCTGTTTGTATTTCAGCGTGTTTCCGGACAGCTTAAAGGTGATACTAAACGCCAGCGTGCGGTCCGTCTTGAGCATGTACTGGGTTTCGGCCACGCCCTTGCTCTTGGTTCTGAGTGTCATCGTGGTGCCGGGAGCGCCCTCGGCCACGACGCAGACGCCGCGAGGAATGCAGAACGTGTCATAGACCTTCCGATCTTTCTTGTCGTAGATCAGATACCCGGTCTGGTCGTGGAACTTCTTGTTGTTGCTCTTGGCGAATACCTGCTGGCGGTAATACAGCGCCGCCAGATGCTGCTCGCTCGCATTGACCGCGCCGCCAGCGGGGGTGTACTTAATCGTCTCGTAATAAGGCGAGACTGCGGGCTTGCCCTTGCCCACCTTCGAGCCCGCCTGCCCGGGGGCGACATCCACGCCGACGCCGCCGTTGGGGGCGCTCTTCCAGGTGCCGATCAGCCCGACCAGCGGGCCGTAATCGAGCCCGGCGATCACGCCGGAAGAAGAGGATGCTTGAGTTGTGGAGACGAACATCAAACCGGTCGCCAACAACGCTGACGCCGCCCCAAGTGTTACCGCTGAGTGCAGTACCGATCGAACCGTCCGGTGCCCACTTGTGCCGTTGAACATGCGCTTCATCTACTGCCAACTTTCTTTCGGATACCGAGACTCAACACCACAATAACTCACTGAAGATGAATATACAGTATTCCATTTTGTTTTAACAAACATAAGGAAACATTTCCCCAGCCAGACATCGCACAGCGGCTAGCACCAGGCTCGATGAGATTTCGTGGCTCTCGCCAGTTCTCTCAGTGGTGGCGATCAGTTGCCATGACGGGCATGAGAGAGTGAGGGGTCAACGCGGAATGGCACTAGCAGCGCTTCTGGGACTCGCGCTCGCGTGGGCAAGCGTGCTCTCCCCTGACGGCAGATGGTCTGGATGGGCAAGGCGGCTCAACTGGTGCAGCGCTTGACGTCTCTCGCGATCTGGTAGACGCCATGGCGCACCCTTCGGAAGCGCGAATGCTCGCTTGCCACGTCTGCCGAGAGCGCTGCCTTTACAGATTCCCAGAGCAGTGGCTCACCGACGAGCTCGCAAGCCGCTGCGTGAATCTCGCGCGCCCGCATCGGCTCGCTGGCTCGCTCGAGCACCAGCGTCACGGTCTCGAGTACTGGGCTCACCTTGGCGGGAACAGGTCGAGGTTCACGAGGATTGGCCTGGGCTTTGCGGAGTAACTCGTCGTGGAGTGCACCGACCCTAGAAAGCTCAACCCCGGCTCGAGGGTTCGAACGTGCCCCGTTTAGTTCCTAGTAAAAGCGCTCGCCGGCTGGTGGGCCTACCGGCACCGAGACGTCATTGAAACCTGACGAGCCACCGCCTCGCCGACTGCGACCGATCCGGCAATCGGTAGATCAGATCCCCCAAAAGGGGCAGGAATAGGATCCCCCGTTACTCAAGTGCATTGGCGACTGCGCCGATACCGCATCAGACCGCCAAAGTGCCGACCAAACGGACGCGGCGAGTCGAAGAGGCGTCGAAAACTCAGCCAGCGCAAGAAACGAGAGCCAACCCGTGCCACAGGACATTACTTGCCTGATCGTCGACGATCACGAGGTCGTTCGCGAAGGTCTCAGACTCTCGCTCTCACGCGCCTCGCACATCCGCGTGGTTGGTGAGGCGTCCGACGGAGCGAGCGCCGTGGCGCTTACCGAGAGAAGGCGCCCGAACGTAGTGATCATGGACGTGCGCATGCCGGGCATGGATGGGCTGCAGGCGACGCGCGAGATCACCGAGAAGGTGCCCGAGAGCGCGGTTCTCTTGTTCACCGCTCACAACGAGCGCAGCTTGCTCGGGCGCGGCCTGGAGGCGGGCGCCAGGGGCTACATCCTCAAAGAGGCGCCGCATCAGACGCTGCTCCGAGCGATAGAGAAGGTCGCCGAGGGAGAGGGTTACGTGGATCCGGCTCTGATGCCGAGCTTCCTCAACGCCAGAGATAAAGAGGACATGTTGACCGCGCGCGAACGCGAGATCCTCCAGCTCCTGGCCGACGGAATGTCGAACGTGGAAGTGGCAGGGAAGCTCTTCATCAGCCAGGAGACGGTCAAGAGCCACGTCCGCCACATCCTCGCCAAGCTCGAGGCCGACACCCGTACACACGCCGTAGCGATCGCGCTGCGGGAGTCGATCATCGACTAGTCTGCTGGCGCGGCCGCAATCGATGGAGGAGCGAGTGGCCGAACCGGATCAGACAAAAGGCGGGCCCGCGCTCGAGAAAAAGGGGCGCGGTGGCAAACAGCGCGAGCGCGAGCGCGAGCGTGCGCGGTTAGCCGACCAGTTGATCGCCGCCGAGCAGGAGGAGCGCAGGCGCATTTCGCTCTTCCTCCACGACGGGCCGGTGCAGTCGCTCTCGGGAATCACCCTGATGCTCGACGCAGCACTGCACCAGCTGTCGGCCGGCAATCTCGAGGAGGCGACGCAGGTGATCGAAGCGGTGCTCGAGCGGCAGCGCTCAACGATCAAGGAGTTACGCGATCTCTCCTTCAATCTCGAGCCGGTGGTTCTGCGCGACCAAGGCTTCGAACCGGCCGTGAAGGCGCTGGCCGAAAACGTCGGCATCTCCAACGAGATCCACATCGAGCTCGAGACCGGCTTCGCCGAGAGCCTGGCCGAGCGGGCTCAGGTCGTCTTCTACCAGATCATCCGCGAGGCCTTTCACCAGGCGATCCGACGCGGCCCGCCGACGCGCGTGGCAGTCGCCGTGCACGAGCTCTCCGACAACCGAGTGGAGCTGATCGTGGCCGACAACGCCCCGGGCGAACGCCGGCGCGCGAGCTACGAGACGATCGACGAGCGTGCCCGCATACTCGGCGGCAAGGTCAGCGTGCGCGCGGCCAACGGCGGCGGAACGATCGTACGCGTGGTCGTCCCGCCCTACGCCGCCAAACGCTAGTGCGCAACTCGGTGTACTAAGGTTCGCGCCGTGAGCGAAGAGCGCTACCTCCTCTACGTCTGGGCACCGGGCGGCTACGCGCTGGAGGAGCGGGAGGGCGAGCTTCCGGAAGTCGGCAGCCAGCTGACTGTCGGCGACACCCGCCTGCTCGTGAGCAAGATCGCCCCTTCCCCGCTCCCTAACGACCCGCGGCCCTGCGCCTACCTGCAGCCGGCCTAGCGGCACGCCTCGAGCGGACGCTTCAGCCCGTCACGAAGACTGCCGGATCAGGGTCGCCGGCGTATACCACTGCGACTCGGGCACGCTCTCTTGTTCCTGCCGAACCTAGAAGCTGTGCCCGTCGGAGTAGGCCTTGACGAGCGCGTCAACGGCGTCCACTCCCTGACCATAGGCGGCGTTGATACCAACGAAGGCTTGCCACTTCGCCGGGAGCGCATCCTCGGGGAAGATGGCCTCGACCGGGCACTCCGGCTCGCAGGCGCCGCAGTCGATGCACTCCTCAGGGTCGATGACGAGGATGCGATCGGCCTCGTGGATGCAATCAACCGGGCAGACATCGACACAGGCCTTGTCCTTGACGTCGATACAGGGTTCGGCGATGACGTAGGTCACGCGGCTTACTCTAGCGGCGCGACCGGCTTTGGTAGCCGACCGTCGCTCTTCATCCCAGAATGAGCTCCGAGATCAGATCCTCCGCGTTCTCGACTAGCGCCGCGCGATCGACGACGCGATCGAAACCGGCCTCCTGAGCCGCACGCAGGCTGGAAGGATCGGCGTGGCTGGCGTAGCCGAGGATAGGCGTCTCGGGATAGGCGTCGGCGATCTCTTCGGGCTCGATGCGCGTGACATCGACGACGACGAGATCGGGCGCCTCGATGCTCTCGGTCGAGGTCAGCTGATGCCCGACCAGAAGCTCGCTCAGCTTCCCCGTAAAAAGGGGGTCGACCCCGGCCAACAGGATCTTCGCCACGCCCGCAGGGTAACACGGGCTCGTCTTCTGTTGAAGACCCCGATCGAGTGCGATCGGCCGCCTTGGATCAACCCCACGACCCGTGCTTAGGGCTTATCCCGTTAGGGATGCGCAACCGAGGGGGTTGAGCCGTGGATGCCGGGGGCCGGACGGATCGTGAAGGCGCACTGGTTGTGCGACGAACGGTCTGGGCGGTCACTGGCGCCGCGGGGCGACCGCTTCGGTTGTGTGGGCCTAGCGGGATAGGCCCTTCGAAACTACGCGAACGGCCGCTACTGCGAGACGATGAAGACCTGCGTGCCGACGCGAACGTGATTGAACAGCCACTCGGCATCGGGGATGTACATGCGAATGCAGCCATGGGAGAGCGAATAGCCGATCGAGCCCGAGTTGGGCGTGCCGTGAATGCCGACCCCCGAGGCCGAGAGACCCATCCAGCGCGTACCAAGCGGGTTTCCGGGCCCGGGCGGAACCGGCTTCTCGCCTTTCGCCCAGGACGAGTTGGGCGGATACCACCAAGGGTTCCTCCACATGACGACGATCTCGTAGTGTCCGAGCGGCGTCGGATAGGCCGACTGCCCGGTCGCCACCGATAAACGCTTCCAGAAGCGCGCGCCGTTGTAGAGGTACAGGCGATTGGAGCCTCGCCTGATAACGATCACGGGGCCAAAGTTCGACTTGGTCAGATGCCTCGAGATCTTCGTCAGCGGCAACGTCAGCGCGACGCGCCGGTTCGCCGCCAGAGCAGCCCGGATCGCCCGCTGCGCCGCGGCCACCTTGATTTGGCGACCGGGCTGTCCTTCGGAGATCTGAGGGCGCAGATGCCGCAGGTAGACGTGAGCATCGACCGGCGCGCGGTTGAAGCGTGCGCCGAGTTTGAGCACGTACTTGTGCAGCTTGCGGGCGTTCACGGTGACCCTGAGCGACACCGCGGCGCCGGGCTCCGCACTCTGCGCGGCGTTGAGCGCGCCTTCGATGTTCGCGCGGGCCGAGATCTCGCTCGGAGCCAGAGCGACCCGCTTGCCGGCGATGCGAAGCACAAGCGTCTTGTCTAAAGAGGCCTCGATCGCCGCTCTGGCGAGATCGACGCCCATTCCTCCGACCGGTACACCGCCAACGGTTACTTCATTGGCGATGACCATAGGCGTCGTCGTCGACTCGGTGGTGGTGGTGGTGGTGGTGGTGGTGATCGTGCTGTTCGAGGGGGCGTCGGCGGTTTGAGCCGGAGCGGTTGCGACCACCGCGAAGGATGCGAACAGGCCTGCGGCGGCGAGTAGGAGCCCCAAGAAGAAATTGGTCGTTTTACTCGATCTCATGGTTTCTTTGCGATAAACGGCCGCGGATCGTTTGTGATGATAGCGTCGATCCCGGCCTCTATCAGTCGACGTCCAACGTCAGCGTCGTCCACCGTCCAGGCGATCACGGCGACTCCACGCTCGTGGCAGCTCCGCACCAGGTCGGCGCCGATGACGCCGTGGTGAAGAGTAACCGCGGCGGCGTCGGTCTCGTCCAGCCAAGTGCCGATCCGGTGTCGCAGGAGCAGACGCAAACCCCGCAGAGCCAGCGGGACGAGCGGCGCGAGTACCCTGCGCTCGGATAGGCGCCGCCTGTCGGCGGGATAGGAGACGCTGCGGGCGATCTCGGGCGCGAGCTCGCGCAAGCAGACGAGCTGCGATTGCTCGAGCGAGCAAAGGAGCGTTCGGTCTTGGAGCTCGTGCCTGCGCACTGCCTCAACCAGAGCGCGCTCCTGACCTCTGCTCTTGAGGTCGATCAGGAGCGGGCCCGAGGTAAGCCGCGCCGCGGCGAGCTCCAGCACCTGCTCGAGCGTCGCCAGCTCGGAATCGAGGCGTTGGAGCTCGCCCAGTGTCCGCGCGCCCGCATCACCGCGGGCAGCGTCGTGAGAGAGCTCGGTCAGATCGAGCGAGTGCCCGGCCACGAGCGTCCCGTCGGCGAGAGCCACTACGTCCACCTCGAAGCCGGCGGCTCCGTACTCGAGCGCCAGCTCGAACGAGCGCAGGGTGTTCTCGGGCGCCAGTGCCGGCAAGCCCCGGTGACCGATCACGAGCGGCGGTCGCTCCCCTCTGAGCAGCGGTTCCATCACGGCGCGGTCGGAAGCGTGCGTTCCTCGTCGAGCGAGGCGCCCTCCCTGGCTGCGTTGACGATCATCCGATCCACGACCCACTCGACCGGGGCGCGATCGTCCGTCCAGGGGTCGCGGGCGGGAGCAACCGGCTCAGCTTGGTGCTCGAGCAGGTGGATGAGCGGGCGCAGCCGCGCGGGAGCGAGGCCGCGCCCGCGAGCAAACACGGCGGGAGTGAGCGGGCGATCGATACCGATCGCGAGTGCGTTGAAGCGAAGTGCTTGCCAGCGGTAAACGCGAGCGAACACGGTGGCCAGCGTACCCGCGGTCTGCTCGACCAGGGTGTGATCGCGTGGCAGCGAGGCGACATTCAGGGCGACGACCCCGCCGGGGCGAAGCCTCGAGCGGACGAGCTCGTAGAACTCGCGCGTCGCGAGGTAGAAGGGAACGTAGGGCTGACGATAAGCGTCGATGCAGATGATGTCGTAGCGATCGTGGTGAGTGAGTAGGAAGGGCCGCGCATCCTCGTTGTAGAGGCGCAGGAAGCGACCTGGCCTGAGGCCGAAGAAGCGCTCGCCAATCGACGTGACCTTCGCATCGATCTCGACGCCGTCGATTCGCGCCTGCGGATAGAAATGGCGGTAGGCGCGGGCAACGGTGCCGCCCGCGTTACCGAGGATCGCCACCCGCCCCACGGGATGGTCGAGAAGCAATGGCGGGACGAGGAAGAGATCCCAGTAGCCGCCCGTGAGCACGCTCGCCGGGTCGTAGACCGAGTGCGCCACTACTCCCTCGTTCAGCTCCAGCACTCGCTCGTTTCCGTCCTGGACAACTCGGATGAACTGATAGGCGGACTCGCTCTCGTATAGGACGTCCGCTCCCGATTTGATCGCTCCCGGCGGCAGCGCTAACAGCGCCGCGATGCACGCAACCGGCACAAGCCCTCGGCGTCCGAGCGCGAGCGCGCTCGTAGCCGCAAGCAGCGCCGAGGTACCAAGAAGCGTCCGCTGCGTTCCGATCAGCGGGATCGACAGGAGCGCCGGTACGAAGGTACCGAGCAAGCTGCCCGCGGTGGAAAGAGCGAAGACCGTTCCCGCCACGCCGCCGGACGTGCCCGGGCGTTCCACGGAGAGCCTGATCGCGAACGGCGCGACCATGCCGAGCGCCACGACTGGAGGGGCAAAGAGAATGAGCGCCGCGAAGAAGGAACCGGCGACCGTGCCGACAGCCAGTTGACCGATTCCGCTTGCGCCGCGTTCCAAAAGCGGGCGCGCCACGAACGGGACAATCGCCACGCAGAGCGCCGCGGCGAGCACGATCGCCCCGAGCAGAGAAGGGCTCGGCCGGCGATCGGCGAGCCTGCCGCCGAGCCAGTAGCCGAGCGAGAGAGAGGCGAGGATGAGGCCGATGATGTTCGCCCAGACCATGGTCGAGTCGCCGAAGTAGGGCGCGAGCAGGCGCGAGGCGCAGATCTCGGTCGCCATCGAGCCACTGCCGGCGAGAAAGACGAAGAGAAGCAGGATGGGGCGCTGCAGAACGCTGGGCCCGTTCCCCTGCAGAACCCGCTCGCTCATCAGCGTGCCCGAACGACAACCACGGCGCAGTCATCGAAGAGCGGGCCGCCGGCAAACTCGCGACAGTCCACTAGCACGGCATCTGCGAGCTCCCTGGCGCCCAATTGGGAGTGCCGGCGCAGGAAGTCGTCGAGCCTCGGCGTGCCGTAGAGCTCCCTACCGCGGCGAGCCTCGATCACCCCGTCGGTGTAGAGGACGACGGCGTCGCCCGGTGCGTAGGGGGTGCGAGTCTCCTCGTAGCTCTGGCTACCGACGATCCCGAGCGCTAGCCCGCCCACGGGCAGCGGCTCGACACTGCCGTCGGCCCGTAGCATGCGCGGCCGGGGATGACCGGCGCTGGCGCAGACCAGCTCGGTTCTAGCCGGATCGACCCGCAGGTAGACCATGGTGACGAACTTGCCGAGCTCGACCTCCTCGAGCACGACCTCGTTGACGGCGGCGAGAAACTCGCCCGGCTCGGGATAGCGCCGCACCAGCGAGCGGAAGGTGAACTTGACCATCGCCATGTCGGCCGCCGCATCGACCCCATGCCCGGTCACGTCACCGAGCGCAACCGCTAGCGCCCCATCGTCGAGCACCATGAAGTCGTAGAGATCGCCGCCGACCTCGACCCGGGCCGAGGCGGCGTAGGCGGCTCCGACGTCGAGACCCTCGATCTCGGGCTCGTAGTCGGGAAGAAGCGAGCGCTGCATGGCATCCGCGAACGCCTTCTGCTGCTCGTAGAGGCGAGCGTTGTCGATTGCGAGAGCGGCCTGCCCCACAATTGCCAGCGCCACCTCGATCGTCTCGTCGCGAATCGGCTGCTCGGGGCTGAGAGAGATGAGGGTGACCGTCGCCAGCACCTCCTTGGGAGTGGCGACGGGGAGCACGATCGCCGTCGAGCCTCGCTCCAGAAACGGTCCGAGCAGAGACTGCGACTCGTCCGCGTTGGCCGTCTCGCGCATCAAGCGCAAGACGAGCCCTTCCCGGATTACGCGAGCGACATCACCCGTCAGCGGAAGTGGCCGACCGAGAATCGCTCGCATCGGCTCTTCCAGAACTCCTCTGGCAACGTGCAGCGCCCTCGCCTCCATCCTCTCCTGGCGCTCGTCGGGCATGTGGAGAACGGCTACGTCGACTCCCACCAGCTCGGCGATCGTCTTTGCCGCCGCCTCCAGCGTGACCTGCAGCGACAGGCTCTGCGCGAAAGCGCGTGAAATCTCGTACAGCGCCCGTAACTGAGCCGCCGCCTGACGCTCCGCGCGCAGCGAGTGCTCGAGCTCACTGCCAAGATGAGTCGCGTGCTCGTGCAGGCTCGCGTGGTGGACGGCAACGGCGAGCTGATTGCGAAGCGCCTCGAGCAACATTCGGTCGCTCTCGTCCGGGACTCGGTCTTTCGGCGTGTAGAGAGCGAGTAACCCGATCACCTCGTTAGCCGCCTCGAGCGGAAGCGCGAAGACGGCATCCACTCCCGCCTCGACGAACGCGTCGCGTAGGGGTTCCAACCTCTCGTCGGAAAGAGCATCGGCGACGATCACACCACCCGCGAGCCGACCGGAAGCGAGCGCCAGATCGAGCAAGCCAGCGGCGATGCGCTCGTGCGGGCCCCGAAGCCCGCGTGCCGCGGCGGTGCGCAAGCCATCCTCGTCGTTCAGGTAGACGGCGACTCGCTCGATGCCCAGCAAGCCGGCTATTTGCTCCACGGCGGCGTTGAGCGTTGGCTCAACCGCGAGCTCGGACATGGCCTGCCCGGTGAAGGAGAGAAGCGCCTGTGTCCGCTCCAGCTCCAGGGCGAGATCGCGGCGCCGAGCGGCTTCTTCGAGCACCCCGGCGACCCGAGCAGCAAGCGTCTGCAATATGTCGAGCTCACTTTCGCTCACGTCCTTCCCTTCACCGAATCTCGCCTCGAGCACCCCGAGCGGCTCGAGTCCGAGGGGCAGGGCAAAGGCGAGCGCTCCGGGCAACCGCTCGCGCAGAGGCTTGCCTTGCTCGAGCACGCGCTCGGCCCGCTTCCGGGCCGCGGCCAGGTCGGAGGGAGAAAGGACTGCCGGTGTCCCGAGGTGCGCCGTTTCTGGATCGTCGCCCAGCCAGAGCAGTACCTGCTCGGCGCTCGTCGCCGCGGCAACGAGAGCGGCTAAACGTCGTGGCAGTCCGCTGGGGTCTAGCGGCGCCACGAGAGCGTCGGCGAGCAGCTGCTGCGATGTCTCGAGCGAGCTCAGACCGTCGTTGCTGCCTACGATTATCGCTTCTTCCCCGTGATTCGGAGAGGGTTGAGCCCTCGGCTCGGGAGCAGGAAACACGAGATCGTCCACGTCAGCAGTATCCCGCCGATCGCGCCCGCGAAGCGGAATCGATCGCCGCTTATCTCGCGCTGAAACCGCGGCGCGGCGGGTGATGCGCAGACGTCGAAGCGACAGCCGGCGGCGCCACTCGGCCGGATTAGACGTGCAGAGTCGGCGCGATAGGCCTTAAACTGAGGCGCTGGTGGGGTATCCAGCGCAACAGACGCAGCCCGAGGACGATAAACCGCCGATCGATCCGACGGCGATCACCCGCGCTTACAAGCGCGAGCGAGCTTCCCGACAGATGCGCCAAGAGCGGGTGCGCGCGCGTAACCGAGCGCACCTGCGCTTTTACGTCACGATGCTGGTCATGCTGGTAGCGGTCGCCGTGATAGCGATGCTGATCTGGCAGGAAACGGAGACCCTGTTTGGCATTTGACTGCCGCGGCGCTAGCCCCGCGTGCGGCTCGAGACCGACAAACCCCCGCTTCGGTGCGATACTTCCAATCCATGCAAACTCCGACTCCACACCGCGTTCCTCGAGCCAACCCGCGGCCGCCACTGGCTCGTCCCTCGCTGCGTCACCCTGAGGGTTTCCTCCTCACATCCGAGACGCTCACCTGGCTTTCGGGCCTCGTGCTCAGCCTGTCGACCTTCATGAGCTGGTACAGCGGCTCGGGCGGTTACCAGCTCGTTCTGAGCGTGATCGGTTGGCACACGGGCCTGGTCGGTCAGATCGTTTTCTTCCTTGGCCTGGCCGTTCTCGTTCTCGTCGCCCTGCGCGTGTTCGGAGTCGCACTGCCGGCCAGCCTTCCGGAAAGCTTGATAGTGATCGGGATCGGGGTTCTCGCGACCATCCTCGTGCTTGTGCGCCTGATCTGGATCCCCGACCGATTCCTTCCCACTGATGGCCGTGGAATCGGCATCTGGATCGCGCTCTTGGCGGCACTCGGCGTGATCGCGGCGGGCCTGATCGAGGCCAGCGAAGAGGTCTGAGCCAATCCCGGTCGCGTCTGCGACCGAGGGGTCACGCATGGTGCCGGCGTTGCGTCGGTCAGATTGGCAGCACTTCGCGAGCGCTCTCGACCAGACGCCGGGGGTCGAGCGGGCGCCCGAAGTAGGCCTTCGCTCCGAGCGAGCGCGCCAGTTGCTCGTCGCTCTCGTTGACGGCGCTGAACAAGATCACCGGCGGCGCCTCTTCGCCGCGTTGCTCGCGTAGGCGGCGGAGCATTTCCCAGCCGTCCGCTCCAGGCATGGTCACATCGACCATGATCAGATCGGGTGGCCGGGTCTCGACCAAGCGCAGACCTCCCTTTACACCGCTGGACTGCTCGACCTCATAGCCTTCGGGCTCGAGGCTGGCGCGGACGTAGGCGGGGATTCCCGGCTCGTCGTCGATCACGAGGACGACAGGCCTGCCGCGACCTCGAGAGCCAGGCTGCGACCGATCCACGAACTCGTCGAGATCGCTCTTACGGAAGCGCCGGTGACCGCCGGGCGTCGTGAACGCAGGCACTCGTCTCGCGTCGCACCACTTCCTGAGCGTGCTTTGAGCGACTCCCAGGTATCTCGCCGCTTGGCCGAGAGTCAGCCATTCCGATTGTTCGCTCGCGTGTCTCGCGTGGGATTGATGGCGATCGGGCATCTTCGCTCAGCGTTTCCAGTTCGCGCGTTTTTCAATCGGCACCGGTATTTTTGACCGCTTTCGCGGTGCGCAAGCGAAGGCCGGTTGTGAGAAATCGGCGTGGGCGCCGGTTAGGTAGAGACTTGGCGGCGGCCCGGTAGAGGCGGGTTCCGGGTTCCCCGCCTCCCATCCCCAATTCGAGCCTAACGCGAAACCGCACACACATCTCCGCCAGGATCGAATCGGAAGTGGGCATTTTCCTCCCCTATCCGCATCACGCTTCTTTCGACAGCCCGACCAATCGGGCCTGCGCTCGGGCCCTTCAGGGTTTTGTGACCGTGACGGTCACAAGGCGAAGCGTGCGCTCACACGTCTGTGTGCTCTTCGCGCCCGAGCTCTGATCGAGCGCCAACCCGAGCGCCGCCCCCAGACCAAAGACGGCGATCGTCACCACCAGAAGTAGCGTTCGCCGAAGCCGATTAGAGCGCTGGCGCTCGCGGCGAGCATGCTCGGAGAGGTGGGGTTGTACGGGCCGGGTCACGGTATGTAGTCGACCGCCGCGCGCGTATAGAGGTGGAAGGCGGCGTCGAGCACAATAGCCAAATCGCGCGCCCAACCACGAACCGCCGCGCGCTCAGCCACCGCCTCGGTTGCCCAGCGCTCCGCGTCGTCGTAGAGCTCGACCGCCTCAGCGAGAGTGAAGGTCTGCCCGATCCGCCGTCTGAGCTCATCGGAGATCGTCTCCAGCTCCAGGTAGAGGCGATCGCGAGCGGCCGACCCGGCGGCCAGCGCAAGGAAACGCTGGTAGCCGTCATGCCATTGCTGGCGCGATACCTCGATGGTCGCGGACACGCCGGCGATCATACTCAGCGAGTATCTACGCCCGTTACTTGAGCGCGGGGTTAGAGCCGGAGCCGCAAGCCTTACGAGAGCGGCAGCGAGCGGGCCAAAGCGGCTGCAACTCGGCAACGATGCGCTCACCCACCTTGTAGCCCGGGTTGCCGAGCGCAAAAGCGACGTGGGCGTGCAGGCACTTGAGATATCGGGTGTTCCTGGAGCCGCTGATGCCCAGACCGAGCGAGGCCCCTCCATCCAGCATCCGGTCTACCGATCGCGCCAGCTTCCTTCGCAGGCGGCGTTGCTTGCGATTGGCTCGCCAGAGACTCCAGCGCAGGCGGCGGCTCTTTCGCACCTCTTCGCTCCAGCGCTCGACCCCGCCCGCCGCCTCGAGTCGCGCCACCGCCGCGACGAGCTCCGGGCAGGTCAGGTAGAAGCCGGTGGGAAACGGCTTCCCTTCATCGTCGTATGGCTTCTGTTCGCTAACCGCCGGAAGGCCGAACGGGCATCTCGCGGCGACACGCGAGAAGGCGCGTGGCTCTCTACCGATCTGGGCGGCGATGATCGACCTGTCGTCCATGACAGCGATGTTACTCACGCCGCTGCGTGCGGCCCACTCGGAACTCGTCTTGCCCGCAGTGGCTGGTTCTTCCGACTCCTCACGCCCGCTCAGCGTCTGTCTGAGCGACGAAAGGCGTATTCGCGCCGGCGAGGATCAGCGGCCAGCGCGAGCCCGGTCACGCCGCCAGCTGTCAATCCCTATGACGATATAGAGCCGCTCTCCGGACTTGACGTAGAAGTGGCGCCTCGCCGCACGTTCGACCGCCTTTGCTGTCACGGCACGCTTGAGCTTCTGCTTCAACTCGTCGTGCTGTGACCTGAGAAGCGCGACCTGCGCCTGCTCATGCCGGACGAGCTCGCGCTTGTCGTAATAGGAGCGAAGCGGCCCCGCATACAAAAGAGTGATCAGCACGAGGAGCGCGAGCACGACGAACCGGCGCGCGCTCAACCGTTGCCGCCGACGGCGGGCGCGCGCGGCTCGCTTGGGCTTCGTTCTCTTCCCCTTGCTGGACACGGCTCCGAGGAGTTCGAAGCCGCAAGCAAGTGTCCTTCCGCGAGAGGCTCGCTAGAGGACCTCCTCGACCTTGATCACATTGGTCGAGTCGGCGACGTTGACGGCCGTGCCTCCGGTGATGACCACGCGATCGCCGCGCGCGACGAGACCGTGCGATCGCGCCACCTCGATCGAGCGCCGCCAGAGCGTGTCGACATTGGGGCAGGACGGTATCTCGAGCGGGATCACGCCCCACTCGAGCGCGAGTCGTCGCAGGATGTACCGGTTGTGCGAGAGAGCGATGATCGGCCGCTGCGGGCGCAGCCGAGCCAGTGCCGCCGAAGTACGGCCGCTGAAAGTCGGGGCGAGGATGGCCTTCGCCTGTAGCAGCTCGGCCACGTCGCAAGCCGCGTTCGACATCGCTTGCCCGATCGCCGCCTGCTCGCCGGGGCGAGGGAGCCGGTGCCGATAGCCAAGGCTTGGCTCGACGGCCCGGGCGATCTCGCTCATGAAGCGCACCGCCTCGAGTGGATGGGCGCCGATCGCCGTTTCTGCGGAGAGAAGGAGCGCCGAGGAGCCGTCGAGGATCGCGTTGGCAATGTCGCTCATCTCGGCCCGTGTGGGCTCCGGGCTCGAAACCATCGACTCGAGCATCTGCGTGGCTGTGATCACCGGCCGCGCTTGATCGAGCGAGGCGGCGATGATCCGCTTCTGCAGCAGTGGAACCGCTACCTGGCCGACCTCCACGCCCAGGTCGCCGCGAGCCACGATCACTGCGTCGGCGGCAGCGACGATCTCCTCGAGCGCTTCGATGGCCTGTGGCATCTCGATCTTGGCTATAACGGCGGCGTTCGAGCGGCGATTGGCGATCAACTCGCGCAGAGCGACTACGTCTGCGGCAGCGCGAACGAAGGAGAGCGCGACAAAGTCGAATTCCAGCTCAAGCGCCAGCTCAAGGTCGGAGAGGTCTTTCTCGGTCAACGAGGGAATTGGGAGCGGCACCCCGGGCAGGTTGACGCCCTTGTGCGAGTCGATCTCTCCTCCCTCGACGACAGCGCAGACGGCTCGGTCGCGCGACACGCTCTCGACCCGAAGGCGCACGCTGCCGTCGTCTATCAGCACCTCGTGGCCCGGGCCGAGTGCATCGACCGTGGCCGCCGGTGCCAGGGGCAACTCGTCGGCGGAGGCCTTCTCTTCGGCCACCAGGACGACACGCTCCCCCACCTCCAACATCCTCGGCGAATCGACCTCACCGAGCCGTATTTTGGGCCCTTGCAGGTCGCCGATCAGAGCGAGCGGACGGTCGGTCTCGGCCCGTACCTCGTGCACGAAGCCAGCTAGGCGCTCATGCTCGGCGTGCTCGCCGTAAGAAAAGTTCAGCCGGAAGGCGTCTACCCCCGCCTCCGCCAGCGCCCGGATGACTTCCAGGCTCGAGCTCGCCGGCCCGAGCGTGGCGACGATCTTCGTTCGGCGAGCGCTGAAGGCTTTCATTATCCGAACCCTAACGCCCGGTCCCCGCCGCCCGGTGTCAGACACCGTTTGGTGTCAAGCGCCCAGGTGTGCAAGAAGCGCAACGTTCGCTCCCCACGTGACGCACCCTTGGCGAAGGCGCAATCCGATCAAAGCTCCGCAATTGGCTCGCTCACGCGCTCTCGCGTCGATGCCTGGCGAGAAGCACTGGCGCATAGACAGCGGCCGGTGGATGACAAGCCCCGCTTTCGTCACGGAGTTCACCTTGACAGCTCCGGGCGTCTGACACCGACGGCGAGGGGCCGGCTGCGCCGGCCCCTCGCTCGGACAACAACTGCGGACGCCGCTTTGCTAGCGCTTGGCCCGCGGGAAGGAGCCCCAGCCCGGGTAGACGGCCTTGTCACCCAGCTCCTCCTCGATGCGAAGCAGCTGGTTGTACTTGGCGATGCGATCGGTGCGGCAGGGCGCGCCGGTCTTGATCTGGCCTGCGCCAGTCGCCACGGCGAGATCGGCGATGGTCGCATCCTCGGTCTCTCCGGAGCGGTGCGAGATCACCGCCGAGTAGCCGTTCTTGCGCGCCAGCTCGATGCAGTCGAGCGTCTCGGTGAGCGTGCCGATCTGGTTCAGCTTGATCAGGATCGAGTTGGCGACCTTGCGCTCGATACCGAGCTTCAAGCGCTCGATGTTGGTCACGAAGATGTCGTCGCCGACAAGCTGGAGCTTGTCTCCCAGCTTCTCGGTTATCTCGCTCCAGCCCTCCCAGTCGTCCTCGGCGTGACCGTCTTCGATCGAGACGATCGGGAAGCGCTCGATGAGCGAGGCGTAGTAGTCGGTCATCTCGCTCGGGCTCAGGTTCTTACCCTCGCCCTCGAGCACGTAGCGACCGTCCTTGAAGACCTCACTTGCAGCTGGGTCGAGCGCGATCGCGACCTTGTCGGCATGGCCCGCCTTCTCGGCCGCCTCGAGGATGGCCTCGATCGCCGCCTCGGTCGAGGGCAGGTCGGGCGCGAAACCGCCCTCGTCACCGACGCCGGTAGCAAGTCCGCGCGAGGAGATGACGCTCTTAAGCGTGTGGTAGACCTCGGTCGCGATGCGCAGCGCCTCGGCGAAGCTCGTCGCCCCCACCGGCACGACCATGAACTCCTGCAAGTCGATCGAGTTCTGAGCGTGAGCGCCGCCGTTGATGACGTTCAGCATCGGCACCGGCAGCGTGTTCGCGCTCGGGCCGCCGAGCCAGCGGAAGAGCGAGACGCCGGCCTCGTCCGCGGCTGCCTTGGCAACCGCCAGCGAGGCGCCGAGCACCGCGTTGGCGCCGAGGCGACCCTTGTTCGGAGTCCCGTCGAGCTCGATCAGCTTCTGGTCGATTCCGCGCTGGTCCTCGGGATCGGCGCCCTTCAGCGCAGCGGCGATCTCGCCGTTGACGTTGGCCACCGCCTTGGTGACGGCCTTGCCCAGATAGACACTCTTGTCGCCGTCGCGAAGCTCGACCGCCTCGTGCACGCCGGTGGAAGCACCGGAGGGGACGATGGCCCGGCCCTTGTGCCCGGACTCGAGCACGACGTCAACCTCGACCGTCGGGTTTCCGCGCGAGTCGAGAACCTGGCGGCCGTGCACTGCGGCGATCTTGCTACTCATCTCGTTTTCTCCTTTGCTCGATCGAAGTAAGAGTCCTGTTCCGCGAGCGTGAGCGCGGAAAAATCCTTCCCGTCGGCCTCAGCGAGCGAGGCGGCAAGCTCGACACGATCGCGAAAGCGGCCGGCCGCCTGCCTAAGGGCCAGCTCGCCGTCAACGCGTGCGAGCCGGCTGACGTTCACGCAGGCAAAGAGTACGTCACCGATCTCCTCGGCGACGCGGTTGTCGGGCTCGGCACCGGGAGAGGGCTGGCCCGCGATCCCAATCGCCTCGACGACCTCGTCGAGCTCGGAGGCCAGATCGGCCAGAGCCTCGGAAAGCGTCGGGTAGTCGAAGCCGACCGCCGCAGCTCGTCCCTGCAGCTTGCGGGCGAGCAGAAGCGCGGGTAGCCCCGGGCTGACCTCGTGGAATATCCCCTCACGGCCCTCCTCGCCGGCCTTGATCTTCTCCCAGTTCTCGAGTACGCGTCCGGCCGTCTTGGCCTCGGCTTCGCCGAAGACATGGGGGTGGCGGCGCACGAGCTTCTCGTGGCATCGCCGTGCCACCTGCTCGAGGCTGCCGCGGCCCTCCTCCTCGAGTAAGAGCGAGAGGAAATAGACCTGGAAGAGAAGATCGCCGAGCTCGTCCAGTTCCTTGCTCGCATCGCCTTGGAGAACCGCGTCGGCCACCTCATAGGCTTCCTCGAGCGTGTGAGGAACGATCGTGGCCGCGGTCTGCTCGCGATCCCACGGACACTCGCGGCGCAAGCGCTCGGTAAGAAGCTGTAGATCGAGAAGCGCTTGTGAGAGATCGCTCAGGGTCGCCCCCCCTGCGGCGCTTCGACGTTACGACGTTGTGGCCGTAGAGACGGTGGAGGAGCTGGTCGTCGTCGTCGGTGCGAAGCCCGAGGCGTAGTTCGTGTTGTCCGCGGCGTACTTCTCAGCCTTCTTGACCCAGCTCGTGACTGCCGCGCTCTGCTTGGTGCTGAGCAAGGTCGAGCGGATGGTGGCCGAGACTTCGCTGAGCGGTTTGAGGTGCGCCTTCGTGATCGGACCTGTGGGGTAGATGATGTGCCAGCCGAAGCTCGTCTTGACCGGCTTCGAGTAGGTGCCGGTCTTGAGCTTGCCGAACAGAACGTCGGCGAAAGGCTTCACCAGCTTCTTTTTCTCCATGCTGCCGAGCGAGCCGCCGCTGGTCTTCGAACCGGTGTCCGTCGAGTACTTCTTGGCCAGTTTGGCGAAGTTCGCGCCCGCCTTCAGCTGCGTATAGATGCTCTCAGCCTTGGCCTTCGTCTTGACCAGGATGTGCGATACGGCGCGGCTCTCACCGACCTGATAAGAGCTCTTGTGCGCGTTGTAGTAATCCTTGATATCGCTTGAGGAGACTGTGACGCTCTGAGTTAGAGCCGAGTACACCTTCTGGTTAATGAGGTTCTCGCGAATGCGCTCTTTGACCTGCTGCTCGGTTACGTTCTCCTTCTTGAGCTCGGCCATGTACTTCTTCTGACTGCCCTTGAACTGCTGCTTGATCACCTGCTTCAGATTGTTGTTGACTGCTGCGCTGGTGACCTTGATGCCCATCTTCGTGGCCTGCTGCATGGTCGCGGAACGCTGGACGAGATACGCGACCGCTCTGTCCTTGAGGCTTTGATAGCTCTTACTTCCGACCGCGGGGAACGTCATCTTTTTCTGCTTGTACTGCAGCTTGGCCTGAGCCATCAGTGAGTTGAAATCCGACTCGGTAATGGGCTCGCTGCCAACGATCGCAATGGCGCCCGCGGGCACGTCGTTCTTCTTCGTGCCTCCGCAAGCGACAAGCGCCGCCGCCGCAACGAGAGCGAGCACGAAAGAAAAGATAAAGCGCCGAGTTCTCATACAAATAAGCGCCTGCGGGACGTCACGCTCGGCGCGCGGCGAGTATAGCAACGAGCAACTTCTCGGCCGCAGAGAAGGAGGGGCTGCGCAGCGTCAACTCACGCTTCGAGGAACTGTAGACGGCCGTCTCGACGCGGTTTCTGAGCTCGCGCAGCTCGCCTGAGCCCAACACGAGCGGTCCGACACTGATGCGGCCGTCGCGGAAAACGAGGTAATCGGCGCTTATTCGGGCCAGATCGAGCTTCGCGCGCTGGATCGCGAAGAGGTTGGCAACGGGCTCCGGCAGCGGTCCGAAGCGATCCTCGCAGGAAGCCTCCAGCTCGCGCAGCTCGTCTTCGTCCTCGACCAGGGCCAGGCGCCGGTGCAGATCGATCTTGAGCGCCTCGGAAGACACGTAGCCGGCGGGAATGTAGGCATCGATGCGGGCATCGACGCGAAGCGGACGCGGAGTGGCGCGGCGCCTGCCCGAAAGCTCGGCCACCGCCTCTTCGAGCATCTCCACGTAGAGCTCGAAGCCGACGGCAGCCACGTGGCCGGATTGCTCATCGCCGAGCAGCTCGCCGGCTCCGCGCAATTCCAGATCGCGCATGGCGATCGCAAGTCCCGCTCCGAGCTCGGTGTGGTCGGCTAGCGTGGCCAAGCGCATGCGAGCCTCATGCGAGAGCTCTTCGGCGCTCGGATAGAAAAGGAAGGCGTGGGCGACGCGGTCGGAACGGCCGACGCGACCACGGATCTGGTAAAGCTGGGCCAGGCCGAGAGCATCCGCCCGCTCGATCACGAGCGTGTTGGCCTGCGGAATATCGAGTCCCGATTCGATGATCGTCGTCGAGACGAGCACGTCGGCCTCGCCGCGCAGAAAGACGAGCATCCTCTCCTCGAGCTGGCGCTCGCGCATCTTGCCGTGAGCGACCAGCACGGTCAGCTCGGGGCAGAGCTGGCGCAAGTGCTCAGCCGCCTCTTCGATTGTCTCGACACGGTTGTGCAGGTAAAAGGACTGGCCGCCACGCGCATGCTCGCGCTCTAGAGCGCTCGTCACCAGCTCCTCGTCGTAGGCTCCGACGTAGGTTCTGATCGGCTGGCGTCCCTCTGGCGGCGTCTCGATCGTCGAGATGTCGCGCAGGCCGGAGAGCGACATGTGCAGGGTGCGCGGGATCGGCGTGGCGCTGAGGGTAAGCACGTCCACCTCCAGCCGCAGTGAGCGTAGAAGCTCCTTCTGAGCGACTCCGAAGCGCTGCTCCTCGTCGAGCACGACGAGGCCGAGGCTCTTCGCGACTACGTCGCGCGAGAGTACGCGATGCGTGCCTATGAGAACGTCGACCTTGCCTTCGCGGAAATCAGCCAGGATGCGCTTGACCTCGGCGGGCTTGCGGAAGCGTGAGACCATCTCCACTCGCAGCGGAAAGTCGCGATAGCGCTCGCGGAAGGTGTTCCAGTGCTGCTCGGCGAGCACGGTAGTCGGCGCCAGTACGAGTGCCTGGCGGCCGTTCAGCGCAACGGCGAAGGCCGCGCGAATAGCGATCTCGGTCTTACCAAAGCCAACATCGCCGCAGACCAGCCGATCCATCGGCCGCGGCGCCTCCAGATCCTCTTTCACCGCCTCGATCGCCTGACGCTGGTCTTCGGTCTCGCGGTAGGGGAAGCTTGCCTCTAGTTGTTCCAGCCACGCCTGATCGAGGTCGTAGGCGACCCCCTCGACCTGCTGGCGCTGGGCGTAGAGCGAGAGCAGCTCACCGGCCAGCTCGCGCACGTTGACACGGGCACGCGATTTGAGCAGCTGCCAGGCCTTACCGCCGAGCTTGGATAGAGCGGGCGCCTTGCCGTCGGCGCCGATGTAGCGCGACACCTTGGCGATCTGCTCGTGCGGAACGTAGAGGCGATCGTCGCCTTTGAAGGCGAGCAGCAGGTAGTCGCGCGTGACGCCGGCCACCGCCTTCGTCTCGAAGGCGATCAGCCTGCCGACCCCTTGGTCTTCGTGCACCACGTAGTCGCCCGGGCGCAGGTCGGCGAATGACTGCAGTGCTCGCCCGACGCGCAGCGCGGTACGAGGTGGGCGCTTGCGAAAGACCTGCCTCTCGGGAAGCAGAACGAGACCGAGCTCTCGCCACACGAATCCGCGCCGAGCCGGAGAGACCGCGAAGCGGACCTCACCCTCGCGAGCCAGCTCTTCACCCTGCTCGAGAAGCGGCGCCGCGAGCGAGCGCAGGCGACTGCCCGTGCGAAGCGCTTCACCCCGGTGCGAGAAGGCTACGACGACGCGCTGTCCGGCACGCACGAAGGCGCCGAGATCTCGCTCGGCCTCACTCAGACCGCGCGCGGCAATGGCCGGCCGTTGCGCCTCGAATGAGAAGGACTGCCCGCGCGGGAAGGGATCGAGTTCGCTCACGCCCTCCAGCGGCAAAGGATCGACCTCGAGCTCCTCGCGCCAGACACGCTCGACCTCGTCGCGCTGCCAGACGAGATCGGGCACCGAGGCGAGTGGGGATACGAGCGGCGCGGGAAGCTCGGCCGTCTTTCCCTCCTCCTCTAGCGACCCGACAAGATCGGCTCGCCACTCGGCGGCCGGATGGACGAGCACTTCCTCCACCTCGTGCAGGGTGCGCTGCGTGAAGGGCGAGAAGGCGCGCATCTGCTCGATCTCGTCACCGAAGAGCTCGATTCGAAGCGGATCGCGGCCGCTCGACGGGAAAACGTCGAGGAGCCCGCCGCGAACGGCGAACTGACCGCGCTCTTCCGCCCTCTCGACACGCTCGTAACCTGCGTAGGCGAGGTCGAGAGAGATTTCCTCCAGGCTTCTCCTGCCACCGATGCTCAGCCGAATCGCCTCTGGCCTGAGCTCCGGCGGCGGCATTCCCTCGCTGAGAGCCGTGGCCGAGACGTAGATGAGCCCCCCGGCGGCCAGCACCTCCAGCGCCCGCGCCCGCTCGCCGATCAGGTGGGCGGCCGGCGCCAGTCCCGAGTCCCAACGAACGCCGCGACTGGGCAGGAAGGCGACCCGGCTCTCGCCCATGAACCAGCCCGCGGCTTCGGCGAGATCGCGTGCGCCCTCGTCGTCGGCAACGAGCACGGCAAGCGCCCGATCGAGCCTTTCGTGGAGGGCGCTGACCAGCAGCGGCAGCGCCGGCTCGGATACGCGCACACGGGCCGGAAGCGCGGCGGTCAAGCTCGAGAGGCGCTCGTGACCTGCGAGCTCGCGTACGAAGGCGTGAAGAACTGGACGGTCCATGGCTTCAGCGGGACTTTCGTCCCGCAGGCGCAGTGTAGCCCGCGCCTTTTGCTCCCCCAACCCGGCGGGATCTCCTCGTTGGTCTTCCCGAGCCGGTGTTAGCGATCGCGCTCGTTGAAGCGGGCTTGTGCGACTTCCAGGCCCTCGCCCGCGAGTTGCTCGACAGCGTCGGCCGCGCGGGTGACGATCGCTTCGACGTCAACGTCGGGGTCGAAATTCGAAAGCACGAAGTCGGCTACCGAGCGCCGGTCGCCGCGACCGGGCCGGCCGACTCCGAGACGCAGGCGCAGAAACTCCCTTGTCGCCAGCGCAGCGGTGACCGAACGTAGACCGTTGTGACCCGCGAGACCCCCACCCAGCCGCAACTGCAAACGACCAGGCTCGAGATCGACGTCGTCGTGTACGACGAGTAGGCGCTCCGGCTCCAGCTTGAAGTAGCGCACCGCGGCAGCCACCGAGCGGCCGGACTCGTTCATGTAGGTCTCGGGCGCGAGCAGCGCGATTCGACTTCCTTCCAGCCTCAACTCGGCCAGTCGTCCGTTGAACTTGACGCGGAAGCGCGCGTCGTGGCGTCGGGCCAGTTCTTCGGCGACCATGAAACCGACGTTGTGACGGTTGCGGGCGTGCTCGCGTCCAGGGTTGCCCAGACCGGCGACGAGCAGATCCAGCGTCGAGACCGACTTGCCTCGACGAAACCAGCCCATCTATTCGGAGGGAGCCTCGGCCTCGCCCGCCGGGCCCTCGCCCTCGGCGGCCTCTCCCTCGGCCGCCTCTTCCTCGGCCTCCTCCTCCTCGACCGGCTCTTCCACGAGAGAAGGCAGCGTGACGCTGACGAGCAGCGTCTCGGCGTCGTCGAGGAAGACGACTCCTTCGGGCGGCTTCAGATCGGAGAGATGGAGCGAGTCGCCGATCTCGAGCGAGCTCACGTCGACCTCGATCTGATCGGGGACTTGAGCCGGCAGCGCCTCGACAGAGAGCTCGCGCGCGGACGGTGTGACGACACCACCCGCCTTAGCGCCCGGGGCCTCGCCCACAAACGCTACGGCAACGCTGGCATGGATCGCTTGATCGAGACGAACGACGTGGAGATCGACGTGCAACAGACCGCCACGAACCGGATCGCGCTGATAGTCCTTGAGTATCGCCGAGTGAGGTTTCTTCTCGTCGCCGACGACGACATCGAGGATCGCATGTGATCCGTGCTCACCGCTCAGGGCGTGGCGCAACTCCGCCTCAGGCACGACGAATGCGCGCGGCTCGAGTGCTTGCCCGTAGAGAACCCCGGGCACGAGCCCCTGCCGACGCAGGCGCCGAATGGCGGCGCTACCGCGTTGCGATCGTTCCTGAACCTCGAGCTTTACTCTCTCAGCAGCCACGGCGCCGAAGTGTAGCGACCTGGACGCATCGCGCGCCCGGCTAGGCGAAGCAGCCCGCCGCAAAAAGGCTTCGGCGGCGGGCTGCTACAGGTAGCTCAGTAGCTCAGCCCGGCTCCATAGGCGAAGAGCGGCTTCGCCCGCTTCCCGTCACTCAGACGCGCTCCCTTCACCATCGGCACGTCTTTGATCGATGCCGGCCAGCTCACCGGTAGCTTGCCGCGCGGTGACACCCGGCCGAAGAGGACGTCCGCGACTCCGTGACCGGCCTCAGTGCCCGGGAGGTAGGCCATCAAGAGCGCGTCGGCCTTCTTGACGAGACCGATGATCATGAGCGGCCGTCCGGACACGAGCACCAGCACGACCGGCTTGCCGGTCGCCTCGGCCGCCTTGACTAGTCGCACCTGGTTGGGTGCAAGCGCCCCGCGCGGATTGTCGCCATACCACTCGGCGTAGGCCTTCTCGCCGATAGCGACGACAATGGCGCGCGCCTTTTTCGCCTTTGCGCGTATATCCGCCGGCTTGCGCCAGTTCGCCGCGAGCACGTTGCGGGCTCCGACCGCCTCGCGAATACCTTGAAGGATGGTGACCGCCGGCGGCCGGGCGCCTGCCGAGAGCCCTTGCCAGCCGATCGTCCAGCCGCCCATCTGCCAGGAGACATTGCTCGCCGCCGGGCCGACGACCAGGACCGGACCGCCGCGCTTCTTCAGCGGAAGCACGTGGCGCCGGTTCTTCAACAAGGTCAGCGACGCATCAACGGTCTTGCACGCGAGCTTGCGATCGCTCGCAGTAACCACGCCTGCCCGAGCTCGAGAGGCGTCGACGTAGGGCTGCTCGAACAGGCCTAGACGGAACTTCAGCGCGAGCGAGCGCTTCACGGCTTGGTTGAGACGCTTTTGCGAGACGGCGCCGCTTCGGACGAGCTCCGTCAGAGCACTCGTGAACTGAGCCGAGTCGTCCGGAATCATCGAGACGTCGACGCCTGCGTTGATCGCGCGCCGCACAGCGTCTTTCGGGCTACTGGCGATGCAGCTGAGCTTCGGGGTAGACGGGGTGCCGATCGGGCAGTAGAGGTCGCCGACGTCGCCCCAATCGGAGATGAGCACGCCGCCGAAGCCCATCTCGCCGCGCAGCAGGTCGGTGGAGAGCGCATGCGACGCGACGACGGGAGTGCCGTTGACCGCGCCGTGCTGGGTCATGACGGTGGCGGCGCCCGCATCCACGGCCGCCTGAAATGGCGGGACGAACCAATTCGTCAGCGTCGTGGGAGAGAGAGTCGCCGGGTACCTGTCCCGGCCGCCTCGAGGCTGCGAGTAGCCGATGAAGTGCTTCGCAGTAGCGGCAACGACGAGGTGGTGCGAATTGCTGCCCTGGAGACCGCGCACGCTGGCCGCGACGAGCGCCGAGGCCAGCTTGGGATCCTCGCTGTAAGTTTCGTAGTAGCGGCCCCAGCGCAAGTCACGGGAGATGTCGGCGACCGGTCCGAATATCCAGCGAATGCCGAGCGCCTTCGCGCCGCGCGCGGTTACGGCCGCCACCTGGCGAACGAGCGCCGGATTGCGCGTCGCCGCCATACCGATCTCGTGCGGGAAGATGACCGCGCCGAGCACCGGCGAGAGACCGTGCGGCGCATCGGCTCCGTAGAGAATCGGAATATGCAGCCGCGAGCGCTCGAGCGCCTCCTTCTGGATCCTGTTGATCCCCTGCGCCCAGGCGCGAGGGTTGTTCGCGCCGCTCGGCAGCTCGCCGCCGCCGCTCAAGATCGAGCCGACCCCTTCTTCGGCGAAGACCTCGTCCAGGTCGGAATCGGACATCAACTTGGCCACGTGCACCTGGGCGAGCTGACCGACCTTCTCGGCCTGCGTCATGCGCCCGAGCAGATCGTTGGCGCGCGTTGCCACCGGCAGCGACGCGTCTTGGTAGGGAAGAGCTTGGGTGCGAGAAAAGCCGGCCTGCTCAACCGCGCCAAAAACAATCAGTAGAAAGAGGAGGGTAAGTAGCAAGAGCAAGCGACCTCGTCGCCTCCCGCGCAGGGGTCTGGTATGTGGCACTTTTTTCATACCGCCGATAAAAGCATGCTCAGATGAACGATCGCTAAAGTCCGCGCCGGCGATTTACAAGCAGGCCTACGCTGTGACTACCGGCGCGCAGACAGCCGCCGAGGGCTTTCCAGGGATTTCGAGGCGAGAGGTCAGCTCTCATCGAGACAAGGAAGCTCGATGCGTAGCAGCGCCCCGCCGTCGCTCGGGCGCTCGACCGATACACGGCCACCATTCGACTCGGCCACTTGGCGCACGATCGCCAGCCCGAGACCGGTACCCGGAAGCGCCCTAGCCGACGACGCACGATAAAAACGGTCGAAGACGAGGGGCAGATCGGCATCGTCGATGCCCTGCCCGTGATCGCGAACGCTCACCATGCCGCGACTCACCTTTACCTCGATAGGCGCCTCGGGCGGACTCCACTTACAGGCGTTGTCGAGAAGATTCGCGACCGCGCGCTCCAGCCTGCTCGGGACTCCGCTAACGAGACACGGCTCGAGGTCGAGCGTGAACACATTCCTGGGCGAGAGCCGGCGCGCGCGCGCGACCGTCTGCTCGACGAGCAGATCGAGCCGCACGTCCTCGATTTCCAGATTGGGCTCGACGCCTCGGGCAAGATCGACGATGTCGGTCACGAGTACCGCCAGCTCGTCGATCTGTTGGCTGACGTCGCGCAGGATCGCGTCCCGCTCCTCCTTCGGGAGCTCGGTTCGCCGCAGCACATCGACGTTCGTCTTCGCGGTCGTCAGTGGAGTCCGCAGCTCGTGCGAGGCGTCGGCAACGAGCTGGCGCTGGGCGCGCAGCGAGAAGTCGAGCGCCTCGAGCATGGTGTTGAACGACCTGGCAAGGCGCGCGAGCTCGTCACGACCGCGCATCTCGATACGACGAGAAAGATCGCGCGTGCGGGCAACGTGCTCGCTGGCCTCGGTCATATTGCGGACTGGGCGAAGCGCCATACCGGCGATGATCCAGCCGAGGACGACAGCCAGTCCAATTCCACCCAGGCTGACGACGAGCAAGGCGACGGCAACGCGTTGCAGCGGCTGCGTAACGGACGTCACGGGCCGGGCGACCTGGATAGCACAGTTGGGAGTGAAGAAGGACGTATAGATACGAACGCGTTGCTTCTGCACGCTCTCGCCGCTGGGGATTTTGATTGTGACGTCGCGAAAGAAGGCGCCGCTCTTGTTGGCCGCCACGCTTTTTTCCCGTTTGGTCACGGGGAGCTGGTTACTGCCAGATAGGCCGTACACCTTCAACACCCCGCCGGTCGCGTTGCTCGTCTGGTAGTACCCGCCCAGCCTGACGGCGACCGGCGGGGTGACGTTCACGGAGCAAGGGGTCGGCATCGGTGTCGGCAAGTTTCTCGCCCAGCGCGGCAGTGTTATGGCTTGAGCGGTGCGATCCTTCAGGGAACGGTTGAGCTCGTTGTAGAGCTGCGCGCGCACGAGCACGTAGACGGTGCCCGAGACAAGAGCGATCGCGGCAGCTACGGCCAGCGCCGACACGACTATCAGGCGCAGGCGGAAGCTCATCGGAAAACTCCTAGGCGGCTTCGCGGAGGATGTAGCCCACACCACGCACGGTGTGAACCAGGCGTGTCTCTCCCCCGGCCTCCGTCTTGCGCCGCAGGTAGCCGATGTAGACCTCGAGCGAGTTGGAGCTGGGCCCGAAGTCGTATCCCCAGACCCGCTCGAAGATGATCGAGCGCGAGAGCACCTGGCGCGGATTGAGCAGGAAGAGCTCGAGCAGCAGGAACTCGGTGCGGGTGACCTCGATCAGGCGGTCGCCGCGGCGCACCTCGTAGGCTACCGAGTCGAGGACGAGATCGGCGAAGCGGAGGACCTGGTCGCTGGGGCCACCGGCCCGGCGCAGGAGAGCGCGCAGGCGTGCCAGCAACTCCTCGAGGTCGAACGGCTTGGTGACGTAGTCGTCGGCGCCGGCGTCGAGCCCGGCGACCCTGTCCTCGACCTCGACGCGGGCAGTGAGCATCAGCACCGGCGTCTTGTCGCCCGCGGCGCGCAACCGCCGGCAGACCTCGAGCCCGTCGATGCCCGGCATCAGCACGTCGAGGACGATGGCATCGATCTCGTTGCCGCCGGTCTTCATCCGCTCCAGCGCTAGGGCACCGTTCTCTAGCGTCTCCACCTCGTAGCGCTCGGTCTTGAGCGCTCGCTCGAGCGCGTCTCGCAGAGGCTGCTCGTCATCAACAACGAGGACTCTCATGGCTGCTAGTCTGCCGCCTTTCCGGAGAACTCGCGAAATGTGCCGCTAGTAACAGTAGACGGCACGACCACCGTCACCAAGCCCCTTGTCGAGGCTCTCGGCAGTTCTCGCGCGCAGAGCGAGCGTCGGTCACGCGCGGATCGCGCTCGCGAGTCACCGTCTCGAGGTTGTTACTTGATGTGCAGATCGATACCGAGCAGGACCAGCCACCACAAGAGAACGGCAAGTACCGCCGATACGACCCTCTTGAGCGTGCCCAGGTTGTTGAAGTAGTGGTGCTGCTGAGCAACGATCAAGCCCACGACGACATAGACGATGACGAGGATGCTCGGTATCTGGCGCCGTCGTCCCACGGCTCGAGTATATCCTCGTAACCCCGAATAACCAATTCGTCTTCGCACCTTCGAGGTGCGCCCGACCTGCCCGCTTCGATCCCGCCGGGAATCGCGAGATTTCCGGCGGATCAAAAGAGCTGGTTCTCGCCTGCGAAGATGGCCGAGACCGAGCCATCGGTGAAGACGCTGAGGATCGTCTCGCCAAGCAGTCCGGAGACCGGCAGCACCGTGAGCGTATCGGGCTGGTTGAGCGTATCTATCGGCACCGTGTCGGTAACGACGATCTCCGCGAGCTCCGCACCCGCCAGCTTCTCTATCGCGTCGCCGGCGAAATGCCCATGGGTGGCGAAAACGTGCACGCTAACGGCGCCGGCCTTCTTGAGCGCCTCGGCAGCGGCAACGAGCGTTCCCCCCGTGACGATCATGTCGTCGCCCATCAACGCGACTTTGCCCTTGACGTCGCCGATCACCTGGCTTATCGCAGCCTGATCGTGGGCCGGCCGCGTCTTGTTCATCACCGCCATGTCGCATTCGAGCATCTGCCCGAACTTGCGTGCCATCTTGGCTCGACCCGGATCCGGCGACACCGAGACCACGCTCTCGCCCGAGAGGCCCTTGTCGCGGAAGTACTGGGCGAAGAGCGGCAGCGCGGTCATGTGGTCGACCGGAATGTCGAAAAAGCCCTGAATCTGGCCGGCGTGTAGATCCATCGTCAAGACGCGGTCGACACCGGCGTCCTGCAGGAAATCGGCCACCAGCTTGGCCGAGATCGGCTCCCTAGGCGCGGACTTCTTCTCCTGACGCGAATACGGGAACCAGGGCATCACAGCGGTGATGCGCTTGGCAGACGCAAGCTTGGCCGCCTGCGCCATCAAGAGGAGCTCCATCAGGTTGCGATCGACGGGCGGGCAACCCGTCTGCACGAGAAAGACGTCGCTGCCGCGGATCGACTCTTTGTAGTGGCAGTAGGTCTCGCCGTTGGCGAATGTCTCGAGCTCGACGGCCCCCAGCTCGATGCCGAGCTTGTCGGCGATTCTCTGCGCCAGCGCCGGGTGCGAGCGACCCGAGAAGAGCATCAGTCGCTTCTGTGGACCGCGCTCGATCCAGTGCTGTTCCGGTTTTGGATCGGTCGTCATGGCCGTCTCGAGATCCGCAACCTGGGAGTCGTCAGTCGCCGTCTGGCTCACGAGCGTAGTCCTCCTTGTTCAGTTGGCGCGCACGGGCGATAGCGAGTGCGCCAGGTGGAACGTCGTCTGTGATCACCGAACCTGCTGCAATAACCGCGTCGTCTCCAACCTCGACCGGGGGCACGAACGAGTTGTGCACGCCGGTGCGGACGTTGCGTCCGATCTTCGTCTTCTGCTTTCCGGGCCCAAGCTCGGGACGGTAGTTGGCCGTGATCGCCCCGGCCGCGACGTTCGTTCCGGCACCGACCTCGCTGTCGCCGATATAGGAGAGATGCGGCACCTTCGTTCCCTCGCCAACCTGAGAGTTCTTGATCTCGACGAAGGTACCCGCCTTGGCGCCTGTTCCGAGCACCGTCCCCGGCCGTAGGTAGCAGAACGGGCCCACCATGACGTTCTCGCCGATATCGGCGTCGGCGGCGACGACGTGGGGCCCGACCTCGGCGCCGCTGCGCACGCGCGTACGACCTCTGAGCACGCAGAAGGGATGGATGGTGGAGTCGGGCTCGAGCTCCACGCAAGGCTCGATCCAGGTCGAACCGGGATCGACGATGCTGACACCGGCGAGCATGTGCGCCTCGTTAATGCGATCGTGCAGGATGGCCGCCGCGGCCGCCATCTCAGTTCTCGTGTTGACGCCCTCGGCCTCGATCGGATCCTCTGCGATGCACGCACTGACGGGCTCGTTCTCGGAGACGAGGAAACTAATCGCATCGGTGAGGTAGAGCTCGCCCTGGGCGTTGGCCGGCTCGAGCCGCTCCAGCGCCGGCCAGAGCTTCTCGGCTTGGAAGACGTAGATGGAGGAGTTGACCTCGCGCACAGCGAGCTCTTCGGGCGAGGCATCGGCGGCTTCGACGATCGCGCTCACGCGACCTTTCTCATCGCGGAGCACGCGTCCGTAGCTGCGAACATCCTCGGGGCAGAAGGAGAGCACGGTGGCCGCGGCCTGCTCGCGACGGTGTGTCTCGACGAGCTTGCTCAGCAGCGCGGAGGTCAGAAGCGGCGTGTCGCCCGAGAGCACGAGAATCTCTTGGGCGCGATCTTCGAGCGGGGCGCGCGCCGAGCGGACAGCGTCGCCGGTACCGAGCGGGCGCTCCTGGACGGTCACCTCTAGACCGGGGAAGAGCTCTGCCGTCGAGAGCGAGGCGACGATCACGAGCGGCTCGATGTCGAGCTCGTGCGCCGCCGCCAGCACCCAGTCCACCATCCGCCGACCGAGGATCGGATGTAAGTGCTTCGGCAACGCCGATTTCATCCGCGTCCCGAGCCCCGCGGCCATGACGACAGCTCCGAGTTTGTTGGAACCAGTCATCGCGCCTGTCCTCTCCGACCCGCCCGGCTCACGTACCTATTCTGCCCGGTCCCGCGACGAGGCGTCTCCACTCCCGTACCGATCCCGTCTCCGGAGCCGAACGCGAAGCGAGTCAGGAGCCACAGATCGTGCCCCTGAAACCTACCGGCCCGGCCGAGTATGTCCGTCTCGGACAGCTCGGAAAACCCGCGAAACGAACGCTCGCGACACAACCTGCACACCGACGGAAGTCGCGGACTTCCATCGGATTACTGGGGCGCCAGGATTCGAACCTGGGATCACGGGACCAAAACCCGTTGCCTTACCACTTGGCCACGCCCCAACGCTGTTTCGCTCGAAGAGTACCGCCAGTGCCCGCCGGTTCAGAAAGCGGCGGGACCCACCTCTCCATCCTCGAGCGTATAGCGGAATGAAGACCCGTCGACTGGGTGTGATCGGTGGATGCGAGGCTAGGACGCAGTGTCGCGTTCGTAGCCGGCGGCTACGGGCGCGACTGAGGACGCAGTATCGCGCCGCCGAGCGCGGCCAGGCGGCGGAGCGCTTCGTTTCGCTGGACGCTCGAACCAACCCTCCCACGGGGCGTAGCACGGTATCGAGAAAAGACGCTCGAGAATGGGCCGATTCTGCGCCGACTTCGCTCGAGTGCGAGCGGATCTTCAGCGCCGGTCTGCGAAAAGAGCAACCAGCACGACGATCGCAAGCACGACGATAGCGACGACGACCATCACTGCCGTGACCAGCGCGAGCACGAAGACGAGCACCCCCAACGCCTGCGAGGCGGCGACTATCCAGGCCAACTCCCGCGGCGATCCCGAAAGCTCGCGGCGGAAGAGCAGGTAGAGCGCCAGCAAGCAGCCGCCAATCACGATCGCAAGCCAGAAGCTGAGCGCGCCGAAGGCGACGAGAAGCGCCTCGACGATTACCACGCCCAGGGTCAGCTTGAGGCGATTCGAGCGCAAGAAACGCTCGGTTTGTGAGCTCCCGTGCTCGATCGCAAACTGCTCTCCGCGAAGCATGCCGTAACGCTACCAGGCTGGCTCGGTGAGCCAAACCTCGCCGATCGTTGCCATCACCTCAGCCGCCTTCTCGGCTTTCGCCCGCTGCTCGAAGAGACCAAAAACGGCCGGGCCGGCGCCGCTCACATCGGCGCGAAAGGCACCGAGCTCGAGCAGCCGTGCGCTCAGAGGCGAGCCAATCAAGTCGTTCGCTGGAAGAAGAGCCAGATCGGAAGGCCGGCGCACCGATTCGAGGGCGGCGAGCAGAGCTGCTCGGCGCTCGACGAAGCCCTGCTCGCCGCGACGTTCGTCGAAGGCGCCGTAGACCTCGCCCGTCGAGGACTTGACGACTCCGGCCGGCAGAACCAAGAGCACGGTGTAGCCCTGCGGGAGCGCGAGCGGACGAAGCTCGCTGCCATCCCCTGTGCCGAGCTGAGGGCCGTCTAGGAGGAAGAAGGGGATATCGGCGCCGAGCGGGCGGGCCAGCTCGATCAGCTCGCCCCGGGGAAATGGGCTACCAAGCGTTGCGTTGATGAGACAGAGCGCGGTCGCGGCATCGCTCGAGCCGCCGCCGAGGCCAGCCGCTACGGGCACCTCCTTCTCGATCGATACTCGCCAGCGGGGTTCTACGCGGGCTCGCTCGGCTAGCGCCTCGAGGACAGAGCGAACGAGCGCGTCGGCCACGAAGCCATCGATCTCGAGCACCGGCGCCGGTTCGAGCTCGATCCGGTCGGTAAGCGCGATGCGCTGGAAAACGGTCACCAGTTCGTGCTTTCTGTTTTCCTGCAGCGGGCCGACGACTAGCGCCAGATTAAGCTTGGCCGGAGCGAGAGCGACCGTCACGACAGCGCCTCCGCAAGGACAACGAACTCGGCCGGCGTCAGCGCTTCGGCGCGGCTCCGTGGATCGCGCCCGACCCGCACGAGCGTGGTTTCGGCCTGTTCTCTCGAGACGAGACCAGCGATAGCGACCGAGTTGGCGAGTGTCTTGCGGCGATGCGCGAAGGCCGCGACGACGAGACGCTTGATCCGGCCGAAGTCCTCAGGCAGTGGCTTGCGCTCGAAGGCGACGAGCGCCGATTCGACCCTCGGCCGCGGCCGGAAGGCCTCGCGCGAGACGGGATGGAAGCCCCTTCGCTCGGCCGCCAACTGGACGAGCACCGAGACCGCGCCGTAGGCCTTAGTGCTTGGCGAGGCAAACAACCTGTCCGCCACCTCGCGCTGCACCATCACGCACCACAGCTCTATCTGCGGCAGGCCGTCCAGCGACTCGACGATGAGCGGCGTGGCGATGTTGTAGGGCAGATTCGCCACCAGCTTCGTCGACGCCGGGGCAAGCGTCGCCAGATCGAGCGCAAGCGCGTCTCCGAAGTGGAGCGAGACGTTCTCGTGCCCTACGAGCCGCTCGCGCAGCTGAGGCTCGAGCTCGCGGTCGAGCTCGACGGCGTCGACGTGAACCACGCGCTCGGCCAGATAGGCGGTGAGAACGCCGAGCCCGGGCCCGATCTCGAGCACGCGATCGGAGGAGCCGAGCCTGGCCAGGCGCCCGATCACGCCGAGCAGGTTCTCGTCGACGAGAAAGTGTTGGCCGAGCTTCTTCTTGGCGGCGAAGCGAGGCCCGGTCATGGCAAACAGAAGGCCGCGCGAGTGTTGGCAGCCGTTCGCTCGGCCAGCTCGCCGACCGACTCGCCGCGCAATTCGGCCAGCGCCGAGAGCGTATGAACGATGAAAGCGGGCTCGTTCGGGTGGCCGCGCTTGGGCTGGGGCGCGAGGTAGGGGCAATCACTCTCGACGAGTAGCCGCTCGGGTGGAACGAGGCGCGCCGCGCTACGCAAGTCGTCGGACTTCGGGTAGGTGACGTTGCCGGCGAAGGAGATGTAGCAGTCGCGCTCGAGCGCCCAGGGCAGAAGCGCCGGCGAGGAGAAGCAGTGCAGGACGATTGTTCCCGCGAAGTCTTCGAGTGCCGCCGACGTATCGTCGTCGGCCTCGCGGGTGTGGATCACGACCGGCTTGCCAATGCGCGCGGCAAGCCCGAGTTGCGCGGCGAAGAGCTCTCGCTGGGCGGAGCGGGGAGCGCGGTCACGGAAGTAGTCGAGACCGATCTCGCCGAGTGCGACCGCCCGAGGCGAGACGAGAAGCGCCTCGAGTTCGCCGAGGCGCCCAGTATCGGCCTCGCCCGCCTGGTGCGGATGCACGCCGAGGATGGCGAAGATCTCCTCGTAGCGTTCGGCAATGGCGATCGTCTCGCGACAGGAATCGATGCCCGCGCCAACGCTGACAACCGTCTCGACTCCCGCGGCGCGCGCCCGCGCGATCAGCTCCTCTGCACCGGGCTCGCACGCGTCGAGGTGCGCGTGCGCGTCAATCACTAGTGCCTCTTCAAGTGATGCTTCTGAGCTTCCGGGCGTGAAAAGCAAGTGAGGCTAGGACGCAGGGAGTACTCGTATCGAGAGAGATACGGGTACGACTGAGGACAACGTCTCACGCCGTTTTGCAGCGTCCAGAAGCCGGAGGGTATTGCTTGAAGGGGCACTATTTGACCCCGTCTCCCGCCGCTTCTTCCATCCGCTGCAGCTCCTCGGCGACCACGGCCTCGGGATCGAGCTTGCGGAACAGCGGCCTCGGTTCGAGCAGTTTCTGGCCGATCGGGAGCTGACTTGCTCGCCAACGCCCGCGCAGCGACTCGTAGTTCCCGGTCAGGACGAGATGCGAGTCGCCCTCTTCGTGGTGCTCGACAAACTCGAGCTTTCCGATGATGTCATCGCCGTAGCCGAGCAGCTCGTGCAAAGCCTGTGAGGAGAAGGGCAGAAACGGCGAGAAAAGCAGCTTCAGGTTGTCGACGCAACGCAGAGCCACATAGAGGATCGTCGCCGCTCGCTCGCGATCCGACTCGATCAGCTTCCAGGGCGCCTGCTCGCTGACGTATTGGTTAGCGAGCCCGGCCAACCGCATCGCCTCGATCAGCCCGGCCTTGAAGCGGGCCGCCTCGATCTCAGCGCCCACCGAATCGAGACCGGCCTCGATCGCTGCCAGGATCTGCTCGTCGGCCTCGCTCAGAGCGCCAGGCGCAGGGACTTCACCGAAGTGGCGATGAACGTTCTTGAGCGTGCGATTGACGAGATTGCCCCAGGTGGCGACGAGCTCGTCGTTGTTCCTGCGCACGAACTCCGACCAGGTGAAGTCGGTGTCCTGACTCTCGGGACCGGCGACGGTGAGGAAGTAACGCAGCGCGTCGGCGTCGTAGCGCTCCAGGAAATCCTTCACATAGATGACCACACCGCGACTGGAGCTGAACTTACGCCCCTCCATGGTCAGGAACTCGCTTGCGACCACGTCGTAGGGAAGCTCCAACTTGGCCTTCCCTGCGCCGACCTCGCCGCCCTCGCCGTAGCCGAGCAGCATGCTCGGCCAGATGACCGTGTGGAAGACGATGTTGTCCTTGCCCATGAAGTAGTAGTGACGCGAGTCGGGGTTCTGCCACCAATCGCGCCAGGCATCCGGAGTGCCACGCACTGCCGCCCACTCCACTGTCGAGGAGAGGTAGCCGATCACCGCGTCGAACCAGACGTAGATGCGCTTGCCGGAGCCCTCGCCGTCGTAACCTTCGACCGGGATCGGCACGCCCCAGTCGAGATCGCGGGTGATCGCGCGCGGGATCAGCTCGTCGAGCAAATTGAGCGAGAAGCGGCGCACGTTTAGGCGCCAGTTTTCCTGTCGGACGATCCATTCCCTGAGCGCGTCGGCGAAAGCCGGCAGATCTAGGAAGAGGTGGCTCGTCTCGTTGAACACCGGCGTACTGCCGTCGATGCGCGAGCGCGGATCACCGAGGTCGATCGGATCGAGCTGGCGCCCGCAGTTGTCGCACTGATCGCCGCGCGCCTCGCCGTAGCCGCAGTGCGGACAGGTGCCCTCGATGTAGCGGTCGGGCAGCGTGTGCCCGGTGCTGCACGAGAAGGCGCCCATCGCCTTGCGCTCGACGATGTAGCCCTTCTCGTGCAACGTACGGAAGACGTCGCGCACGACTCGGTAGTGGTTCTGGGTCGTCGTGCGCGTGAAGATGTCGTAGGAGAGACCGAGGCGCTTGAGATCCTCACGGATGACCTCGTTGGAGCGATCGGCCAGCTCACGAGATGAGAGCCCTTCTTTCTCGGCCGCGACCATGACCGGCGTCCCGTGCTCGTCGGTACCGCTCACCATCAGCACGTCGTTGCCCTTGAGCCGGTGATAGCGGGCGAAGATGTCGGACGGGACGCCGAACCCGGCGACGTGCCCAATATGGCGCGGGCCGCTGGCATACGGCCAGGCCACTGCAACCAGAATCTTCTTCGTTGTCTCGCTCTCGCCCATCGCCTGCCGTATCTACTCCGGGACTCAACATCATACGAGGCGGCCGGCGGGCGCCGTGAGCGCGAACGGCGATGAACGCCGATCCGCCCACCGTTCCGAGGGCGAGCAGGAGCAAAGCCCCCAGGACGATCCAGCGCAAATCGGTCGAGCGCGAGTGCGTCGTCGCCTGTGAACGAACGCGGGTCAAGGCCGCTGTGGAAGCGTTCTCGCGTACGCCGTGGCGATGCTCGAGCTGGATCGTGCCGGCGCCAGCGTGGGCGGCGGCGGTCATACCCGTCTCGATCGAAGCGCTTCGGGCTGTGCGGGCTGGAGCCGCGGCACTCTCGGGCGAATGCGACTCGGCGGTACCGGCGCCAGACGAGCTCGATTCGGTAGTGACCGCGTTGGAAGGCTGAGGCGCTTCGCTCGCGGGCTGGGCAACCGTGGCACTCGTGACATCGGCCGCCGCCGGTGCCTGAGGCTGCGTGGCCGTTGCTAGGTCGTTGGTTGCGTCCGCCTGAGCCGAAGGTGCGTTCTCGGGCGACTGCACGGCCGCCGCCTCCGTTTGAGAGCTGCTGCCAGCGATGGTGCCGTCCGCCTGCCCATCGCTCGCGGATGCCTGGCCGCCGCTCGCGGGGTTCGACCCGTCTTCCGGCAACGACACGGGTGGCACGATCTCGATCGCCGCACCGACCGCTACCCCAACCTCGCTCGTGGCGTCAGTGCCGGTGTCACCGGCCGCGGGCGTCTCCGCCGCCGACTCGCCCGAGCTCTGTGCCCCGTCGCTCGTTGCCGGGGAGCTCTCGTTTGCCGCGGTCGGCGTTTCTCCATCGGTGACTTGATCGTCGGCTATCGGCTGCTGCGTACGCCCAGGTAGGAGCGTGAGTGGATCGATGTAGCCGTTCGGGTCGGAGGAGAACCTGACCCCGAGGTGGACGTTCGCGGGAGTGCCATCGTCCGGCGCAGGCGCGATCGTGCCGACCGTCTCGGCCTCGCTCACAACAGCGTTCTTGGCAACTCCGATCGAGCCCAGCCCGACGAGCGTGACGGCGTAGCCATCCGCGGTTCGGATCGTGACCGTGCGCCCGTTCCCGGGTACGGTACCGGCGAACGAGACCGTGCCGGCCGCGGGCGCGCGCACGTTCGAGCCGGGATCGGCGGCGATATCGACGCCGCGGTGCTGCCCGCCGGCGTAGGGATCGTCGCCGAGAGAGAAGGCACGGACCACTTGGCCGTCGGCCGGCCAAGTCCAGCTCGCCGCGGGAGCGGCCAGGATCATCGCAATCAATGTCGCCGCGAACGTGAGCACGACCGAGCGTCGCATCTTGAGCCCCCCTATATCGTTGCCAGAATAGATAACGAGGGCAGCGTAGCTCGACGCGATACCGTTGTCAAATCAGACTACAGCGAGCGACCATAGAGCCGGTTTCGGGCCACTCCGGTCAGTTTCGCTACCAGCTCGACGGCCCGGCGCCGAGGCAGTCCCGTACCGATCAGCTCGGCTACCGCCGCCACGGCGGTCTCCTCCGCCTCGTTCGCGCCGACGGCCCGGGCCGGACCGATCACCAGGGTGATCTCTCCCTTCGGCTCGTGCTCGAACTTACGGGCCAGCTCGAGCGCGCTCCCTCGCGCGACCTCCTCGAAGCGCTTGCTCAGCTCGCGGCAGACGGCAAGCTCACGCTCCGGGTCGAAGCTGGCGAGGCTGGCCAAAGTCGCGGGCAGACGTTTCGGCGACTCGAAGGCAACGGCGGGATAAGGCCAACGCGAGAGCTCCCGCCAGAGCGCCTCCCTGGCCTTCTTGCTACGAGGCAGGTAGCCCAGGAACTGGTAGCGCTCAGCGGCGAGGCCGCTCGCGACCAGAGCCGTCTCGACGGCGCTCGGGCCCGGGAGCACCGTGACCGAAAGACCGGCGTCGAGCGCAGCGCGGACGACCCGGGCGCCGGGGTCGTTGATCGCCGGCAGGCCCGCATCGGAGACGAGAGCGATCCGCTCGCCCGCCTCGAGGCGCGGCAGGATCTCGGCCACGCGCGCCGCTTCGTTGTGCTCGTGGTAGCTGAGCGTGCGCGCCTTGATTCCGTGGCGCTCTAGCAGCTTGCGCGTATGCCGGGTGTCCTCGCAGAGAACGAGGTCGGCTTGCTTGAGCTCGCGTAGAACGCGCAGCGTCACGTCTTCGAGGTTCCCGATCGGCGTGGCGCAGACGGCGAGCGGCATCGTTCACTCTCCTGGATTGAGACGGGCGAGACTCTCGACGATAGATAGCACCCGGGCCGGAGCGGAGCGACTAACGCTATTCCGCGACACTCCCGTTTGCCAGCCGTGACGGTTTTGCGGGTACCGCTTTCTGCCCCTTGGGGAGATTTGTTTGAGCGCCAAACGAAACGAAGCGCTCCATCGCCTGGCCGCACTCGGCGGAGCGAGAGCCCAAACAGCTTCAGCTCTTCCTATGGTGTGGCGGCGGCGACGTATTCTAGCGCTTCAAAGCCTACGAAACCAGCGCCGATCATGCCGGCATCCGACCCGAGCTCTGCCATGGCGACCCGGGTCAGATCGGCCAGACCGTCGAGTGATTCCACAACCATGCGCTCGCGCGCCGGGGCGAGGATGAACTCACCGGCCGCCGCGAAACCGCCGCCAATGACGATCAGCTCGGGGTTGAAGATGTTGACCATGCTGCCGAGCGCAGAGCCGAGGTGGTCGCCGATCCTGTGCAGCACCGCTAGCGCCCGTTCATCGCCCGACTCACCGAGCTCGACCAGCTTGCGAGAGTCGACATCGGGCCCGAGCTGGTCGCGCGCCGCAAGCGCCGCCGCGTGCCCGGAGGCGAACGCCTCCAGGTGACCATGGCCGCTGCAGTCGCCGTAGCAGGGAGGGCCGTCGTGGAGGATGATCATGTGTCCGAGCTCGGCGCCCGCTCCCACCGAGCCCCGGTATGGCTTGCCGCCGAGAATCAACCCGCCGCCGACGCCGGTACCGAGGGTGAGCATGACGAGATCGCTCGCTCCGCGCCCGACGCCCGCTTTCCACTCGCCGATCGCGGCCACGTTGGCATCGTTGTCGATGCCGACCGGAAGGTTGAAGCGCTTACTCATGCGCTGGCGAAAGTGCAGTCCCTGTAGCGGCAGGTTGACCGAGCTGAGCACCACGCCCGAGCGCTGGTCGATGCTCGCGGGAATGCCGATACCGATCGCCGCGATCTCCACACTGAGCAGCTCCGATACGACCTGATCGACCCCGGCGAGTAGCGCCTCGGCCGAAGCGGTCGGGCTGGCGATCTGTACTTTCTCGAACACGTTGCCGTCCGCATCGATGATGCCGGCCAGGATCTTCGTCCCGCCCACGTCAACGCCTATGACCTTCGATGCACTCATTTCAGACGGCTACGATAACTGGTGATGGCCCACCGCGACGAGCCCTACCGTATCTACCGCGGCGGCCGGTCGAGGGGCAACGTACCGCTGAAGCGCAAGAACGGGCCCTCCAGCGGTCGAAAAGCGGCTGCCGGCGGCAGTGCCGGAACCCACTCGCGACGCTTTCGCTTTCCGCGCTTTGGACTCCGCCACGGTGGCTGGAAGCGGCGAGTCTTGATCGCCTTCGTCCTACTCTCGCTGCTCGTTTGCGTTTGGGCGGTAGCCGGCTACCTGTCTCTGCAAAGCGGAGCTCAGAAGGCCAACGGACGGCTGGGCGCCAAGGCCAAGCAGGCGCTCACCTCGACGCACGGGCTGATGCTCTCGAATACGTCGAACCTCCTCGTACTCGGTACCGATCACGCCAACACGGCGGATCGCCAGGGCATCAGCCACTCCGACTCGATCATGGTGGTGCACACCGACCCCTCTCGGCACCGGATCGTCTACCTCTCGATTCCGCGTGACCTGCGCGTAATCGTGCCCGGGTACGGCTACGACCGCGTCAACGCCGCTTACCAACTCGGCGGTCCCGCCCTGGCGATCAAGACAGTCTCGACCTATACGGGGCTTCCCGTCAACCACGTCATCGTCGTCGATTTCGGCCAGTTCCGGCAGCTCATCGACGCTCTCGGCGGCGTCGACATCAATCTGCCGAAACCCATCTTCACCAATGCCTTCGACTGCCCGTTCTCGGCCTCGCGCTGTGCAAGCTGGCAGGGCTACCGCTTCGCCAAGGGCGTGCAGCACATGAATGGTCGCCGCGCGCTCACCTACTCGCGCATCCGCGAGAACAGGCTCGATCCGAGCGAGACGGACGTCACTCGTGGCGCCCGCCAGCAGCAGGTAGTTCAGGCGGTACTGTCCAAGATCACGAGCCCGATGACGATGATCAAGCTTCCCTGGCTGGGCGACGATCTACTCCGCCCGATGGCGACCGACCTGAGCGCGGGGCAACTGATGCAGCTCGGCTGGATCAAGCTGCGTGCCTCGAACACGCTTCATTGCCGGCTCGGAGGCGATTCGCAAACAGTCGGCGGCGCCTTGGAGATCAGACCGACCGAAGACAACTACTCCGTCATTCACATGGTCGAGGGAACCGAGCCGGCGCGTGCACCCGCGGCCGGCAGCTCACTGTACGCGCCCGGTTGCAGTAAGGGACCGATGCTGCCATGACGAGGTCGTTAAGAGCCTCTCCCGCTAGGTCTGCACGCCCGATGCGGCCGATCCGCGGCGCCAGCGACCGAAGGGCTGCTCTCCGCACTACTAGTGCGCCTTCACAACCCTGCGGCCACTGGCATCCACGGCTTGACCCCCTAAGTCGCACATCTCTACCGGAAGAGACTCTGAGGTGAGCATCCTCGCCTGGATCCTCTTCGGGCTCCTCGCCGGCGCCGTCGCCAAGCTCGCCACGCCCGGGAATCACCCACGGGGCTGCATCGTCACGGTCGCCGTCGGCATCGCGGGCGCCGTCCTCGGAGGATTCGCCGGAAACGTCCTTTTCGGGCAGAGAGTCGGCTGGAGCTTCTCGCTACGGCCGTTCCTGGTCGCGGTCGTGGGCGCGATCGTCGTGTTGCTGGTGCTGCAGGCGCTCGAAGGGCGCCACCGGCACAGGTAAGCCCGTTTCGAAACGGGCTCTAGGAGTCGCCGGAGGTCTTGCCGGCCTCTTTCTTGCTCTCGCTCTTGCCGCTCTCGCCGCCGGAGTCCGAGCTCGCTTCCTTAGCCTGGCGGCGCGAGCCTCGTCCGTAGTCGGTCGCGTAGAAACCCGAGCCCTTGAAGTGGATGGCGACCGGATGAAGCACGCGCTCGACCGGGCCCGCCCCGCAGACTTCGCAGGCGTCGGGCTGAGAGTCGTCCATTCGCTGGAGGACCTCGAAGACGTGGCCTTTAGGGCAGCGGTACTCGTAGATCGGCATCGCGACTATGAGTCTAGTCAGCTAGAGATGTGCGGCCGAGGGGGTCAAGCCGTGGATGCCAGTGAACTTGTCTCGGAATGAAGACCCGTCGACTGGGTGTGATCGGTGGATGCGAGGCTAGGACGCAGTGTCGTGTTCGTAGCCGGCGGCTACGGGCGCGACCGAGGACAACGCATCGCGGCGCCGAGCGCGGCCAGGCGATGGAGTGCTTCGTTTCGAGGCGAGTTCCCTAAGGCCGCAGGGTTGTGAAGGCGCACTGGTAGTGCGGAGAGCAGCCCTGCGGTCGCTAGCGCCGCGGATCGGCCGTGTCGGGCGTGCAGACCTAGTGGACTAGGCTCAAGGGCTACACCGCTCGGTGTCTTCGCTCGCGCGCCTCGCGATGGCAGGGTGCGTCCTCGAATGCTGCGAGCCCGTCGGGAAGCCTTTTTTGTTGCCGGCGGCGCCCGCGGGCGGCTAGTGCGGCCGAAGCCCCGACGAGGCCGCCGAGCACGAAGGAGCCCGCGTTGCGGAAGAAACCGCGCTCACCGCTTTTTCCGTTGCTCACCAGGGCGCCTTCCTTCCCATCCGTCCTGTCCGTCGCTCGACTTTCGAGAAGCTACCCACCATCACGCTAGCGACTAGCGGGCGGCGCGTGAAGGATGGATTCGATCGCTCGCATTCCCCTTTCGCCGAGATCGATGCTCGCCTCGTTCACGTACAGCCCGATGTGGGCGCGACGAACCTCGGCGGAAAGCTCCTGAGCGTTTGCGCGAACGTACTCGTCGCTCGCCTCGGGATGGGCGAAGGCGTACTCGACCGAAGAGCGAATTGCCCGCTCGGCCGAGGCGCGCGTTTCGGCATCGAGATCGAAGCGCGCGCAGATTCCGGCCAGCGGCACCGGCAGCCCGGTCTGCTCCTCCCAGAGCTCGCCCAGGTCGCAGACACGCACAAGGCCGTGCTCGGCGTAGGTGAAGCGGCTCTCGTGGATGATCAGGCCGGCCTTCACTTCTCCCTTTTCGACCGCGCCCAGGATGCGCTCGTAGCGAAGCTCGACCACCTCGCCCAGCGCGGGCGCAAAGCGGCGCAGGAGCAAGAAGGCGGTCGTCTGCAAGCCCGGCACGGCGATCGGACCATCAGCCGCCTCCTCCAGGCCGATCCGCTCGCGCGCGACCACCAGTGGCCCGCAGCCGAAGCCCAGCGCGGCGCCACTCCGCAACAGGCGGTACCGATCGCCAACCCCTGCGAGCGCTCCAAAGCTGAGCTTGGTCAGCTCCAGCTCAGCACTGTGTGCGCGCCGGTTCAGCTCCTCGATATCCAGCAGCACCGGCTCGACGCGGAAAGGCGCCTCGACCAGTCCGTGCACCAGCGCGTGGAAGGCGAAGGTGTCGTTCGGGCAGGGCGAGAAACCGAAACGAAGCGTCGTCATCGTCTCGACGGTAGCTGCTCGGCGGTTCTCGCGACGAGGCGGCGCCTCTCTCCGTCACGCCAGCGAGCGGAGCCGAATGGTTTGCCGGTCCCATACAACGGGGACGAGCAGCTTCTAAATACGTCTACGCGTTTTTGAGAGGGGGAATCGGTGTGAGGCTGCTAGCTCTTTTCTTGCTGGCTTTCACCGCTGTTTCGCTGCTAGCGGCGTTCTCGCCCGGCCAGAGCAGTGCGGTACCCAAGGCGGCGTCGATTCCGATCAAGCAGTGCGGAACTTTCACGGGCCCAACCTGGCAGTTCCCGCACACCAAGCTGACCAGCAACAAGTACTCGGCCTACGTGATCAGGTACAGCTGCGCGAAGGCCAAGAAGTGGGCGCGGAAGTTCGCGGCTAAGACGCTCCCGAACAAGAAGATGGGCGCATCGAACAAGATCAAGGGGCCGGCCGGCTACACCTGCCTCGCCAACCCCGACGCCAGAGGCCATGCCTTTGTCGGCTCCTGCAAGAAGGGGTTCGCGAGCACGACGAAGGGATTCGGCTGGGGCTCCGGGCACTAGCGGCACGGGGCAACCACGATCTCATCAACTCGTCTTTCAGAACTGAGCGCCTCCCACCCTTGGAGGCGCTCTTTGCATCACGTGCTTGAATGCCTTTCGTGGCCGAGATCGAGATCGCCCGTGAGCCCTACGGCAGCCCGCTGTCGCGGCCGCTGACCGACGCCCAGGCCGAAGAGCTGGTCGAGCGTTACGGCGGCTGGGAGGGCGCCGGGTCGGAGCCGGAGCCCGAGCTGTTCGAGGATCCCGACGGCTACTTCCTCGTTGCCCGGCTGGACGGGAGCCCGGTCGGCTGCGCCGGCATCTGCCGCTGCGAGGGTGAGCGAACCGCCGAGCTACGGCGCATGTACGTCGCCCCCGAGACGCGCCGGCTTGGCATCGCCCGCACCCTGGTGACCACGCTCGAAGAGAAGGCACGCGAGCTCGGATACGGGACGCTGCGCCTGGAGACCGGCCCCGAGCAGCCCGAGGCCGTCCACCTCTACGAGACGGGCGGCTTCACCGTTATTCCGAACTTCGGGCCCTACACGGGGCAGCGGCGCAGCATCTGCATGGAGAAAACGCTGCTCTGAGCGTGCCCGAGAGCTATAAAAGTTCTTCTAGCAGCCGCCGCGTCGCGGTCGCAAGCACGAACAGGCCGTCGTCGACGCGCCAGTTCGAGCGGCTCGGTTCCTCGACCTCGTTCGAGATCACGCGCAGCTCGAGCGCCGGGATCGCCGCCAGCTGGGCCGCGCGCATGACCGAGAAGCCCTCCATCGCCTCGACCTCGACCTTGCTCGAGCCGCCGACGCTGGCGGTCGTCCCGACCGGCAGGAAGCGCGCCTCGGGAAGAGCGCTGCGCGCCGCCTCGAGCAAAGCTGGATCGGGCGTGAGCCGTTTGGGCGAGAAGCGCGGGAAGAGGTCGCAGTAGACCGCCTCGGTGCCGACGATGACGTCGAGCACGCCGGTGCCCGAGCCACGCCTGGCGCCCGCCAGCCCCACGTTGATCACCGCTCGCGGCCGCTCCTTGATGATCTCCTTGGCGGTGGCAATCGCCGCTTCGACCGGCCCCACTCCGCAGGCGAGCAACCGCGCCCGGTCGCGCGCGCCCGCGAGCTCTTGACCGATCGCGCCGACAACCAGGATCATGCTGGAAAGCTACCCGTAGTGGCGGTGCTTCGAACGCCGGGCTGGAGTTGCGAGGTCGTGCCGAGAGGGTGCCAATCGTCTGGAGACGACGATCGAGCCGCCTCGGAACGTCCCGTCTTGTCCTGGGGCACCACGTTCTTTCGCCCTCCCCCGAGAGCGCCGAGCAGCCTGAAGACCCGTCGACTGGCGTGATAGGGCACTGAGTTCTTCCGCCCTCCCCCCAAGAGCGCCAAGCGGAATGAAGACCCGTCGACTGGGTGTGATCGGTGGATGCGAGGCTAGGACGCAGTGTCGCGTTCGTAGCTGGAGGCTACGGGCGC